>Ga0364866_10026_pt1 | contig 97703 bp, 94 predicted proteins | sample ExccelAu500001D3_3_FD_206913 | JGI IMG/M metagenome (GOLD analysis project Ga0364866, IMG submission 206913) | Enriched cells from Trout Bog Lake Hypolimnion, Wisconsin, USA - BchlTB.Aug13.5000.01.D3 | ecosystem: Environmental > Aquatic > Freshwater > Lake > Hypolimnion/Profundal zone | place...
GGAGTTTGACCGCGTCTTGGGCGGTGGTCTCGTTCCCGGGGGAGTGGTCTTGCTGGGTGGGGATCCTGGTATCGGCAAATCAACTCTGCTATTGCAAGCTCTAGCTGAGATGAGTTCTGCAGGCATGAATGTGCTTTATAGCAGCGGCGAAGAATCAGCAGCCCAAATTGCGCTGCGAGCAAAGCGGATTGCGCTCGACGCACCTCAACTAGAGGTGCTTGCAGAAATTCAGCTCGAAAAGTTGCTCTCCATTATGGATACCGTTAAGCCTCAGGTATTGGTGGTGGATTCAATTCAGACCTTGTATTCAGAGGTGCTGAGCTCGGCGCCAGGATCAGTTGCTCAGGTTCGTGAGTGTGCCGCACAACTTACCCGAGCAGCTAAGTCGAGTGGTATTTGCGTATTAATGGTTGGCCACGTCACAAAAGACGGTCATTTAGCTGGGCCGCGTGTGCTTGAGCACATTGTTGATACTGTTTTGTATTTTGAGGGTGACACCCATTCTTCATTCCGTTTAGTTCGCTCCATTAAGAATCGCTTTGGAGCCGTCAATGAACTTGGGGTTTTTGCAATGACAGAAAAGGGTTTGCGCGGCGTTGCCAATCCTTCAGCAATCTTTTTATCCCAGCATGCTGAAATGGTCCCTGGCGCTTGCGTTCTTGTGACCCAAGAGGGTAGTCGCCCCTTGTTGGTAGAGATTCAAGCTTTAGTCGATACTGCCCACATTCCCAATCCAAGAAGGTTGGCGGTTGGACTTGAGCAGCATCGTTTAGCCATGTTGCTGGCGGTGCTGCATCGCCATGCTGGCGTTGCGTGTTTTGATCAAGATGTCTTTTTAAACGCCGTAGGTGGGGTGAAGATTTCTGAGCCAGCAGCTGACTTAGCAGTGTTGCTGGCGATTCAATCGTCGATACGTAATCGCGCACTGCCAAAAGAACTCATTGTCTTTGGTGAGGTTGGCCTAGCTGGAGAAATTCGTCCATGCCCTCGTGGTCAAGAGCGCCTTAAAGAAGCGGCAAAACTTGGGTTTACGGTGGCGATTATTCCGAAGGCGAATATGCCGAAATCTAAAATTCCTGGTTTGCGTGTGATTCCAGTTGAGCGGATTGATCAAGCCATTGCCGCTGCTGCCGAGCTAAGTTAACTTCTAATGCAGATCTTCCGCCTGAATTAAGAGAACTTGCTCTTCGCCGGCAGAAACCTCCATCCAGATGACTGGGATTTGTGGAAAGGCATTTTTGAAGTTCTCATACTCATTGCCAATTTCAAGAAGGAGTGCGCCGCGTTCAGTGAGGTAGTCAGGTGCGGCGGCAATGATGCGTCTAATCAAATCCATGCCATCTTCACCACCGGCTAGTGCAAGCTCAGGCTCTGCGTGATATTCAGCGGGCAAAGTATTCATCGAGCTGGCATTCACATAAGGAGGATTGCAAATAATTAAATCAAAGCGATTGTCATCATTCGCCTCCGGCAAGGCATCCCACAGATCGCCATCTAGCAAATCAATTTGGGAGCTAAGACCATGGCGATCTAAATTGCGTGATGCAACCGCCAGCGCAGGAAGGCTAATATCACAGGCGGTTACCTGAATATCTGGGCAGCTTAACGCTAGCAAAATCGCCAGTGAGCCATTACCAGTGCAAAGATCAAGCGCCTTGCCATCGGCGGGTAACCAGGGTTCTAATGAGCCATCGGTAATCAGTTCGGCAATCCAAGAGCGCGGCACAATGCTTTGCTCACTACAGAAAAAGGGAACGCCCATTAACCAGGCTTCACCCAGAATATAGGCAAGTGGTTTGCGCGTTTGAATTCGCTCCTGGGTGATTTCCAATGCCTTAGCTTGATCGGTTTCGCTGATCAAGTCATCCAAGTGATCGAGTGCCTCTGTAGGGCTCATATTCAGTTGCTTGCTAACTAGCCACAGGGCTTCGCTGCGAGCATCGATAGCGCCATGACCGTAGTGCAAATCAGCAGCTTCTAACTGCTGTGCAACATGATCAATAAATTGGTTAATGCTGATTACTTGGGCAGGCTCAGGGTCCATGATGGATTAGTTAGATTTGAGGAAATTAAGCAACAAGTTGCTCAAGGGTCTTGCGATAAATATTTTTCAAGGGTTCGATGTCATCAACAATGACGCTCTCATCAATCTTGTGACTCGTGGCATTGAGTGGGCCGAATTCAACCACTTCTTTGCAGATCTTAGCAATAAAGCGACCATCACTGGTACCGCCAGTGGTTGATAGCTCGGTGTCAATTTCTGTTTCAGTTTTGATGGCAGAGCGTAGAGCATTAGCCAAGGCGCCATCCCCGGTAATAAATGGGTTGCCACTTAAAGACCATTCGATTTCAAACTCAACCCCCGCAGCCTTCAGTATTTGCTCTAAGCGTTCGCGTAATTGCTCTGGCTTACTCTCGGTAGAAAATCGAAAGTTGAAATCAACGGCAAGTTCGCCTGGAATCACGTTATTGGCGCCGGTACCAGCATGAATGTTGGAAATCTGAAAACTCGTCGGCTGAAAATATTCATTACCTTTATCCCACTCGGTCTCTACCAGATTCTGAATAGCAGGAGCTGCTAGGTGAATTGGGTTTTTTCCAAGATGTGGGTAGGCAATATGCGCCTGAATTCCTTTGATCTTGAGCTTGCCAGATAGGGAGCCGCGACGACCATTCTTAATCATATCGCCCAAGTGATTTACAGAGGTTGGCTCGCCAATGACGCAGTAGTCAAGCCGCTGACCGTGTTTTGCAAGACGTTCACACATGATGACAGTGCCGTCGTGCGCAGGTCCTTCTTCATCGCTGGTAATTAAAAAAGCAATGGAACCCTGGTGGTCGGGGTGTTTGACAACGAATTCCTCTGCGGCAACTACAAAGGCTGCAAGAGAGGTTTTCATATCAGCGGCACCACGACCATATAAGTAGCCATCACGAATGCTTGGTTCGAAAGGATCGCTGGTCCATTTTTCCAGTGGGCCGGTTGGAACAACATCAGTATGTCCTGCGAAGAGAAGAACCTTCCCCTGATCGCCAGACTTACCTTTTTTGATTGCCCACAAATTGGTTACTTGGAATGATTCCGGTCCACTGACCACGCTCTCAGTATGAAAGCCGATTGCTTTGAGGCGATCAGCAATCAATTCTTGGCAGCCACCATCTGCTGGCGTAACAGAACGACAGGAGATGAGGGCTTGAGTTAGCTCAAGAGTGGCGCTCATAAGAAGTCTTAGTCGCGGAGTAATTCATTGATGGCAGTTTTTGCTCTGGTTTGAGCATCTACTTTCTTCACAATGATTGCGGCATAAAGGCTGTACTTGCCGCAAGCAGATGGCAGTGAGCCAGGAACCACTACGGAGCCAGCAGGAACGCGGCCGTAATGAACCTCGCCAGTTTCGCGATCGTAAATTTTGGTACTTTGACCAATGTAGACACCCATTGAAAGCACAGCGTTTTCTTCGATGACAACCCCTTCAACAACCTCGGAACGAGCCCCGATAAAGCAGTTATCTTCAATAATGACTGGACCAGCTTGAATAGGCTCTAAAACGCCGCCAATGCCTACGCCACCAGAAAGGTGTACGTTTTTACCAATTTGAGCGCAAGAACCCACGGTCGCCCAGGTATCAACCATCGTACCTTCGCCTACATAAGCACCAATATTGACGTAGGAGGGCATTAAAACGGCATTTTTGCCAATAAAGGAGCCTCGACGAGCTACTGCAGGAGGTACTACGCGAAATCCACCCTTGGCGAAGTCCTCAGCGGTGTAGTTTTCAAACTTGCTTGGAACCTTATCGTAGAACTGGGTAAATCCACCTGCGGACATTGGTTTGTTGTCTTCAAGGCGGAATGAAAGCAAAACAGCTTTCTTAACCCACTGATTGACTTCCCATTTGCCAACGCTTTGGCGTTCAGCCACGCGAATCGTGCCTGAATTAAGGCCTTCAAGTACCGCATTGACTGCATTGCGGATTTCCGCTGGGGCAGCCTCTGGAGTGAGGTTTGCGCGGTTTTCCCAGGCTTGTTCGATGATGCTTTGTGGTGATTGGCTCATGCTTTTTAGTTAACTATCAGATTGTTAAGGGATTTTGACCCTGAAGGTAGATTTATCATTATATCGGTGGGGCAAAATCCCGTCCGAGAAGCCCTAAGCTTGCTATCATCTTCCAACTTAAGTTTTAAATAAATTACCTCCTTTCTGACCCTTTTTCCCTACAAAGTCCGCCGTGCAACTGAAATCCATCAAACTTTCCGGCTTTAAGTCTTTCGTTGACCCAACCCATTTTGAGATGCCAGGCCAATTAATTGGCGTAGTTGGTCCAAATGGTTGTGGAAAATCAAACATCATCGACGCTGTTCGTTGGGTCTTGGGTGAATCCCGCGCCAGCGAACTGCGCGGCGAATCCATGCAAGATGTCATCTTTAATGGTTCTGGATTACGTAAACCTTCAGGGCGTGCCAGTGTTGAATTGATTTTTGATAATTCAGACGGTCGTGCACAAGGGCAGTGGGGCGCATTTACCGAATTAGGGGTCAAGCGCGTTTTGACTCGTGATGGCAACTCTAGTTACTACGTTAACAACCAAGTAGTGCGTCGTAAAGACATTCAAGATATTTTTCTGGGTACTGGTATGGGCCCGAGAGGTTATGCCATTATTGGTCAAGGCACCATTAATCGCATCTTGGAATCTAAGCCTGAAGAATTGCGCGTCTTCTTGGAAGAGGCCGCTGGCGTTTCAAAATACAAAGAGCGTCGCAAAGAAACTGCTGCACGCTTAGAAGATACTAAAGAGAATTTAGTTCGCGTAGAAGATATCTTGCGCGAGCTGGAGCAGCAACTCAATCGCTTAGAAAAACAAGCTACCGTAGCAGAGCGTCATGCCGAACTTTCAGCGCAGATGAAGTCGCAACAACAGCTCTTGTGGTTCGTGCGTCAAACTGAGGCAGGTAAGGAGCAAGAGCGTCATGCCAATGGCATACGTGATACTCAGGTGAGCCTTGAAGAGCAAACCGCCAAGCTACGTCATGCCGAGGCTGAATTAGAAACCATGCGTACTCATCAGTACGCATTGCAGGACAAAGTATCACAGGCTCAAGGCGACCTCTACCAAACTAATTCTGATGTAAGTCAGGTTGAGTCTCAGATTCATTATGTGCAAGAGGCACGTCAGCGCTTACAACAACAAACCCAGGATTTACAGGCGCAGCTCCAACGCTGGACAGTACAAGAGCAGGATGCAGCGCAAGCACAGCGTTCGGCTGAACAGGAGTTAAGTCTGGCTGTAGAAAAGGAAGAGTCTTTACTTGCTGATTTGGCCAGTTTGCAAGAGCAAATGCCTGGACGCGAAGAGATGTATCAAGTCAATATGCGTGAGTTAAATGAAGCACGCAATCATTTGGCTTCGATTGATCAAAGGTTGGCTAGCTTAGGCGAGCGCACTCGCTCTTTGAGTGCGCAGCTGGATGAATTAAAAGGTCGCGAAACCCGTCTGAATGGTGAGTTAGGCGGTATGCGTAAGCCCGATGCGGAAGCCTTGCAAATGGCGCTTGATCGTCATGCAATGGCTCAACGTAAAGTCGAAGAGACGCGTAACCGTGCGATTGAAACCCAACAGCGCGTTCCTGCGGCTGATGAGGCACGCAATACTGCCCAGCAACAAATTCAATCTGCTAATCAAGATTTGGCTCAAACAGAAGCTAAATTGACAGCCTTAACTGCTTTGCAGGCCAGCGTGCAAGCACAAGGCAAGATCGGTCCTTGGTTGGAGAGTAAAGGTCTTAAAGAAAGTAAGCGCCTTTGGCAAGAGTTGAAGGTAGAGAGTGGCTGGGAAGCCGCTCTGGAGTCAGTTCTACGTGAACGCTTGGCAGCCATTACCGCTAAGAGCGTTCAGGAAACGTTAGCACTCGCACAAGAGGCGCCACCAAGTCGCTTGGCTATTTTGCTCACCGATGAAATTACCCCCGCACATACTGCGATACCCACTAACTTCATTCCGCTACTTACTCGCGTGCAAAGTGCAGGTGCGCCTGGGGTAGCTGCTGTATTAGAAGAGTGGCTTGACAATGTTTATATTGCTGACAGCTTAGAAGATGCTTTAAACCGTCGTGAAAAATTACCAGCCGGCGGTGCCTTGGTAACTCAGCAAGGTCACTTAATCAGTCGGGTTGGTGTTCAGCTCTATGCAGCTGATTCTGAGCAAGCTGGTATGTTGGCGCGCGCTCAAGAAATGGAAAGTCTTGAGAAGCAATTACGAGCACAACGATTAATGCAAAGTGAATTGCAAGGTGAGCTGGATCAATGCGTCGCCAATTATCAAGCCGCCCATCAAGCGGCGGAGCAAGCTCGTATCGCCGCCGAACAAGCTGTGCAAGAAGCGCATGGCTTTGAAGTTGAAAGAATGCAGTTAACTCAAGCTGAAGAGCAATACAGTCAGCGCGCCACGCAAATTCAGGGTGAGTTGGGCGAGCTACGTGAGCAAATGGAGCAGCTTGGCGTAAATCAAGAGCAGTCTGCTGCTGAATTGATTCAAACCGAAGAGGCTAAGCAAGCTTGTGGTGAAGGTCTGGCGATTGCTCAAGAAAAATTAGAGCAGGCCAGCCAAGAGCGTGATCATTTACGCGAATCTCTGCGTATTGCTGAGATGGCAGCACAAGAAGCAGCCTTTACGACTCGATCCCTACAGCAACGCATCGCCGATTTACAGCGCGATCAAAGTACTGCGCGTACTCAGATCATGGAGATTCAGGATAAGCATGCTTTGGCCGAGCAAGAGCTTGAAACTTTGAGCGATGTTGAGGCGCAAGAAAAATTACAGGGTTTATTGGTTACCCGCAGTGAGCGTGAAGGTTTGCTTGCGAATGCCCGTACGGAGCAAGATGCTTTATTGCATCAACTGCGTGAAGCCGATGAAGTCCGTATGCAAATAGAGCGTAGCTTGCAGCCCATGCGCGATAAGGTAGTTGATTTGCAATTGCGCGAACAGGCTGCTCGTTTGAACTTTGAACAGTTCGCCACCTTGTTGGCAGATGCAGAGGCCGATTTAATTGCGCTTGAGGCCAGTTTCAGTGCCGACCTCAAGGTGGATGCATTGCAGACTGAAGTAAATCGCTTAACGAGCGAAATTCAATCGCTCGGACCAGTCAATATGGCAGCCTTGGATGAATTGGCTAGCTCACGTGAGCGCAAGCAATTCCTCGATGCGCAATCAGCTGACTTAAATGAGGCCATGCAGACCTTGACGGATGCGATCGCTAAGATTGATGCTGAGACACGTGACTTATTGCAAGGCACATTTGATCAAGTAAATGGTCATTTTGGACGGCTATTCCCTGAGTTATTCGGTGGCGGTCATGCTGAATTGGTAATGACCGGGGAGGAGATCTTGGATGCGGGTGTTCAGGTAATGGCTCAGCCGCCCGGTAAGAAAAATAGCTCTATCTACCTGCTTTCCGGTGGAGAAAAAGCCTTGACTGCCATTGCCTTGGTTTTCTCATTATTTCTTTTGAATCCAGCGCCGTTCTGCTTGCTAGACGAGGTTGATGCGCCATTGGATGATGCGAATACCTTGCGTTACGCACAAATGGTTGCCAAAATGTCAGATAAGACCCAGTTTGTATTTATCTCGCACAACAAGATCACTATGGAAATTGCTCATCAATTAATCGGTGTGACCATGCAGGAACAGGGCGTATCTCGAATTGTGGCTGTCGACATTTCCTCTGCGGTGTCGATGGTGGAGGCTGCCTAAGTGAATTTAGAGCAAATCATGACAAGCCTTGGATTGTCTGAATTGCAATTTGCTTTGGCGGTCATTGGCCTCCTGATATTGCTGTTTGTGCTCATATTAAATATTTACTATGCTCACGCCCGTCGTAAAGCGCGCTCTCAAAGGGATCTTGCACTCGATGAGCTTTTTGTAGCAAGAGAGCCCAGTTTGAATGCGGGTTTTGCACAGACAGCAAATCAAGAGCGTGCAGAACCTTCATTGGGTGAGTCAACAAGCAACACGCCGCCCGCAACGATTTTTACAATTGATCCTCGTATTGATTGTGTGATTACCTTGCGCTTTGATGAGCCTATTAGTGGCGCAGAGCTTTTATCTGAAATAGAGGCTTTGTCGGATGAAGGGGGTACGCCACACTTGCCTTGGATCTGCGAAGGTTTAAATGCGGATGATGGCACACCTGAGGATTGGGAGCAATTAAAAGCAGATGCAAGTTACGCCGAATTGCAGCTTGCGATGCAGCTAGCTAATCGACGTGGTCCGATTGGAGTGCTCGAGTTATCCGATTTTTGCTCCCGTGCGCAAGCACTTGCAGAAACTCTAGGGTCACAAATTGATATGCCTAGCGTGAGCGCTATGCTGGAGAGTGCTAAGGAGTTAGATGTATTGGCTGCTGAAAGTGATATTCAATTAAGTATCAATGTGGTGTTTGATCAGCCACTTCCATGGGCGAACTTTGATGCTCTCATGCGTCAACGTAGTTTCCAATTGGCGCGCAATGGAAGGCAATACGATTTTTTCAGCAATGGCAGTCTTATTTTTAATAGTGCTGATATGGATCCCAATAAGCCCGTTACTCAAGTAACCCTCTTATTGGAGGTGCCCTTGGTAAGTCATGAAGAACGTGCCTTTGAGAGGATGTTAGGCGAGGGCGTAGAGATTGCGCAGGCTGCTCATGGTCGGCTAGTGGATGACAACGGCATCAATTTAACTGAAAACGCTGTCATCACCATTCGTCAGCATTTAGACATCCTCTATGCCAATCTTGAGAAGGGTGGCATTGCTGCTGGCTCTTCTACTGCCAATAGACTTTTTAGTTAAGGACCACCCTGTTGTCCTCAAGTTCGCCAAATTTAGCGGAGCGCTACGCTTTTTTACAAGGTGAGTTAGCTCGTCTAGAGCATGCTTACTATGTGCTCGATAACCCCCTCTTGCCTGATAGTGAATATGACCGCTTGTATCGTGAGATGCTCGAGATTGAAGCGGCTCACCCAGAGTGGGTAAGCCCCCAATCCTTATCCCAGCGTGTTGGTGGAGTCGCCTTAAAAGAATTTGATACCGTTGTGCATGTAGTGCCCATGTTGTCGCTCAATAATGCCTTTGAGGATGCAGAGTTAATTGCCTTTGATCGCCGTTGTCGTGAAGGATTGCATGTAGATCATGTGACGTTTGCTGGAGAATTGAAGTTTGATGGCTTGGCGATTTCATTGCGTTATGAGGATGGAGTCTTAGTCCGCGCTGCAACTCGTGGTGATGGGGCAAGTGGTGAAGATGTAACGGCCAATATCAAAACGATCCGTGCAATTCCGCTGCAGTTGCTTGGCAAAAATATTCCGAAAGTCCTTGAGGTGCGCGGTGAGGTCTTCATGTATCTCAAAGATTTTGAGAGGATGAACCAACAAGCAGCAGCTCTGGGGGAAAAGGAGTTTGCCAATCCTCGTAATGCTGCCGCAGGCAGCTTGCGCCAGTTGGATTCTAAAATCACTGCTAAGAGACCCCTGTCTTTTTTCGCCTATGGCCTAGGTGCATTAGAACCCCAGTCTTGGCTACCCAGTACGCATGAGCAGTTATTAAATGCATATGTCCAGCTTGGTTTACCCGTATGTCCAGAGCGGCGGCTATTGCATTCGGTGGCAGAAATTCTGGATTTTTATAACGAGATTGGCGCTAAGCGCGATTCACTCCCTTACGATATTGATGGCGTTGTCTATAAGGTGAATTCTTTTGCAGAGCAAGCCAAGTTGGGCTTTGTTTCAAGGGCGCCTCGTTTTGCTTTGGCTCACAAATATCCAGCCCAAGAAGCTTTGACGACTGTTTTGGGAATTGATGTTCAGGTTGGTCGCACCGGTGCAATTACCCCAGTAGCGCGTTTAGCCCCCGTTGAGGTTGGCGGCGTCACTGTTACTAATGCCACCTTGCATAATGAAGATGAAGTGAGGCGCAAAGATGTCCGTATTGGTGATACGGTTTCGGTCAGGCGTGCAGGGGATGTCATTCCTGAGGTTGTTTCGGTAGTTAAAGAGCGTAGACCTGTAGATGCCCAGCAATTTGTCATGCCAACTCGTTGTCCAGTATGCGATTCTCATATCGAACGTTTGAGTGATGAGGCGGTGGCTCGTTGCAGTGGCGGCCTCTTTTGTGCAGCCCAGCGCAAGCAAGCCTTAATTCATTTTGCACATCGTAGGGCGATGGACATTGAAGGTCTCGGCGAAAAAATAGTGGATCAATTAGTTGACCTCAATTTAGTCAGAACTCCAGCAGACTTATATCGACTCGGCTTTACCGCTTTAGCTAATCTTGAGCGTATGGGCGATAAGTCTGCAGACAACCTCATTCAAGCAATAAATCAATCCAGAAACACGACCTTAGCTAGATTTATCTTTGCCTTGGGCATTCGCCATGTGGGTGAGACGACTGCTAAAGACTTGGCCAATCATTACCGCTCTATGCACTCCTTAATGGATGCTTCTCTGGAAGACCTTCTCACAGTCAAGGATGTCGGTCCTGTAGTAGCTGATTCTATTACCAGTTTTATGCAAGAAGCCCATAACCGTGAGGTAATTGAGCAGTTGCTTGCCTCGGGCATGCAACTTTCAGTGGAAGAAAAAATCATCAGCGCAGCTGTTGCTGGAAAAACCTTTGTACTGACAGGCACATTCCCAACTATGACGCGCGATGAGGCAAAGGATCTCTTAGAAAAAGCTGGCGCCAAAGTAGCGGGATCTGTCTCTAAAAAGACCGATTTTGTTGTGGCAGGCTCAGATGCTGGTAGCAAGTTAACTAAAGCAGAAGAGCTTGGTGTGCCCATCATTGATGAGGCTGCCATGCTAGATTTATTAAAGTAGGCTTCAATCAAAATAAGACCATTGCAATTCAAGTTCGATTTGAATTTAATCTTGCTTAGTCTGAGATCCTATTTCTGATCAAGAAATGGCGGGCGCGTATTGATTTCGTAAGCCCTTACAACTGGCTTCGCAATTCATCAGGCGATACATGTCGCACGTGTTGATGCGAAATGTGTGATGCATATGTACATCGATTTAGTCATTATCATATCTGTTCAAGGTCGGAAATTTCTTACTAAGAAATCAGGTGGTAATTTTTAAGCGCCCTCATTAAGATTTTGGGTTTTAGGGCGCTCCATGCATAAATTTTCAGGGTTTTTTTCATCGATTATTGATCCTTCTCGATATAAAAATATCGATAGCGTGCTTGTTGTTATGCATGCAAATGTTGAATTTAATAATTTTTTGAATGCTTTGAAAAGTGTTACCAGGATAGCTGGGGTTATACCTAAGGCAAGCTCGAAAAAATTCGCAAATCTTAATGCCTTGCGGCAGTACTGCCCAGTATTTGATATTGACCGCAGCTATATTTTGGCCAATCCCTCTGAATTTATTGCAAAGATTGACCGCCTAACTAAAAATGATAGATTCGCAATTATTGATATGGGTGGATATTTTTCTCATATCGCATTAGATCTAGTAAAAAAATTCGATAAGCAAATTATTGGGATTATTGAGGATACAGAGAATGGTCATCAGCGATACGAGTCTCTTATTAGAAAAAATGAATCTTGTGCAGATCTTGTCCCGTTAATTTCTGTCGCGCGAAGCCCTCTGAAGGAGCCGGAAGATTCATTGGTTGGTCAAGCCATCGTTTTTTCGGCTGAAGCAATCCTACGCTCACATGGATTGATCTTACTTGGAAAACATGTTGGGGTTATTGGTTTTGGAAAGATTGGGAGATCAATCGCTTTTTCTCTTTTATCAAGAGGGTCTAGAGTAGATATATTTGATTCAAACCCAATACCTCTTGCTTTGGCTTTATCTCTTGGTTTTCATACATCCTCTAGATCTGAATTTCTTCGATCAGTAGATGTTTTATTTTGCGCCACTGGAAATCAATCCTTAGCTATTACTGACGAGGTTTATTTTAAGGATGGCCTTCATATATTTTGTGCAACCTCTTCCGATGATGAGTTATCAGATTGCCTTAGACAAAAGATTGATGCAGCCTCTTTATCAAAAACTCAGCATCCCTGCAAAATATTTATGGGAGATAAGCATATTTATATACATAACGAAGGTAATTCGATTAATTTTGTTCATGGTGCAGTTGTTGATAGTTTTATTGAATTGGTGCAGGGTGAAATTATTTACTCAATTGGAAGTCTTCAGGATGCACCTCGCAATGTAATTTCTTGCCTTCCGGATATTGATAAAAAGTTTATTGCTGACCAATGGATAACACATCATCAATATGTTTAGAGGGGGCATTTGGTGGGGTGTGATTCTTTGCCAGTGTTGGCGTCAATAATATCGACATTTAGTCGTGCGGGGCTTAATGTCATTGATCGAAAACAATTTCGCGAAGAAGAGGTTTGCCCTTTGGTAATTGGTTACTGGAATAATTTACTACCTATTTTCCTAATATTTCCCATTATTTTTTTCTCCTCAGCATCGAATTACTTTTTAAATGATATTACCTCCATAGAGATTATTTTTCTTGCTGTGCTGATTCAGTGCGTAGCATATTCATTTTCTTTTGCGTTTAAAAACTTAAGAGTTACTGATATAGCAGTTCTTACAAAAACTGCTGATATAACTGTTCCACTCGTGTTGATAACACTGGGGTTTTTTGCAATTACCTATAGCCTCTTTTTTCTTCTGCCAACGATATTAGTAATTTTTATTTACTCTGCTGGAATTAATGTTGTTAAAAAGACATATAAATCATCAATATTTTTAGTGCTAGCACTCACAGCTCAAGGCTTGTACTCATACTTTGTGGGTTTTACTATCTATTTTGATAGAGGTTTTTGGGGGTTGCTATCAGTCGCCTTTACGGTGCTGGTATGGAGATTTTTATTGTCAAGCGGTCTTATGTTTTATCGGCGGCGCATCTTTCATCTTTACCATTTTCCTAGGCAGTCGCTAACTATGGGTAGATTTTATTTACGAGGATTCTTAACTGTTGTAACACAGGCGACATTTGTCTTTGCAATTACAGCAAATAATTTATTGGTTGTTTGGCCAATACTTAATGCAACTGGTTGTTTAGGCGCAATATTTGCATATTTTTTTCTTGGGGAGAAACTAGTTCTAAGGGATATTTTATTTATTGTATTTACATTTATGATTAGTGGAATTGTGGTTTTTACGTTCAATTATGAAAAATTTTGATACAAACGTTATTTCAAACTTTGATATCAGTAAATTCGTTGCTCTCTTCGGCGATCGCGTTTATTCGGTCTTGAATTATCAAAATCCCTTTAATAGATCAAATAAGCTAGGGCATATCACAGCGAGTGGTTTGGTAATCAGAGGAGATAAAGTTTTACTCATCTTGCACCCTTATCTAAAAAGCTGGTTCCAGCCGGGCGGACATATTGATGATGGCGAGTCTCCAATTGACGCTGCCATTCGTGAGGTGCGAGAAGAAACTGGATTTATTTGTGCCCTGGATTCAAATGACTCCAAGCCAATCGACGTTGATATTCATGAAATCCCTTTAAATTCAAAGAAGGGGGAGGCTGCCCACTTGCATATTGACCTGCTTTATAGACTGAAGGTCCTGAGAGAAGATAAACCCTCAGAAGATATATCTACCGCTTGGCTTCCTTTTAAGCAAGTTGAAAGCGCCCGCATTCAAAGGGCATTGGCTAAGCTAAGCTCTTAGACCGATTTTGTTGTGGCATTCTCTGATGCCGGTAGCAAATTAACTAAAGCAGAAGAGCTTCGCGTGCCCATCTGCCATGCTTGAGTTGTTAGGCTACCAAAGCCTCCAAGAGTTCAGTCTCAAGTTGTATTTGTAGTTTTGGATTTTTACTCAGATTCACAGCGTCTAATAGCAATACGTCCTCTACGCGCTCACCTAGGGTATTAATGCGCGCAGTGTGAAGTGAAATGTGATGTTTCGCCAGCACTCTGGAAATTGCATATAACAAACCAGTACGATCACTAGCAGAAATCGACAATGAGTAATAGCGACCCCGATCATCGGGAGTCATGTGGACTCGAGGCTGAATTGGGAAGGTGCGTGATTGTCTAGAAAGGCGACCCATACTTGCATTGGCGAGCGGTTCCGCGTTTGTAAGAGCTTCGGTAAGCTCATACTCAACTAACTGAATGAGGTCACGATATCCACCACCTTCACTTACTAAATTACCACCTGATATCTGGAAAGTATCTAGCGCATAACCATTATTGGTTGTGTGAACTCGGGCATCCCAAATGGAGAAGCCGTGACGCTCAAAGTAGGCGCAGATGCGTGAGAATAAATCCTCTTGGTCTTTGACATAGACGGCAACTTGTAGGCCTTCGCCTATGGGTGAGAGGCGCGCACGTACGACGGGTTTATCACTATCGACTTTATTAAAAAGATGGCGTGTCAGCCAGGCGATGTCTGCTGAATCTTGGCGCAAGAAAAATCCAACATCCAATTGCTTCCAAAAATTTTCATAAGCTGCATCTTCGATGCCATAGAGGCGCAATTTGGTTCTGGATTCTTCTTGGCGCTGAGCAAACTCAGAGGAGGCATCTGGTTTAGCGCCGCCAAGCACCCTGAGTGTCGCTCGATATAAATCTTCGAGTAATTTACCTTTCCAGGCATTCCATACTTTTGGACTGGTTCCCCTGACATCAGCAACAGTGAGTAGGTAGAGTGCTGTTAAATGACGCTCATCCCCAACCTTCTTAGCAAATACCCTAACAACATCTGGGTCAGTAATGTCTTGCTTTTGAGCAACCTGACTCATTTGTAGATGTTCAGCAACCAACCAGATTAACAATTCTGTATCGGCCTTGTCTAGGCCATGCTCTTTAGCAAACTTACGGGTATCGGCTTTTCCGAGAAGGGAGTGATCACCACCGCGTCCTTTTGCGATATCGTGAAAAAGAGCGGCGATAACTAGCAGCCATGGTTTCTCAAAGTGTGCAATCAGGCGACTACAAAAAGGAAATTCATGTGCATGTTCAACTACCATAAAGCGCCGTACGTTGCGTAACACCATCAGTATGTGTTGATCAACGGTATACACATGGAATAAGTCATGTTGCATCTGACCGACAATTTTTCTGAAGGCTGGTAAGTAACGCCCCAGCACACTAGTGCGATTCATTAACTGAAAAGCCCGGCTCACACCCTCCGGTTGCTTTAAAAGTTCGATGAAAAGTTTCCGATTGCTAGGATTATTGCGCCACTGCGTATTCATTCTGTGGCGTGCGTTGTACAGGGCTCTGAAAATTGTGGCTGACAAACCCTTGACGCTGGAAGTTTGTGAAAAGACTAAAAAGGTGCGCAGGATTTGATCGGGATCTTTTTCATAGAGCTGCGGATCTTTAATATCAAGTACGCCTTGGCGTTCAATGAAATGTTCATTTCCTTCGCCTGGTATGGGGTAAGTGGTTTTGGATTCTTTAGGAAAAAGCAGTGCCTCAATATTTTGTAAGAGCACATCATTGAGCTGGGTTACCGCTTTTGCAGCCCAGTAGTAGCGCCGCATAATGGCTTCGCTAGCAAGGCGTGAAGAGTTCTCTTTGATACCCATGGCTGCCGCTAAGCCTGCTTGCAAATCAAATACAAGTACATCCTGTCTGCGGCCCGCTAACAGATGCAGGTTAGCGCGCAAGGTTTCCAGGAAGCGTTGATTGCGCGTGAGCTCTTTAAGTTCATGCTCAGTAATCAAGCCTTCTAGATTTAAGTCTTTAAATGTATTCCCTAAATGTGCAGCTTTACTTACCCAAGAGATCACCTGTAGATCACGCAGGCCGCCGGGACTTTCTTTGCAGTTGGGTTCCAGTGAGTAGGGGGTGCTTTGGTATTTGTAATGACGTTGGATTTGCTCTGCTAACTTTGCCTGAAAGAATGCTTTCGGGTCGAGTGTTTTTGCAAACGCAGATTCAAATTCTTTAAATAAGATTTTTTTGCCACAAATTAAGCGTGACTCCAGCATGGCAGTGCGCACAGTAATATCTTGTTCTGATTCAGAAACGCACTCCGATACAGATCGAACGGATGAGCCAATTTCAAGGCCAGTATCCCAGCATTTGGCGATAAAGGATTCGATCTTGGCAGCTAAAACTTCTTCAAAGAATTTTTTATCACTAGGAACCAAAATCAGAATATCGATATCGGAGTAGGGGAAGAGGCTGCCTCTACCAAACCCACCTACAGCAATCAGTGCGGCTTGATTATTTAAGCCACATGTATCCCACAGGCTAATCAGTAATTGATCGCTTAATTTTGTTAAGGTCTTTGTTAGCCTACTAACAGATTGTGTTTTACGAAATTGGGCATACGCTTGCTCGCGTGCAGCTCGTAGCTGGGCAATATCCGCAATGTGATTGGCTTGTGTTGCGGCTTGCATTGCCTAAGCGATGACGGGCGCAGGTCGAAAGGTTAGGCCTTTGACGCAATCGGGTGGGGGATTGCTGCCCTCTGACCAAGTAAGCACCTCAACGCCAGTTGCCGTAACTAAAAGTGTGTGTTCCCATTGCGCCGAGAGGCTACGATCTTTTGTCTTCACGGTCCATTGGTCTGGCATGGTGCGAATTTCGCGGCGACCAGCATTAATCATTGGCTCAATTGTGAAAGTCATACCTTCAACCAATTTCTCGCCCGTGCCGGCGCGACCATAGTGAAGGATTTGCGGGTCTTGGTGAAACACCTTGCCAATGCCATGCCCACAATATTCTCTGACGATGGAGTAGCCTGCATTTTCAGCATGTCTTTGAATCACATAACCAATGTCACCCAATGTAGCCCCAGGTTTCACTTGGGCGATGCCGAGCCAGAGGCATTCGAATGTAATTTGAGTCAGGCGCTTGGCTAAAACTGAAACATCGCCAACCATAAACATGCGGCTGGTATCGCCGTAATAGCCATCTTGGGTAATTACGGTGATATCTAGGTTTACGACATCACCCGATTTGAGGACTTTTTCCCCGGGAATGCCATGACAGATGACATCGTTTACGGATGTGCAAATGGATGCTGGAAATGGGGGGTATCCAGGGGGCTGGTAATTTAATGGGGCAGGGATGGTTTTTTGGACGTCACGCATATATTCGTGGCAAATTCGATCAAGCTCACCGGTGCTCACCCCAGGCTTTACATGTGGGGTCACATGATCCAAGACCTCGCTGGCTAAGCGGCCAGCCTCACGCATCCCTAGGATGTCTTTTTCGGCAGTAAATACACTATTCATGTCTTGATTATCAACGACTTGACGAATTTTAGTTACCCATAATTGCCTAAATATTAGGCAAAAAACCTCAATTTACCCTCTCCAGCCCCTATATCTCCAATGACAGCGACTAGATTAACGTCGCTAGAGTACTGATATTTAAGCTATAATTTCGTTCTCAAGCCATTTTTGACTTGAAATCGCGGGTTAAGCCTTCCAGGGTGGCGTTTTTTAGCGCAGCTAGGACTTAACCTTAGAACACAACCCTTAGGAGAAGTTATGTCAGTAACTATGCGTCAAATGCTAGAAGCCGGTTGCCATTTTGGTCACCAAACCCGTTTCTGGTCCCCAAAGATGGCCCCTTATATTTTCGGCCATCGCAATAAAATCCACATCATCAACTTGGAAAAAACTTTGCCAATGTTTCAGGACGCCCTGAAGTTTGCAAAACAAGTTGCTGCCAATCGTGGCACTATTTTGTTTGTTGGTACAAAGCGCCAGTCCCGTGAAATTATTGCTGAAGAAGCTGCACGTGCTGGTATGCCTTACATCGACAGCCGTTGGTTGGGCGGTACGCTCACCAACTTCAAAACCGTCAAGGGTTCGCTCAAGCGTTTGAAAGATATGGCAGTTGCTAAAGAAGCGGGCGACTGGGAAAAGCTTTCTAAGAAAGAAGCTTTGACAAACGACCGTGATCTCGACAAGTTGCAAAAAGCACTTGGCGGTATTCAAGATTTGAATGGCGTTCCTGATGCTATTTTTGTAGTGGACGTTGGATATCACAAGATTGCTATTACTGAAGCCAACAAGCTCGGTATTCCTGTGATCGCTGTAGTGGATACCAACCATTCTCCAGAAGGTGTTGATTACATCATTCCTGGTAACGATGACTCCAGCAAAGCTGTTCTTCTGTACGCTCGTGGAATTGCTGATGCAATTCTTGAAGGTAAAGCAAGCTCAACTCAAGAGATCTTGACTGCTGTTAAAGAGGGTGAAGAGGAGTTTGTTGAAGAAGGGAACGCAGAATAATGGCCGCTATTACCGCTGCAATGGTTGGCGAGTTACGCGCCAAGACGGATGCTCCAATGATGGAGTGCAAAAAAGCTTTGACCGAAGCCGATGGGGATATGGCGAGAGCGGAAGAAATTCTGCGCGTCAAATTAGGTAGCAAAGCTGGTAAAGCAGCTTCACGCGTTACTGCTGAAGGTGTTGTAGCTTCGTTTATCAATGGCACTACTGGCGCTCTGCTTGAAGTGAATTGCGAAACTGACTTCGTTTCCAAGAACGATGACTTTTTAGCTTTTACTGCTGACTGTGCAAAGTTGGTTGCTGAAAATAATCCTGCTGATGTCGCTGCTTTGTTGGCCTTACCTTTGAATGGCTCTACTGTGGATACGATTCGCAGCGCTTTGATTGGTAAGATCGGTGAAAACATCATGCCACGCCGCTTCAAGCGTTTTGCTGGTAGCAATAAGTTAGTTTCCTACCTGCACGGCACACGTATCGGTGTAATGGTTGAGTTTGAAGGTGATGAAATTGCCGCTAAAGATGTGGCTATGCACATTGCTGCGATGAAGCCAGTAGCTTTGTCGATGGCTGATGTACCTGCTGAGTCAATCGCTATTGAGCGCAGCGTTGCTGTGCAAAAGGCGGCTGAATCTGGCAAGCCACCAGAGATCGTTGAAAAAATGGTCGAAGGTTCTATCCAGAAGTACCTCAAAGAAGTATCTTTGTTGAACCAAACTTTTGTGAAGAACGACAAGCAAACCGTTGAACAGATGCTCAAGGCTGCCAATACAACTATCAAAGGATTTACGATGTTTGTTGTTGGTGAGGGTATTGAAAAGCGTCAAGACGACTTTGCAGCTGAAGTAGCCGCACAGGTTGCTGCTGCGACTAAAGCTACAGCGTAATTGTTGCAGGCTCTGGCCGGGCTTGTTCTGGCCGGACTGAAATGCTCAAAAGGGCATAGAAACCTTGGTTTCTATGCCCTTTTGTTTTATTGAGCCCAAGCCCTTTATAATTCGGCTGAGATATTAAAAGTACTTAAAGATCAATAAGCTAAGAGGGTAAATTGCTTAGCTAATTACGGAAAAGATAATCATGCCAGCCTACAAACGTGTCCTATTAAAACTATCAGGTGAAGCCCTTATGGGGGATGATGCTTTCGGTATCAACCCAGTAACCATTGACTTAATGGTGAAAGAAATTGCCGAGGTAGTGAATAGCGGGGTCGAGTTGGCAATTGTGATTGGCGGTGGAAATATTTTCCGCGGAGTGGCTGGTGGGGCAGCAGGCATGGATCGCGCTACAGCTGACTATATGGGTATGTTGGCAACCATGATGAACTCCCTTGCCTTGCAAGATGCCTTGCGTCAAAAGGGTGTCGAGGCACGCGTTCAATCTGCTTTGCGTATGGATCAGGTAGTTGAGCCCTATATTCGCCCGCGCGCCATTCGCGCCTTAGGCGAAGGTAAGGTGGTTATATTCGCAGCCGGTACAGGCAATCCTTTCTTTACAACAGATACTGCTGCCGCTTTGCGTGGCGCTGAAATGGGTGTCGAAATTGTCCTGAAAGCAACTAAGGTAGATGGCATTTATACCGCTGATCCAGTGAAGGATCCGAGTGCCACTTTGTACAAGACCATTACTTTTGATGAGGCCATCATTAAGAACTTGCAGGTTATGGATGCGACGGCCTTTGCTTTATGTCGCGATCGCAAACTACCAATCAAAGTGTTTTCGATTCTTAAACCAGGCGCTCTCATGCGCGTGGTTCAAGGAGAGTCTGAGGGCACATTAGTACACGTTTAATAGGAGGCTTGATGTCTGCAGCAGAAATTAAAACCAATACCGATCAAAAGATGCAAAAGTCTCTTGATGCATTGAAAACCAACTTAGCCAAAATTCGTTCCGGTCGTGCAAATCCTGGAATTTTGGAGCACATTCAGGTGGACTACTACGGTAATCCAACGCCCTTGAGTCAGGTGGCCAGCTTGGGCTTGGCCGATGCTCGCACCATCAATGTTCAACCCTTTGAAAAAACAATGGTTGCAGTGATTGAAAAGGCTATTCGTGATTCTGATTTGGGTTTGAATCCAGCATCTCAAGGCACGGTTATTCGCGTTCCAATGCCAGCCTTAACTGAAGAGCGTCGTCGTGACTTAACAAAGGTAGTGAAAAACGAAGGCGAAGAGGCCAAAATTGCGATACGTAATTTACGTCGGGACGCTAATGAGCATCTTAAACGCCTAACCAAGGATAAGGAAATCTCTGAGGATGAAGAGCGCCGTGCAACTGACGAAATCCAAAAGATGACTGATAAGGCGGTTTCCGATGTGGACAAGATTGTTTCTGAAAAAGAAAAAGAGATCATGACGGTTTAGCCGTCGCCGATTTGATTTTTACTTTTATCCCATGACGAGCCACGCTAGTTCCACGCAAACTATTCCTGAGGTCAGTGCGATTCCACGTCACGTGGCAATCATCATGGATGGTAATGGTCGCTGGGCAAGCAAACGCCTCATGCCGAGAGTAGCGGGTCACTCAGAAGGTCTTGGTGCTGTCCGCAAGATTGTTGAAGAGTGTCGCAAACTCGGCGTTCAATACCTCACTGTGTTTGCATTTAGTTCCGAGAATTGGCGCCGCCCACCTGAAGAGGTGGGCTTTTTAATGAAGCTGTTTCTGAAATCGCTGAAGGGTGAAGTGTCGCGCCTTGCAGAAAATGATATTTCATTGCGGCTTATTGGGGACTTAAGTCGTTTTGATTCCGCCATTCAAGAGATGGTGCAATTTTCTGAAGAAAAAACAGCTGGCTGCAAAGGTTTGACTTTCACGATTGCTGCTAACTATGGCGGTCGTTGGGATATTCTGCAGGCGATGCGTCAATGCCTGGCAAATAATCCAGGCTTACAGCCTGAGCAAGTGACAGAAGATTTGCTCGCCTCTTATTTGTCGATGGCTTATGCCCCTGAACCGGATCTATTCATTCGTACCGGTGGCGAGCAGAGGGTCAGCAATTTCTTGTTATGGCAACTTGCCTATACCGAGTTATATTTCACTGATGTCTTATGGCCTGACTTTGATGTAGCCCATTTACATCGCGCTTTCGACTGGTTTTCTCAGCGAGAGCGTCGTTTTGGCCGCACCAGTGCGCAGCTTGCATCGGCGGGCACTGACAATCCAGTCTGATCTTCATTTACCGAACCTCTCCATGCTAAAAACCAGAGTGCTTACTGCCATTGTTCTTTTGGCGGTTCTTTTGCCGATCTTATTTTTCCTGCCGCCCATTTACCTGAGCATATTTTTGTTGATTGCTGTTGTTGCTGCAGCCTGGGAGTGGAGTCGTATGATTGCACCCAATGCTAAGTACTCCGCTTGGATTTATGCCGCCTTATGCTTATGTATTATTTTTGCTTTGTTTGGCTTGAATGATCCGACTTGGCAGTTTGGCTTGCTGTTTATTGCTGTTTTGTTTTGGTTTTTTAATGCACCTTTTTTGCTTGCCAGGGGGATGAGGTTATCTTTAGAGAAGTGGCGTTATTACTATGGCGTCTTGGGTTTAATTCTTTTGCCAGCCACTTGGTTTGCCCTGATTTTCTTACGAGAAATCGGCCTTATTTTTATGCTTTCCACTATGGCTTTGGTGTGGGTCGCCGATATTGGCGCTTACTTTGTCGGCAAGGCTTTTGGAAAGCGCCGCTTAGCAGCTCAAATTAGCCCTGGTAAGTCAGTAGAAGGGGCCTTCGGTGGCTTGGTGCTCTGTTATGCATATGCACTTGCCTGCGTATTTTTTCTCCCTTTGGACGCCACGTTATTTGGCGCCTGGGCATTTCGTTTTGGTTGGATTCCGCTTTGGTTGATGGTCACCGTACTGGTAGCCTTTAGTATTTTTGGCGACTTGTTTGAGTCCCAGTTAAAGCGCTTGGCAGGAGTTAAAGATAGTAGTCAGCTTCTGCCTGGTCATGGCGGCGTCTTAGATAGGGTAGATGCCTTACTGCCGGTCATGCCTATTGCTGCCTTGTTAGCTGGATTTATTTGATGGCTATTCGGCGTGTAGCAATTCTAGGCTCTACGGGGTCTATTGGGGTAAGCACTTTAGATGTGATTCGAGCTCACCCCGATCGCTTTCAAGTAGTTGCCCTAACGGCAGGTCGGCAGGTCGAGCGCTTGGCTGAGCAATGTCTTGAATTCAAACCTCTGATTGCGGTTGTGACTGATGCAGTAGCGGCAAGCCGGTTGTCAGACTTGCTGCGCGAGCAACATTGCACAACAGAGGTTTTATGCGGCCCAGAGGCATTGGTGAGTGCAGTACTGAATTCTGACTGCGACACGGTAATGGCAGCCATTGTCGGTGCTGCCGGTTTGGCCCCTACGTTAGCGGCAGCCAAAGCTGGGAAGCGGGTATTGCTGGCAAATAAAGAATCATTGGTAATGGCTGGCGATTTATTTATGCAAGCTATGAAGTTGGGTGGCGGCGAGTTATTGCCAATCGATAGTGAGCACAATGCCATTTTTCAATGCTTGCCAGCAGACTTTACAAGTGCCCCGCAGGCAAGTTTCGGTGTGGAAGAGTTATGGTTAACCGCTTCTGGCGGCCCATTTAGAAACACACCCCTTACAGATTTGGCCATGATTACTCCCGATCAAGCTTGCGCCCATCCTAATTGGGTGATGGGTAGGAAGATTTCGGTGGACTCTGCCACCATGATGAATAAAGGCCTAGAAGTAATTGAAGCTTTTTGGTTATTCGGCCTACCTTTGGAAAAAATTAAGGTGGTGATTCATCCGCAAAGCGTGGTGCATTCTATGGTTCGGTATCGAGATGGTTCTGTCATTGCCCAAATGGGGCAACCTGATATGCGAACACCGATTGCATATGGACTTGCATGGCCAGAAAGAATCGACGCAGGAGTCGCGCAGTTAAATTTGACGCAGCTGTCTGCTTTAAATTTTGCCGAACCTGATCTTGAGCGTTTCCCGTGCTTGAATATGGCATTTGCTGCAGCCCGGGCTGGAGGTACAGCTCCGACGGTATTAAACGCAGCCAATGAAATTGCTGTCGCTGCATTTTTGGATCAAGGCTTGCCTTATTTGCAGATACCCGCAATCGTAGAGCAGACTCTTGGACAAATTCAAGTCAGTCCCGCCACTTCCATAGAGCATCTCTTGGAGATAGATGCTCAAGCTAGGCAATTGGCGGGCAAATTGGTTGCGCAAGCAAGCTCCCATTGATGGGTTCTTTAAGGAGTCTCTTTTCTTGCATCCTTTGATCACGCTATTAGCATTTATTGCAACCCTAGGTATCCTGGTAACTTTTCATGAGTTCGGGCATTACTTGGCTGCTCGCTGTTGCGGTGTTAGGGTTTTGCGCTTCTCATTGGGCTTTGGCAAGGCAATTTTTACCTATCGTTTTGGAGGCAATCAAAATGCAACTGAGTGGGTGATTGCTTCGATTCCCTTGGGTGGCTATGTCAAGTTATTAGATGGTCGAGATCGGCAGCAGCTTATTTCAGAGGTCGATCGAACTAAAGCATTTGATCTTAAGCCCTTATGGCAACGCTCAATCATTGTGGCTGCTGGCCCCCTAGCTAATTTTGTATTGGCCATTCTTCTCTTTGGGGCAATTTACCTTAGCGGTGCCCCTCAGGTACCATCTTTTTTACAAGCTCCTCCTGAGAATTCGGTAGCAGCCAGGTTGGATATACAGGCGGGGGATCGGGTAATTGGATGGAAAGAGTTGAGTGCAAGCCCTGGTGCCAATGAAGAAGAGGGTGGCTTTGACCCGATTTTGAGTTGGAATGCCCTGCGCTGGTATCTCCAGGATGCCATCACTGCTCGACAGGGCTTTGTACTGGAGGTATTGGCGCCCTCTAAAGACATTTATATTAAGGTCATTCAGAAGGCTGAATTACCCAGGCCGGACCCTGATTCAGACCCATTTTTGACTCTTGGGCTCCTGCCAGCCCCGATCTCCGCAGATGAGATACAGGTACTCAAACTGGGCCCTGTTGACGCTTTGGTTTATGCGGGCAAAAGGGTTTGGCAAATCACTAAGGTTTCTACCCGGATGATGCTTGGATTTTTGACTGGAAATACCTCATTTAAGCAGCTTGGAGGTCCCTTGAGCATTGCTGATATGGCTGGGAAGTCAGTCCAGGTTGGCTGGCAGCCTTTTTTAGGGTTTTTAGCGCTTCTTAGCATCAGTATTGGCCTATTAAATTTGGTGCCTTTACCAATGCTGGATGGGGGCCAGCTCCTGTATGATGCATGGGAGTTGGTTTCCGGTAAGCGGATTTCGATATCCATGCAAGAGTATTTTCAAAAAATTGGCTTTTTCTTGTTGATTTCGATGTCTCTTCTGGCTTTGTTTAACGATTTGCAACGCTACTTTTTATCTTGAATTTTTTAACCTCTTCATTCCGCGCTGTTACCCATTTTGCTGTGCAGGCTGCTTTTATAGTTTTAGCCACCCTCAGCGTTAATGCACATGCAGCTGATACCTTTGTTATCAAGGATATCCGTATCGAAGGTTTGCAGCGCGTTGAGCCTGGAACCGTATTTAGTTACTTACCAGTTCAGGTTGGCGATACATTCAACGAAGAGAAAAGTGCTGAAGCAATTAAAGCCTTGTATACCACCGGCTTTTTTAAAGATGTTCAAATTCAAGCTCAGGGTGATGTATTGATTGTGATCGTTGACGAGCGCCCAACGGTTTCTAGAATTGAATTCACGGGCATGAAAGAGTTCGACCAGGAAACAGTGCGCAAATCTTTGAAGGCGGTAGGGGTTGCAGAAGCACGCTTCTATGATAAGGCTCTGATTGATAAAGCCGAGCAAGAATTAAAGCGTCAATATGTCGGTAAGGGAATGTATGCCGCAGAAGTCGTTGCGACAGTTACTCCTGTTGAGCGCAATCAAGTGGCTGTCTACTTCAATATTGATGAAGGCCCCACAGCAAAAATTCAAGCAATTAAATTTATTGGTAATCAAGAGTTCGGCGAAAGTACTTTGACTGGCATGATGCAGTTAAAAACGGGCGGTTGGCTGTCTTGGTATAGTAAAGATAATCTATATTCCAAGCAAAAACTGACTGCTGACTTGGAGACAATCCGTTCTTACTACCTCAATCGTGGGTATTTAGAGTTCACCATTACATCCACTCAGGTATCTATTACGCCCGATAAAAAAGGGATCTACCTTACTATTGGTGTTAAAGAGGGGCAGAAGTTTACCGTGAAGGATGTTCGTCTCGCTGGTGATCTATTGGGCAAGGAAGATGAACTCATGCAGTTAATTACCCTTAAGTCCGGAGATACCTATTCTTCAGCCAAGTTAACTGAGAGCACTAAAGCGATCGCAGAAATGCTTGGTTCGTATGGTTATGCATTTGCAGTCGTTAATCCCCAGCCCGATATTCGCCGTGAATTAAGCGAAGTAGATTTAACCTTGGTAGTTGATCCTGGTCGCCGTGTATATGTCCGTCAAGTGGTTATCACTGGTAATGCAAAAACACGTGATTTGGTTATTCGTCGCGAGATGCGTCAATATGAGAGCTCATGGTTTGATAGCTCCAAAATTGACTTGTCCAAAAAGCGTGTCAATCGTCTAGGTTACTTTACAGAGGCTGAAATTACTACTGAAGACGTCCCTGGAGTGCCGGATCAAGTGGATGTTAAAGTAAGCGTGAAGGAAAAGCCTACGGGATCGGTTTCTGTTGGGGCGGGATTTTCTTCCACAGAAAAAGTAATGCTGTCAGCAGGTATTAATCAGGATAATGCATTTGGTACCGGAACGGCCATTGGCTTGAACGCTGGTTTGGGTAAGATTAATCAAAGCTTAACCTTATCCCAATATGATCCCTATTTTACCGACGAGGGTATTAGCCGTTATTCCGATCTCTACTATCGCTCATCTAAACCGCTTTACTATGTTGGCGATCCTGACTATCAAATTAAGTCGGTCGGTACGAGTTTGAAATTTGGTGTTCCCTATACCGAAGTGGATCGTGTGTTCTACGGCACGGGGGTTGAAGCATTTCAGATTAGCTCTTCCGCAAATACCCCTCAGCCTTATTTGAACTATATGCAGAGTTACGGAATTGCGGCGCCAGGTTATCCTGCAACGTTGACGACTTATAACGTTCCATTGACGGTTGGTTGGACAAGGGATGGCAGGGATAGTGCTTTAATTCCCTCCTCGGGGTCTCTAGAAACTTTGTCTGCTGAGGTTGGTACTCCAGCAGGTAGTATGGAATATTGGCGTCTTTATGGTAGGTATCAGAAGTACCATTCCTTTGACAAGGGCAACATCTTATCTTTCAACGGCGAGATCGGTTATAGCCAGGCCTATGGTAACAATCCATTCCCGATTACGAAAAACTACTATGTTGGAGGTATCGGTTCGGTTCGTGGATATGCGCCAGGATCTTTGGGTCCGACCTATCTCAACAACCTTACTGGAACTTATTTGCCAACGGGCGGCCAATCAAAGATTGTGAGTAATTTGGAATACACTGTACCGGTACCGGGAACCGGGGTTGATAAGACCCTTAGAACCTTTGTATTTACTGACGGTGGTAATGCGTTTGGATCCAATCTCAATTTGGTTTTGCGCTACTCTTACGGTATAGGTTTAGAATGGATATCACCGTTAGGCCCGCTAAAATTCAGTTATGGTATCCCGATCAGTCCACAACCTACGGATAATGTCCAGCGGTTGCAGTTCCAGGTCGGTACAGCGTTTTAATTGTTAAGGAAAGTTTTATGAAGCTGCGTCAATCCTCTAAGTGGATTCAATTAATTTTGATGGTGATTGCCTCTATCCTTTTGGCACCACATGCATTTGCACAAGATGCTGGTACACGTGTTGCAGTAGTTAACTCAGAAAAGGTATTTAATGAGTCAAATTTGGCAAAGGCGATGCAAACACGTTTGCAGAACGAATTTACCAAACGTCAAAATGACTTACGTGACAGTGCTCAAAAAATTAAGAGTGCTGCTGAGAAATTGGATCGTGATGCGGCTGTCATGACCGAGGCAGAGCGTATCCGTCGTCAACGTGAATTGGCAGATCAAGATCGCGAGCTGCAACGCAAACAACGTGAGTTCACTGAAGATTTGAATCAGCGTACTTTTGAGGAGCGCGCTAAGATTGCTGAAAAGGCTAATGCGGTTCTCAAGCAAATCGCTGAGCAGCGCAAAATTGATCTCATCGTGCAAGAGGCAGCATATGCCAATCCAAAAGCTGACGTAACCGATGACGTCATCAAGGCTTTGAACAGCCAGAAGTAAGTCTTATGCCCACTGCCATCGAGCTGGCCGAACAGTTTCACATCAGCTTGGTGGGAGAGGGCTCTGCGGTGTTCCGTGGGTTAGCCCCCTTGGAGCAGGCTCAAGCAGATCAAATTTCTTTTCTTTCAAATCCACTTTACCGTGCTCAAGCTCTAGATAGTGCGGCTGGTGGATTAATTCTTAGTCAATCAGACTATGAGTTTCTTAATGCGAACTCAACTAGCACCAGTTCTAAGCGGGTTTATTTTGTTGCGAAAAATCCCTATGCAACTTTTGCTAGGATGGCTCAGTATTTTGCCAAAGCCTCTGCAAGAGAGCATATGCCGGGCATACATGCCAGTGCAGTAATTGACCCTTCAGCAGTAATTCCCGACTCCTGTCATATTGGCCCCTTTGTCCAAATTGGATCGGGAGTGCATTTGGGTGAGCGGGTAGTTATTCTGGGAAATGTCTCGATTGCTAGTGGGGTGGTTATTGGAAGTGACACCACTATTTATCCATCGGCCTCCATTTACGCTCAAACACAAATTGGTGAGCGTTGCATTATTCATAGTGGAGCTGTTCTAGGCGCGGATGGTTTTGGTTTTGCTCCTGATTTTTCAGCAAGCGGCGGAGAGTGGGTCAAGATTCCTCAAACTGGCAGGGTTGTCATTGGTAATGATGTGGAGATTGGCGCCTCTACTACGATTGATCGTGGCGCAATGACTGACACTACTATTGGCTCCGGAACCAAGATTGATAATCAAGTTCAGATTGCACACAACGTGATCATTGGTAATTGCTGCGTGATTGCTGGATGTGCTGCAATTTCGGGGAGCACCAAGATCGGTAATTTTTGCATCATAGGTGGGGCAGCCAATTTTGCTGGTCACCTCACGATTGCTGATAGAACAACAGTTTCTGGAAATACATCTATTATTCGCTCTATTACCGAGCCTGGGCAGCACTTCACTGGTGTTTATCCCTCCATGCTGCATGCGGCCTGGGAGAAAAATGCCGCAATTTTGCGTGGGCTCGATAAAATACGTCAACGCTTACGTTTGCTAGACAAGAATAAAGCGACAGAGTCATAGGCTGTTAGCAGTCATTTCATCATTCATCTTTTTATGTAGGTAAGCTCATGAGTAAAGCAATCGCAATCGACATCAATCAAATTTTGAAGTTATTGCCACATCGCTACCCTTTTTTATTGGTTGACCGCGTACTGGAGTTAACTCCACGCGAAAGCATTACAGCCTTAAAAAATGTCACAATGAATGAACCTTTTTTTCAAGGACATTTCCCTGATTTTCCGGTGATGCCTGGCGTCTTAATTATTGAAGCCCTTGCTCAAACTGCTGCTTTACTGACCTTCTCTGAAGAGCGTCAAGAGGATGCAATTTATTACTTTGCTGGAATTGATGGTGCACGTTTTAAAAAGCCTGTTTTGCCTGGCGATCAGTTGATCATGACCGCTAAATTAGAGCGTGAACGCGCTGGAATCTATAAGTTTCAAGTCCAGGCAACTGTCGATGGTGAATTAGCGGCAGAGGCCAATATTACTTGTGCGGTACGTACGAAAGGCGCGTAATGACTCGGATTCATGCATCCGCTCTTGTAGATAGTAAAGCTGAGTTAGCTGACGATGTCGAGATCGGCCCCTATTCCGTAATTGGTCCTAATGTCAAAATTGACTCTGGCACTAAGGTTGGCTCTCATACAGTCATTGAGGGTTACACCACAATCGGCCGGGAGAATAATTTTGCCCACTTCGCCGCTATTGGTGGCGCGCCGCAGGATATGAAATATCGTGGTGAACCAACCCAATTAATTATTGGCGATCGTAATACGATCCGTGAATTCACCACCATTCATACTGGTACCTCACAGGATGAGGGTATTACGCGTATTGGTGATGACAATTGGATCATGGCTTATGTACATATTGCCCATGACTGTCAAATTGGCAATCACACTATATTTTCAAGTAATGCGCAGATTGCGGGTCACGTGCAAGTCAGTGATTGGGCGATCATGGGTGGTATGTCGGGCGTACATCAATTTGTGCGCGTTGGCCAACATGCCATGCTGGGTGGTGCATCTGCTTTGGTACAAGATATCCCGCCATTTGTTATTGCTGCTGGCGATAAAGCATCACCACATGGCATTAACGTTGAGGGTTTAAAGCGTCGGGGATTTTCTAGCGAAACCATTTCTGCGTTACGGCAAGCCTATAAGGTGCTTTACAAAGATGGCCTCAGTTTTGAAGAGGCAAAAGTAGAAATTCAAAAAATGGCCCTTGCTCATTCAGCGGATGCTGCTACTGCAGAAAAGCTTACCCAGTTCCATGATTTTATTGCCGCCTCAACGCGCGGCATTATTCGTTAACGATAGGTAAGGCTTTGCCAAAATTAGCCTGCGTAGCTGGTGAGCCATCGGGCGATTTACTGGCTGCCCCTGTTTTAAATGCGCTTCAGCAAATTCCAGATATGTCTGGAATAGAAATGTATGGCATCGGCGGCCCTCGGATGCAAGCCGAAGGCTTTCGTTCCGATTGGTCAATGGAAACACTCAGTGTGCGCGGATATGTTGAGGCTATTAAACAATTACCTGCAATTCTGAAATTACGTCGACAACTCATTGACAATTTAATGGGGGAAGGGCGCCCTGATGTTTATTTAGGAATTGATGCGCCTGACTTTAATTTGGGTGTGGAGTTAAAGTTGCGTGAGGCAGGTATTCCTACTCTGCATTTGGTATCTCCTTCGATTTGGGCATGGCGTGCTGGCCGCATCAATAAGATTGCACGCGCTGTAGACCGAATGTTGTGCATCTTCCCGTTTGAAACTGAAATATATGCACGTGCTGGTGTCCCGGCAACTTATGTCGGTCATCCGCTAGCCAGTGATATTCCACTTCTTCCGGATACAAGTGGCGCCAGAAATAAAATTGCCTCTCTAATGCATATCGATCGTCCTAACTTAGATGGGACTGTCATCGCTGTGTTGCCTGGTAGCCGGGGCTCGGAGATAGAGCATATCGCACCCATATTCTTTGAAACCATGAGTCTGATAGCTCATAGAATGGCTGGGCAAAAACTATACTTTTTCATTCCAGTTGCTACACCACACCTGCGAGAGCCGTTGGAGGTTTTACTTGCTCAAGCTAAAGAAAGTAACCCTAGCATTCAGATTCACTTGATAGACGGTCATGCGGACCCTATCTTGGAGGCGGCGGATGCTGTTCTGATTGCTAGTGGCACAGCCACCTTACAAGCTGCTTTATGGAAAAAGCCAATGGTAATTTCTTATAAGGTGCCTTGGTTAACGGCGCAAATCATGAAGCGTCAAGGCTACCTGCCATATGTTGGGTTGCCTAATATTCTTTGTGGTGAGTTTGTTGTTCCAGAATTGCTGCAAGATGATGCTACGCCAGAAAATTTGGCCAATGCGGTGATGAACTGGTTAGATCATCCAGAGAAGGTATTGCAGTTGAAGGAGCGCTTTATGCAGATGCATGAAACCTTGCGCCGACCCACTGGCTTGCTGGTTGCGCAGGCTATCTCTCAAGTCATTCAAGCTGGTCATGGCGCATGAGTGCTATATGGATATGTGGGGTAGATGAGGCAGGTCGCGGCCCCTTAGTGGGGTCGGTAGTTGCTGGCGCTGTAGTATTGGATCCGAATCACCCGATTGAGGGTTTGAGGGACTCCAAAAAATTGTCCCCTGCAAAGCGAGAGTTTCTCTTTGAGCAAATTGTTAGCAATTCCAAAGCCTGGGGAATTGGTGAGGCTAGCGCGCAAGAGATTGATCAAATCAATATATTGCAAGCTACTATGCTGGCTATGCGTCGTGCAATAGAGGACCTGACTACCCGTTTAGGTACTTGGCCGGATAAAGCCTTAATTGATGGTAATCGCTGCCCTGAGTTGCCGATTCCAGCAGAGGCAATTGTGAAGGGTGATTCAAAAGAGCCTGCTATTTCAGCGGCATCTATTTTGGCTAAGGTAACGCGTGATCGGCAGATGATGGTTTTACATGAGCAGTATCCACAATATGGCTTTGCGCAACATATGGGTTACCCCACAGAATTTCATTTTGCTGCTTTAAAACAGTTTGGTGCATGTGACCAACATCGCCGCAGTTTCTCGCCCGTAAGAAATGTTTTAGAGGTGAATGCGTGATGGCGTTTGATTTAATTTCATCAAAAGAAAATTCTTTATTTAAAGAACTTCGTCTCTTGCAGGCTACGGGTTCAAAAGGTCAGAAGGCGCGCTTGGCAAGTGGCCATGCTTTGTTAGAGGGCATTCATTTAATTCAGACTTGGGTAGGTGATCCCGCCCTTAAAACACTCTTTACTTCAGAGCTTGGATTGCAAAATCCCGAAATCTCAGAGGCAGTTTATTCTCACCTTGAGATTTACCCAGAAACCCGGATATTTCAACTGGACCCGAGTCTGTGGGATCAATTAAGCGAACTGGCAAATGCACCGCACATCGCCGGCTTACTCACTCTTCCGGCTTCATGCCTTAAAGCGCCGCAATCGATTTCAAGCTTAGAGGGTGATCTAGTTATCTTGGATCGGATTCAGGATGCAGGCAATGTAGGTTCCATTCTACGTACAGCCGCAGCAGCAGGTTTTACTCAGGTTATAGCCCTATCGGGATGTGCGCACTTATGGTCTGGCAAGGTATTGAGAGCCGGTATGGGCGCTCATCGTCTTTTGGATTTATATGAGGGCTGGTCTAATCAGCAACTCTTGAGTGCCGTGACAGCCCCCTTGCTTGCAGCTGCTGCCGATGCGCCGCAGGATTTATTTGATCTTCGAGAAGAGCTTATGCATCCAGTGGCGTGGGTGATGGGGAGCGAGGGACAAGGTGTTTCAAGCGATTTGATGGCGCAGGCCAAACCCGTCTCCATCCCAATTGACCCACGGGTTGAATCACTTAATGTTTCTACAGCGGCTGCTATTTGTCTTTTTGAAACAGTTCGAGTTCGACGTTCTTAAGTGACTCTCATCCCAAAATTGTTTTATCGGATTTAATGGCCTGAAGAACGGTTGTAGCGATTTCTTCGATTGATTTGCTAGTGGTTGCTACCCAGGGAATAGATTCCTTTTTCATCATTGCGGTAGCCTCATTGATTTCGTAGCGACAATTCTCTAATTTGGCATAGTTACTGCCTGGACGTCGTTCATTGCGGATTTCAGATAAGCGCTCAGCATCGATCATCAACCCAAAAATTTTATGGCGGTAAGGTGCCAAATCTTTAGGCAATTGACCGCGTTCAAAATCCTCTGGGATGAGAGGGTAATTAGCCGCCTTCATGCCGTACTGCATTGCCAAATAGAGGCTGGTAGGGGTCTTACCAACACGGGAAATGCCCACAAGAATGACATCTGCATCAGCTAGATTTTTATTCGACTGCCCATCATCGTGGGCCAGGGAGTAGTTAATTGCTTCAATACGGTTTTTATAGGCCGCAGTGTCGGCATTGTGATGCAAGCGGTTCATTGCATGGGTCGATTTCAGGCCAAGAGCTTGTTCGAGGGGCGCAACAAAGGTTTGGAACATATCCAAAATTAAGCCATTAGCCCTAGCAACAATGGCATTTAATTCGGGGGTAATAAGAGTAGTAAAAACAATGGGTTGGACACCATACTTAGAGGCGGCCTGATTAATCGCTGCAACGGCATCATGGGCTTTATCGACGCTATCTACAAAAGGCACCCGAATATGCTTAAAAGTGGCCTCAAATTGCGCCAAAATTGACTGGCTGAAGTTCTCGGCAGTAATGCCGGTGCCATCGGAAACAATAAAAACAATGCGGGGGTCGTTGGACATAGGATTTGGGCTAAAAGTCATGGTCAGCACTACAATATGAGGTTATTGAAGTATGCCGTATTTTGTTCGGCCGCTCGACCAGTTTCCTTATCCTTAGAGAGTTTTATATGTCCAACCAACAGCAGCAAAATAGCAATGTAGCAAACGCCTATGTTCTCCCTTTTGAGCAACTCCGCATGACCGATGTTGAATCGGTTGGCGGTAAGAATGCTTCTTTAGGAGAGATGATTTCTCAATTAGCCACTACCGGTGTGCGTGTGCCAACCGGTTTTGCAACTACAGCCTTAGCTTTCCGTGACTTCTTAGAGCACAATAATTTGACTGAGCGCATTCAAAAGCGCTTGGAAAATCTCAATATTGATGATGTGCGTGCATTGGCTGAAGCCGGTAAAGAAATCCGTCATTGGATCGAAACTGCACCATTTCAGGAGCGCCTGGATCAAGAGATCCGTGAGGCATTTGCTAAATTAGATGATTCTGGTAAAGGTTCATTTGCAGTGCGTTCCTCTGCAACAGCGGAAGACTTGCCGGATGCTTCTTTTGCTGGTCAGCAAGAGACCTTCCTGAACGTGGAAGGTATTGACGATGTTCTAAAGAAGATTCGTGAAGTATTTGCATCCCTTTATAACGACCGTGCTATTTCTTATCGCGTTCATAAGGGTTTTGCTCATGCTGAAGTTGCCTTGTCTGCAGGTATTCAGCGCATGGTACGTTCTGACTTAGGTGCAGCCGGTGTGATGTTTACTCTTGATACTGAATCTGGTTTTGAAGATGTCGTGTTTATTACCTCTAGCTATGGCTTAGGTGAAACAGTGGTGCAAGGCGCGGTTAATCCGGATGAGTTTTATGTATTCAAAACCACTTTAGCTAAAGACAAAAAAGCGATCATTCGCCGTTCTTTAGGTTCTAAGTTAATTCAGATGCAATTTGCTCCAGCAGGCTCGGCTGAAAAAGTGGTCACCGTTGATGTTAGTCCAGAGAAACGTAACCGTTTTTCTTTGGAAGACGCAGATATTACTGAGTTAGCTAAATACGCCGTCATCATTGAAAAGCACTATGGTCGTCCAATGGACATCGAGTGGGGTAAGGATGGTCAAGATGGCCGTATCTACATCTTGCAAGCTCGCCCAGAGACTGTAAAGAGTCAAGCGGCTGGTCAGGTAGAGATGCGCTATAAATTGAAGGGCAGTTCTAAGGTTTTGGCTAAAGGACGTGCAATTGGTCAAAAAATTGGTGCGGGCCCCGTTCGCGTAATTCGCGATCCAAGCGAAATGGATCGTGTGCAGCCTGGCGATGTATTGGTTGCTGATATGACCGACCCGAACTGGGAGCCGGTGATGAAGCGTGCTTCAGCGATCATTACTAATCGCGGCGGCCGTACTTGCCATGCTGCAATTATTGCCCGTGAGTTGGGTGTGCCAGCGGTTGTTGGTTGCGGTGACGCTACTGAACATTTGCAAGATGGCATGATGGTGACCGTTTCTTGTGCAGAGGGTGATGAGGGTCACATTTACGATGGCTTGATTGAGACTGAAGTCACTGAGGTTTCTCGCGGAGCTCTCCCAGAGATTCCTGTGAAAATCACCATGAACATTGGTAATCCTCAGTTGGCATTTGATTTCTGTCAGATCCCCAATGCTGGGGTTGGCTTAGCCCGTCTTGAGTTCATTATTAATAACTACATTGGTGTTCATCCGCGTGCTGTTTTGGAGTATCCAAATATTGATGCTGACCTGAAGCGTGCCGTTGAAAGTGTTGCGCGTGGTTATGCAAGTCCACGTCAGTTTTACGAGGATAAATTAGTTGAGGGTGTTGCTACTATTGCGGCTGCTTTCTATCCAAAGCCAGTGATTGTGCGTTTGTCTGACTTTAAGTCAAACGAGTACAAAAAGCTGATTGGTGGTTCACGTTATGAGCCGGATGAAGAAAATCCAATGCTTGGTTTCCGCGGCGCATCACGTTATGTGTCTGCTGATTTTGGCGAGGCTTTTGCTTTGGAGTGCGCTGCAATGAAGCGTGTTCGTGAAGATATGGGCCTGGACAACGTTGAAATCATGGTTCCATTTGTGCGTACAATCAAGCAAGCTGAGCGTGTCATTGACATGATGGCTAAGTTAGGTCTCAAGCGTGGTGAAAATGGCTTACGTCTCATCATGATGTGCGAAATTCCTTCAAATGCTATTTTGGCCGATCAGTTCTTGGAGCATTTTGATGGCTTCTCCATTGGCTCTAACGATATGACTCAGTTAACTCTGGGTCTTGACCGTGACTCGGGTATGGAGCTATTGGCGATCGACTTTGATGAGCGTGATCCTGCGGTTGAGTTCATGATTGCGCGCTCTATCGAAGCTTGCCGCAAGCAAAATAAATATGTTGGAATCTGTGGTCAAGGACCTTCCGATCACCCTGACTTTGCTCGTTGGTTGGTGGAGAAGGGCATTACTTCCATCTCATTAAATCCTGATAGCGTAGTTGCTACTTGGGAAATGCTTGGTAAGCAATAAGCAGCAAAAGAAGTTTGATCAAGACCTCTCAATAAGGTCTTGATCCCAAGGCGGTTTGTTTAGGCTTTTGCCTTCACAGCCGCCTTTTTCTTTTTAGCCGGCGTAATAGCCTTAACTGGCTTTTTTGCTTTGGCCATGCTTAGACTCGGTTTATTGATTGGCACCAAGCCCATTTTCTTTGCGGGTGCCGAGATAGAGCCACCCGGAGTGCTGGTTGACCAAGTGGGTTCTGCGATGGAGTTAAATGCAGACCGCAATTTTTCCCCCCAAAGCTGATGAATCATTTGGAAGTAGGGGTTGGATTCATCCAGGGTGACGAGCTTATTGGGTTTTAAGGAGTTCTTCTCATACACCAATAAATCAAGTGGTAGGCCTACGGAAATATTACTGTTGAGCGTTGAGTCCATTGAAATCAGGGCACACTTAGTTGCCAAGTCTAGTGAGGTATCGAAGCCCAGGACGCGATCTAGGATGGGTTTGCCATACTTAGATTCACCAATTTGGAAATAACAAGTTTCAGGGGTAGCTTCAATAAAATTACCGGCTGAGTAGATGTTAAAAAGTCTTGGTCTTTCGCCTTTAATTTGACCGCCAAAAATTAAATTGCAATTGAAGTCAATGCCGGCTTTTTCTAGGGCCGCATGATCTCTCTCGTAGACCTGCTTTACTGCATCTCCAACCACTACGGCTGCATCATGCGCGTTTTTAATATTCCACAAGTTTTTGCCATTGAGCAATTGACCCTGAAGCAAGATTTCTTTTACGGCCTGAGTAATAGCTAAATTTCCAGCACTCATCAGCGCAAAAAATCGATCGCTGCTTTGAAACAATGACATCTTCCGAAAGGTGCCGATCTGGTCAACACCAGCATTGGTGCGTGTATCAGATAAAAAAACTAAACCATCCTTTAGGCAAAGCCCAACACAATATGTCATACAACAACCCCTTGAATTAATTTCCTAGAATTATCTCTTAATTGTGGGGTGCTTAGTCCAACTTCTGAATGGAGATATTGGCGGTTAATTCTTCACCGCCGCCGCCGGATCGAACGCCCTTCACAGGGGCGGCAGAGTAGTAGTCGCGGCCAATTGCTAGGCGAATATGGCGTGCGTCTACTAAGCAGGCATGAGTGATGTCTACGCTGTGCCAGATACCTTTGGCGATGTCACTACAAAAATCAATCCAAGCATGGCTGGCAAGATTAGGTGATTCTTCTGCAAAGAAATAGCCGCTGACATAGCGCGCTGGAATATTGGAGGCGCGACAAATGCTAAGCATGACATGGGCGTGATCTTGGCAAACTCCTGAGCGCATTGCAAATGATTGAGCGGCTGTGGTTGCGAAATTAGTCTGTCCTGGATTGTATGTAATGGCTTCTTGTACTGCTCCAGCAAGCTTTAAGACTGCATCCACCGAGTTTGTCTTTGGAAGGTGTGGGGCAAAATATTCGAGCATGGCTTCAGAGGGCTCGGTCAAATTAGTTTGCTGTAAAAGATAAAAGGGCGATACAGCCTTAGCATCATCGATAAACACAGATGCTCCTTCTGTTTGTACTTCACCTTCTGCCTCAATCATCATTGAGGTGTACGGCGACTCCTGAACAAATACGCTATAAGTATTGCCAAAAGCGTCTATTGAGTTCCTGGCCTTGATGGGTGTGCTAATTTTCCACTTATCAATTTTTTGACCTGCCACATTGGCAGGCGTTAGCCGCAACTCTTGAATCGAGTAGTGAACCGGTGTTTCATAACGGTACTCGGTGCGATGGCGAATTTTTAGGTGCATATGTTCTTAGGCTACCGCTAAAGGTATGAGGTAAGCATTACTAAATTCATCAGCAATATGGTTGATGCGAGCCAAAAATTCCTCAATATATTCTTCAAGACCTTGTGCAAATACTTCATCGATATCGGAATAATCTAAATTGGCCTTGAGCTTTCCTAGGAGACGTTCAATTTCTTTGGATTGGGCATTTTTGATTTCCGCTACCAAGGGAATGAGTTCATTTACGCAGCAAACCAAGGAGCGCGGCATTTGTTTATTGAATATCAATAATTGAGCGACTTGTTTGGGTGTTACTTGATCAGAATAGATTTGGCGGTAGATTTCAAAAGCGGAGACGGAGCGTAGTAAGGCAGCCCAGTGGTAAAAATCAAAGAACTCACCATCAGTGCCATCATCAGCACGCTTCTCATTTGAACCTAAAACCTTTGCGCTCTGACCTTCATATTTAGTTTGCAAGATGCGGGCGGTATTGTCTGCACGCTCTAAGAGAGTTCCCACATTCATGAAGTAGAAAGATTGATTCTTAAGCATGGTGCCATGCATTACCCCTCTAAAGAGGTGGCAGCGATGCTTTACCCATTCGAGTAATCTGCTGGGGTCGGCCGAGTTACGTGCCTCCACAATTCTCTGCCATTCGAGCCAAGTGGTATTTTGAGTTTCCCATACTTCCGAGGTAATTTTTCCACGTATAACGCGTGCATTCTCACGGGCGGCAAATAGGCAAGAAGCAATGCTAGAGCTGTTACTGGTTTCATAAATCATAAAATCCAATACATTCTCACGATTGATCACTTCATATTTGGCTAAAAAACTATCTTCGAGTTTGGAGATGGTCAGCAATTTTTTCCAGCTTTGCTCTAAAAATTCTTCGGGCTGGGGAAGCAATGATGTCTGGTGATTGACATCAAGCATGCGCGCGGTATTCTCAGCGCGTTCTGTGTAACGGGCCATCCAGTAGAGGCAATCAGCGGTGCGACTCAGCATATTTTTTCTTCGCTCTTCTTTTATTCTTCTAGAACCCAGGTGTCCTTCGTGCCGCCACCTTGTGAGGAATTCACCACCAAGGAGCCTTCTTTTAAGGCAACTCGTGTTAATCCGCCTGGAACCATTTTGATTGTTTTTCCTGAGAGGACAAATGGACGTAAATCAATATGACGAGGTGCTACACCAGACTCAACAAAGGTTGGGCAAGTCGATAGCGCTAAGGTAGGCTGAGCAATGTATTTATCTGGATTGGCTAGCAAGTGAACTCTAAATTCCTCAATCTCTGCTTTGGTGGATGCTGGGCCAACTAACATACCGTAACCGCCGGCACCATGCGTTAATTTAACGACTAGCTTATCGAGGTTGGCTAGGGTGTATGCCAAGTCATCTGGCTTACGACACTGAAAGGTGGGAACATTATTGAGGATGGGCTTCTCGCCCAAATAGAACTCAATCATATCTGGTACGTAAGGGTAGATTGATTTGTCATCTGCTACACCGGTACCAATTGCATTGGCTAGGGTGACATTGCCTGCGCGATGTGCTGATAACAAACCAGCAACGCCTAAAGTAGAGTCTGAGCGAAATGCTAGGGGATCTAGGAAGTCATCATCCACGCGGCGGTAGATCACATCAACGCGCTCTGGGCCTTGGGTGGTGCGCATAAAGACTTGCTCATTCTTGACAAATAAGTCTTTACCTTCGACCAACTCAACTCCCATTTGCTGGGCAAGATAGCTATGTTCAAAATAAGCTGAGTTGTACATCCCCGGGGTGAGCACAACTACATTGGGTTTTTTAACATCATCTGGCTTGACTGACTTCAAGCATTCAAGCAGGAGATCGGGGTAATGCTCAACTGGTGCAACCCGATATTTTTGAAACAAATCTGGAAAGAGGCGCATCATCATCTTGCGATCTTCAACCATATAAGAAACGCCGGATGGTACGCGCAGATTATCTTCTAATACATAGAACTCGCCTTCGCCTGCCCGCACGATATCAATACCCGCGATTTGCGCATAAATATCTCGAGGCACATTCACGTTGCGCATTTCTGGGCGATATTGCGCATTGTTATAAATTTGCTCGCCAGGAATGATCCCAGCTTTAATAATTTCTTCGTCGTGATAGACGTCGTAAATAAAACGATTGAGTGCTTTTACGCGCTGGCGCAAGCCAGCCTCAAGTTGCTCCCATTCTTTGGCTGTAAAGATGCGAGGGACCTGATCAAAGGGAATGGTTCTTTCCGAGCCAAGGTCATCGCCATAAACCGCAAAGGTGATTCCAACTCTGCGGAATATCAGATCAGCTTCAGCACGCTTCAGACCCATCAGGGTATCGCTCTGCTGTTTTAGCCAGTTATGGAATATTTGGTAATGTGGCCGCGCTTTACCGCTGGCATCGAGCATTTCGTCAAAGGGCAATTTCATAGTTACAAAATAACGCCTTTTGGATGGCTAGATTGAGGTCGAAGTAGCGGCTTGGTGCTTATATGCACTAAATTAGTGCATAAATGCCTACTTAAGCTTCCCTAGTGGTTGTTTAGCCAAGTTTAGGCGTTTAAGTCACCTCTGGCAATACGACCTTTTTGCACCTCCCACTCACGCTCTTTAGTGGCTGCACGTTTGTCATGTTGCTTTTTGCCTCGCGCCAAGCCAATTTCGCACTTCACATTCCCTTTGGAGAAATGTAGGTTTAAGGGGACTAGGGTGTAGCCCTTTTGTTCCACTTTACCAATCAACTTTCGGATCTCAATCGCATTCAAAAGTAGTTTTCGGGTGCGCGTGCTATCGGGAACAATATGGGTGGAAGCTGATAGCAGGGGGGTGATGTGGCAACCTATGAGGAATAGCTCCGCCTGGCGAATGACGACATACGCTTCTTTAATGTGCACGCGACCAGCCCGGATTGCCTTAACCTCCCAGCCCTCCAGAACCAGCCCTGCTTCAAAGCGTTCCTCGATAAAATAATCGAAGAAGGCTTTTTTGTTATCGACGATACTCATATTTATTTAGCTTCTCAAGATCGATTATGGCAGACGTCTATAAGACCGTTTTAATTGGCCAATCCGCTGACCGGATGTACGGCCTAGTAACTGATGTTGCGCGCTATCCAGAGTTCTTGCCTTGGTGTGGAGGAGTAGAGATTTTTGAGCAAACCGAGACGGTGTTAGATGCCAAAATCAATATCCAATTTAAGGGTATTTCTCAGTTTTTTCACACTCGCAATGTCAATCACCGTCCAGAAACCATTGATATGGTTTTTGTAGATGGTCCATTTAAGCAATTTTCAGGGCAATGGAATTTCATTCCATTGGGCGAGGATGCCTGTAAGGTTGAATTCAAGCTGCACTGGGAGTTTAAGAGTGTCATTCTGGATAAGATCATCGGCCCAGTTTTTAGCCACATAGCGGGTACATTTGTGGACTGCTTTGTAAAGCGGGCTGAAACACTCTATGAGTGAGAGTTCTCTCGAGATTTTGCTGTGTGATGCGAGGGGGCGACAGCCTATCTTGAGGCCTTTCAGGCTTGAGTTGCGCCCAGGAGAGCTAGCCACGGTTGGCTTGGCACTCTGTAAAGCGGGGATTGCCAGTGGCCCAGAGGACCCTGTTTTAGAGCGAAAAGGTAGTTTTGGTGTCTTTGGGAAGCGCAAAGATTGGGATAGCCCACTGTATTCCGGGGATCGCTTGGAGCTGTACGCCCTACTGTTGATTGATCCTAAGGCGGTTCGTCGAAAGAAGGCCAATCAGAATCAGGATGCCAAATTTCAAGCTGCCGCAGCTAGAAGGAAGGCTAGGAGGCTATAATCTGTTTTTGCGACTAGGGGTTTTGCATGCGACTCATTCAAAAAGCACTCACTTTTGACGATGTGCTCCTCGTACCGGCTTATTCATCGGTACTTCCTCGAGATGCCAGTTTGGCAAGTAAGTTAACTCGAGACATTTCACTCAATACACCATTGGTATCGGCTGCTATGGATACTGTGACCGAGGGTCGCTTAGCGATTGCTATGGCCAGCGAGGGCGGTATTGGGATTATTCATAAAAATTTAACGCCAATAGAGCAAGCTCGTGAAGTGGCTAAAGTAAAGCGTTATGAATCTGGTGTTCTGCGTGATCCAATCACGATAGGGCCAAATGTCACACTGCGCCAGGTTATTCAATTGTCGCGCGAACATGGATTCTCAGGATTTCCAGTGTTGATTGGTAAAGAAGTTGTTGGGATCATTACCAACCGAGATTTGCGCTTTGAAGAAGATCTTGATGCTCCCGTCAAAACTAAAATGACACCCCGTGAGCGCTTGATTACCGTAAAAGAAGGCTGCTCTCTCGATGAAGCCAAGCGCCTCATGAGTCAGCATCGCTTAGAGCGCGTATTGGTTGTCAACGACAAGTTCGAGCTGCGCGGCTTGATTACTGTTAAAGATATTTTGAAGGCGACTGAGCACCCAAATGCCTGCAAAGATAGCGAAGGTAAGTTACGCGTTGGAGCGGCAGTTGGCGTCGGTCCTGACAACGATGAGCGCATTGAGCTCCTGGTTCGTGCAGGTGTGGATGTCATCGTGGTTGATACTGCGCATGGTCACAGCCAAGGCGTATTGGATCGCGTGAAGTGGGTGAAGAAGAATTACCCACAAGTTCAGGTAATTGGTGGAAATATTGCCACTGGCGATGCTGCAAAAGCATTGGCTGATCATGGCGCTGATGGGGTCAAAGTAGGTATTGGCCCGGGATCTATTTGCACTACTCGTATCGTAGCTGGTGTTGGGGTTCCTCAAATTAGCGCCATTGTGAATGTGGCGGCAGCCCTAAAGGGTACAGGGATTCCTTTGATCGCTGATGGCGGCGTTCGTTACTCCGGTGACGTGGCTAAAGCATTGGCAGCAGGTGCAAGCTCTGTCATGATGGGTGGCATGTTTGCTGGCACAGAGGAAGCCCCTGGTGAGGTATTTTTGTATCAAGGGCGTTCATACAAGAGCTATCGTGGCATGGGTTCATTGGGCGCGATGGCCGATGGTTCTGCAGATCGCTACTTCCAAAGCGATATTGTTGCTAATGCTGAAAAACTAGTTCCTGAAGGTATTGAAGGTCAAGTGCCCTATAAGGGCAGCGTGCTTGCAATCTTGCATCAATTGACTGGCGGCATTCGCTCATCAATGGGTTATTTAGGATGCAGAACAATTGACGAATTGCATGAAAAAGCCAATTTTGTGGAAATCACTTCTGCTGGTGTGCGCGAGTCGCATGTCCATGATGTGAAGATCACTAAAGAAGCGCCAAATTACCATATTGATTAAGACTTAAATTAAGGCTGTTTCTTTCGTGCACGACAAAATACTTATTCTCGACTTTGGATCACAAGTAACCCAGTTAATTGCAAGACGCGTACGCGATGCAAAAGTGTATTCAGAGATTCACCCATACGATTGTGACCCTGAGTTCATTCGTCGTTTTGTAGGGGAGCAAGGTTGTAAGGGAATCATTTTGTCAGGAGGCCCAAGCTCAGTGACTGAGGATGGCAGCCCACGTGCACCCCAAATAGTGTTTGAATTAGGTGTTCCCGTTTTGGGGATTTGCTATGGCATGCAAGCCATGGCAACTCAGTTGGGTGGCGCAGTTGCTTCGGCGGAGTCACTCGGTAAAGCCCGTGAGTTTGGTTACTCTGAAGTGCGTGCGCATGGACACACCAAGTTGCTCAAAGGGATTGAAGATTTCGCGACTAGTGAAGGTCACGGTATTCTGAAAGTATGGATGAGTCATGGTGATTCAGTCACCACACTGCCGCCCGAATTTAAATTAATGGCCTCTACGGAGTCATGTCCTATTGCTGGTATGGCAGATGAAGACCGCCGCTTTTATGCTTTTCAATTTCATCCAGAAGTAACGCACACCATACAAGGTACAGCCATCCTTGAGCGTTTTGTTCATCAGATTTGTGAATGCAATGCCGATTGGGTGATGGGCGATTACATTGCTGAAGCAGTCGAGCATATTCGTCAGCAAGTTGGTGATGAGGAAGTCATTCTTGGGCTTTCTGGTGGCGTTGATTCTAGTGTTGCAGCAGCACTGATCCATCGGGCAATCGGTGACCAGCTGACCTGTGTATTTGTCGATCATGGTTTGCTTCGTCTGAATGAAGGCGATATGGTGATGGAAATGTTTGCACGCAATTTGGGTGTCAAAGTGATCCGGGTAGATGCTGCCAATACTTTTATGTCCCAATTAGCAGGTGTGGCGGATCCAGAAGCCAAACGTAAAATCATTGGCAAAGAGTTTGTGGAGATTTTCCAAGCAGAATCTGGAAAAATTCAGAACGCTAAATGGTTGGCTCAAGGCACCATTTACCCTGATGTCATTGAATCGGCCGGCAAAGGGAAGAAGGGTGCGCACACCATTAAGAGTCACCACAATGTCGGTGGGCTCCCCGAAGATATGCATCTGAAGTTACTTGAACCATTGCGCGAACTCTTTAAAGATGAGGTGCGTGAGTTAGGTGTTGCCTTAGGGTTGCCGCGAGAAATGGTTTATCGTCATCCATTCCCAGGCCCAGGCCTTGGCGTTCGTATTCTGGGTGAAGTAAAGGCTGAGTTTGCTAGTTTGTTGCAACGAGCTGATGCTATCTTTATTGATGAGCTGCGTAGTAACTTTGATGAAATTAGTGGCAAGTCTTGGTATGACTTAACGAGCCAAGCTTTTGCTGTCTTTTTGCCAGTTAAATCAGTTGGTGTGATGGGCGATGGACGCACTTATGAGTATGTAGTGGCACTGCGTGCTGTGCAAACTCAAGACTTTATGACTGCGCATTGGGCTCATCTACCACATGAATTACTGGGTAAAGTATCCAATCGCATCATCAATGAGGTGCGCGGCATTAACCGAGTGGTGTACGACATCAGCGGAAAACCGCCGGCCACAATAGAGTGGGAATAAAGAAGAGGGGATTGGTTTTGATCATGAATGCACTTAAAAAATATTTACCACTAATTGGGACCATTCTTTTAGCGGGTTGCGGCTCTCCACTGTCTTTCGAGAGCGGACAGCCTGTTCCGCCGCCTAGCCCCACACCATTGGTTCGTCTTCCTGCTGTTGGGCAGGAGTGGAGCTATATTCAGCGCGATATGTTTCAAGGGCAAGAGATTGGTGTTCTACTTGAGCGAGTTAATTCAGTAGGCGCCTATGTTGTTATTGGCCGAACAATGACCTCAACTCTCCCAAAACAAAGCTTGCTGTCTGATATCGCCTTGGGACATACAACGCGGGAGAGCGGGCAGCTGGCAAATGAAGTGCAGGGTCCATGGGGTGAAGTACTGGCTGATCCTAGCTGGGGCAAGGTTTTGGAGTTTAGTCCTGGAATTCCTTTGTGGCCTAGTAATTTAGGTAATCCACAACCTCAAACATTTAATGTCAGATACTCTATTCCCGGAGGTTTTGCTTCTAATCTGCGTTGGTCTTCGCGCATGAAGGTGTTTGGTTGGGAGAAGATTGCTGTACCCGCAGGACAGTTCATCGCACTTCATTATGAGAATCAAATTGTGTATACCAGTCCAAATTTTTCAAAAACGGATTGTGAGAGAAGAGAGAATCTCTGGTTTGTTCCCTCTGTGGGTAGATGGGTTGCAAAAGAGACCTCTGGCTCATGTATGCAGCCAGAGCAAACAAATGATCCCAATCTTCAGTCTAGCTATCGCTGGGAGTTAAGTTCCTGGAAATAACCTTTTTTGGTAGTTCAGTGCTTTTGCATAAAGGGCTAGAAATTGCTCTCTTACTTTGTTTATCTCTTGGTAGGGGTTAATGATGATGTACATTGGCCCTCAGCCTGAGTTACGAACAATTTCTCTTGAATTGCTAGCAAAGAAGAATGTGGCTATTAAGGTGGCTGACTTAAATCGCCTATTTGATGGGTATTGTCACGAGCGTGTTACTTTAAATCCCAATCTGCTATTTGATTGCTCTGAGCTTGATCTTCCCGGCCGCCCGCAATCACCCAAATTAGTTCCCCCCTTGCAGGTTCCTAAAAGAAGAATGGATACGAATGAAGGCAGGGCTACCCTATTGCATTCACTTGCCCATATTGAATTTAATGCAATGAATTTGGCTTTGGATGCTATTTGGCGTTTTCCAAATATGCCGGAATCATATTATAGAGACTGGCTTACAGTTGCCAAAGAGGAGGCCTATCACTTCAGTCTAATTAATGAGCATATGCAGACATATGGGTTTCTATATGGCGACTTTCCTGCCCATAACAGTTTATGGGAAATGGTTGAGAGAACAAGTGATTCGGTCATTGCCAGAATGGCCTTAGTACCCAGAACGATGGAAGCGCGAGGTTTAGATGCTGTTCCTGGAATTCGAGATCGATTTAAGCAGGTCAAAGATCTAAGAGCAGTTGAAATATTGGAGATTATTCTCAAAGATGAAATAGGCCACGTCTTGATTGGAAATTCTTGGTTTAATTTTTTATGCGATCGGGATCATATTTCCCCGGTAACGACTTATAAAGCATTGGCTCGAAAATATGGCGCCCCAACTTTAAGGGGTCCATTCAATATTGAGGCTCGCATGCAAGCCGGCTTTACTGCTCAAGAGATGAATTTATTGGGGTTAATGTGAAGGTCTTGAGTCTCATTCCACCTATGACGCAGTTGAATACGCCGTACCCATCGACTGCATATCTCACCGGTTTTCTGCGCTCTAGAAAAATAGAGGCTGCTCAAGAGGATCTGGCACTTGCTCTGGTTCTCAGTTTTTTCACTGCTGATGGATTGGCTGAAGTAAAGGCTCGAGCCTTAAGGTTGCCTGAGGAGGAGCGTAGCGCTAGTATCCATTTTTTTCTGGATTACTTTGATCAATATCAAAGTACGGTATCTCCCTTGATTACCTTTCTACAGGGGCAAGATAGTACTTTAAGCCACCGCATCAATACCCGAGAATTTTTGCCGGAGGGGCCGCGTTTCATGGCTTTAGATGCTTTTGATGATGAAGAGGGCGATCCTTTGTCTTGGGCATTTGGAGCTTTGGGATCTCAAGATAGAGCTCGTCATCTTGCAACGCTTTATCTTAATGATTTATCTGATGTGTTGCGTGATGCAGTTGATGAGCGTTTTGAGTTTGTTCGATATGGGGAGTCACTAGCTAGTAGCCAGCCTACATTTATGCCTTTAGCTGATGCGCTGGCAGCTGAGTCGACCTTAATGGATTTGCATTTACATGATTTAACAATAAAGGCGCTTCAGAAACATCAACCTTCTTTGGTGTTGCTTTCTGTGCCATTTCCTGGGGCAATGTATGCTGCTTTAAGAATTGCTCAAACCATAAAATCATATCTTCCCAATGTGAAGATTGCTTTGGGTGGGGGATATGTGAATACCGAATTACGTGAGTTAAGTGATCCCCGAATTTTTGATTTTGTTGATTTCATTACCTTAGACTCTGGTGAGCGTCCTTTGTTGGCTTTGCTAGAGTATCTCGAGGGTAAGCGGAGTGCCAATAGATTAGTGCGTACCTTTATACGTAATAATAAAAATATTGTGGAATACAAAAGCTGGCCAGAGCCAGATATTGCTTTTGACGAGGTGGGGGTGGCAACCTGGGATGGGTTGCCTCTAAATTCCTACTTATCGTTGTTAGATATGTTAAATCCCATGCATCGCTTATGGAGTGACGGTAGGTGGAACAAGTTAACTGTTGCGCATGGCTGCTATTGGAAGAAGTGTAGCTTTTGCGATATTAGTCTCGACTATATCTCTCGTTACGAAACTGCTTCGGCCAGTGTATTGGTTGATCGAATAGTGGCGATCGTAGCTGAAACTGGACAAACTGGTTTTCATTTTGTTGATGAAGCGGCGCCGCCAAAAATGCTCAAGGCATTAGCCGAAGAATTGCTAAGACGTAAAGTCGTGATTTCTTGGTGGGGTAATATTCGCTTTGAAAAAACCTTTACCCCTAAGTTGGCTCAACTTCTTGCTAGAAGTGGTTGTATTGCAATGTCTGGCGGACTAGAGGTTGCCTCTGATCGTTTGTTGGGTCTGATGGAGAAGGGGGTAACAGTGAGTCAAGTGGCGCAAGTTACTAAGGGTTTTTCAAATGCAGGAATTTTGGTGCATGCATATTTGATGTATGGATTTCCATCTCAAACCATTCAGGAGACGATTGATTCTCTGGAATACGTTCGTCAATTGTTTGAGAATGGCTGCATTCAGAGTGGATTTTTCCATCGCTTTAGTTGCACAGTGCACTCTCCAGTTGGCCGAAATCCAGAGAAATATGGAGTTCAATTGATCCCATTGCCGCCCACTAGCTTTGCAAAGAATGATATTGGTTTTATTGATCCAAGCGGTGTGGATCATGATGCACTTGGTTTTGGTTTGAAGAAAGCAATTTATAACTTTATGCATGGAATTGGTATCGAGGCTGATGTGCGCTCTTGGTTTGAAGATTTTGAGGGGCCCGCCCCTAGTACCACAGTTCCAAGACATCAAATCGCTCAAGCCTTACTGCATACTTAAGGGGTTGAACGTAAGCACTTAAAATAAGGCATCGCTTAAATTGATATTATGTATACCGTAAAAGAACTTTTCCCCACGCTTCAAGGCGAAGGCGCACATGCTGGTCGCGCTGCTGTATTTTGCCGTTTTGCTGGTTGTAACTTATGGAGCGGCCGCGAAGAGGATCGCCAAACTGCAATCTGCCAATTTTGTGACACTGATTTTGTGGGAAGTGATGGTTTTGGCGGCGGCAAGTTTCAGACTGCGCAAGCTTTAGCTGATGCGATTGAGCTCTCCTGGAAATCTACCTCAGCTGGCCCTCAACAGCGGTATGTTGTTTTTACAGGCGGCGAGCCGCTACTTCAAATCGATCAAGATCTCATTGAGGCAGTGCATGCTAAGGGTTTTAGTATTGCAATAGAAACCAACGGAACAATCAAGGTTCCCAAAGGAATTGATTGGGTTTGTGTCAGCCCTAAGGCAGGTGCTGATTTGATTGTTTTGCAGGCTGATGAAATTAAGCTGGTGATTCCCCAGGCAGGACACGATGCACTAGAGGCTTTACTGGCGCGCTTTGAGAAGATGGATTATCGCAATCGTTTCTTACAAGCCATGGATGGACCCAATCTAAAAGACAATATACAGTTGGCGGTGCAGTTATGTCAGAAACGTCCTTTGTGGCGTTTGAGTGTGCAAACCCATAAGGTGATTGGTATTCGCTAAACGAACCTGAATCCATTTTGATTGTTGATAAAACTATGAAGTCTTCCCCCATTTCAATTACACGTCGCCTCGAATTTGATTCTGGCCATCGCATACCAAATCATGATGGTCAATGCCGTCATTTGCATGGCCATCGCTATGCAATTGAAGTTACCTTAACGGGTGATGTGGCAAATCATCCGGGCAAGGCCGATGATGGGATGGTTCTCGATTTTGGCGATATTAAGCGCCTTACCAATCAATACTTGGTTGATTTATGGGATCACGCCTTTTTAGTGGCACAAGAAGATCAGAGCTTGGTTAATTTTTTAGCCACTATGCCTAATCACAAGACAGTCATCATGGAGCATGTACCTACTGTTGAGAATCTTGCAGCAACAGCATTTGCTATTTTGCAGCCTGTATTTGAAAAAGCTTTCTCTGGATCTTTGCGCTTAACGAATATCCGTTTATTTGAAACTCCCAATTGCTGGGCTGATGTAAGTCACCCTTAAATCATGCAAGCACAGCTTGACCGTCAATTTATGCAAGAGGCCCTAGAGCAGGCTAAATTGGCTGCGCTTGCTGGAGAAGTGCCTGTGGGGGCGATTCTGGTGCGCGATGGACAAGTGATTGGGAGAGGCTTTAATCAGCCAATAGGAAATCATGATCCTAGCGCACATGCAGAAATGCTGGCCTTACGAACTGCCGCTCAAGGCGTTGCCAATTATCGTTTGCCGGGAGCAACCCTTTACGTTACCCTGGAGCCTTGTGTGATGTGTTCAGGTGCGATGCTCCATGCAAGAATTGATCGGGTTGTTTTTGGTGCCCCTGATCCTAAAACTGGCGCTGCAGGGAGCGTTTTAGATATTTTTGCAAGTAAGCAGATTAATCATCAGACGCAAGTGGAAGGTGGAATCTTGGCTGAAGAATGTGGCCAGATATTGCGTGATTTTTTTAGGGAGCGACGTTGAAGTCTATTCATTTGATTGCCCCGTCTGGAGCTTGCTTGGATAGCCGTAGTCCTGCTAATGGGATTGACTGGCTAAAACGACAAGGATTTAGTATTTCAAATGAGGCTTGTGCGCAACGTATTCATCAGCGCTTTGCAGGCACGGATATTGAGCGCTTATCGGAGCTGAACCAATTGAGTCAGCTAAGCCCTGACTCAATAGCAATGGCAACCCGCGGAGGATATGGGCTTCAGCGCTTATTGCCAGGTATTAAATGGGATGCTATTACCAAAGCCATCCAAAATGGCGCGCAAGTGTGCGGACATAGTGATTTCACAGTATTTCATTTGGCTTTGTTAGCAAAAACAGGGGCGATCAGTTTGGCGGGCCCGATGCTGAACTTTGATTTTGGATGCCTTAATGAGCAGGGTGACTTAATAGAGCCGAGTCCTTTTATGTGGCAGCATTTTCAAAATGCCATAGAAGATCGCAAGTTAGATATTGCTACCCAGCACCCACAGAATTTTCTTGGGGATAGCCTACAAGGACTTACTTCGGGGATATTATGGGGTGGTAATTTAACGGTACTTGCTGGTCTAGTTGGCACGCCTTATTTTCCGAGTGACAAGCAAATCAGTGGCGGCATTTTATTTCTGGAGGATGTCAATGAGCATCCATATCGAATTGAGCGGATGCTAATGCAATTGCTTGACTCTGGAATTCTCTCTAGTCAGGCGGCGATTATGTTGGGTGGATTTTCAGCATACCGCTTGTATGAAAATGATCGTGGTTACAACTTGAATGCCGCCATTGAAATGATTCGGCAGCGTCTGCCCAAGGCTATTCCAATGATTACCGGGCTACCATTTGGTCATCAGGCAGAAAAAGTCACTTTGCCAGTGGGTGCTCGGGCTCAATTAAGTTATCAATCATCCGGGTTTGCTCTGACAGCAAGCTGGTAGCAGCCCCCAGCTTATTTAGCCTCGAAGCTTTTCAGTAAAAAATTTGCGCCAGCATCTTGAGCTAGAGCCTTTGTTAGGATCGGTAACGCTTCTGCCAAGTGTTTCTCTAGCGTCCAAGGTGGATTAAAAATAAACATGCCGCTCGCCTGAAGTCGGCGCTCTCCAGGAGCGTTTTCCACTCTCAGTTCTGCTTGTAACCATGATCGGTTGTGCGCTAATGCAATTTTTTTCATCCTACCGGGTAAATCTGCTGCCTCTCTACGAGAGAGCGTGGGATACCAGATTGCATAACATCCCGTTGCAAAGCGCTGCAGCGCTTCTTCCATCATGACTTCTAAATTTCGATAATCTTGTTTATCTTCATAAGAGGGATCAATTAAAACCAGTCCACGTCTGCTGGGTGGTGGCATCAGACCCTTCAGTCGAGCAAAACCGTTTTCCGCATAAATATCAATTTGCTTTGATTGCTTTAACTCACCAATATTGTGGCGCAAGATATCAATTTCTTTTGGGTGCAGCTCGAAGAGTTTTAAGCGGTCCTGAGGTCTAAGTAAGCGTGCCAGAATAAAAGGGGACCCGGGATAGATGCGGGTGTGCCCGGTGGTATTTTCTGCATCAATACAGGCCAGATAGTCGTTAATGCTTTGTGCAAGCTTATTCCCCTCGCTGCCACATTCATTTGCAAAGCGCTGTAGACGCATAATCCCGTTATCCGCCTCTTTGCTGACAGCAGCAAACCCATCTTCTAGGTTGTAGATGCCAGCGCCAGCATGGGTATCTACAATGGTTAGGGCGCCTGGCTTTTCTTGAAGGTACTGAACCAGGTGAATGAGGGTGAGGTGCTTCAGGATGTCGGCATGACTACCGGCATGGAAGGCATGGCGATAACTAAACATGGTCGACTGACTTTGCGTTTTGCGCTTTTATAAAAAAGAAGAGGGTAATCGCAATGAAGGCAACACATACATACTGTAGTGGGGCATTCAACTTGATATCAATAGTTTGTGCGAGGAGTATGTAAGCGGTGATCAGGCCACTGCTTGCGATGAGTCGAGCCCAGATACTCTTGGGTATTAACCAAGAATCAGGTATAGCGCATGCTACTTTTGCACCCAGCATGCCACACCAAAGACCAATGCCCATGCCGGCTAGAACATCGGTCAACCAATGAGCACCAACAGCAATGCGCGATAAACCTATTAATAGAGCAAGCACAAAAAGAGTGGAGAGGTATTTACGATGTTGTGCATTGCATACAAAATAGATGGCACCTGCAATCGCAAATGCAGTCATTGTGTGACCTGATGGAAGTGAGTTGTTAAAGAGGGATTCACCTATTCTGTAAAAAGAGCCATCATTCAATACTCCCGCCGGTCTAGGAAGATCAAAAAAAGGCTTCAGTATTTGAGCGGCTACTCCTGAGATCAGGCCGCCAAAAATTCCTGCGCTTAATAAACGTGGCGCCAGCAAGAGAAGTGGCATGGTCACTGCAAGGGCACCCCAACCGTTGCCAAGAAAAGTGAGTCCCGCCCACAATCGATCAGGCAATAGCTGAGTAAAGTGATTAATGAATAGAAAGCTACTTACTTGCCAATCTGCTTGATAAATCAAAAAAGCCAATGCAAGTGGCAGGCATGGGAAAAACCAAGCAAATAGAGGGAATGGTTTTTCATGCATGGCGATTAACGTGCTTTAGCCTGGTCAACGCCCTGTAACTGGATTACTACTTTCTCTAAGACTTGCTCAACGGTAATGGCTTGCATGCAAACATTGTCATGACAAGGTGTCTTGCGGTGGTTGGCTGCACTAACGCAAGGGGAGCAAGCCAGATTGGCAGTAATGGCGATTGAATTACCAACTGAGCCATACAGCGCTGGTGTTTCAGGACCAAATAACACCACTGTTCTAAGAGGTGTTACAGCGGAGAAATGTCCAGGCCCAGAATCGTTAGTTACCATTACATCTGATAAGGTGTAAAGCGGAGGTAGCTCAGCAAAACTCACTTGCCCCGCAAAATTGATTGCTTGCTTGACATTGGCTACAGAGCGAACTTTTTCAACGTATACAAACTCTGCTGGAGAGCCGGTAATTAAAATCAGATCACTAGGATAGCGCTGATGAATTGCTTGGATTAATTCAGAAAAACGTTGTTGTGCCCAGCGGCGTTGTGGAAGGAGATCGCTGGCATTGGGGTTAATTAGAATGATGCGGTCTCTTCCAAAAGTAAATGGAATATTCGCTTCCTTAGCTTTTTTCTCAATGCGCTCTTGCACTTTTCTCAATGAGACTGGGTCAATGACTGCTTGCTCCAAATGCACTTCTGAATCAGGAATGTGAATTTTGCTAAACGGTACCTCGATCTCTTTAGCAAAAGCAGCATGAATTAAGGATAAGAAATTCTTTGTAATATGAATATGTGGGTTGTAGTGAACCTTGCGCGTCAACATAAAACCACGCCAGAGACCTTCCCCATGAAAAATGTGATAACCCACACGACGACGCGCACCACACAATCCCGTTAAGAGGGCGGTAAAACGCGAAAAAAGCTCTAAGTCAATTGCAGTATCAATTTTGTGGCGACGCGCTATGATTAAAAAGCGTAAGGTGTCTTTAATTAAGCCGCCTAGGCTGGATGAATCAATCGTGAATATATTCTCAGGCTTAACGGTGTTGAGTAAAGTTAAGCTCGCACGATTGCTTTTAAATATCAGGAAAAATATTTCAGCGCCTCTGGATTGTGCATTACGCATGGCTGGATCAACCAAAATAGCGCTACCCATTTCAGAGAGTTCTATGAAGAGTAGTTTTTTGGGTTGAGCAAGATCAGGGCTCACCAAGCTCTTGATGCGATCGACTAAAGCTACCAGTGGGCTTACTAGAGCGCATAGTGGCACACCGACCCAGTGATCGATGGCACGCATAGTGTTGACGCTAATACTCATAGTTTGTCTCTAAAAGAGTTATTTTCGTTTAAATAAAAAGTAGGCCCCTGGCAAAACAGAGATGACAGTAATCGCGCCATAACTAATGGATGCTAATACGGTAAGCGAGGGGTTGACGCCCCAAAGCGCCAGAACAGAAGAAAGGGTTGCTTCACGAAGTCCCCAGCCTGAAATGCTAATTGGCAACATGAGGAGGAGGCTTAGCGCTGGCAGGCCAATCATGAGGCTTTGAATGGGAGCGTTGACTCCATAGGCTTTTAAGCAGCAAAGGAGGGTCAAAATAGTGAGGAAGTGAATGCCGATACCGCATATGCCTTGAGCAATATTATTGGGCCATGAAAAAGCAAAGCGAATACCCAGAATCGCATTAGGCATTTGCAAGCGCTCTAATAATTTTTTAAGAAGGAGTTGGGTTCTACCCCACGCCAAGGCAAGGGCGGTGACGATTGCCGCAAAGACCATGATGGCAATGACTAGATAGCCTAAGTTCGGTCCCCAGGCCGCTAAAGTAGAACCACCGAGCACCAGTCCAATGCCGCCTAAGAGATTGTTGCCAGCCAAACCAACCAGACGATCGACTAGAACCATGGCAAAACTCAGACGTAATTTTGGTGCCGAATGCTCTAGATCAATAGGGTGATGTAGTTCTGAATCTAATTCTTTGATGTGGCTATAGCCACCGGCATGGCTGAGGTGGGTTGCTGCAATGGCGCGATAACTATCGCCACCGAGCGTGCTGGGTAGACCCTGGTTGATCAGGCCGCCAGCAAAATACAGGCCAATATAGCTCAACGGGCGTTTGGGGAAGCCTACGGATTGCATAAAAAGGGCCCAGCGGTAGCCACCAAACATAAATGCCAATGCCATGCATCCAAGGGCTGCCAAAAACCAGATCGGCTGCATCTGAATTTCAGAACTCAAGAGGGAGTGCCAATCGATTCCGCTAGTCGCTTTCCATAACAGCGCGATGGAAAGCAATACCCGAATGCTTGGCCATGCGCGCTTCAGAATGGACTTCCACCCTGCTGATGCTGTGGGGGTGGCTTGGGGTTGTGAACTCATAGGCGTAAGGATAATGCCTAGCGCTCCTAAGGTCTTGAATTTGGTGAATTACTGACCTTGCCAGTTGGAGCACAGACTGAAGTCAAACCGAGATAAAAATTGCCCAAATCGGACAATTTCAAGGGTATCTATGATTTTGCATTGCTCAAAGCCTGATTTAGTCCCAATGGGGGTATTAAATGGCATGCCAGACCAGTTAATGAGAAGGGTGCTAGCCCCTGGGCTTAATTGTCCAAACCAAATATCAAATTGATCTTGGCGTTGGTCTAGAACAAATACAGGCAGCGGTCTCGCATACCATGCTGTACGACTAGCCAAAGTCCAATTTTGGACGGCAATGCTCTCAACGTGATTGGTTTGGGCTATTTGTGCGGCCTTTTCTCCCGCGCTCTTCCACCCATACAGATCAGCAATAGGATTGGATTTAACGGCGATCGAAGGGATGCCGCCAGCGAGAACAAAAGCAAAGCCAAGCAGGCAAAGCAGTACCTGTATTACTAGCAGAGCCCGAATGGCTCTCGAGAGGATCCGGTGGCGGATTGGCCATGCATTTGCAAGACCAATGCCTGCAAATGGCGCCAAACAAAACCAGGCTGGTGTTGTCCAGTGGGGCAGGCTGCCACCGCCAGAAAGGGCTGCAAAGATCATGAAGGGAATCAAAAAGAAGCCAAATAGAGCACCCAAAACCAGTTTTTTGCTGTGGCAATATTGCTTGATAAAGAGCATGGCTCCCAAAGTGAGGGCGGGGCCAAAGCAGGCAATTTGGATGCCAATAAAAGCTGCGACCCTACGCCAGGCCCAAGCACTGCCACCGCCATGGGCTAATTGATATCTAAATGAGATCCAGTCATGTGTCGCATTCCAATAGAGTACTGGGCAGATGAGTAGTAATGCAAGGCTTGCTGCTAGCCAAAATCCGCTGCTATTAATCCATGGCTTCTTTGGAGTGCTTAAAAAAACAAATAGTAGGGCTAGGGCTGTAAAAGCGGCGGTGTATTTGCTCAGACCTGCTAGTCCAAGCAAGATGCCAAGCAACGCCCATTCCGCTTGATTCAAGCGATCTTTGCGCAGCCAGCGCAAGGCCATCATCATCAGCCCCAAACTAATGGGGGTGAGGATGGTATCGGGTAATAAGCCAATTGCTAAGACATGTGGCAAAGGCGATGCAATGATGGTGAGTACTGCCATCAATCCACAGGTTTGGGGTGATGGGAGTGCTTGCGTCAAATAGTCGCTATTGCGTTGTTGTAATAAGCGGTGGATTTCCAAAGTGACTTGGTAAACCAGGTAGCTTGATAGAGCCCAGAGCAACTCCGGAATGATACGGATCAGACCTTCAGATGAAGTGAGGTGAATGAGTGGCCACTGAATCCAGCCTACTAATGGAGGGTGGTCAAAATAGCTCCACGCCAAATGAGAGGCGTAAAGAGCGTAATGCGCTTCGTCTACCGAAAACTCAATGGAGAAGCCTAATGCGAAGTGCACCACTGCGGCAATGAAGACGCAAATCGCTGCCCAAGTAGAAGGTGAGTGGTGTCGCATCTTTGTCTTTAGGTAATAGGCTCAAGCTAGGCTGAAATGATTTTAGACTCACTTGTTGCTTACTTTGAGACAATTGTGCATATGTCTAGTAAATCTGGCTTCCTGCTCATCTTGACGCTCTGCTTATTGGCAGGGTGCGCGGGTTTTTCAAGAAACTCCATTCAGGATGAATCAGGCAAGACCCTGCAATTGGATCAAATGCCAGCTCAAGAGGCGATTCCTAAGTTTTCAGCTGAAACAGCACGCGATGGTCTTCCGCGGGGTTGGTAGTTTTATCGAATTGCACCATATAAGAACAATACGGTGTATCGCTTGGAAAATATTCAGGGGAAAACAGTCTTAAGCGCCAAGGCAAACACTTCGGCCTCTGGTTTAGCGGTCAATCTGCAACCACGTCCAGCAAAAAATCTATGGCTGAGCTGGAAGTGGATGGCCTTTAGCGCTATTCCCCAGGCAGATAATGCTGAGCAAGCACAAGACGACTCTCCGTTGCGAATTTTGGTGGCATTTGAAGGTGATAAATCAAAATTGTCTTTGAAGGAAAAGTTAAATTTTGAGATGGCCAATCTCATTAGTGGGGAAGAGATGCCCTATGCCACACTCATGTACATCTGGTCAGGCAAGACACCAGTCAATACAGTTTTAGATAATGCGCACACCTCGCGCGTCAAAATGATTGTGGTTGATTCTGGTTGGGACGATTTAAATGAGTGGCGTTCGCACGATCGCGATCTGGTTGCTGACTATCAAATGGCTTTTGGTGAAGCGCCCGGGAAGATTATTGGCGTAGCCATCCTTACTGATACAGATAACACTAAAACAAAAACAAGCACCTTTTATGGCGATATCGAATTAATTAAGAAGTCACCAAAGTAGATGTTTTGCTTAATGTCGTGCCTGCCAACGGCTTAATAACAAGGCATTAGACAGTACGCAGAAGCTCGATAGTGCCATGGCGCTGCCAGCTAACATGGGTGATAGGTAGCCAAAAGCTGCAAGCGGAATGCCGGTAGCGTTAAAGATAAAGGCCCAAAATAAGTTTTGCCGAATCTTGTTCCATGTTTTTTTGGAGATATCGATCGCGTCTGCTACTAGACTGGGGTCGCCTCGCATTAAGGTAATTCCAGCAGCTTGCATTGCTACATCTGTACCGGTTGACATGGCCATGCCAACATCGGCAACGGCGAGTGCAGGCGCATCATTGATGCCATCACCCACCATGGCTACCCATTGTGTTTTGCCGGTTGACTCTGGACTTTTGAGTTTCTCAATAATGAGTGCTTTATCACTAGGTAGGATTTGGGCAAATACTTCGTCGATCCTAATGGAGTGGGCTACGCGTTCTGCAGCGGACTTGTTATCTCCCGAAAGCATCACGGCACGAATACCCAACTCCTTTAAAGCTTGAATAGCTATTCCTGCATTGACCTTGAGTTCGTCACCAAAAGCAAAGGCGGCTATTGGGGTGGATGACACTACATTGATCAAAATAGAAACAGTCTGACCCGCCTCAACACAGGGTTGTACTTTTTTCATCACCATTGGAAGAGCAGGATTTTGCTTCAGTGACACAACGCTTTGTAAGCTCAACAACATGCCATTCCATGGTCCTAAAGCTGGGCATCCTTCAATGCCAACGCCAGGTAATACTTTGCTTTGTGTGGCTTTAATAGGGGTAAGTCCCTTTTCTGTGGCTGCCTCGATTAATGCTTTAGCTAGAGGATGTTCACTACCGAGCTGGAGTCCTGCCGCTGTCATCAATGCACAATCAGCATCTACGCTTGTCTCGAATGTAATCAGATCTAAGAGTCTAGGCTTGCCAATTGTCAATGTGCCAGTTTTATCAAAAGCCACGATACTGAGGCGATGCGCTAACTCTAAAACCTGAGGGTCTTTAATCAGAATGCCAAATCGAGCAGCTACCCCAGTACCCGCCATAATGGCCGCAGGTGTGGCTAGGCCCAGAGCACAGGGGCAAGCAATGACCAAGACAGCAACCGATCGAAGCATAGCAATTGCTACTGAGTGGTAATAAAACCAATTACTCAGGCCCGCAATAAGCGCAATCACAATCACTGCGGGTACAAAAATGGCACTCACATGATCGACTAATTTTTGAATAGGCGCTTTTTGTACTTGAGCATCTTCTACCAAGGAAATAATTTTTGATAGAACGCTTTCTGTGCCAACTGCCTGAGCCTCTACTACTAAAACGCCTTCGCCATTTAATGCGCCACCAATCAGCTTTGCACTAAACTCTTTTTTGATGGGCTCACTTTCGCCGGTGATAAGTGATTCGTCAACATGACTACTTCCAGAAAGGATGACGCCATCAACAGGGATGCGCTCACCGGGTAATACCAAGACACGATCTCCCGGCAGCACCTGGTCAAGCGGGAGGTCCTGATAGTGGTCGCTTGTAGCCGCTTGATGATCGAGATTGAAGTCGGTATTGAGTACCTTGGCGTGCTCTGGCCATAATTTTTGTAATGCACGGATTGCTTCGCTCGTTTGTTTTTTGGCGCGAGCTTCCAGCCATTTGCCAAGTAAGACCATGCAAATGATGACGGCTGAGCCTTCAAAGTAAAGCTCATGATGTTGATGAGGAAAGGCCAGCATTTGATACACGCTCAGGCCATAAGCAGCGCTGGTGCCTAACGCCACTAATAAATCCATATTGCCTACGCCGGCCCTGAGTGATTTAAAGCCTGCAAGATAGAAGCGCCAGCCTAGAATCAACTGTACTGGTGTGGCTAGGGCTAATTGCCAGTTGGGCGATAAAGACCAATCAATACCAAATGGCATGAGCAGCATTGGCAGAAACAGGGGCGCAGAAAGAGTAAAGCTGAGTAATACTCGGCCTAGACCATCCGCTTGCCAGAATGATTGCACTTGCTTGCTTGCCGGCGTTCCTTGCGGCGCGCTGATTTTGGCTTCGTAACCAGTTTTTTGAACTACTTCAATCACGTCCGCAAGGCTTGGTCCAGAACCGGATTTAATGCGTATGCGGGCCTGTTCAGTCGCTAGGTTGACTGTTGCTGCCTGCACTCCAGGAATCTTGCTTAAAGCCTTTTCTACGCGCCCCACGCATGAGGCACAAGTCATCCCCCCAATATCCAGGGAATAAAACTCGGAATTTGTCTGTTTTGGGGTATTCATATCGACGATAATCTACTTTAAGCCCTAAAAAGGCTAGATAGTGCGATTTCAATAGAGGATAGGAAGGTTAATGTTAACTCTGACAGTTTCTGGGATGACCTGCGGCGGCTGTATTAAGGCCATTACCCGCGCTTTACAGGTGCAAGATCCTACTGCAACTGTGGAGGCAGATTTGGCAAGCCAAACTGTTGGGGTTCAGTCCAGTCTGAGTCCAGAGTTAACCCGCCAAATTATTGGTGATGCTGGTTTTCCGGTAATTGATTAAATTTTTTGTATTTGGCAGGGAATTTATTCGCTTTGAGCAAATATTTCTTTATGGGGTTAATCTACGCCCCATTCATTCAATTGTAGGAGAGCGTTGTGGCGGTTACTGAAGAGCTTGTAAAGAATGTATTGAATGATCTGATTGATCCCAATACGAAGATTGATTTTGTCACAGCTAAAACAATCAAAAACCTCAAAATTGAGAACGGCGATATTAGTTTGGATATCGTTTTGGCTTATCCAGCCAAAAGTCAATTTGATTCGATTCGTAAGTCAGTGATTAATGCCTTACGCAGTATTGAAGGCGTTACCAATGTCAGCGTGAATGTTTCTAGCAACATCGTCTCTCATGCGGTTCAGCGCGGCGTTAAATTATTACCAGGCGTTAAAAATATCATTGCAATAGCCAGCGGTAAGGGCGGCGTTGGAAAATCCACCACTGCAGTCAACCTGGCGTTGGCGCTAGCTGCTGAAGGGGCTCAGGTTGGTATCTTGGATGCTGATATCTATGGCCCTAGTCAGCCGATGATGCTTGGCATTACCGGCAGACCAGAATCGGTTGAGGAAAATACGATTGAGCCAATGGAAGGTCATGGTCTTCAGGCAAGCTCGATTGGATTTTTGATTGAAGAGGATAGCCCGATGGTGTGGCGCGGACCGATGGTCACCTCTGCGTTAGAGCAACTTCTTCGTCAAACCCGCTGGCGTGATTTGGATTACCTTATCGTTGATATGCCACCTGGTACAGGTGATATCGCTCTGACTTTATCGCAGAAGGTGCCCGTTACTGGCGCAGTGATTGTGACTACTCCGCAAGACATCGCCTTATTAGATGCGCGCAAGGGTCTTAAGATGTTTGAGAAAGTGGGCGTGCCCATCATTGGCATTATTGAAAACATGAGTACCTACGTATGCCCGAATTGTGGCCATGAAGAACATGTCTTTGGTTCTGGCGGTGGTGAAAAAATGGGCAAAGACTTTGACGCACCGTTTTTAGGTGCGCTACCCCTCAATCTTTCTATTCGGGAGCAGGCCGATGCAGGTAGGCCAACCGTAGTGGCTGATCCAGATGGTGCGATTAGTGCAATCTATAAGGGTATCGCAAGGCAAGTCGCCATCCGGGTTGCAAGCTTGTCTAAAGATATGAGTAGTAAATTCCCAAATATCGTGATTCAAAATACCTAAGCAAATATGCGTTTTGCAGTCTTCATGCGCAAGCAGAACATCGACAATCCTTGGGTATCCTACAAATGGATTCCTCAGGAAGTTCTGCCAGACCATGGGCAATTTTCTGAGCTTGAAGCGGGCTCAAAAGCGATTGTTGGTGAGTATCTGGGTAGGGATGGTGATGGTGAAAATTGGATTTTCACTGGCTATGAGCTCAATCTTTTTCCAGATGAAGCCGAGGGCTACTACTTAAACATCGCTGCCGATAATCCATGCTGGTTCGTGATGTGGCGCCTTGAAGAGGACTTTGTTCAATACATTGATAGCCAATCGCTTGCCATTGTGAAAGACTCGGAAACGATTGCAGTGCCACATCGGATTTGTCTGAGCTATAACGAGGCGGCTCGCTTAATGGATGGCGGTGAGTCAGTCGATGCGGTGCCCTTAAGTATTGAGTGCGCTTCATGGCTGCAAGATTATGTAAATACCCATTACAAACCTGAACCCAAAAAACGCCACCGGCCCGCATCTTTCAAGGGTGCCGAGCGTCCAGCGGAGGAATAATGTCAGAGGGATTTCTGAAGCGCTGGTCGCGTCGCAAGACTCAAATAGAAAGCTCAGAGGTAAAGCCGCTGGAAGATTCCGCGCAGCAATCTGATATGGCTAAGCCGTCTCAGAATGTGAATGAGCCAGCATATGGCGATCAGAAACCGCCAGTAACAATGGACGATGTCGAAAAGATCGATACATTTGCCCCAGATTTTTCTGCTTTTATGAAGCCTGGAGTTGATCCTGCGATACAGCAGGCTGCCCTGAAGAAAATGTTTACAGACCCTCATTTCAATGTGATGGATCGCTTAGATATTTACATTGATGACTACTCCCAGCCCGATCCATTGCCTACTGAGACGCTCAAAAGAATGATGCAGTCCGATATGCTTGAGCTGTTTCGCAAGGATGAAGTGAGTAAACCAGCAGAAATTGAAGAATCCATTCATGCAAAGCAAGCCTTACTATCAGATAGTGAGAGCGATAGCTCTATTGCTGATAGCACTATTAAGACAATCCACAAAGAAGAGTAATGAGTCAGAAATTAATTTGTAACTGCAACGGGACAATGCCTTTGGACTCGAAGGCCTTGGGCTTGCCTATACACACCTCCTTATGCAGACAAGAGGTGGGCTCCTTCTTAAAGGCTCTCGATGGTGATGATGCTGTGCTGGTTGCTTGCACGCAAGAGGGTGCATTGTTTAGTGAGCTAGCTGAGCAGTCTGGTAAACCATTGGTGGCGCCATTGCGCTTTGTCAATATTCGCGAATATGCTGGCTGGACTCAAGAGGCAAAACAATCGGGCCCTAAGATTACGGCATTGCTTGCCTTGGCAGATATGCCTCAAGCGGAACCAGTTCCAGTAGTCTCTTACGAAAGCGGCGGGAGCTTATTGATCATTGGCGCAGCAGAGCAGGCCTTGCCTTGGGCTGAAAAACTCAATACTGCCTTGGATGTTTCTGTCTTATGCACTGAGCCTGGTGATCTGCCCTTGTCACGTACTTTTCCAATTTACAGTGGTGAAGTATCTAAATTAGAGGGATTCTTGGGGTCTTTTTCAGTAGATTGGAATTTACAAAATCCCATTGACCCTGAGATGTGTACACGTTGCGGTGCTTGTGTTGAGGTTTGTCCAGAGGAAGCAATTAATGCCTCTTTTCAGATTGATCTAGATAAGTGCAAATCGCATCGTGCTTGCGTAACAGCATGTGCGGGTATTGGTGCTATTGCATTTGATCGCATAGATACTAAGCGCAGCGGTGAATTTGATCTGATTTTGGATCTTCGCTCTGATCCAAAGATGCCCATGAGCCAAACCCCCCAAGGTTACTTTGCCCCTGGCCTAGATCCATTTGATCAGGCTCTGGCTGCCAATGAATTGCTCGGCATGGTTGGAGAATTTGAGAAGCCTAAATATTTTGTCTACAACGAAAAGATTTGTGCTCATGGTAGAAACGGACAGGTTGGGTGTAGTGCCTGTGTTGATGTTTGCTCAACTGGCGCAATTCGTTCTATTTTCAAAAGTGGCCAAGGCCATGTTGAGGTGAATCCTAATTTATGTATGGGTTGCGGTGCTTGTTCAACAGTTTGCCCATCCGGTGCCATGCGCTACAACTACCCGAGCGTTGCCCATCAAGGTAAAGAAATAAAAGCGCTCGCTACTGTATTTATCACTGAGACTACCAAACAAAATCGCACGGTAGCGCCTACTTTATTGCTCCATACCCTAGAGGCTGGTGCTCAATTACTCGATGGCTTAGGGCGCGCCGCCCATATTCAGCCAAAGCAATTTGAAGGCTTACCTTCCCATGTATTGCCATATGGCATTGAGCATATTGCGTCGACTGGAATGGAGTTCTGGTTGGGTGCTTTAAGTTATAGCTTTGGCGAAGTTGTATTGCTTCTGAGTGGTGAAGAGGATCCTGCCTATCGTGCCGCACTTGAAATACAGGTGGATGTTGCCAATACGGTTTTGCGGGCCTATGGATTCACTCCTCGTATTGAGATGGCATGCGTTGCTTCATCAAACGACTTAAGTGCAGTCTCAGTGGTGATGGGGCAATTGCGTCAACGTGGCCCATTGCCTTCCTTGGGGGCTCCAGCCAGTTTTGGTTTGAGTATCCAAAAGCGAGAGACTTTAGAGGTCATCCTGGAGTATTTGCAAAAACATGCGAAGACACCTCTGCCAGATCAGGGCAGCGCTCTACCAAAAGCATCCCCCTTGGGTGGCCTACAAATGAATTCCGAGGCATGCACTTTATGCATGTCTTGTGTGGGCAGCTGTCCAGAGGGCGCTTTATTGGACAACCCGGATGAACCTAAGCTCTCTTTTATTGAAAAGAATTGCGTACAGTGCGGTATTTGCGTGAAGACTTGTCCAGAAGACGCTTTATCCTTGCTTCCTCGTTTAGTCAATGTTGAGCAACGTAAGCAACGTATGGTTTTGAATGAGACCCAGGCGTTTCACTGCATTAGCTGTGGTAAACCGATGGGCACCCTGAAAATGGTCAATTTGATGTTGTCAAAGCTATCAACCCATGGAGCCTTTTCTGGCTCCGCCCTGGATAGACTCAAAATGTGTGGTGACTGTCGTGTAGTTGATATGGTGAAAAAAGAGCTATGAAAGATTTAAGGAAAGAAGAAAATGCGATTGAGGTAGGTGAGATTGGCTTGCCCGAGGATCTTGCCCGTGCTGACCTCTATGGCTTGATTGCACGCTTCTTTTACCAACCGCCAGATCAGGAGTTGCTAGATCAAATTGCTGCTTCAGCTGCGGATGAGACTTCTCGGTCCTCTGAGGGGAATGCCCCTCTTGCACAGGTATGGTTGAGTGTCGTTGAGGTAGCTAAAAATAATTCAGCAAAAGCTTGGCATGATGAGTTTGATTTGAATTTCATCAGCGTTGGTCGGCCCAATGTGATTTTGAATGGATCTTTTTATATGGCTGGCCATTTAAATGAAAAGCCTCTCATCGAAATTAGGCGAGCATTAGATGCTTTTGGGCTTGAATCTGCTCAGGAAATTACCGAGACTGAAGATCATATTTCTTCCCTTTGCGAAGTCATGCGTTATTTGATTGCTGGAGACGACGTCGAGGTTTCTAACCTGACCAATCAGCAAATATTCTTCAATGCCCATATACGGCCTTGGTACGAGCAATTATGTGATGCTATTGAGGAAATTCCGGAAATGCATCTGTATCACCCGGTTGCTGCACTCACCCGAGAATTTTTGGATATCGAGGGTCACAGTTTCGATATGTTGTAATGTTGCAGTGCACTAATAAGGCTTCGGATTTTGCTTAAAAACTGCAAAAAATGCCAATAGCCTATAAAATTGACTCAGATCAATTATTAATAAAAACGGATACGCCATGAGCTCAAAAAAGCCCGCCTCAGCAGCAAAGGGTAATCAAGCTTCACGCCGCCAATTTTTCATTGGGGCGGGAGCAGCAGTCGGTGCTGCAGCTATTATTTCTCAAACTCCTGCAGGTAAAGCGGTGATCAAAGAGGTGACTTCTACTGTCACGGATAAAGCCGATGGTTATCAAGCATCTGCTCACATTCGAAAATATTACGCAACAACCTTGATTTAATTCAAGGCTTGGTGTTTCAAAAAAATAAACATATAAAAAATTCCCTAGGTACGCCACATGAGTTTGACTCGTAAACCGAATACCCCTCAGAGCAGTCGTAGCAGCTCATCTTCTCGTTTAATTGGTAGCCTATCGCGAGGTCTCAAGGCTGCGGTCCCAACCATGGACCGCCGTACCTTCTTAAGGCGTTCAGGCATTGGTGTTGGTGCAGGTATTGCTGCCGCTCAACTCAGTATGGTGCAAAAGACAAGCGCCGAGCCAAGCCAGGCGATGCTCGATGGTAAAGCAGGAAAGATTGAAGTAAAGCGTTCTGTATGCACCCACTGCTCTGTTGGTTGTGCGGTCGATGCTACTGTTGAGAATGGTGTTTGGGTCCGTCAGAACCCCGTCTTTGACTCTCCAATTAATATGGGTGCACATTGTGCTAAAGGTGCGGCTCTGCGTGAGCATGGTCATGGCGACTACCGCTTGCGCTATCCCATGAAGCTGGTTGACGGTAAGTATCAGCGTATTTCTTGGGACCAGGCTTTAACCGAGATTACTGCGCAGATGAAAGATATTCGTAGTAAATACACGCCAGACTCAATGTTCTTTATTGGCTCCTCCAAGCATAACAATGAGCAGTCCTATTTATTGCGTAAATGGGTGTCTTTCTTCGGCACTAACAATACCGATCATCAAGCGCGTATTTGCCACTCAACGACGGTTGCTGGTGTAGCGAACACATGGGGCTATGGTGCGATGACCAATAGCTTCAATGACATGATGAATTCCAAAGCAGCTCTCTATATTGGCTCGAACGCTGCTGAAGCCCATCCTGTTTCGATGTTAAGCATGTTGCATGCTAAAGAGAGTGGTTGCAAATTAATCGTTGTCGACCCGCGCTATACACGAACTGCTGCAAAGTCAGATCAGTATGTACGCATTCGCTCCGGAACTGACATCCCATTTTTATTCGGCGTTCTGTATCACATCTTTAATAACGGCTGGGAAGATAAAAAGTACATTAATGATCGTGTTTACGGCATGGATGAGATCCGTAAAGAGGTCATGGAGAAGTGGACTCCTGCCAACGTAGAGGTAGCTTGTGGTGTGCCTGAAGCGCAGGTTTTTAAAGTGGCGCAGACAATGGCCATGAATCGTCCGAGCACCATTGTTTGGTGTATGGGTCAAACACAACATACAACGGGTAATGCGATCGTACGCGCATCCTGTATCGTGCAATTAGCGCTAGGTAATATTGGCGTATCTGGTGGTGGTACTAACATTTTCCGTGGTCACGATAACGTTCAAGGCGCAACCGACGTGGGCCCCAATCCAGATTCATTGCCAGGCTACTATGGACTTGCAGCGGGCGCTTGGAAACACTTTGCTTCTATTTGGGGGGTGGACTACGAGTGGATCAAGGGTCGTTATGCACCCGACATGATGGAAAAGTCTGGGACGACAGTCTCTCGCTGGGTTGATGCAGTGCTTGAGAAAGCCGATCTCATCGATCAGCAAAATAATGTCAAGGGACTGTTCTTCTGGGGTCATGCGCCAAACTCCCAAACACGTGGTCTTGATATGAAACGTGCTATGGATAAATTAGATCTATTGGTAGTTGTTGATCCATATCCAAGTGCGACTGCGGCCATGGCTGCGATGCCTCCTGCAGAGGGTGGGCAAGTAAATCCAAAGCGCAATGTGTATTTGTTGCCGGCGACCACTCAATTTGAGACGCATGGTTCTGTAACCTCTTCAAATCGCTCCATTCAGTGGCGTGAGAAAGTAATCGATCCACTATTTGAATCGGTACCCGACCATGTCATCATGCAGGCTTTTGCTGATCGTCTTGGTTTTGGTCAAGAGCTCTCGCAAAACTATCAGATGCTCGATTCCAAATATGCTGGTAAGCAATGGAAAGAGCCAGAGATCGAATCGATCTTGCGCGAAATCAATCGCGGCATGTGGACCATTGGCATGACGGGGCAAACACCAGAGCGCCTGAAAGCCCATATGCGCATGATGCATGTGTTTGATCCTAAAACTTTGAAGTCACGTGGTGGCGTAGATCCAGTCACTGGCTACGACACAGCGGGTGATTACTTTGGCTTGCCATGGCCTTGCTATGGAACAGCTGCAATCAAACATCCTGGCTCACCGAATTTGTATGACACCAGTAAGAGTGTGATGGAGGGTGGTGGTAACTTCCGCGCTAACTTTGGTGTGGAGCGTGATGGCAAGAGCTTGTTAGCTGCTGACGGTTCTTATTCAAAAGGGTCTGCAATCAAAACCGGTTATCCGGAATTTGATGCAACGCTGGTCAAGAAGTTGGGCTGGTGGGATCAGCTTACTGAGGATGAGAAAAAACTCGCAGAAGGCAAGAATTGGAAGACTGACTTGTCAGGTGGCATTCAGCGCGTAGTGATGAAAAACGGTTGCATGCCTTTTGGTAACGCAAGGGCTCGGGCAGTTGTTTGGAACTTCCCGGATCCGATTCCGACTCACCGTGAGGCTTTGTACAGTACGAATGAGCCAATGATGCGCAAATATCCAACGATTGCGGATAAGAAGAATTTCTGGCGCTTGCCAACGCTCTATAAGACTGTCCAGGATAAGAACTTGAATGACAAACTGTATGAGAAGTTCCCAATCACTCTGACTTCTGGTCGCTTGGTTGAATACGAGGGCGGTGGTGATGAGACGCGTTCCAATCCATGGTTGGCTGAATTGCAGCAAGAGAACTTTGTTGAAATGAATCCAGCCGCTGCTGCCGCACGTGGAATTAAAAATTGGGATTATGTTTGGGTGAAGTCTCCAACCGGGGCCCAGATTAAGGTTCGCGCTTTAGTAACTGAGCGCGTGGATGCGAGTACGGCATTTGTGCCATTCCATTTTGCCGGATGGTGGCAGGGTGCGAACTTGCGCAAATACTATCCCGACGGTGCGAGCCCCGTGGTCTTGGGAGAGGCTGTGAATACAGCTACTACTTATGGTTACGACATGGTAACTATGATGCAAGAAACCAAAACCACGATGTGTCAAATCGAAAAATTTGCCTAAGTCAAAAATAAAATCAGGAAAATAAAATGGCAAGAATGAAATTTATCTGTGACACAGAGCGTTGCATTGAGTGCAATGGTTGCGTGACAGCTTGTAAAAATGAAAATGAAGTGCCTTGGGGTGTTAACCGTCGCCGGGTGGTTACGGTAAACGATGGCATCATCGGGCAGGAAAAATCAGTTTCCGTCTCATGCATGCACTGTACCGATGCACCTTGCATGGCCGTGTGTCCAGTCGATTGTTTCTACCGCACCGATGAAGGGGTGGTGCTACACGATAAAGATATTTGCATTGGTTGCGGCTATTGTTCATTAGCCTGTCCATTTGGCGCCCCCCAGTTTTTGAGCAAAGGCGCGTTTGGTGTCCGCAGCAAGATGGATAAGTGCACATTCTGTAATGGTGGTCCTGAAGAAAATGGCAGCGTAGAAGAATTTGAGAAATACGGTCGTAATCGCCTGTCTGAAGGTAAATTGCCCTTGTGTGCAGAGATGTGTTCAACCAAGGCTTTAATTGCGGGCGATAGCGAAGTGATCACCAGTATTTTCACGAACCGTGTAACTACCCGTGAAAAAAATGGCCACTACCCTGGTAGTGAAGCATTTGGTTGGTCTACTGCCTATGGTGGACCAGGTACGCCAGACCCAACGCCAACCCCTGGCGCTCAAGTTCCTGGAGCGAAATAATGAAATGTAATTTCAAACTGCTGGGCTTATGTCTTGCTGCACTGACCTTATTGTTAGCTTGTTCTGAGCCTCCTGAGATTGCTGCCAAAGCTTCGAAGCGTCCCGATATGGCTCCATATATGGGCGCGAACGATGGCTTCATGACTAAAGATTGGACGCCTGGCAATCGCGAGAGCTGGATTGATGCGCTTAATAAGCGTAATGAAAACCAGAATGAATATGCCCGCCTGAAGTGATTAGCGATACAACAATAAATAAAACAAAATCGTTCAAGGATATCTTTATGACCCAATCATTTATTCGAGTCGTGCGCCCGCTGATCTTGGCGCTAGGTTTAACGCTTACTCTAGCTAGCGGATTTAGTTTTGCAGAGCGCGCACCGATGGCGCCCCTTCCAAGCCCGAGTGGTGTGGATGTGCCGCGCAATCCTAATAGTTTGGCCAATGGCACGCAAGCTCAATCTCAGCCAGCCAATAGCCCACCCGCCAGTGGCCCAATTTGGGAGACGGCCAATAGCGATCCTCTGAACTATGTCAGCATTCCGGATACGCAGGCTGGTGTTTTGATTCAGCGCTCTGGTCAGCAATGGCGACTGATTCGCAATGGTATTGTGACTGTCTATGGCGCATGGTTATTGGCGATCTCTGTATTTGGTATTGCCGCGCTCTATCTGCTAAAAGGCCCGATTAAATTGCATGAACCGCTGTCGGGAGTAATGATTAAACGTTTTAGTAGGTTTGAGAGGTTTGCTCACTGGACAATGGCCTACAGCTTTGTGGCATTGGCATTCACTGGGTTGATGATCCTGTATGGTAAATATTTTGCTATGCCTGTGATTGGTGGCTTGGCTTACGGCAAATTCTTATTTGTATGTAAGAACATCCACAACTTCACTGGACCTCTATTCACCCTCAGCATTATTGTTTTCTTCTGCCTCTTCGTGCGCAAGAATCTTCTGGATAAGGTTGATATTGAGTGGCTCATGGCATTTGGCGGCATTCTATCTGGCAAGCATGTACCATCAGGCTTTTTTAACTTGGGTGAAAAGATTTGGTTTTGGTGTGGCATGGTGGTCTTAGGTTTAACAATTTCAGCATCGGGTTGGGTGCTAGATATGATCGTGCCATTTATTCATATTGAATATTGGCGTGGCACTATGCAGCTCGCTAACCTAGTGCATGCCATTGGCGCCTTGTTGATGACTGCGATGGCGATGGGCCATATCTATATTGGAACGATTGGCATGCAAGGCTCAATCGACGGTATGAAGACAGGCTATGTTGATGAAACCTGGGCTAAAGAGCATCATGAAATTTGGTACAACGAAATTAAATAAAGGCGAAGTAATGAAAAACATCGGTATCTTCGCTATTTGTGCCTTGGTGTGTGTATCTTCGTACGCTGCATTGCCGCCATTGTCTGAAGAGGCGCAGCTTGCAGCTAATTTAGCGAAGGCAAAGGCTGCTTATGGCGATAAGGTAGCTGCTTACCAGCTATGTCAGGCGCAAAATCGCGTTGCTGATCGCTATCGGGCCGCTGGCACTCCTGCGCCAGCTGCCTGTATAGCGCCACCACCATTTGAGGCGCCAGTGGTTCAGGCTGCAGAAGCGCCAAAAGCAAAATAATTAGCTTATTGCTAACTCGCGCTTTAAGTAGCGCTGCGCTGCCAGGGTTTGGGGGTTGGAGAAGAAGGCGTCGACAGGCCCAATCTCTTTTATCTCCCCCTCATGCATAAAGATCACGTATTGCGCTACACGTTTCACTTGTGCCAGTTGATGCGATGAGAACAAGACTTCTGCACCCCGATTCTTGAGCTCCTTTATAAGCCTCTCAACTTGCGCGCTTGAATTTGGGTCAAGGTTGGCTGTTGGCTCATCCAATAACACAAGAGCCGGTTTTTGCAAAATAGCCCTCCCAATGCATAGCTTTTGGCGTTCACCCGCTGATAATTGAGTCGCTGGGCGATCGGCATGATCGCTTAATTCAATCTCTGCAAGCACTGCGTCAATATCTACATCGGTAATGCTTGAATCAACATCTTTTACCATGCTTAAATTGGTTTTACAGGAAGCTCGCACCATCGGAGTGTGATGAAGTACTAGGGCAGTTTTTTCATGACCATTTAAATATGTGATGGTTCCGCAGTCAGGTTTGATGAGTCCGGATAGCAGTTTTAAGAGCGTAGTTTTACCTGCTCCATTTGGACCAATGCAGGCCACGATTTGCTGATTTGGGATGATGGCGTGCTCAATGCTTAAGATGGTTTTGCCATTGCTGTGGACCTGAATATCTTTGAGCTCAATCAATTTATCCATAGCGCCGCTCCGATATTTGCCGTACAGCAAAGATAAACAGGTTAGCCAGTAAGACGATGCTTAAAAGGATGATTCCTAGGGCAAGAGCGAGTGGCAAGTCACCCTTACTGGTTTCCAATGCAATTGCAGTCGTCATCGTGCGGGTTGAATGATCAATATTTCCGCCTACGATCATGACTGCACCAACTTCTGAAATTGCTCTTGCCAGGCCTGCCAAAACAGCAATTGTGAGGGAATAACGGCAGTCCCAAATCAGCCATTTGAGACGGGACAATTGAGGAAGGCGAAGAGCCAAAAAGGAGTCGCGATGAATTCTCCAGGAATCCTCTAGGATTTGCCTGCTCAATGCGGCGATCAAAGGGGTTGTGAGTAAGGTTTGAGCCAAAATCATGCCCTTGACCGTGAATAGCATGCCCCAAATGCCTAGCGGTCCAGAGCGTGAGAGAAGTAGGTAAACAATGACGCCTACAATCACCGTTGGAACGCCCATGAGGGTATTGAGGGTCACAATGATGGCTTTTCTGCCGGCAAACTCTTCAGTAGCTAGAAATGCACCAATTGGCAGTCCCAGCACAATGCCAATGAATAGCGCGCTCAGGCTCACCTCTAGTGAAACCAGCACAATCCCCATCACGCTTTGATCTAGATGTGCCAAAAGGAAAAGAGCAGCTTGAAATGCGGTAAACATGGGCTTGATTCTATCAAGGCGGTGGCAAAATAGACTTAATGTTATTAAATAAATCCATTTACCCAAATGTCTGAAATCATTTGCCTTTGTAATGAGGTCCATGAAGCGGATTTGCGTGCCTATTTAGATGCAAACCCCGTGAGCTCAATTGATGAGTTACGTGAACAAGCATCTATTTGCAATAAATGCATGCAATGCCAAGATTTGGTGGAGGGCGAGATCTACTTGGCTCGTCTAAGACGTCAACAGGCGGGCAGTTAATATAAATGCATAAAAATAAGCCTGGGCAATTCAGCGTCATGACTATGAATGTCCATAAAGGCCTTTCCCCATTGCATCGGCGCACAACGATTTATGAGTTGCGTCAAAAAATGCGGCATCACTATCCCGATCTACTTTTTCTGCAGGAGTTGCAGCAAGAGCACCGGGGCAGAATACGTCGGTATGGGCAATGGCCCTTGACTGAGATGACCCATTTCTTGTCGGAGGACTTTTGGCAAGATTGGCATTACGGTAAAAATGCAGAATATGCTGATGGGCATCATGGCAATGCCATTTTGTCAAAGCAACCTTTGTTTAAAGGACAAAACTACGATATTTCTGCCTATCGTTTTGAAAAGCGTGGCCTGCTTCATAGCGTGATGCAGCTGGAGGGGCTCGATGCATCCGTTCATTGTTTCTGTGTTCACCTAGCCCTTTTTGAGAGAGGCCGGGAGCGTCAGCTTGAAGAAATTATTCATTACATTAATAAACTTGCTGCAGATAGGCCGGTAATTGTTGCTGGAGACTTTAATGATTGGCGCAATCGGATGAGTGTGCCGATGCAACAAGCTGGCTTTGCAGAAGTATTTGAAATCTTAACCGGCGCACCAGCTAAAACCTTTCCAAGTGTTAAGCCTATGCTCCCAATGGATCGAATCTATATACGAGGTTTGCAAGTACGCTCGGCCAGTATTTTGTATGAATGGCTTAAGCTCTCAGATCATCTGGGTATTACCGCTCAATTGGAACTAATATGAATTCTCTTCTCACGCCTCTATTGGAATCAATGACCTCATTCCATCTGCATTGGTTATTCTTGGCTCACATTACTTTTGTGATCCTTTTCATTGGGGTGATCATTTCCGTCAGAAGGCCAGTAGGAGTGGCATTCGCTTGGATTTTTATTGTGGCAGTCTTTCCTTTGATTGGAATAAGTCTATATATCTTGATAGGCGAAAGACCGGTAGGGCGTAGTTTGAGACAAAAAATTACGCGTATGAATGTCCCTTACGCAAAGATTGCTGAATTATTGCGTCAGGAGTACGCTGCCGATCGAGAAAAACTGCCAGCTGAAGGTAGAGCCTTGAGTATTTTGGCTGAAGCAAGCAATGGTACGCCAGTAATGGCCGGCAATAAAATTGAATTGCATACGGACTCGTTGAAAATTCTGCAGCTCTTTGTCGATGAGATTAATCGGGCAAAAGTCAGCCTGCATTTGGAATTCTATATTTGGGCTTTGGGTGGAGATGCTGATCGTGTTTGTGAAGCACTCATTGCAGCTGCTAAACGCGGTGTGACTTGCCGTGTTCTATTGGATTCCTTGGGAAGCAAGGATTGGTTCAAATCAAGTTGGCCAAAACGTTTTCGTGAGATTGGCATTCAAGTAACTGAGGCCTTACCAATTCAAGTGGGTCGCTTCCAATTTCGTAGAGCTGATCTGAGGCTGCATCGCAAAATATTTGTAGTCGATGGATCTGTAGTGTGGTCTGGCAGTATGAATATGGTCGATCCAAGAACATTTAAGCAGGGCGCAGGGGTAGGTGAGTGGGTGGATGCCATGGTGCGCGTTGAAGGCCCGGTTGCATCCCAGTTTGAATTGACATTTGCATTTGACTGGAGTGTTGATAATCCTGACATTACTAGCTTTGATGATCGTATGCCACCAGCTTCGCCGGTCGAGGGTGGAGTGATTGCTCAGGAGTTTTCTTCTGGCCCGGTATATCGAGACGATATCTTGTATCAGGTCCTCCTATCTGCAATCATCGATGCCCGTCAAGAGTTGACAATTACCACCCCATATTTTGGCCCTGATGATGGTCTGCTACAGGCTCTAATGGCTGCTGCTCGGCGGGGCGTGAAGGTAACGCTTATCGTGCCCAAATTGAATGACTCTAAATTAGTAGCCTGGAGTAGCAGAAGCTACTATGAAGACCTCATGAATGCAGGTGTTCATATCGCTGAGTTTCATGGTGGCTTGCTGCATACTAAAAGCTTGTTGATTGATAAGCGCATTGCTATTTTTGGCTCAGTTAATTTTGATCAACGCAGCTTACGCCTGAATTTTGAGATTAGCTTAATTATTTATAACGAAGATTTCTGTGCAAAACTAGAGAGCCTCATTGGAACCTATTTAGCGCAATCCGAATACGTTGATTCACAAACTTGGGCTAAGAGACCTAGATGGCAGAAATACTTATGTAATGCCGCCCACCTTACCTCACCATTACTTTAAAGGCGCAAACTGATGGAGCATTTTTTAGGATGGTTTGCATTACCTTCGATTGGTCTTCCCGCTGTATTTGTAAGCGCCTTTTTATCGGCTACCTTAATACCAGCTGGATCTGAGCCGATTCTATTTGGGTATACCTCGGTTAATCCTCAAATGTATTGGATTGCTATATTTTTGGCTACGATAGGCAATACTTTGGGTGGAGTGGTCGATTGGTGGATGGGCTTGCTTGGCAGGAATGGCTTTGAGGCATTTAAAGGACACACGGGGGGCAAACTGCAGGATTGGCTAAAGCATTGGGGGCCTAAGATTTTATTGCTTGCATGGCTCCCAGGGGTTGGCGATCCCCTCTGCTTGGCGGCAGGCTGGCTTAAGCTCCCTTTATTGCCTTGTACGATCTATATGTTTTTTGGCAAGCTATTTCGTTACCTAGCCTTGACTTGGCTGCTAACCCTAGTTCCTGAGAGTGTTTGGCACCAACTAGGTCATTGGCTGCATTTAATTTAAGCCACTCTATACGGCGCAATATTTTTGTTGAATTTCATCATTGGCCAATAAATTTTGGGCTGTGTCATGAAAAACAATTTCGCCTTGATCAAGAATGTAGGCTCGATCAGAAATCTTGAGGGCCTGTTGAACATTTTGTTCAACTAGCAGTATGGTAAGACCTTGCTGTTTAAGCCTTGCAAATAATTCAAACATTTCTTCAACCAAAACCGGCATGATGCCTTCGGATGGCTCATCTAGCAAGATGACTTTGGGCTTACTAATCATAGCCCTTGCAATGGCCAGCATTTGCTGCTCACCACCTGACATAGAGGTGCCGTCTTGATGAAGGCGCTCTTTTAGTCTTGGAAATATCTCGGCGATTTCATCAACCATGGCACTCATGTTGCCGCGATCCTTTTTGGCAATGACCCCAAGTTCTAAGTTTTCTTTTACAGTCAATCCGGGAACAATTCTGCGATCCTCTGGAACATAAGCCAGGCCCAGGTGAAAGCGTTCATGTGCAGGCAAGTCTAAAAAAGAGGCTCCATCGATTGATGCTTTTCCTTCCCTTTTGCTTAATAAGCCCATTAAGGATCGGAGTGTGGTCGTTTTACCTGCGCCATTGCGACCCATTAAGGTGACAATTTCTCCTTTATGCACATTTAAGGAAATTCCCTGGAGGATATGGCTACGGTCATACCATGCGTTTAAGTTTTCTACGAGTAACATATTTTTAACCCTGTCCTAAGTACACGCGGCGTACTTCTGCATTATTCTGAATATCTGTTGGCGTACCCTCAGCCAAAAATTCTCCATGATGGAGGACGATAATTCTTTCGCATAGACCCATAATGAGTTTCATCTTGTGCTCAACCAAGATCACTGTTCGCTCTGTTGCTAATGTACGAATCAACTCCATCATGACAAGCGTTTCTTCAGGAGACATACCAGCGGTTGGTTCATCTAAAAGCAAGAGGCTAGGATTACAAGCTAATGCCATTGCAATTTCGAGGGCGCGTTGTTGCCCATGAGCTAGATCACCAGTTTTTTTATTTCTTAGATGCTCTAGATTGACGCGCTTTAATAGCTGATCTGCAAGCTCAATTGGACGTGGATAGTGTTTTGCATTCGTTAAAAAGTTGTAGCGACTCGTTTCCATTTGTGCCGCTACCCGAACATTTTCATGAACTGTTAATTGCTTGAAGACATTGGTGATTTGAAAGCTTTTGGAAATTCCTATGCGGGCAAATTCATGCTGTGCAAGACCTGTAATATTTTTGCCATTAAATAAAATTTCTCCGCTGGAGGGCGGAAAGGCGCCGCTGAGGACGTTAAAGAAAGTACTTTTACCAGCACCATTAGGACCAATGATGGCAGTTAGTGTGCCAGGCATAAAGCGGGTGGATACATCTTTTAGTGCCTTAAATTTTCCGAAGCTTTTGCTAATATTGCGAGCCTCAAGAATGGGCATCTCATGCTTACTGGTCATTGTGATGAGTCCTGCGAAATATGTAATTTACTTAAAATGCTGCCCCAAATTCCCTTAGGAAAAAAGAGGACGAAGAACATAAATACGATGCCAACGACTGCCATCCAATGCTTGGTATATCCGGTAACAATGTCCTCCAAAAATAGCATGACCGCAGCGCCAACAAAGGGGCCAAAAAAAGTCCCCATACCACCCAAAATACTCATCATGACCGCTTGACCAGACTGCAAGTAATTCAGGGAATCTATGGGAACAATAGATAAATGTAGAGCGCGCAGAGATCCTGCTAAGCCACAAATTGCCGCAGACAAAATAAATACTAGTAACTTGGTGCGCGCAACATCATAGCCGCAGGCAGCCGCCCGCTTTTCATTCTCGCGAATTGCTTCCATTACAGCGCCAAGCGGAGAATTCAGGATGCGAGAAATCAGCCAAATTGCAAGAACGACAAAAAATAAAATGACGTAGTACTTCGCCAGGGGGTTAAGGAGGTCAACTGGAATCCCAAATATTTCAAAATTATCCACTCGCACCCCTCTCAAGCCATTTTCTCCGCCCGTAAGGCTCTCTGCTTTATAGAAGATGAAGTAAACGATTTGCCCAAGCGCTAAAGTGACCATCGAAAAATAAATGCCACGAGTCCTTGTAGCCAGGAAGCCCATCAAAAGACCCCCAATCGCAGCGCCAATGACTCCAATTAGAATCGCCAAGCCCCAGGGTAGAGAGTAATGAACAATGCTGATTCCTGTGAGATAGCCGCCAATGCCAAGAAATGCGGCATGCCCAAACGATAGGAGTCCCATATAGCCAAAGAGGAGATTAAAACCCATGGCGAATAAACCAAAAATCAAGATATTTACAGCCAATGCTTCGTATGGCATTAAAAAAGGAAAGATCATCAAAAACAGGCTACTTGCTAATACGCGATGTCTTGCAATCAGTTGAAAGAATGAGTTCATATTGATCATTGGGCTTAACCCATTGCCCCCGCTTTACCAAATAATCCTTGCGGACGAATAATGAGAACTACTGCCATTAATACAAAAATAGAGAGTTCTGCAAAGTCTGGGAAGAAGAGGGAGGTCATGCTGTATACAATCCCAACGAGAAGTCCGGCAACTACCGCCCCAACTGGTGAGCCCATTCCGCCCACGACCGTGACTACAAAAGACTCCGCCAAAATGGGAATGCCCATCTCAGGGTTTACAGAACGAGTGGGCGATGCCAAAATTCCAGACAACCCAGCAATCGCACAACCTAAAGCGAATACAAAAAGCCATACTTTCGCAATATCAATACCCAATACCTTGACGATTTCTTGATCAGCTGCACCTGCTTTAATGATCAGTCCATATTTAGTCTTTTGGATGAAAAACCAAACAGCAAAAAGAATTAGTGCAGTTGCGCCAATGAGGAATATTCGATATTTTGGAAAATAACCAAATCCAACATTCATTGCGCCACCCAAGCCTTCTGGCGTAATGGAGGGCAGGCCTTCAATACCAAAGGTCACGCGCATTGCTTCGATCAGCACATACGACAGCCCAAAAGTAAGGAGAAGAGGGTAGTCGATGCCGCGTCCATAAAGAGGGCGAACCAAAAACCGCTCTGTAACTAAGCCAATGCAGCCAGTTAAAAGGGGGGTAATAAGGAGGCTTAACCAAAAGTTACCTGTAATGCCTAAGAAGTAGACCCCTAAAAAGGCGCCAACCATAAAAAAGGCGCCGTGCGCAAAATTAACGACATTGAGCATGCCGAATATGAGGCAAAGCCCAAGCGCCAAAAGTGCATAGATGCTACCCAGGGAAATTCCAGTGAGCAACTGCATGCAAAAAAGTTCGAATGTAAGTCCGGTCATAAGTATATGTGATAAGCGTCTAGCTTAAACGCGATAGAAAAATGAATCGGGGTAAATGGATCATTTACCCCGAAATTCTAGATTTAAGCTTTGAAGCCCAACTCAGTGCACGAGCGCATATTCTTCTCGGTAGTTGGTTCGATCGTCAAAATATTGAATATGTCGTACTTATCCTTCATATTCTTCGATTTTGATTCAATGATGATCACCGATTGCACCGCCTGGTGATCGCATTTGCGATAGTATTCGGGACCCTTATACCAGTCGTACTTCATGTTCTCCATTGCAGCAATTACTTTTGGAGTATCGATTGATTTAGCAATCTTGACAGCAGCCAAGACGCTCTTGACGCCGGCATATCCGTAAGAGCCGTAATCCGATGGAACTGCCCCGTTATACATTTTGCGATAGGCGTCATTAAATACTTTGGCGCTAGGAATGCGATCTTCGAGGCCCCAGTAGTAAGAGGTGCCACCAATAATTCCTTCAAATGCTTCGGGACCACCAGCGAGGCGAGCGGTATAGAGTAGTACAGGCGTAACTATTTTCATACTAGACTTCAAGCCAAAGTCCGTACATTGTTTGGCAGCATTGACCAAGTCGCGACCAAAGTTGCATAACACCAAAATATCGGGATTGAGTGCTTTGATGCGTGGCAAAAATGCCGAGTAATCCGAGGCACCCAGTGGGTGGCGAATATCGGCAAGAGTCGTAGCACCCATTTCTTTACCGGCTCGCTCAAAAGCGCGCACCATTTCATGGCCATACGCATAATCAGCAGTTAGGAATACGATCTTTTTTCCATAGCGAGGGATAGCGTAGCGGGCGACAGCGCCAGCAGTCATGGTTGGGTTAAGGGCCTCATGAAAAGTGTAAGTGCTCCAATCTTTTGCTTCATTAATGGCATCGGATTGGCTGATGGAGTTAAAGAGCACCTTGCGCTCTTTGCATACTGCATTAATGGAGAGCTGGGTGGCTGCGGATACAGAGCCAACAACGAAGTTAACCTTATCTTTTTCGATTAACTCAAGGGTGCGAGTAGCTGCTTCACCTGGGTTTAATTTGTCATCGCGAACTAGTAACTCTGCCTTGCGACCATTAAAGCCGCCGGCATCGTTAAATTCCTTAATGGCCAGCTCTGCTGCTTTTACTTGATCCTGCGCTTCTGCAGAAAAGGGCCCAGTGAGCGGTGTTGGAAATCCAATTTTGATAGTCTCTGCTTGCGCCTGCGCTAAATTAATCCATAGCGGTGTTGTTGCAGCTGTTGCCCCACCAATTAGTAACTTTCTTCTAGTTTGATTCGTTATCTTTTGTTTCATGGTTGTCTCCTCCATATAAAACAGTTGGTTAAATAAGTTTGTTGCTCAATACACTATTAATGCTTTTATTTATAGTTAACTTAAAATGTTGCTGCTGCTGGTACTGCTTTTCCTGCTGCTAATAATGAGCTAATATCGACGGCCGTTTCTGCCATTACCGTATCGGCATTTCGCTTAAGACTTTCTCCATCGCGATTACCTTTGGCGCCCTGAGCTTGCATATATCGCCCTAGATATTGGGCCCTGGCAACAACCTGCTGACCAAGATGCAGTCGCTCTACGCTGTAGGCATCTAAGGCTGCCGGGACTGCGCCTAATAGAGAGATGTGTTTCGCAATACACATGGCCTCATCACCTGCTTTAGTGACCCCCATTCCAACATGGGGTCTGCCTACAAAAGCCGCATCACCCATGAGCGCGATTCTGCCAAACACTATTTGCTCCGAGCGCACGTCATAGATGGCCTGCAGGAAAGGAGCGGGCGTCTTTTCTAAAATCTCTGCATATTGTGGGGCCAGTATTTCTCGGGCTGCAGATCGCATGGAGTGAATGTGCTGCCAGGATACTTTTGCTGGCGGAATACCTGTGGGGTAATGGTGGCCATCAGCATCGCTCAGTAATTTAATGAGCTCATCCTCTTCTGAGGCGGGGCGATACCAGACAAAGTTGTAACGACGACTGCCTACACGGGTGTTATTTCCCGAGCCGGCGACAGGGTAGCCTAGCATTTGCTCGCCATTTGGTAAGCAAAAGCCAAAGTAATTAAAGAGGGTGTCCAATGTGTATTTGGATAAGCAGCCCTCATCACAAACTCCGCGCCATGCAATGTAACCCGCATACTCAGGACCTACGGCAGGAGCAACCTGCGCACGTACCGCAGATCGAATTCCATCCGAAGCAATTAATAGATCAGCGCTGTAATTGCTACCATCTTCACAGTCAACATATACTTTGTCGGCGTCTTGTGAAACAGTCTTGACAGTTTTTCCTTGTAGGTAACGCTCACTAGGAAAATTTTCTTTTAGCAACTGATACAGGCGACTCCAAGAGGTGAGGGTTTGCGTCAAATCCATTTCGCCCAGGCTGGAGCCATCGGCACCGAGTGTGACGCGTTTGCTAACCTTTACCCCGAGATTTTCATCTACCTTGATACCGGCTTCACGTAAGGCATCTGCTAGAGCATCATGGGTCACAATTCCAGCGCCACGACCATCTAGTGAACCACTTGCCTTTTCTAGCAACAAGACATCTTGACCTTGGCGTAGCAGGATATTGGCAGCAAATAAGCCGCCCAAAGACCCGCCGACGATTAATATCTTTGCCATGCGTTACTTTTGCGCTTCCTTGGCATCCAAGGCAGCTTTTTCTGAGGCTGGGTAATTTAATTCAATCACTATCCCATTGGGATCATCCAGAAAGATTTGGTGTAGTTTCAGAACGGGGACGGTACGCTCTCGATACTTGGCGCCAAGCCTTTTGAGTAATTGAATTTTCTCTTCCAGGCCGGTTGCAAAGAATGCAACGTGGTCAATAGCGCCTGATCCTTTTAAGCTTTCAGGATCACGCTCTCCTAGATATTGTTTGAGCCCATTGGGATCATTTTTATCTATGGCAATCAGATGCAAGACTGCATTTGCCCAGTCGCTATCATCCCCGTTGTACATCCATACACCTGGGAATGGAAATTCTGGTCTGGGTCCTACAGTTAGCCCAAGGTAATCGCTATAGAACTGGGTTGTTTTTTCAATTTCCAGACTACGAATAGAAAAATGATTGAGGCTTAAATGAGACATGGATGCCTTATTGATTGATGAAAATAGATTGGGCTGAAAGAAGATATGAGCGCACGCGGTCTTGAATAATTTCTTTATCAGTATTTTGGTTATCTGAAACATAAATAGATTGACCATAAACCCATCTACGCATACCGATATAAAAAATGCCGCCATGCAAGCCCATTAATAGCTCAAGCTCCCTCTGGCTGGGCTTGGAGCGTGTACTACGCTTACAAAATTTACGGGTTTCTCGAATCAATCTGGGCAGAAGTCTTAGGCGCAATAGCTCAAAGAATCGATCGCTAATGGAATGCTCGCTAAGACCTGAAAAAAGCAAGATTCGAACAAAGTCATAAGTCAGAACAGTGTTTGAATAGTCAATATAAAAAGCGTTCAACTTTTCTTCGGGTGAGAGCTTCTTGTCATCGAGCAATTGTTCCCACTGTGGTTTCCAGCGTGACTCAAAGACCTCTCGGTACACCTCTTGGATCAGGGCCTCTTTGGTCGGGAAGTAGTGGTAGAGCAGAGTGTGTGTGACACCCAATTCCTTGGTGAGATTTCTTAACTGACCATCTATGCCATTTTTGGCGAAAAATTGGATGGCCCCATTCAGAATTTGGCGCTTGCGTTCAACCGTATTCATTCTGCGCCGAGTTGGCTGAGCGGATCCATCAATGCTATTGGGCATTTCTGTATTGAGATGGTTGTTTTGAGAAAAGCTCATGGATGCTCAGGGTTTATCCGAATTTAGGCTTATTGACCAAAAGTTAAATAATGGTACATTGTTGAGCAGTTGGTAGATAAGACTCTATTCGTATAAACCCCAAGGAGATGACATGGAATTAAATGGCGAGCAACTCATTGCCGCTCCCATACCGGACGTATGGAGGGGTTTGAACGATATTGATGTGCTGGCTAAATCCATTCCGGGCTGTGAAGAAATTAGCAGAGTCTCTCCAGAGGAAATTCACGCTAAGGTCATGTTCAAGATCGGTCCTGTAAGAGCCCGTTTTTCCGGCAAGCTCCTATTGAGTGACGTGATACCAGAGCAAGCCTGTTCAATGGCTTTTGAGGGTTCTGGTGGCGCTGCGGGATTCGCTAAGGGTCGCTCTCGCGTGGAATTGAAGCTGGTTGATGGTGGAACCTTGGTTTCTTACACGACTGAAGCCTCCATTGGCGGCAAATTAGGGCAAATTGGAGGGCGCTTAATTAGCGCTTCAGCAAAAAAAATTGCCGATGATTTTTTTCAAAAGTTTGCCAAGGAATTGGGTGGTGAAGTCATTCCGCTTCAATCCGCTCCCGAAGATTAAACCTACGCCACACCAAACTAAAGTAATCCAAGTCAGACAACTTGGTAAAAATAAAGCAGTGGAGGAGACCTCATGAAAGCAGCTCAATTTGATTATGTAAAGCCCAAAACCCTCTCAGAGGCGCTGGACTTGCTGGTCGAGACTGGTGATGATGCTCGCTTAATGGCGGGTGGACAAACATTGTTGGCAACCTTAAATATGCGACTTTCAGAGCCAAGTATCTTGATTGATATCACTGGCATTACTGAGTTAAAAGGCATATCTGTGCAAGGTGAGAGCTTGCGTATTGGTGCTTTGGTTACCCATACGGAGATAGAAGATTCAGATCTGGTGGCCAAGCATGCTCCACTACTAAAGCTGGCTGTTCCACATATTGCTCACCGCGCTATCCGCAATCTTGGTACTTGGGGCGGCTCATTGGCGTATGGCGATCCAGCCGCAGAGTGGCCAGCGTGTAGCATTACTTTGCAGGCTACCATGATTATTCGCGGGCCATCTGGCGAGCGACGAATTGGCGCCGAAGAATTTTTTATTGATCTCTACACCACATCCTTAGAGCCTGATGAAATCTTGGTGGCTACTGAAATTCCAATTGCTAGCAAGGATCAAATCAGTTATTTCAATGAACTCGCCCGTCGCCATGGCGACTATGCCGTTGCTGGAATTGCAGCAGTTGCAAAAAAGAGTGGTGACGTGCTCAGGGACTGTGTTTTTACTTTCTTTTCAGTTGGCGCAACTCCGGTAGTAGCGACTAAAGCCCAAGCACTCATTGATGGACAAGAGCTCAACGATCAATTGATTAAAGAGGCCGTAGAGATCGCCAGGAGTGAGATTGAGGCAATCGCTGATTTAACCAATAGCGCAGTGGCGAAGCAGCACCTCATCGGTGTATTGCTTGAGCGTTGCCTTAAAGACATGCTAGCCCAGAAATAAAAGAGGGTTTGGAGAACAAAATGAGTTTGAAGAAAAAAATTTCGATGACTGTCAACGGCGAAGCAGTCTCAGCGGAGATAGATCCACGCAGACATTTGGTAGATTTTCTGCGAGAAGATCTTTTTCTTAAGGGCCCTCATTTGGGTTGTGAGCAAGGTGCTTGTGGCGCCTGTACTGTCAAAGTAAACGGCCAAATTATTCGTGGCTGTTTATTCTTGGCGGTTCAGGCTGATGGCAGCATTGTAGAAACTATTGAAGGCGCAACTAAAAGTGGTGCCCTAGAGGACCTTCAGAATGCATTCATGCGCCATAACGCAATGCAATGTGGATTCTGCTCCTCTGGCATGTTGCTTGCAGCCGCTGAGCTCATTGAAAAGCAACCTCACGCTACTCGCGCTCAAGTGCGTGAATGGATCTCAGGAAACTACTGCCGCTGTACTGGTTACCACTCGATTGTTAACGCCATTGTTGACGTCCTCAGCGCTCGTGCTAACGCTTAAGAGAGTACCTCATGAATAAGCCCTTTGAATCAACAGCCATGACAAGCAATCCCATCACTAATGATCAGCGCTATATTGGTGTGAGCGAACCAAGGCATAAAGCCCGTCGCCTTCTTGAGGGTCAAGGTACCTATGTGGACGACATCGTATTGCCGCGTATGGCGCATGTGGTCTACTGGCGCTCGCCTGTTGCACATATGAAAGTTGTCAAGATTCATAGTGAAGTAGCCCGTAAGATGCCAGGAGTATTGGCCGTTGTTGATGGCGTTCAAATGGCAGAAATTTGTAAACCCTGGGTTGCTACTTTGGGTCATATGGTGGGCATGAAATCAGCCCCTCAATATGCTCTGGCAATTGATCGGGCTTGCTGGCAAGGTGAGCCAGTCGTGGCAGTGGTTGCAAAAACCAGAGCGCAGGCTGAAGATGCCTTGCAATATATTGACGTGGAATGGGAGGAGCTGCCGCCAGTAGTTTCTATGGAAACTGCTTTAGATCCAAGCACTCCATTGATTCATCCAGAGCTGGGCGACAATCTGTGTTTCACGCGTAGCCTTGAAGTTGGCCAAGTGGATGAGGTATTTGCCAATGCTGATGTAGTGGTTGAAAAAACCTTTGGGTTTGGGCGTCATACTGGAGTTACCTTAGAGCCTCGCTGTCAAATTGCTGACTACAATCCGGGCAATAAAAGCTTGACGGTATATCACTCGCAACAAGCGCCGCATATGATGCAGGATTTGTATTGTCGGCAATTTGATCTATCAGAGTCCGATGTTCAAGTGATTTGTAAAGATGTCGGCGGATCTTTTGGAATCAAAGTACATGCTTACCCCGATGACTTTGCAACGGTGGGTCTTGCTATTTTGTTAGGGCGTCCAGTGAAGTTTGTTGCTGATCGACTAGAGTCCTTTACCAGCGATATTCATGCGCGTGAGCATCGAGTCAAGGGTCGAATTGCAGCAAATCACGCTGGCGATATTCTTGCATTTGAAATCGATGACTTGACTGGCATTGGTCCCTACTCCATGTTTCCAAGAACGAGTGCGATTGAAGGCAATCAAGTTGTCAATCTAGTGGGTGGCCCCTACAAACATCAACACTACCGTGCAAAATTAAATGTGGTGTTTCAGAACAAAGCCCCAACCTGTCAGTATCGTGGCGTAGGTCATCCCATTGCATGTGCGGTAACCGAAGGTTTAGTTGATTTAGCTGCGCAAAAATTACAGATCGATCCTTTGGAGTTTCGCAAGCGTAATGTGATTCCAGATGATGCATATCCTTGCACTGGTGCATCTGGAATCAAGCTTGAAGTGCTCTCTCATGAGGAGTGCTTAAGAGTGATTGAAAAAATGATGGACTATCCCGCTTTACGCAAAGAGCAAGATGAGCTCCGTAAGCAGGGAATCTATCGAGGTATTGGTTTTGCAACCCTGATTGAATTAACTAATCCAAGCCCTGCTTTTTATGGCGTAGGTGGCGCCCGTATTGCATCACAAGATGGTGCTACCGCACGATTGGATCCCAGTGGGGTGGTTACAGTGCTGATTGGGGTTGGCGAGCAAGGTCAAGGCACTGAAGCAATCTACGCACAAATTGCCGCTGATGGGGTGGGTGTATCTATCGATGATGTTCGCATTGTCACTGGTGATACTTCGGTTACTCCATATGGTGGCGGCACTTGGGCATCGCGTGGTGCTGGTGTTGGTGGGGAAGCTGTTCTGTTGGCTTGCCAAGCATTGCAGGAAAATATCCTTAAGTTGGCTGGCGCTATTTTGAATCGCCCAGTCGACGATTTAATGGTGTATCGCGGCACTATCTTGGATAGGGCTACAAAAGCAGAGTTACTGCCTTTTACTGAAATAGGTCGTATAGGTTATTTCAGAACGGATACTTTACCTACGGGATTTTCTGCTGATCTCATGGTGACTCGGCATTACACCCAAAAGGAATATCCATTCATTTTCACTAATGGCGTACAGGCTTCGTATGTTGAGGTTGATCCGGAAACCGGATTTGTAACTTTATTGAAACACTGGGCTGTAGAAGATTGTGGGCGCGTACTCAATCCGATGTTGGTTGATGAGCAGGTGCGTGGCGCTATTGTGCAGGGTATTGGCGGCGTGCTTTTTGAGGAATGTCTCTACGATGAAAGCGGTTTATTGCGTAACGGCAGTATGGCTGATTACTTGGTGCCTATGGCAAACGAGATGCCTGATATTGAGGTGGCTCATGTACAAACACCAACACTGTCATCAAAACTGGGTGCTAAGGGCGCAGGCGAAGCTGGAACCGCAGGTGCCCCAGCAGCTGTTCAAAATGCCGTTAACGACGCGCTATCAGCTTTTAATGCCTCTGTATTTGATCAGCCAATTACACCAGAAAAGATACTGCGCGCTCTCGGCAAGCTTTCATAAAACTGACTTAATCAGATTGGTGCATCCCCCATATTGCCATTGGGGGTGCATCCTGTAATATCTGGAAAACGGTCTAATGCCTAGCCGCCCCCCCACTTTATTAAATGGTAAATCTACGTATGTCTACATTAAAAGGTAAAACAGCAATCGTGACTGGTTCAACCAGTGGTATTGGTTTAGCAATGGCTATTGGACTTGCTAAGCAGGGCGTCAACATCATGGCCAATGGTTTTGGTGAAAAAGATGCCGCTATTGCCCAAATAAAAGCATGTGGTGTTGAAGTGGATTATCACGGTGCTGATATGAGCAAACCTGCCGAAATTAAAGATTTAATTGAGCAGACTGAAAAGCGTTTTGGTTCCATCGATATCTTAGTCAATAATGCCGGCATTCAGTACACGGCAAATGTTGAAGATTTTCCGGAAGATAAATGGGAGTCGATTATTGCGATTAACTTGAGTTCGGCTTTTTATACCTCTCATTACGCGCTCCCTGGTATGAAAAAACGCAATTGGGGTCGCATTATCAATATTGCTTCAGTGCATGGCTTAGTGGGATCTGCACAAAAGGCTGCCTATGTAGCTGCTAAACACGGCATTGTTGGCTTAACAAAAGTGACCGCTTTGGAGAACGCAAAAACCGGCATTACTTGTAATGCAATCTGCCCAGGGTGGGTTTTGACTCCGCTCGTGCAGAAACAGGTTGATGCGCGTGCAGAGCGTGATCATGTCTCAAATGACGAAGCTAAAAACGCGCTGGTTTCTGAAAAGCAGCCTTCAGGTGAATTTGTTGCTCCCGAACAGTTGGCGGCTTTGGCGGTATTTTTGTGTGGCCCTGATGCTTCTGAAGTGCGGGGCGCGGCCTGGAATATGGATGGGGGCTGGACGGCTCAATGAAGTACCAGGTGAGATGATTGAAGATTTGGGGGTCTTTGGGCCCCCATTTTTGATGGTACCGCTGAAAATATCAGAATAGTCTATAGTTGCAGAAATCCTAATTAGTCACTCTTGACTCAACACTACTTCGAAAGGAAAAAAACAATGGAACATACATTGCCACCATTGCCATATGCTCTTGATGGCTTATCCCCCTATATCTCAAAAGAAACGCTTGAGTACCACTATGGGAAACATCATCAGACTTATGTAACCAATCTGAATAATCTCATCAAGGGTACTGAGTTTGAGTCTTTAGGTTTGGAAGATATTGTTAAAAAATCTACTGGAGGCATTTTTAATAATGCTGCTCAGGTCTGGAACCATACGTTTTATTGGAATAGCATGAAGCCAAATGGCGGCGGCGCGCCTACTGGTGCTTTAGCCCAAGCTATTGATGCCAAGTGGGGATCTTTTGATCAGTTCAAGGAAGAATTTACTAAATGCGCGATTGGCACATTTGGCTCTGGTTGGGCATGGTTGGTCCAGAAATCGGATGGTAGCTTAGATCTCGTTTCCACCAGTAATGCAGCCACCCCATTAACGGGTGACGCAAAACCTTTGCTCACTTGCGATGTATGGGAGCATGCTTATTATATTGATACACGTAATGCACGTCCAAAATACCTAGAAAACTTTTGGAATTTGGTAAATTGGGAATTTGCAAGTCAAAATCTTGCATAAGTAGTAGTTCAACATCAATTAGGAGACTTCTAATATGGCTTCAATTCTGTCCTCTTTAGGGCGCACCGTTTTAGCAGGTTTTGTGCTGCTCGTTTTGATCATTTTGGCTTTGGGTGGCAACTTTTCCGCTCCTGAATTGCCATTTGTATTCCGTTGGTTGCATGTCATGTGTGGCGTCATGTGGATTGGTTTGCTTTGGTACTTTAACTTTGTGCAAATTCCTTCCATGCCAAAAATCCCTGATGAGCAAAAGCCAGCGATTGGTAAGGTAATTGCTCCAACAGCTTTATTTTGGTTCCGTTGGGCTGCTTTATTTACCGTGATTACCGGTTTGATTGTTGCAACCTTAAACGGATATGTGCATCAGGCAATGACTTTGCAGGCTCCATTCCGTCCAATTGGCTTGGGTATGTGGATTGCTTTAGTAATGGCGTTTAACGTTTGGTTCATTATTTGGCCAAATCAAAAACGTGCCCTTGGCATTGTTACCGTTGAGGCAGATGTCAAAGCGAAATCAGCTCGCGTAGCGATGTTGACATCCCGTTTGAACACATTGTTATCCATCCCAATGCTGTTCTTGATGGTGGCTCAGTCACACAATACAACTTGGTTCATCATTGATGTGATTGCTCCTGTGGTGCAATAAGAATCCAGTCGTAAGCAAAAGGCCCGCAATGCGGGCCTTTTTTATTACGCCCCAATTGAGGCAATATCTTTGCTTACTGCAGTAATGGCGGCAATTCTTTCGTTAGGGAAGCGCGTTGTGCGGTAGCTGCCCCTAATAGAACAAAGCCCAGTAAGCTACCATCTGCAGACTCGAAACGCGCCTCCAAGCCATCGTCAATGGGGGCGATTTTCCAGTCTCCCTCGCTGCCTTGAGCTGGTGGCGAAACAATTGTTGGAAAGGCGGGCGTTTTGACCATCACTGGCATTGCTGGGTAAGTGAGTGTTGTCACTTTACCGAGGAGCGTATTTGCTAAAGCCCGCGCCGCTTGCATGATCGGCATGACGTAGGGCAGCACAAGACCGTCGACTTCGGCGCAGTCGCCTAGAGAATAGACATTAGTCGCACTAGTTTGTAGCTCACGATTGACGGCAATGCCGATATTGGTAGAAATGCCTGCTGCCTTGGCTAGATCCAGTCGAGGCTTTAAGCCAACAGCAGACAGCACAACATCACTCAATAATTTTTGGCCGTTTGTCAGCTCAACTATCAAGCTGTCATCACCATTGCTAATTGATCCCACTGTGGTGCCAAAATGCCAGCGCACTCCGGCCTTAGTGAGTCTGTCTTGAAGTTCATGCGCAGCTGCTTCTGGGAGTAAGCGGCCCAATGCTTGGGGCGCAAGATCAATCACATCAACCTCATACCCGCCGAGTACCAGATCATTAGCAAACTCACAACCAATGAGGCCAGCCCCCAAGATCGATACCTTTTTCTTGCCGGAGATCGCCTTGCGAAATGCAGCATAGTCCTCTAGGTCATTGACTGTTAGTACTTGAGTTGCCGCGTCGCCTTGCAAGGGTATGCGAATTTGATCTGCACCCAAAGCCAACACCAATTTGCCATAAGATAAATTGCCCTTCGTGGTGACAATGATTTGCTGATTTGTATCTATTGCATTGACATCAGTTTGGCTGAGAATGTTGATGTTTAATTGGGTAGCCATGTTCTCACTGGAGGTAGAAATGAGATTTTCTGGTTCTTTCTTGCTTGCTAGGGCAGTTGAGAGCATTGGCTTGGAGTAAAAGTATCCTGGTTCGCGTGTCACCAAGGTAATAGGAGCTTCTTTATCAAGCTTGCGAATTTCACGAATCAGGGTGTAGCCTGCCAATCCGCTACCAATAATGACGATAGCGGATGGTGTTGGATTGGCGGCTGGATTCAAAGCGCAACCATTTCAAAGTCAGATTTAGCAACGCCACAATCAGGGCATTCCCAGTCTTCAGGGATATCAGCCCAAGCTGTACCTGGTGCAATACCATCTTCCGGTAAACCCTTTGCTTCGTCATAAATAAAGCCGCATACGATACATTGCCAAGATTTCATGTTATTTCCTTAATGAGTAGATACTGATTTTAAATTTAAATGGTGATTCTTTCTTGCCTTACTGTGCTGCAAAGGCTTTTGCATGTTCGAGCGCCTTTTTGTAGTGATTCGCGTGACGCTCTTCTACATTGGCTAGGGCTGCAAAACGTTTTGCTGCTTTGGTTAATACCGCTTGGAATTGCTCAGCATGCTCTTTTGACTCAGCAATTTGCTCATCCATTTCTGCAATAGCAGCTGTATTACCTTCTTCTACAGCAGTTTTACGAAAGGAGGGGTACATTTCCGTATATTCATAAGTCTCACCTTCAATCGCGATTTCTAGAGCGCGAGTAGGGGTAATGGAATGAGCGGGGTAGAGTAAATCCAAGTGGCCAAAAGCATGCATGACCTCTTGATCGGCGGTTGCTTCGAAGATTTTTGCCGTCTCTTCATCACCAGCTGCACGCGCTAATTTTGCAAAATAGCGGTATTTGATGTGAGCCATAGCTTCACCAGCAAAGGCGGACTCGAGATTTTGAATGGTTTTGATTTCAGGGCGTGTCATTTTTTTATTCCTTTGTAATTAATATTCAATTGCTTGGGTTGCGATGAGTAGATACTGAACTTAAAATACTTATCAGTCCAATGAATAAAAATGATACTATTTATCAAATAAATCGATATATGGAAGAAAATGGCTCAATTACCCTCATTGAAGCAGTTGCGCTACTTTATGGCCCTTGCCAAGGAGCTCAATTTCACTCGTGCAGCTGAGGCCTGTTTCGTCGGTCAGTCAACCCTGAGTGCAGGCTTAAAAGAATTAGAAGATGGTTTAGGTGTTCGCTTGGTGGAGCGCGACCGTCAAAATGTATCGATTACCCCGATTGGTCTAGAGGTGCTTGAGCGGGTGAAGATAATCTTGGCTGCATCCGAAGACTTGGTTGAGTATGCAGATGCAACATCTAAGCCAATGTCTGCAACCATTCGACTCGGGGTGATACCAACCATTACCCCTTTTATCTTGCCAAAGGTGTTGCCAGAGATCCGGGCGCGTTTTCCTAGCTTGAAGATTGCCCTACGCGAGGATTTAAGCGCCAACTTGCTCACCAGGCTTGCAGATCATCAGCTTGACTTTGCTTTAATTGCCTTGCCTTACGACGTTGATGGTTTTTTGGTTGAGGAGTTATTTGATGATGAGTTTTGGTTGGTAGCGCCTGCAAATGATCCTGCACTCAAGGGCAAAGAGGTTCATATGCCCACCAAATTAACAGAGAGGCTCTTGTTGCTAGAAGAGGGCCATTGTTTGCGCGAACATACTCTGGCTGCCTGTAAAAAATCAGATGTGATGAAGGTGGATGGTATGGAGGCAACCAGCTTACTCACCTTATTGCAAATGGTGGAGTCGGGTATGGGCATCGCTTTGTTGCCAGCGATGGCAGTGAAGGGCGGCTTGCTTAATGGCAGTGAGCTGGAGGCTAGGCCTTTGGCTGCACCTGCGCCAAAGCGGGTAATCGCTTTAGTTGCAAGACCGTCTAGCGCCCATCTTGAGGAATTTCATTTGCTGGCGCAGTGTATTAAAGAGCGTTTTAAAGATGGCTAAACAGCTTACGGCAAGAATCGCGCATTCTTGTTAAAGTGAGTCCTCTCTATTTTTTATTACCTCAAGAAAGTGCCTTATGTCCGCAACAGAGATCTTATTTACCCCTGTCAAATTGGGTTCCATTGAGTTAAAAAATCGTCTCGTCATGGCTCCCCTCACTAGGATGAGAGCGGTTGCAGGCGACGTTCCCAATCCTTTGGCGGTTGAGTATTATGCGCAGCGCGCCAGTGCAGGCCTCATCATTACTGAGGCGACCCAAATTTCTCCATTAGGGATGGGGTACCCCGCAACCCCGGGAATTTATTCAGCAGACCAAACTGCGGCATGGAAAAAAATTGTTGAGGCTGTTCATGCAAAGGGCGGCACTATCGTTGCCCAGCTCTGGCATGTGGGCCGCATCTCCCATTCATCTTTGCATCCAGAGCAAGGGGTGCCTGTGGCCCCGTCAGCTATCGCCCCTGCAGGTCAAACCTACGGAGCAGATTGGCAGTTGCATGACTACGAGACCCCCAAAGCCATGACTATTGAGGATATTGCAAGTCTTATCAAGGATTATGAATTGGCTGCAATCAACGCCAAGGCTGCTGGATTTGATGGTGTTGAGATTCATTCGGCCAATGGCTACCTCTTAGATCAATTCCTGCAAGACAAAACAAATCAGCGCGTTGATCAGTATGGTGGCTCGATTGAAAACCGTTTACGCCTATTGGGTGAAGTGATTGATGCTGTTGCCAAAGTATTTTCAAGTGATCGTATTGGTGTGCGTTTATCTCCCTATGGCACCTTCAATGACATTGGCGATAGCGATCCAATCGCCTTATTCAGTGCGGCCATTGAAAAATTAAATGGCTATCAATTGGCATATGTGCATATGATTGAGCCTCGCTCTACAAGCGCTGGTGGTAATGATCAAGTGTATGAAGATGCACCCCTGACTTCAGAGATTTTCCGCAATGCCTATCAGGGTAAATTCATTACTGCTGGCGGCTATGACAAAGCCATGGGGGAGAAGGTATTAGAGGAAGGTCTGGCTGATGCAGTGGCTTATGGACGTTTGTATATCTCTAATCCAGACTTGGTGGAGCGCTTTAAAGAAAATGCACCATTAAATCCATATAATCGCGCCACTTTCTATGGCGGTGCTGAGGTGGGTTATACCGACTATCCAACCCTGTAAATTAACAGCAATCTTAGGGTTAAAAGGCCTGGGTTGAAAAAACCTAGGCCTTATTTTTACCTAGCATCCGCAATAAGCATTGATTCTTAAGGATGTAATGTTGGCTCAATGCTGCTAGTGCATGCAGCCCAATCAAAAAGTATAGGGCATTGCCAAGCCACTCATGAAGAACTTTTAGCGGTTTGCGAGCCGAAGCTTGGGGCTCAATTATTTGTGGCAGCGTCCAATTGAATGGGGCGATTTCTTTGCCTCCAGCCTGTAGAAAAAGTACCCCAAGTATTGGAAGGCCGAGTAATAGGATATAAAAAATCCAATGCATGCTTTGAGCTACTATCGCAGCCGCTTTGGAGCGGGCGAGAGGGGTGGGGACTCCATATATTAGGCGAATGATGAGGCGTATTACCATCGCTATAAATATCAATTGACCCACAAAACCATGGATGGTTTTACACAGTTCTCTTGGCTCACTTCCTTTGATAAATTGCCCTTTTAATTCAATACTGATAAAGGCAATTGCAAGTAAGACTACAAGCAGCCAATGAAAGAAGATAGATGCGCGGTGATATTGAATGATCTGCATGAGTGAACGAGATAATCGATCACTCATCATAAATAAAGCAAGTAACTATTTTGAATTTAGGGGAACATGGATCCCCGGTAGGGCAAAGGGTTATAGGCTGAAGCGAACTCGAGCGCTGAGCTCATTTGCGGGGCCACGCTTATCCAGTTGCGAGAGTCTAAGAGCTTCAACTTCAAAATCAACTTGCGCAGGATGAAATTCCACATTACCGAGGTGGATGACATAGGTCCAAATCAATTCACGCCCTCGGTTTTTATACACATCGACTACACGTTTCATCTTGCTCGCCTATTTAGATTGCGCTGCTTTTGCTTGGGGCGCTTGAACTTCGATCAGTTGACTCAAGCTCTTTTTTAGTTGTATTAAATTGCGCGGCTCCACTTTAATAATACCGCCTCGTGGGCTATCAATATCAGCAATTAGAAAGAAGGAGGTGGCAATCATAAAGGGCAGCAGCATAAAGAGCCCGACATTGCCTTTAAAGTTCTGCGCACCGTAGCCAACTACTAAATTGGCACAGATCGCTATGGCTGCCATTAAGCCCCAGGCCATTAGAGGGATACGATTCCACCATGCTGCTTGGGTATACCCTTCAGAGTTAATGACCTCATTCATGCCGCTGGCAATCAACACATTCATAGCATTTGTTTGGTTTTTCATTACCGGAAGCAGATCATTCCATAAGGTACTTTGTAGTTCACTTGTGCGCTGCTTGATGATCTTGCCAACTTCCTGTTCTTGATAGGAGTAAAAATTGATGCGCTGATCCACATAGTCTAGTAATGATGCTTTAGTTGTTGCAGCTATTTTGGGGGGTAGCAGGTCTGCTCTTAAGAACTCGGTACCGATTGCATTTGCCTCTGCCTCTTCCAGTACTTTTCGCTGGTCGTAACGTGCAATCGCCATTGAAAAACTAAAGCCAATGATCAGGCCAAGAAGCGTTAATGTTGCTGTCTGAATGATTCCCAAGTCAGCGGTTTTTTCTGCATCCCTTGAGCGAAATCGTCCAATGATGGCACTGCCGAACCAAACAGAAAAAGCACAAGCAAAAAACGTCAGTGCGAAAATAAAAAGAGGGTGGTTTAGTAGGTACTTAATTTTTAATATGTCCCTGGGTACAAAATGTCTTTGCTTACATTCTGGATATCACGATGCCCTGTAAATGCCATCGTGATATCCAATTCATTATGAATAATCTCCAAGCACTTTGTGACACCGGCTTCACCCATGGCGCCTAAGCCATACAAGAAAGGGCGGCCAATCATCGTGCCGCGCGCACCCAAAGCCCAAGCTTTGAGAACATCTTGACCAGAGCGAATGCCGCCATCCATCCATACTTCAATATCTTTGCCAACGGCATTGACAATCCCCGGCAGGGCTTTAATGCTAGAAATTGCACCATCTAGTTGACGACCGCCATGATTGGAAACAATTAAGGCATCAGCACCTGAGTCGGCTGCTAAGCGTGCATCGCCTTCATCCAAGATGCCTTTGATAATCAGCTTGCCACCCCACAGTTTTTTAATCCACTCCACATCACCCCAATTGAGGCCTGGATCAAACTGTTCTGCAGTCCATGAGGAAAGGGATGACATATTACCTACGCCAGTAGCATGCCCTACGATATTGCGGAAGGTTCTGCGTGGTGTCATCGCCATGCCGATACACCAGCGAGGTTTAGTGGCCATATTGATCATATTGGCAATGGTCAATTTTGGAGGAGCAGACAAACCATTTTTTAAGTCTTTATGGCGTTGGCCCAAAATCTGCAAATCCAGAGTAAGAACCAAGGCGGAACATTTGGCTGCTTTAGCGCGCTCAATGAGGCGCTCGATAAAGCCTCGGTCTTTCATCACATAAAGCTGAAACCAAAATGGTTTGGTGGTGTGCTGCGCCACATCCTCAATAGAGCAAATACTCATGGTGGAGAGGCAGAAGGGCACACCAAACTTTTCAGCGGCCTTGGCTGCAAGGATCTCGCCATCGGCATGTTGCATGCCGGTCAGGCCCGTTGGCGCAAGTGCAACTGGCATCGCCACTTTTTGGCCAATCATAGTGGTTTCGGTGGTGCGGTTGGTCATATTGACCGCCACCCGTTGGCGTAACTTAATTTTCTGAAAATCAGATTCATTGGCGCGATAGGTTGATTCAGTCCAGGATCCCGAATCGGCGTAGTCATAAAACATCTTGGGGGTACGTTTTTGATGTAGTACCCGGAGGTCTTCAATATTGGTAATAATTGGCACGCTTGGCATCCTTCGTTTTGAGGCAAGTAAGCTCTATCTTAGCAATACCGGGCATTTGTTTCTACAATAAGCGAGTAGGCCTAGTTTGGGCCCACTTCAGTTACTCCTTCTTCCTATCCCCATTGCATGCCGCAACTTAATTTTCTTACTGCGTTCTATTTGGTCATTACCACCGCTCTTTGGGCTGGGAATGCGGTTGCTGGGCGCTTATTGGTTGGCAGCGTCTCCCCAATTACCCTAAGCGCTGTCCGTTGGGGCTTAGCTGGAGTGCTGCTGCTGCCTTGGAGTTGGCGGATCCTCAGAAAAGATAGCCCCCTATGGCAGAACAAGGCCCGCTTTTTGGTATTGGGGCTCTTTGGGATAGGCAGCTATAACGCTTTGCTTTATTTGGCCTTGCAAACCTCTTCACCCATTAATGTCACTCTGATTGGGGCAAGCATGCCTATTTGGATGCTATTAATCGGGGCGGTCTTCTATCAAGTTCGACCCAACCTCCTTCAAATGATTGGCGCAGTAGTTTCCTTGCTAGGGGTAAGCATTGTCTTGACGCGCGGCGATGTGACCGCCTTGGTATCAATGCAGTTGGTCAAGGGTGATCTCCTAATTATGTTGGCCACCATTTTATGGGCCGCCTATAGCTGGATGCTCACCAAGCCGGGGAAAAGTCCTGAGAAACAGTGGACCTGGTCTGATTTTTTGATGGCTCAAATATTCGTTGGTTTTTTGTGGACCCTTTTGTTTGATAGCGTCGAAATCGCATCGGGCAATGCTTACGTACATCCAAGCCTTAAAACCGGGGCGCTGATATTGTTTATGGCAATTGGCCCATCCCTCATTTCCTATCGCCTTTGGGGGGTTGGGGTAAGTAGAGCAGGCCCAACAGTGGCAGCTTTCTTTGCCAATCTCATTCCTTTGTTTACAGCCCTCCTATCGGCAGTTCTGTTGGGTGAGCCACCTAGGCTCTTTCATGCGCTGGCATTTGCTTTGATTGTTGTTGGGATTGTTGCCTCATCGACCAAACGCGAGCCCCAAAACCGTAAAAGCCCCTAAAAAGGCCTGATTAGCTGATTTAAGGGGTGATTTAGCGCTAGCTTCACTCGAAAGTCTTTAAATCAGTATCATTTAGGTCTATTTAAGTTTTCTAGGAAATTACTATGCCAGGCCTGCTTCCCAATGTTGATCCCGATGGATTGTTAGAGTTCTCGGTTGTTTATACCGATCGCTCTTTGAATCACATGTCTGAGGATTTCAAAAAAGTGATGGTGGACATCTCTAGTGTTCTCAAAGATGCCTACAACGCTACCTCAGCTGTGATTGTTCCTGGTAGCGGCACATTTGGCATGGAGGCAGTTGCTCGTCAATTTGCCAATAAGGAAAAATGCCTGGTATTACGTAATGGCTGGTTTAGTTATCGCTGGACGCAAATTTTTGACTTAGCCAATATCACTGATGACGTGACTGTGATTAAGGGTCGTCAGCTAGATGATTCTGCGCAAGGCGTATTTGCTCCCGCCCCAATTGAAGAAGTGCTTGCCTTTATTAAAAATGAGAAGCCAGCGGTGGTATTTGCGCCGCACGTAGAAACTTCTGCCGGTATTTTGTTGCCCGACGACTACTTGAAAGCAATTGGCGAGGCTGTTCGCTCTTACAACGGCTTATTTATTTTGGACTGCATTGCTTCCGGTGCCACTTGGGTGGACATGAAGGCTTGCAATGTGGATGTGCTGATCACTGCACCACAAAAAGGTTGGAGTAGTTCACCATGTTGCGCACTAATTGCAATGGGTGAAAGAGCCCGTGAACGCATTGAAAGTACGCAAAGCAGTAGCTTCTCTATGGACCTAAAGAAATGGCTCCAAATCATGGAGGCTTATGAAAAAGGTGGTCATGTGTATCACACCACGATGCCGACAGATGCATTAAAGATTTTGCGTAAAACGATGAAAGAAACCCAATCATTGGGCTTTGCGCATTTGAAAGAGAAGCAAGCTCAGTTGGGCGCTAAGGTGCGCGCACTCTTGGTTTCTAAGGGCTACCCTTCAGTAGCGGCTCCTGGTTTTCAGTCTCCAGGCGTTGTGGTCAGCTACACCAAGGACCCAGAAATTCAATCGGGCAAGAAATTTATGGCCCTAGGTCTTCAAACTGCGGCCGGCGTACCGTTGCAATGCGATGAGCGCC
>Ga0364866_10021_pt1 | contig 97670 bp, 95 predicted proteins | sample ExccelAu500001D3_3_FD_206913 | JGI IMG/M metagenome (GOLD analysis project Ga0364866, IMG submission 206913) | Enriched cells from Trout Bog Lake Hypolimnion, Wisconsin, USA - BchlTB.Aug13.5000.01.D3 | ecosystem: Environmental > Aquatic > Freshwater > Lake > Hypolimnion/Profundal zone | place...
TCCGGGTTGATACGGATCGTCTGGATCAGGTGCTGAATCTTTCCGGTGAAATAGGGCTGACTAAAAATCGTTTAACCCATTTGCGGACAGACATTCTGCAAGGGCGTTCTGATGCCGTGACCTTGCGCGCATTGGACGAGTCAGTGAGCCAGCTTGACATGCTTGTGGTCAGCTTGCAGAACGCAGTGATGAAAACACGTATGCAACCCATCGGGCGACTGTTCAATAAATACCCCCGTTTGGCACGCGACCTCGCGCGTCAACTTGGCAAGGATGTTGAGTTGGTGCTGTCGGGAGAAGATACGGAAATTGACAAAACCATGATTGAGGATCTTAACGATCCTCTGGTTCACTTGATTCGCAATGCGGTGGATCATGGGGTGGAGTCAACCGAACAACGGTTGGCTGCAGGTAAGCCTGAAAAGAGTTTGGTGCGTCTGGGTGCACGCCAGGAGGGAGATCATATTCTGATTACCATTGTGGATGACGGCAAGGGAATGCGTCCGGAAACTATCCGCAACAAAGCTATCGAAAAAGGATTGATTGGACCGGATGCTGTGAGCAGTCTGGATGATGCAGAAAGTCTGGCGCTTATCTTGCTGCCTGGGTTCTCAACCAAAGACGAAATTTCCAGTGTTTCCGGCCGCGGTGTTGGCATGGACGTGGTGAAAACCAACATTGAGAAACTGAATGGTTCGATCAGTATTATTTCCGAGCCGGATAAAGGAAGCACATTCACCATCTCGCTCCCTCTCACGTTGGCGATCTTGCCTGTGTTGTTGTTACGCCTGAGCAACCAGTCATTTGCTGTGCCATTGTCGTTGGTGCGTGAAATTCTGGCTATTTCACCGTCCGATTTACAACAAGTATCGGGCAAGTCGACCATCGTGGTGCGTGGTGAGGTATTACCAGTATTGCCTTTGGCACGCCTGATCGGATGGGAGCAGACCGAGACTCCCGAAGTGGGTGTATTGATGCAAGTGGGGACACAAAGTTTTATACTTTCAGCGGATGGCTTTGCGGGCCATGACGACGTGGTAATTAAATCACTGGATACTTTCCGTCCCAAGGGCGTGGCAGGGGTAACCATGTCGAGCGAAGGAGAGATTGTGTTGATCCTTGATATCAAGGAATTGCTGGAAGAAGTGCGCGGGTACATCAGCTGAGGAAAAGATGATGTATTCCCACAGTTCTAAAAATTCGCTTTCCTCAGTGTTGCCGGTCATCATTGGCGCACTCTTTTTGCATTGGGGCGTGGGTAGACTTGAAACAGATATTGCCGGAGGATTACATGCGGCAGTGACGGCAATGGCAGTATTTTTGGTATGGAGGATGTGCCAAAAGCCTCAAAGCTCAAGTCAGAGCGCTGAAGCGATCCTCAAAAACCAGGAAAAATTTGGAGTTGACAAGGTGTTGCTGGAAACTCATTCTGATTTTGCCGAACATTTTGCGGGTTCAAACGATGATTTAGGCCAAGTTCAGTCTTTGCTCAGTGATGCGATTTCTAATTTATTTAGCAGCTTTCAAGGCATGCATCAATTGATAAAAGAGCAGCAAGACATGGCATCGTCTATTGTCACTGATGACACAGACGGTACGATGCAAAGCTCCTTGCACGAAACTTCTGAAACTTTGAAGGCATTAGTAGGCAGCATCATTAATAACAGTAGAGTTGGAATGGAACTGGTCGAAAAAATGGAAGAAGTCAGCAATCAAGTGACAGGTATTTTGCAAGTACTTGGTGAGATTGATTCCATTTCAAAGCAAACCAATCTGTTATCGCTTAACGCGGCAATTGAAGCAGCACGGGCAGGCGAGGCGGGGCGTGGTTTTGCAGTGGTGGCAGATGAGGTGCGCAAACTATCGGCGCGCGCAGAACATTTTAGCAAGCAAATACGCAGCAATGTTAAACAAGTTCATGAATCCATCGTGGATGCTGAGCAGTCCATTAATAAAATGGCTTCTCTGGATATGGATTTTGCTTTGGACTCGAAGAGGCGTCTGGATGCCATAATGGATCGTGTGCAGAAATCAAACCTTGAGATGACGACGGTGATTTCCAGGCAAGGGGAGATGTCCGGCAGAGTGAATGATGTGGTCGGCGGAGCGATCACTTCTTTACAGTTTCAGGATATGGTTAATCAACTATTGCAGCATTCCCGTTTGCGCATCGAAAGTATGCAGGAAGCTTGGAATCTGATTGGCGGTATGGCCGAGGAAGAACGGAGTGGTAAATCTATATTGACACAGGATGTGCAGCATATAACCACACAAATTTCTGAAATATTTCATAACGCAGGCAAAGCGAGCGCACGCAATCCTGTTCGCCAGGGTGATATGGCGACCGGAGATATAGACCTGTTTTAAGTGCCACTCAAATTTTTTCAGGCACTTTAACAGTGCCTGTTTTTCTCTACAAAGCTGTTATTCTGTGCACAGTAATGAATAGGGCGAATGGTGTTTGAGTTAAGCAACCCCCTCGCTATTCGGCAAAAAAATCATCTGTTTGAAACGGGTTCTAAATGCAGCTTGTTTTAACAGCCTCCGCGAGCTAAGATACACACCGCTTACAAGCAATTTTCTATTATTCAGTGAACTTCGGGGTATTTAGCCATGGCAAAAACCGTTCTCAGTGTTGATGATTCCAGTTCCATACGGCAGATGGTGTCGTTCACCCTTAAAGGGGCTGGTTATGAAGTGATCGAAGCGTCAGATGGCCAGGAGGGTCTTGAAAAAGCCAAAATGAAAACGGTGGATATGGTTTTGACTGACCAAAACATGCCGCGTATGGATGGCTTGACGATGATAAAAAACTTGCGCGCCTTGCCTAGTTATCGAAATGTACCCATTCTGATGTTAACCACCGAATCTGGCGATGCCATGAAACAGCAGGGCAAAGCTGCAGGAGCAACAGGTTGGCTGGTGAAACCGTTTGATCCGGCAAAATTGCTGGAAGTGACGAAAAAAGTAATTGGATAAATCAGTCGCGTGTGGAGAGGGTTAACAACCTGTCCTCACCACTAGCCTAACATCCACTACTGGCACCGGACATCCGATGAGTATAGATCTATCCCAGTTTTATCAAGTTTTCTTCGAGGAAGCTGCCGAGCATCTCGCAACGATGGAGACTTTGTTGCTTGCGCTGGATGTTTCCAACCCCGTCATGGAGGATCTGAATGCGATCTTTCGTTCTGCGCACTCCATAAAAGGGGGGGCGGGCACGTTCGGTTTCAACGACATGACCGAAGTTACACATGTTCTGGAAACGCTGCTCGACAAATTGCGAAAACAGGAAATGACACTGACCGATGAAATGGTCAGCGCGTTTCTTGAAGCAGGCGATGTTATCTCAACCCAGTTGGGAGCCCACCGCGGCGAAGGACAGGTAGACCAGGCTGAAGTCAAAGCGGTATGCGAAAAACTTGAACGACTGACCAATAAACAACAAGCGGCAAGCAAGCCTGCTCCCGTAGCACCGGCGGAGCAAAAATCCGAAGAAGATGCATACGGTTTTTTTGACGATCCCCAAGAAGCTATTGCACCCGCTTCTGGACAGGTGCAAACAGAGGATCCCGCTTATGGATTTTTTGACGAGACACCTGCAGCAGTCACTTCTGCCCAAGCAGATCCGGGCTATGGTTTTTTTGATGACGAGCCGGTCGCATCCGTGCCTGCAGCAGCTCAAAATGATCTCGGTTATGGTTTTTTTGATGATGAGCCCGTTGCATCAGTAGCTGCAGTTCCGGATCAGAATAATCCTGAACAAAACATAAAAAAGGGTTACGGATTTTTTACTGAAACGCCCGTCGAGCAAGCTGCACGACATACCAAACAAGGTTACGGGATTCTAAATGAACCGCTAACCCCCTTGCCTGAGGAACCCCCGCCGCAAGCAGCTTCGGTTGCTGCACCGGTGAATGTGGATAAACCAGCAGTAACTGCTATCGCCCCTTCCGCGCAAACTGCCAACAGACGCGCAACTGACAAACCTGCCGCTGCCCAGGCTGAAACTTCTATCCGAGTGAGCGTGGAGAAAGTGGACCAACTGATTAATCTGGCCGGTGAGTTGGTTATTACGCAAGCTATGCTGGCGCAGTCGGCGCAGGAAGCCATCAGTGAAGGGAATGAGCGTCTGCAGCGCGGCTTGTATCAGCTTGAACGCAATACCCGAGATTTGCAGGAAGCGGTCATGTCCATTCGCATGATGCCGATTTCTTTCGTATTCAGCCGTTTTCCGCGTCTGGTACGGGATCTGGCCGGCAAGCTGAACAAACAGGTGGAACTGAAAACTGTTGGTGAAAATACCGAGTTGGATAAAGGCTTGATTGAGAAAATTTCCGATCCGATGACACACTTGGTACGCAATAGCCTGGACCACGGTATCGAGTCCCCGGAGAAGCGCATTGCAGCAGGCAAAGACCCGCGCGGAACCATCACGCTGAAAGCTTCCCACCAAGGGGGCAATGTGGTCATTGAGGTCGCAGACGATGGCGGTGGTTTGAGCAGGAGCAGAATTTTAGCCAAGGCAAAGGAACGCGGTTTGCCGATGCGCGATGACATGACCGATCAGGAAGTATGGATGCTGATTATGGAGCCGGGATTCTCAACGGCGGAAGTGATCACTGACGTATCCGGGCGTGGCGTAGGCATGGATGTGGTTAGACGCAATATCACTGAATTGGGCGGGCGCCTTGAACTGGATTCTGTAGAAGGATTCGGTTCACGCACGATTATCCGGTTGCCGTTAACCTTGGCTATTTTGGATGGTCTGTCAGTTTCGGTCGGCGCGGAGACTTATATTATTCCGTTGAACGCAATTGTCGAATCACTGCAGGTTTCCTTGGTTGACCTCAAGACGGTCAGCAGCGACGGGCAATTATTGCGCGTACGCGGAGAATATTTGCCACTGGTCAAAGTGCATGAAGTATTTAACACCAAACCCAAAGCCGATACATTGGAAAAAGGGATTGCGGTTATAGTCGAAGCGGAAGGCAAGAAAACAGCATTATTTGTGGATGAATTATTGGGTCAGCACCAAGTTGTTATCAAGAGTCTGGAATCTAATTTCCGTAAAATGCAGGGAATTTCCGGCGCAACCATCATGGGTGACGGCAGAGTCGCGCTGATTCTTGATGTGGCTGCCTTAATTGCGTACAACGGGCAACGTGAACGCCGAGTCGTCGCATAATGGTTACCTGAAGTCGGCACAAGCAGTCAGGTTGCTTGACCGGAATAGTTGCAAGAATGGGGAGAAAATAAATGGCAATTACAACTACGGCCGGTAGCACCATCGGCTCCGAATTCCTGACCTTCACACTGGGTAGTGAGGAATATGGAATGGATATCCTCAAGGTGCAGGAGATACGCGGCTATGACGCAGTTACCACTATCGCCAACACGCCGGAATTCATCAAAGGGGTCATCAATTTGCGCGGCACGATCGTCCCGATCGTGGATTTGCGCATCAAGTTTCATTTGGGCACGGTTGAATACAACCAACTTACCGTAGTGATCATTTTAAACCTGGGACATCGCGTGGTGGGTATCGTGGTTGACAGTGTATCCGATGTGTTGGCCTTGACGCCGGAACAAATTCGCCCCGCTCCGGATTTATCTGCCGGACTCGACACGCGCTATTTGATGGGACTGGGAACGGTAGGCGAACGTATGCTGATTTTGGTTGATATTGAAAAGTTGATGAGTAGCAATGAGATGGAATTGATGGATGAAATAACCTAAAAATGATCCCTCCGACTGTTGCATAACTAAAACAAGCACTCGCCAGCATTTTGATTGGCTGGCAAGAATTTTAGTTCGACTGTTAAGCTAAGGATTTCTGTTCCTTCACAAAATCTGCAGGTAGCCACACAGGCCACACCAAAAAATCCTTTTCGAATATCACACGACTTTATGACGAATCCAAGCGAAAAACAGAATTTCGAGGAGAGCAAAAAATGCGTTCGAACACTCCGGTAACCAATGTTGAATATGAAATAAGGGAAAATTCATCCATTGTTTCCAGAACTGACTTAAAAGGAATCATTACTTACGTAAACCCGGACTTTATTGAAGCATCTGGCTTTACCGAAAAGGAGCTGATCGGTCAGCCCCACAACTTGTTACGCCATCCGGATATGCCGGAAGAAGCGTTTGCTGATATGTGGACAACGCTAAAGGACTGTAAACCATGGACCGGTGTAGTAAAAAACCGCCGTAAAAACGGCGATCATTATTGGGTAATAGCCAATGTGACTCCCATTACTGAAAGCGGTAATTGCGTGGGTTACTTGTCTGTACGCACTAAACCCACGCGCCAGGTGATCGATGCTCACGCGGCGGTGTATCGGCGGTTCAAAGAAGGTAAACAAGGTAATTTGCGCATTGTTGCAGGCAAGGCAGTGAAAAGTGCCAGAGCCAGCACTATTCTGAAGTTTTTTTCCGGAATGAACGAGCGGTCAAGAATTGTCACCGCGTTTGCCATAGTTCAATTGATTTTTATTGCAGTGTTGATCAGCGCGCTGGTGATCGAACGAAATTCGATGTTTGAGGATAGGCAGCGAGCCACCCGATATGCAGTAGAAACGGCTTGGGGAACAGTTGAGAGTTTGGGCAAAGCCGCAACTGCCGGCGAAATTACGGTTGAAGAGGCGCAAAAAAGGGCCATTACCCAATTGAAAGGATTACGTTACGACGGCAAGGAATATTTCTGGATAAATGACATGCAACCTCGCATGATCATGCATCCAGCCAAGCCTGAAATGGATGGTCAGGATATTGGCGGAATCAAAGATCCAAACGGCAAACAACTCTTCATTGACATGGTCAACCTTGTGAAGGCCAACGGATTTGGTTTTGTGAGTTATGAATGGCCCCGCCCCGGAAGTGACAAGCCCGTCCCCAAAATCTCGTTCGTGAAGGGCTATCAGCCGTGGGGTTGGGTGATCGGTTCAGGCATCTATGTGGATGATATAGACGAGATCGTCAAGGGTCAAATATGGAAACTTTTGATTGTTTTACTGGTAACCACGTTATTGATGGTAGTAATGACCAAGTCCTTACTAAACAATATCGTGGGCTCGTTACGCAAAGCCAGTAATCAATTAAACCGGATAGCGCAAGGAAACTATAGCGATGTCATTGAAATCCATCGTGCCGATGAAGTGGGCTTGCTGATGTATGCCATGAAGTCCATGCAAATACGCATGGGTTTTGAAGTGACTGATGCCAAGCGCACTGCAGAGGAGTCAACGCGGATTCGCGTGGCTCTCGATAACATTGATATGAGTGTGACCGTATCGGATAGTAATGGCCTATTGATTTACTTTAATAACTCAGCCCGAAGATTGTTTGAAAAAATTGAAGCACAGGTCATGGCGCGGCAGCCGAATTTTGTTGTAAACAAGCTCATTGGAGAAAAGCTAACCGATTTTTTTGAAGATGAAGTAATAAAGGCCGCGTACCGGGAAAAAATGGTGGCAAGCCGGGTCTTCGATATGCAGATGGCTGGACGAACATTGCGGTTGACCGCTGCGCCGGTGCGAGATGATTCCGGCGAATACATTGGCCGGGTAACCCAGTGGTTGGATCGTACGGTGGAAGTCGCGGTAGAACAAGAAATTGCCACGATCGTCAATGCAGCCAGCAAAGGAGATTTTGGTCATCGGGTGAGTCTGGAAGGCAAAGAAGGTTTCTTTCGCCAGATTGGTAACGATATGAATAACCTGATGCAAATCAGCGCGACCAGCCTTGACGAAGTGGTGCGTGTGCTGGGGGCGCTGGCCAAGGGCGACCTGACCCAGACCATTTCCAACGAGTACCACGGCACCTTTGGCCAGGTCAAGGACGATTCCAACACGACGGTGGAGCAATTGACCGAGGTGATTACCCGCATCAAGGAAGCAGCCGAGACAATTAACACGGCTTCCAAGGAAATCGCCTCCGGCAATACGGATCTGTCGCAACGTACCGAAGAACAAGCCTCTAGCCTGGAAGAAACCGCCGCCAGCATGGAAGAAATCACCTCGACGGTGAAACAGAATGCGGATAACGCCAAACAGGCCAACCAGTTGGCGGCGGGCGCTTCAGAAATCGCCGTCCGTGGTGGGGAAGTGGTTGGCAAAGTGGTGGCGACCATGTCATCGATCAGCGACAGTTCAAAGAAAATTGTGGATATCATCAGCGTGATTGACGGGATTGCCTTCCAGACCAATATTCTGGCGTTGAATGCGGCAGTGGAAGCTGCGCGGGCAGGTGAACAGGGACGTGGCTTTGCGGTAGTGGCAAGCGAAGTTCGTAATCTGGCGCAGCGCTCTGCAGCGGCGGCCAAGGAAATCAAAACGCTGATTAATGACTCGGTGGATAAGGTCGCAGTAGGAACCGATCTGGCAGACAAGGCCGGCAAGACCATGGACGAAGTGGTTTACTCGGTCAAGCGCGTCACCGATATCATGGCCGAAATCAGTGCGGCCTCGGTCGAGCAAAGCTCGGGCATTGAACAAGTCAATCAGGCGATTACCCAGATGGATGATGTGACGCAACAGAATGCAGCTCTGGTGGAACAAGCGGCGGCGGCGGCAGAGTCGCTGGAAGAACAGGCAGAGCAGCTAACTGAGCTGATCAGCTCCTTTCACTTGACTGGAGAAAGAAGAGTAGGTGGAACCCGAAGTGGCAGACAGCAGGCGTTGCCTACTCCTCCGGTACGTTCGGCGCCCCAGCGCCCGGCGAAGCCCATGCCCAAGGTGAATATTTCGGACGACGACGAATGGAAGGAGTTCTGAGGTACCCGGTGCAAGATTTAAGGGTCAGGAATCAAAGGGTAATCTTCGATTCGTCTCTTGTTTTTTGCACTTGGTAACTTGATCATTATGGCCGACGCAGATAGTTTCAAGGAAAAAAGTGTGCGTGAATTTAAGTTCACAGCACAAGATTTCAAGCGGGTACAAAAGCTGATTTATGATCACGCTGGAATTTCCCTTAGCGAGAGCAAACAGGAATTAGTTTATAGCCGCCTGTCGCGGCGCTTGCGTGCCACAGGCATTAACTCTTTTACGGAATATCTGGGCTTGCTGGAAAATAACGATGAAGCGGAATGGGAGGAATTCACTAACGCCTTGACCACTAACCTCACATCGTTCTTTCGCGAAGCGCATCATTTTCCGATCCTTGCAGAACAAATTCGCAAACACAGAGGAAGTGAACCCTTTTCAATCTGGTGTTCAGCTGCATCAACCGGTGAAGAACCCTATTCCATCGCAATGACTGCAGTAGATGCCTGCGGCAGTTTTACATCCCCCGTCACGATTATTGCAACAGATTTGGATACCAAAGTGCTGGAGACTGCAAAGGCTGGAGTTTATCCGTTAAACCGGGTAGATAAAATGAATCCAGACATGGTGAAACGTTTCTTCCTGCGGGGTACCGGAAAACAGGAGGGATTTGTCAGAGTGCGCAAAGAATTGCGCGATATGATTACCTTTCGCCAACTTAACCTTCTTGATAAAACCTGGCCGATCCGGTCGCAATTGGATGTCATTTTTTGCCGCAACGTAATGATCTATTTTGACAAGCCAACGCAACTCGAAATTTTGAAGAAATTTGTGCCTCTGCTGCGCGATAGCGGGTTGCTGATCGCCGGACATTCGGAAAGTTTTTACCATGCCGAGGAGTACTTCAAGCTTCGTAGCAAGACCGTGTACGAGCTTGCTAAAAAGGCCGGAGTACAAGCGGGTTCCGGAAAGCGTTAAGCGCGGGATCGGACAATGCACAAGGATGAATCCTCCGAAACGACGCATGACAAGGCTTATGAAGAAGTTTTGTCACCCAACCTGTATTTCGACAAGAATTTTGAGATTGATGCAGTCAAGATATTGCCGGGTGAATATTATGTAACGACGCGTGATATGGCATTGGTAACGGTGCTGGGTTCATGCGTAGCCGCATGCATATATGACAAAAATCAAGCCATAGGAGGAATGAACCATTTCATGCTTCCGGATAAAAGACGAAATGGGAGTGACATACTTGGTTTATCAACACGCTATGGTGTTTATGCCATGGAAATAATGATCAATGAATTACTCAAGATGGGTGCGAAGCGCAGTAATCTTGAGGCAAAAGTATTTGGTGGTGGAAATGTGTTGCGCGGGTTTACGGTGAATAAAGTAGGGCATAATAATGCCGAGTTTGTGATTGAATATTTGAACAGGGAAGGCATTAAAATTGCAGCTCAAGACTTGCTGGATATTTATCCACGCAAAGTGTATTACTTTCCACGCAGCTGCCGGGTGTTAGTGAAGCAGTTACGCGAGGTGCATAACAATACCATTATTGATCGTGAACAGGAATATGGCTCACGTATAGAAATGGCTGATTTGCAGGGTGATGTGGAACTGTTTTAAAGATTATTGTATGGGGCCTGTCTAAATGAAGAATGCCGTTCCGGAACGAAAAATTAAGGTGCTGATCATTGACGATTCGGCATTGATCCGCAGCGTTCTTAAAGAAGTCATCAATAATTTCCCGGATATGGAAGCCGTCGGGGCTGCTTCAAATCCTTTGCAGGCTCGCGAAATGATCAAGACTTTAAATCCTGACGTCTTGACCTTGGATGTGGAAATGCCGGAGATGGATGGGCTGACCTTTCTGGAAAAACTGATGCGATTGCGGCCCATGCCCGTGCTGATGATTTCCAGTTTGACTGAACGCGGTTCGGATGCCGCACTGCGCGCTCTGGAGTTGGGGGCCGTGGATTTTCTACCTAAACCCAAGCTGGGTATCGTTGAGGGCATACAAGAATATGCCGACGAAATCGCCGGCAAAATCCGCACGGCATTTAAAACAAAAATTCGCCCGCGTAGTCAGGAAGCGTCTTCAGCTCTGGTTGCATTACCATCTTTGGGCAGCCGCTTCTCCACCACCGAGAAAGTCATTGCCGTTGGATCTTCCACCGGCGGAACCGAAGCGATCAAAGAGTTGCTGGTCAGGATGCCTGCCGATGCACCGGGTATTTTAATTGCACAGCACATGCCCCAGGCGTTTACCAAATCTTTCGCCAATCGTTTGGATGGATTGTGTAAAATCAAGGTGGTAGAAGCGGAAGGCAACGAGCGCATCTTGCCCGGGCATGCCTATATTGCTCCCGGACATTCGCATCTCCTGCTTAAACGGAGTGGTGCCAATTATATGACTGAGCTGAGTCAATCCGCCCCGGTTAATCATCATCGGCCTTCGGTTGAAGTGCTATTTCGCTCGGTTGCCCAATATGCAGGAAAGAACGCCATCGGTATTATGTTGACCGGCATGGGCAAAGACGGTGCAGTGGGCATGCTGGAGATGCGACAGGCCGGAGCGTACAATCTGGCTCAGGACGAGGCAAGTTGTGTGGTATTTGGTATGCCGCGTGAGGCTATTGCCGTGGGTGCAGTGGACGAGGTGGTACCGATACAGGAAATGACGCAACGCGTATTGAGCAAGTTGATGCAAAGTGGTGGAATGGGCAACAGAGTTTAATAACAATCATTTGGAGTTCTTTTAGCCGCTAGTCGCCGCTAACTGGAAGCTATCGAATTATAACTGCCGCAATCAGGGAAAGTTTAAGAGGAGATAAAATAAATGGACATTAAGGTAACAACCGCCGGATCAGTCGCAACCATCGGCATGAAGGGCCGATTTGATTTTAGTGCGCACCGCAGTTTTAAGGATGCTTATGAACCGGTGTTAAAAGAAAAGACCTATACCACCCTGGAGATCAATCTGGCTGAAGTCGCTTATATGGATAGCTCGGCGCTGGGTATGCTGCTTTTGTTACATGAACGCGCGCAGGCGGATGGTAAGGAAGTGATATTGAGCCGGGCCAACTCGACGGTGTTACAGATTCTTGATATTGCCAACTTTAAAAAATTATTCACCATTCGCTGAGTAGCCGAATTCCCGACAACATGCCTATTCCGAAAACAGATTTAACGATTCTAATAGTTGATGACTCGCGCCCGGATCGGGCGTTGATGACCGCGATGCTTGCCAAAATGGGGCATGAGGTCATGCAGGCGGGTACTGGTGAAGAAGCGTTGGAAATTTTTTTGGAGAATATGCCGGACATGGTATTAATGGATGTCCTGATGCCCGGGATGGGTGGTTTTGATACGGTAAGGGAGATGCGCCGCATTGCGCGGAATGAATGGTTTCCGATTATTTTTATCACCGGATTGGGGCACGAAGATGACATCGTGCGGGGTATTGAAGCAGGTGGGGATGACTATGTACTCAAACCGATAAACTATAAAATGTTGCATGCAAAGGTTGATTCTCTACACCAACACTTGCAGTTTTTCAGGAGGATGCAAGAGCAAAGCAAATTATTGCTCGACAACAAAATAAGAAGCGAAGAAGAGCAGCAGGCAGCCCATGAGTTCATGGGCAGATTGTTAGCTTTGGACAAGATTAAAGACCCACTGGTGAAATTTCATCTCCAGGCTGCGGAAATCTTCAGCGGTGACCTGATTGCAGCGGCGCGAACCCCGATAGGCAATTTGTATATCATGCTAGCCGATAGCACGGGCCATGGGTTGACTGCCGCATTGGCTGTGATGCCGGTACTGCAGTCGTTTCATGCCATGGTTTCAAAAGGATTCAGTATTGGCGCGCTTGCAGCGGAAATCAACCGGAAAATCAGAGAGTATCTGCCGGCTAACCGTTTTGTTGCTACCGTGCTGGTTGAACTGGACACAAAAAATGGCCGAATCAGTGTGTGGAATGGAGGTTGCCCACCGGCAGTGTTGCTGAATTCAGACGGTGCGGTGGTTTGTCATTTTCACTCCAGTCATTTGCCCTTGGGAATTCTCAATCCGGCTAATTTCAATGATGAAGTTGCCCATTATCATTATGGCAATAATCATTGCCAACTTTTGTTGTGCTCGGATGGGGCAATTGATAGTGCAGATCCAGGGAGTATGGAGCTTGGCTTGTCTCACTTGCTGCAGGTTGCGCGTGCCGAAAAGATCGGGGAACGCTTGCCTGGTATGGTCAGGATGCTGGAACAGAAATTGGAGGGAAAGCCTGCCCATGACGATATAGCACTGATTTTAGTGGATTGCCCTGTCGAAGACACAAGCCAGCTGGATGTTCCGGCGAGGCCGGAATCTATTTCCCGCGAGTCCACCCCGGCCACGGCACAAGATGTGTCACAGGTTGAGGCGAAGACCGAATGGGAAATGGCACTTAGCCTGACCGCCCCTCAACTACGGCAGACCGACATTGTTCCTCTGCTGCTTCATATCGTTAATCAAATTGAACTTGAAGACTCCAGTCTGTCCGGGAAACTGTTTCTAATCTTGTCTGAGCTATTTAATAACGCGCTTGATCATGGATTGCTCAAATTGGATTCATCGCTGAAAAATGACCCGGAAGGCATGGATCGTTACTACGAAGAACGCAACGTACGTTTGAAAGAATTGGAGCAAGGTGAGATCAAAATAAATCTGCAAAAAATTGCAACTGTAAATGGGCCCAGTTTAAATATCGTTATCAGTGATACCGGTTCAGGTTTTGATTATCAGGGTTTGAAAGCGGCTGCGCTCGAACCCAGTAAGCGCCGTCACGGCCGCGGTATTGCTCTGGTTGAGAGTCTGAGCAGTCATTTTTACTATGCCGACAATGGCAGAGAATCGCATGTCAGTGTTTTGCTACAGAATACAAATCAATCTATTTAAATACGTTATAAATTCTTGCCTTATTCTTCCGATTGATTTTTCCCCCGCAAGTTGATAATTGCTATCAAGCCGTCCCCTCACGTTAGGGATGTTCCCTAAGTAAGAGCGAGACGGTAGCGGTAGCTCCCGTATTGGCCGGTAAGGCCTGTAACGTGATGCTTCAGCACGGAGCGAGTCATGGCAGAAGATAGCGATCTCGAAAAATCAGAACAGCCCTCACAGAGGCGCCTTGAACAGGCGCGCGAGGAAGGTCAGGTTGCACGTTCGCGTGAGCTATCCACATTTGCGGTATTGCTGGCTGGCGGAGCAGGGATGTGGGTGATGGGCTCATCGTTGACGGGTCAACTGACCAAGTTAATCCGCGAAGGCCTGACACTGGATACCGAATTGGCATTTCATGCTGATTTGTTGTTGCCGCGCTTGTATGCACTATCCATGGAAACGCTTTGGACCTTTTTACCTCTCCTGACGCTGCTCCTGCTCACCGCTGCGCTATCTCCACTGTTACTTAATGGCTGGCTATTCAGCCTGAAACCGCTTCAACCCAATTTCTCGAAACTAAATCCGATGACCGGTTTGACTCGCATGTTTGCGATTCACGGCCTGATTGAATTGGGTAAAGCATTAGGCAAGTCGATCATCGTGGGTGGGGTGGGTGCATGGGCAGTCTGGCATAACAGGGACGCAGTCATGATGCTGATATCGCAGCCGGTAGTGGCTGCAATACCCCATTTGGGAAATCTGATGTGGATCACATTTACTGCCATCATGGGTGGAATGCTGCTGATCGTGGCGATTGATGTGCCGTTCCAGCTGTGGGAACACAATAAACAATTGAAGATGACCAAGGAAGAGGTTCGTCAGGAAGCCAAGGAAGCCGAAGGTGATCCGCAGGTCAAGGGACGTATCCGCAAGATGCAGCGTGAAATGGCTCGCCGCCGCATGATGAAAGAAATCCCGACGGCTGATGTGGTGGTAACTAACCCGACTCACTATTCGGTGGCATTAAAGTACAGTGAAGGCGGCATGAGCGCACCGATCGTCGTGGCAAAAGGTTCGCATCACTTGGCGGCAAAGATTAAAGAAATCGCCATTGCTAATAATGTTCCGATTCTCGAAGCACCGCCACTTGCCCGTGCCTTGAACAAATACACAGAGTTGGGCGAGGCCATTCCCGAAGCGCTCTACAACGCGGTGGCGGAAGTGCTGGCTTATGTGTACCAATTGCGCCTGTACCGTAAAGGTATTGCCGAAAAACCAATCGAACCACGCGACTTGCCGGTACCGCCACAGCTTGATCCGGGCGCGCAAGAATTTGAAGGAAGGACACCATGAACTCTTTATTAACTCTGCAAGATTTTATCAAGCGCGCCGGTTTGCGCACGCTGGCCGGTCCGGTGCTGATTGTAATGATATTGGCGATGATGGTATTGCCATTGCCGCCGATGCTGCTCGATATCCTGTTCACTTTCAATATTGCCATTGCTGTCATGGTGTTGCTGGTCAGCATGAATACGACAAAGACACTGGATTTCTCGGTCTTTCCGACGGTACTGCTGATCACAACGTTATTACGTCTGTCGCTCAACGTGGCCTCTACTCGGGTGGTATTGCTGCAGGGGCATACCGGGGCGGCAGCAGCGGGTAAAGTGATTGAATCATTCGGCCATTTTCTGGTCGGTGGCAATTACGCCGTTGGGATTGTGGTTTTTGCAATTCTGGTGGTCATCAACTTCGTTGTAATAACCAAAGGTGCCGGGCGAATTGCAGAAGTGGGCGCACGCTTTACTCTGGATGCGATGCCTGGCAAACAGATGGCGATTGACGCGGATCTTAACGCAGGTTTGATCGGCGAAGACGTAGCCCGTAAACGGCGTTCTGATATTGCACAGGAAGCTGATTTTTATGGCTCCATGGACGGTGCAAGCAAATTTGTTCGCGGGGATGCCGTCGCCGGAATCATGATCATGCTGATTAATGTGGTCGGTGGTCTGATCGTCGGAGTGGTACAGCACAATATGGATATTGCCGCTGCCGCGCAAAATTACACCTTGCTGGCTATCGGTGATGGTCTGGTTGCACAGATTCCAGCGTTGGTTATATCTACCGCTGCCGGTTTGGTGGTCAGTCGTGTCACCACTGAAGAAAATATCGGCCAGCAGTTGGTGGGGCAACTATTCGACAAGCCGCAAGTGTTGATATTGACAGCAGGTATTATCGGGATGATGGGGCTGATCCCCGGAATGCCACACTTTGCCTTCTTGCTGCTGGCCTGTGCACTTGCTGCACTGACCTATTTCATCATGAGTAAAGCCAAAAGGATTGCTGCCGAAGTGCCTAAGGTTGATAACGTGGCACCCGCAGTTTCAATTGAGGCTCCCGAAGCGAGTTGGGAAGATGTGGCCCAGGTGGATGTGCTGGGTATGGAAGTGGGTTACCGTCTGATATCGCTGGTGGACAAGGCGCAGGATGGAGACTTGTTGCGCCGTATTAAAGGCATCCGCAAGAAATTTACTCAGGATATCGGTTTCTTGCCGCCTCCCATCCATATCCGCGACAATCTTGATTTGCGTCCTAATGCCTACCGGATCACCCTGAACGGTGCGGAAATTGGCGCGGCAGAAGCTTTTGCCAATATGTATCTGGCGATCAATCCGGGCAACGCCAGCGGTACCCTGCCCGGTACTCCAACAACGGACCCGGCTTTCGGATTGCCTGCGGTCTGGGTAGACGCAGCGACACGTGATCATGCACAAGCAATGGGCTACACTGTGGTGGATACCAGCACGGTGATTGCTACCCACCTAAGTCATCTTATTCATACCCATGCCGCCGAATTGTTGGGACGGCAGGAATTGCAACAATTGCTCGATCACATAAGCAAGGCGACACCCAAGCTGACCGAGGATCTGATCCCGAAAGTTCTATCGTTGACCACAGTGCAGAAAGTGTTGCACAACCTGCTCGACGAAGGCATGCATATCCGGGATATGCGGACAATTTTGGAAACGCTGGGTGAATATGCCGGACAGAGTCAGGATCCGTTCCAGCTTACGACTATGGTCCGCAAGGCACTGGGGCCAGCCATCGTTCAGCAATACTATCCTGCAGCACAGGAATTGCAGGTGATTGGCATGGATAAGGAATTGGAATATGTCCTGATGCAGGCCATGCAGTCAGGCGGAACCAATCGATCCATTGAGCCGGGTTTGGCCGACACTTTGTTGCGCGAGGCACGTAACGCGACACAGGCACAAGAACAATTGGGATTGCCGACCGTGCTTTTAGTGCCAGGGCAGCTCCGTGATTTATTGTCCCGATTCCTGAAGCGGGCTTTACCCCAACTCAAGGTGATTTCGCATGATGAAGTGCCGGGATTCAAGGCAATCAGGGTCACCTCGGTTGTAGGGGGACACGCTTAAGGAAACCTCAAATAACCCAATTTGCGTCGCTATGCTACGTTGCTCACAAAAAACTACTTCTTGCATATTAAATATATGTGGCGGCGCAATTTTCTGTTCGCGCCTTGCCTAGCTTTGTAAATTGAATTATTTGAGGTTCCCTTAATATTTGCCTCTGGTTTCGGCTTGTAAAACTTCTGATACGAAGGAATAGCGCAATAAATTTCCCTTTAATTGGAAGAAGGTTTTGACAACAATTGTTGATAATGACTTTAACTGATGAGCAATTCAGGTGGATTACAGGAAGACTTTGAAGTCGGGGGAAGCATGAACACCAAGAAATTTGTCGCAGCTACTTCACGTGAAGCGCTATTTTTAGTACGCAATGAATTGGGAGCGGATGCGGTTATCCTGTCAAATAAAAAAGTGGCAGACGGCGTTGAAATAACAGTTTTGGCCGGGGCTGATTTTGCCAAATTGACGGAACCTGGCGGGCATGGCACAAATGCAGCACTGAATCCCGAAACTCGTGATGCCCGTTTTCCTCTCCCCAGCTCTCTGGATGAAACAACCAGCCATTCGACCAAGCTGCAAAAAGCCGCAGCTCAGTCGCTGGTTACCCGAAATGAAGAAGGGGGCAGAGTCTCGCATCGCGAGTTTCACGGTATATCAGAACACAAAGAACTTGTTAAACCAGTCAAGCAATCCCTGGTTTCAAAATATGAACCGGTACCTGAAAAACCGGTTAATCCGCAGCCTGCCAAAGCAACCGCGTCTGAGGCAGCTGTCGCTGCTACGGTTGCAGAGCAACAAGGAATCCTGAGCGAAATTAAATCGATGCGTACCATGATGCAGGAGCAACTTGCTTCGATGTCGTGGTCGGACATGCAACATCGGGATCCTAAACGGGGTCAGATATTGAGTAGCATGTTGAACGCGGGTTTTAGTCCCGCGCTATCACGTCAATTAATTGAAAAAATGCCGAAAGCAGCGAATATTGCCTGGGTACGTCAGGTTTTGGGAAATAATTTACGAGTTGCAACCCAGGAAGAAGATGTGGTGGTACGCGGTGGCGTGGTTGCGCTAATCGGTCCTACAGGGGTTGGCAAAACCACCACTACGGCAAAACTGGCCGCCCGTGCCGTGGTGCGCTATGGGGCCGAAAAAGTGGCATTGATTACTACCGATAGTTATCGTGTGGGAGCGCATGAACAATTGCGTATTTACGGCAAAATATTGGGGGTTGAAGTTCACGCAGTGCGTGATACTGAAGACTTACGCCTGACCATCCTGGCGCTCAAACGTAAACATCTGGTGCTGATCGACACAATGGGTTTGGGGCAGCGGGACAGTCGTGTGGCAGAACAAACCGAAATGTTCAATGCGACCGGTGTGCAACGTCTGTTGTTGCTCAATGCAACCAGTGGCGGTGATACGCTGGATGAGGTGGTCAATAAATACTACGGTGCCGGAGTGATCGGTTGTATTCCGACCAAACTGGACGAAGCCGGAGCCTTGGGTACAGTACTGGATGTGGCCGTGCGGCATAAACTCACCTTGCATTACATCACCAGCGGACAGCGTGTACCCGAGGATTTGCATGAAGTTAATCTGGAATATCTATTGCACCGCACATTCAAAGAGGTGACCAAGGCAACCCCATTCACTTTGCGTGATCTGGACTTCCCGGCGCTGATGGCCGGGTTGGGGACGGCAAAACCGGCACGGGAGGCGTATGCCATCTGAACGCATCACAGATCAGGCGGAAGGTTTGCGCCGCTTGCTGGTGCGGGCTTGTACTCGTGTTGTTACCGTCGCGGCTGCGCGTAGCGGCATGGGGGCGACCAGTCTGGTGGTTAATCTGGCAGCCACTTTGGCGAAAACCGGCAAGGATGTGTTAGTTCTCGATGAAAGTATGTCCTGTGACAATGTGGGCAACATGCTTGCTCTCAAGCCGCGCTATGATTTGTTGAATGCAGTTCGGCGGGATAAACCTTTACGCGATATCATTCTGCAAAAACAGGATGGTACCCGCATTCTTCCTGTGGCACGGGCTATTCAGGCTTTGCCTGAATTGTCGCCGAAAGAACGGCAGTGCTTGCTGGAATGTCTGGCCGAAGCATCGCACGATATGGATGTGGTACTGGTGGATGCCGCAGCAACCGGGCAGCGCTATATTTCGGCCAGTCTGGCTCAGGATCAGCCACTGCTGGTTGTGCTCAACACATCGGCTTCTTCAATTACCGAAAGTTATTCTCTGATAAAGCGCATGGCGATGGAGAACGGGCGGCAAAGTTTTGAGATGGTGATTAATAAAGCACGAAATGAGCAAGAGGCGCAGGTTGTGTTTGCAAACATGGCAGAAGTGGCGCGCCGTCATTTGCAAGTGAGAGTAGAATATCTGGGTTATATTCCGCTTGATGCGCAACTAAAGCGTGCGACTCAGTTGTGCCTCCCTGTGGTTGAGGCTTTCCCCACAACCACGGTTGCGCGCGCATTCAGCGAATTGGCAATTAACCTGATGTTGTTACCCCCTGCCGGCAATGAGGGGGCCGGGGGTCTGTCCGACATGGTTCAACGATTGATGCGGCAGGCTCGTTCGCCGACTATGGCGTATGCAAATTAAATGAATATCATGTACACCCCAAGCGGATTAAGTGACAAGGAAGAGTGCATTAGAGAGTATGCGCCGCTGGTTAAGCGCATCGCACATCACTTGATGCTGAAATTACCCAGCAGTGTGGCGGTGGAAGATATTATTCAGGCAGGAATGATCGGTTTATTGGATGCGGCGACCCGGTATGATCAATTTCGCGGGGCCCAGTTTGAAACCTTTGCCGCACAACGTATTCGCGGTTCCATGCTGGATGAATTGCGCCAGGCCGACTGGATGCCACGCAGTTTGCGCCGGGATATGCGCCGTGTCGAGGCGGCGATGAGCAAATTGCAGCAACGTTTTGGCAGGGCTCCCAGCGAGAGTGAAGTGGCCAAAGAACTGGAAATGCCGCTGACCGAGTATCAGCAGATGCTGTTTGAGTCGCGCGGGGCACAACTGGTCTATTACGAGGACTTTCATACGGAAGGTGACGAGGACTTTTTTGAGCGCTATGATTTTGATGGTGCTTCCGATCCGTTGTCTCTGTTGCAGGATGGACATTTCCGCGATGCCTTGATCAAAGCAATTGATAATTTGCCTGAGCGGGAACGCATGTTAATGGGCATGCATTACGAGCAGGAAATGAATCTGCGCGAAATTGGCGAAGTGATGGGAGTCAGTGAGTCCCGTGTGTGCCAACTCCATACCCAGGCCGTGGCCCGGCTGCGCAGTATGCTGAAAGGTCACTAAGGATTTTTGATGGATAGACTCAGCCTGATTGGTTTACTGGTTGCCTTTGGCGGCATACTCGGCGGACAGTTGATTGAAGGGGGGTCTGCCGACATTCTGCTTCAGGGCGCGGCCTTTCTCATCGTGTGCGGAGGCACGCTTGGTGCCGTGATGGTACAAAGCTCGTATAAGGTTTTTGTTACCGGAGTAAAAATGGCGAGATGGGTGTTTGTCATGCCAAAACATTCCACACAAAAATTGATATCCCAGATCGTTGCATGGAGCAGTGTGGCGCGCAAAGATGGAATTCTGGCGCTTGAGTCGCATATCGCGCAGAATCGTGAACCTTATGTAAAGAAGGGTTTGCAGCTTTTGGTGGATGGTAACAGCGCGGATAAAATTCGCGAGGTGCTGGAAATCGATAACCTGACCTATGAAAAATTTCAATTTCAGTCCGCACGGGTATGGGAATCTGCCGCAGGTTATTCACCTACCATTGGTATTCTGGGTGCGGTGCTGGGTTTGGTTCACATCATGCAAAATCTGAGCGAACCCTCCAAACTCGGGGCAGGTATTGCAGTTGCTTTCATCTCGACAATTTACGGGGTAGGCTTGGCAAATCTGGTCTATCTGCCGATAGCCAATAAATTGAGGTCACTGATCCAGCAGGATATGGTGATGCGCGAAATGCTGCTGGATGGTTTGATTGCCATCTCCAGCGGTGAAAATCCGCGATACATCGAAAGCAAATTGAAGGGTTACATTTCCTGAGGGTAACTTGCAATGGGCCACTCTGCTGAGCATTAAGAGACAATCCTATGTCACGTCTCCCCCGCCATCGTTTTAAACGACATCCCCAAGATCCGGATAATCTGGATCGCTGGCTGGTTTCCTATGCCGATTTCATAACGCTGCTGTTTGCGTTCTTTGTAGTCATGTACGCGATTTCTTCTGTCAACGAGGGAAAGTACAAGATGTTTGGTTCATCATTGACCGCAGCATTCAGTGGATTTGGACGTGTGAGTTCCGACACCGCGACAATGCCTGGCCAGAATGATACGTTGTTAAAGTCTCTGGTTGAAAGACGAAATGCAAAGCTAGCCGAAAAGATACAAAAACAACAGGAATATATGCAAAGTGTGGCCAAAAACCTGAATCAAGTCTTAGCACCTTTGGTTACGAGTGGCCAAGTCAGCGTTACCCAGACAAGCCGAGGTGTGGTGTTGCAAATCAATGCCAGTGCCTTGTTTAACCAAGGGGATGCGGAACTGCAAAGTGCTTCACTAAAAACGTTGTCTGAGGTGGCAAGCATTCTGGGCACAGCTACTCAAGCGATTGAGGTTGAAGGATATACCGATGATGTTCCCATTAAAACCCAGCGTTTTCCCTCCAATTGGGAACTTTCGTCCGCACGTGCGAGTAGTGTAGCGCGCTTGTTCATTGAGCATGGTGTTGGAGCTGGAAGATTGACCGTGGTCGGTTCTGCCTCCAACAATCCGGTTGCCAAGAACGACACGCCGGAAGGCCGTGCCCGCAATCGCCGTATGACGGTCACGCTGTTATCTTCCGCATTGGAAAGACCGTCCCTGCCCCCGATTCAATAAATTATTCAACAAAGCTGGAACATTAATTCATATAGAGGCAACATTATGCGTTTTGCTATCACGGCGAGCGATACTTCATACAGTGTATTCAACGCTTTTCTCAAGGCAGGCTGGGAACCGGTCAAGCTATTTGTATTTTCAACACAAGGTAGCCTGGACAGCAATCAGAAGGTGATTGAACTCGCCGAAAGCAGAAAAGTCGGTGTACAACTGTCACGTATGACTGAAGATGATCTGCGTGAATTGGGAGACCGTGGCTGTGAAGTGCTGGTTGTCGCCAATTACCAATGGAGAATCGGGAATTGGCGTCCCTACCTGAAACATGCCGTAAATTTTCATCCTTCGCCCTTACCCGAGGCACGTGGTGCTTATCCACTTCCCAGAGCTATTCTGGAAAATAGAAAATCGTGGGCAGTCACCTGCCACCGGGTTGATCCGGAATTTGATACAGGAGACATTCTGGCTGCAGAGACATTCCAGCTTGACGATAACGAATGCCACGAAAGCATGAGTCTAAAAACCCAGATGGCCTCAGGACGCTTGGCTGAACGGATTGCCCACAATTTTACTGATTTGTGGAATCAAGCCCAACCGCAAGGGAAGGGAAGCTACTGGCCCAAGCTCACACAACAGGAACTCACCATTAATTTTTTCGACCCGGTAGACGTCATCATGCGACAAGTCCGTGCCTTGGGATTGCTTGAGTGTCTGGCAATGATCAATGGTGTTTTGATTTGTACCAGACGGGCGGTAGGCTGGACAGAGGCACACGGCCAAACACCCGGCACCGTAGTACATGTAGGCAATAAATCCATCGTGGTGGCGGCGCAAAATGGATTTATCGGGATCTTAGATTGGAATGTTGTTTCGGCTGTTCCCGCAAATGGAGGCCTCTAAATTTCAAATTATCGGCTTGCGAACATTCTGTCCATGAAACTACTGGAGATTTCACCTTCTTTTCATTTGTATGAATTAAGCGGGTTTGCGGTATCCTAAAGCTACTTGGTGTTAATCAGCGGTTATAGTTTTGCTCCAGAGTGTTTGAGCTGGAATGTCGAATTGAATACGGATTGATATTAGATCAATCTTCAGGGGGTTGCCATGAAACGAAATGCGGTTAAGTTTTGCGTTGCATCTTTATTGTTGGCCGGGCTTGCAGGATGTGGCGGAGGCGGAGGTGGAAGCAGCAGCGGAAGTGGTGGCAATACTGTTGCAGTTAGCGGAGTCGCGCAAGGGCCTCTCGTGAGTGGAACAGTGACCATACAAAATGTCGCGTCACCCATTACAACTTCCGCTCTCGGCGTTTTCTCGGCAACGGTTCCCACTAATTCGAACGTTGATCTGACTGCAACTGGAAGTTATTTTGATGAGGTATTAGGCAAAGTTTCAACCTCTGGCACCTTGACGCTAAATAGTTTTGCGTCGAGTTCTGATACGGCATTGAATATTAATATACTCACTACACTGGCTTACCAACGGATCAAGACGCTGATGGCAGCGCCAAATTCTTTGAGCTTTTCTGCTGCTAGAGCAAAGGCAGAAAAAGAAGTGCTGGCCGCGTTTTACATTCGGGATCAACCTCTTCCTACAAACTCTCCAGTTGCGAATACTTACTACGGTTTTGGCAGCTTTGATCTTTCCAAAGGCAGAGACGAGGATAAGATGCTAGCTGCTATATCGAGTGCATTTGAATATAGCGGAAATAGCAGCACAACTTCGTTGATAGCAAACTTCCAGAGCAATATAGCCAGTAACGGAACTATTGCTGCTGCAACAGCTAATACACTTGTAACAAACGCGATAGGGATTATCACAGCTACTGTTGCTGCAAATCTTAACATAGACTACAAAAACTTCACTGCAATTGATATAAGCAATTGGCTAGATCAGGATGGCGACCAAGTAATTGGGAAATTTAAATACAAAGCTGTGCAAGCGAGTAACACCTTCACCTTTGGCACATTAAACAATATGAGCTATACGGTTGGAGCATCTGATAACGGTGCATCTTATTCTTTCTCAACAACTACGTCCAATGTATGTTCTTCACTCAATCCAATCTGTTCTATCTATCCGCTCACAAATACTACATGCGCAATCTCAGTGAACAACGGGGCCTTAAGTTCAAGCGCACAGGTAGTTACCAATGATTCCGTGGATGTGACTTGCACCCCCAATCCGCATGAAATTTCTAGTACTTACTTGCAAAGCGTACCAAGTGGAACGACCTCACCCATCAATATTGCGCGCTACGATTTTACTCCATTTGCGGTCACCAAATATCCGATGAATTATGCTCGCACCTACGCTACAGCTACAACTTTATCAGATGGCACAGTGCTAGTTGCGGGCGGTTTGGTAGGAACAACAGCCACAAAAACTGTAGAGTTATATGATCCGGGTAGTGGGAAGTGGACGCCACTATCTGGAACAATGAAAAACGCGCGAGCAGGCCACACTGCTACACTACTAAACAGTGGAAAAGTATTGGTGGTGGGTGGAGATGGCACGAGTGATACCGCTGAACTCTATGATCCTATTTCTCAAACATGGACATTAACTTCTTCTCCAGCCTGCGGACGAACCTACCATACAGCAACTTTATTGCCGAATGGGCAGGTTATGATAGCTGGGGGGCAAGCCACCGCAAGTAAAACCTGCCTTAATGGGGGTACGATCTCTCCTAACGCACTTGCTAGCTTAGAATTTTATGACCCAACTTCTAGCGCTTGGGATTACAAATGGGTTGTTGCAACAGCGCCGACACCACAAACTACGCCTGCGCCACTGGGTGTAGGGACAATTCTAACTTCAGCGGCAACAGTACCAACAACTAATTCACTAATCTCCATGAGCACTCCGCGCTATAACCACACGACTACCTATGTGCCAGATAGCACAGGCGCTACCGGTGGATGGATTCTCATTGCGGGTGGTTTTGACGGGAATGTTGCACTTGCCAATACTGATCTAATTGTAATCACGCCGTCATCAACTCCTCTGGTAAGCCCTCCTGTCTATACTTTTAATTCGACCCCAATAAATTTGAATACACCAAGTTTTTCTCATTCAGCAACATTATTGACTGCTACGGGTACGGTGTTGCTGGCTGGAGGTTCGTCAGGTGCATCGGGTGCAGCACTGCAACGAGCAGAAATGATCAGCCCGGCTGCGACAACTCCGATATGGACTACGATCGCCTCGCTTAATACCCCCCGAGTCAGACACATAGCGCAACTGCTGAGTGATGGACAAATATTGATTGCCGGAGGATCAACCAGCAGCAATAGCAGTAGCAGCAGTTCTAGCAATGCATTGGCAAGCGTGGAACTTTACAATTCCGGATCATTTACTGCAAATGGAAATCTTGCGAATGCTAGAGATGCATTGGCAGCCGCACCGATTACTGTTAATGTCAATAACAATACAGTGAGCCAAGTGCTTTTGCTTGGAGGCAAAACAGTGACTGCCGCTGAAACGTTCCAGTAATTTCAACGGCTCTGAATAAATTAAACGCTACCCAGAATCCGGCTGGAAGAAGTAATATGCGTCTGCCCATCAGCACCGTATAAACCTTGGGCACTTTGGCTAACATTGAGCAGCACTGACAAAGCCTTTTGGTTATTCCTCATTTTGGTTTGAATCAGACTTCCATTGGTTCGGTTCAGGTTTTGCATCTGCTCCACAAGTTTTTGAATGTCTTGCCATGCGGGCACGGCTCTTGGAGCATAGGTCTGCAGCCAACCAATTATTCCGCGCGCTTTTATCAATATCTCCTGGCTTTGCAGGACGATTTTGCGTTCGTTGGCTAACTTGCTTAGCTCGTGTACTGCGCGGGTTTTGCTTTCAGACAAGGAAAGCAACTGGTCATTGTTGCCGTCAATCAAGGCTTTTTGTTCTGTTTCAAGCAAGGTGACAAGGGTTTGCAAGCCATCACGCTCGGCGCTCAGGCGGGAGGTGAAGTCGGTTGCTGTCGGGTTGCTGGTCATCCGTTCTGAGAGGAAATGAGATCGGTTACGGATTTGATCAGGCTATCAGCCACGGCGCCCGAATTAACTTGAAAACGTCCCTCACTGATGGCCTGTTTGATAGCTGCGACTTTTACCGTATTAACGGGAGACGTGTTTACCGTACTTCCAGCGCCGAGCAACTGGGCAGATGACGCACCCAGATTAACACTGGAACTAGCGGGTGTGCTGGGCGCATTATTTCCTGGCTGGGCGGCAGGCGTACGCGCCTTCCCAGTCCCACTCGGGGCAAGCGGCAATGCGCTACTTGAACTGTCAATTTTCACGGGATAACCTCTTTTCTGGTTCGATTAAGTTAGCTATCGGCAGACTAACCAAGAACTTTAGGGGAATGCTAATATTTTTACATCATTTGTACTTTATACACCAGCAAAACGCTCCGCACAATATCAATCCGTTAAGGTCGAATTTCTACAATGCCTCCTTGCCGGGCGGTGCCAGAGATGACTTGTCCTGATGATGTCTTGACCTGTACCGCTTCGCCTTCCGCAGCACTGTTCAGTGCGGAACCTTCGGAATGGATGGTCAGACCGGTAGCGGTGACTTGGAGTTGCACGTTTTCTCCCTGGATGACCGCATAGGGTGCCCGCAATATATCCTGCCTCAGAATTTGCCCTGCACCGATGCCGTTCTTGAGTACTTTTCCGATGGCTTCGGCAGGGTCAGTCAGAATCCCCAGTTGAGTGAGCTCGCCCTTCTGGCGGGAAAGATCCTCCGCTTGCAGCACATGCCCTTGTGCTAACGGTTTGCTGGTTATGAGCATGTCAACGCTGACCGTTATTTGCACCGGCACAAAAAGCGTCCAGCCATTTTTGACGGGGCAGCGTACCCCTACGGTGCTGTTGCCCAGAATGGGTGCTCCCGCCGGGAGAAATGCTTCCAGTGTGGGGCAGGCTGATCGCACAATGCGCCGATCAATTTCTTCGACCTTGAGAGTCACTTGACCCGGCAGGGTGTGTGTTTGGGTGTGTAAAAACGCAACGACGACATCATGTATTTCAGCATGGCTTTGCTGGACGTCTGTTTGCGCCCGGATTTTAACAGGCAGGGCAAACAGCAGAATGATAGAAAGCAACGAACTGAGGAATTTCATGGCTATATTGTGGACTCTCTGTGGCATTCAGGGAAGGTATTTAACAGGGGAAATAAGGTGTGATTTCACTCTTAATCGGACAATGGCTTCGCCGAATTCAGGTTTAGTATTGTGTCATCTGAGTAATGGAAGGCCGTTTGGGAATCAATCATGACTAGCAGAATCGACAGCGCATTTCAGTTTGAGCAGGCCGCATTGGGTCTCCGTTCTGCGCGCCAGGAATTGCTGGCTTCCAACATTGCCAATGCCGATACTCCCAATTACAAGGCTAAGGATATTGATTTTGCTAGCGCTTTGCAAGGAGCAATGGCGGGGGCGAACAAAGCCTCCTTGCCACTTACCACGACGTCCCCCGCCCATTTTGGTGTTGCTACCGGGGAAAGTGTGATGGGCTCGCCAGTCATGTATCGTAACGTGTTGCAGCCGAGTGCGGACGGAAATACGGTAGACATGGATGTTGAACGTGCCCAGTATGCCGACAACGCTTTACGTTATGAAGCCAGCGTGTCGTTTGTTTCCGGGCAAGTCAAAGACGTTTTGGCCGCTTTGGCTCCATAATGATTATAGGTGCGTTTATGTCATTATTTAATATTTTCAATATCTCCGGATCCGCCATGACAGCCCAGTCGCAACGGCTGAACGTGGTGGCAAGTAACTTGGCCAACGCTGAAAGTGCCACGGGACCGGATGGCAAGCCATATCGTGCAAAACAAGTGGTATTCAGTACGCTTCCGGTAAATGACCAGGGCGGCGCGGGAGTGAAAGTATCCGCAGTGGTGGAGGATGCTTCACCAATGAAATTAGTATACGATCCCCAAAATCCTCTGGCAGATGGAAAAGGTTATGTGACGATGCCTAATGTAAACGTTGTGGAAGAAATGGTGAATATGATCTCGGCGTCGAGGTCATACGAAAATAATGTAGATGTAATGAATACCTCCAAAACCCTGTTACTCAAAACCCTTACAATAGGTCAATAAAGAAAGGATTAAATCATGTCCAGCCCAGTGCAAAGTTCTTCTTCAATAATTTCCGCGATTAATGCCGCCGAAAGCTCGGTGGGTAAAACGGCAACTTCTGCCACGAGCACGGCGGGTATACAGAATCAATTTCTGACCATGCTCACTGCACAGTTACAAAACCAGGACCCGACCAATCCAATGGACAACGCCCAAATTACTTCGCAAATGGCTCAGCTTAGTACGGTTGATGGTGTCAACCAGATGAATTCAACCCTGCAAGCTTTGACCGACAGTATGCAGACTTCCTCTGCGGCCAGTTTGATTGGACAGGGGGTTCTGGTTGCAGGTTCGAGTCTCAAGCTGTCAAGCAGTCAAGCAATCGGTGGGGTGACACTGACACAACCAGCGGACAACGTGACCGTAACCATAAAGAACTCGTCGGGTGCGACCGTGCAAACCTTGAAACTGGGTGCGCAGTCGGCCGCCGGTGTGGTGCCATTTAGCTGGAACGGTTCAACAGCTGCCGGAACGACCGCTCCCGACGGCTCTTACACTTTCTCAGCGCAGGCAGTTAAAGCCGGAGTGACTTCAACTCCGGTTACTTTGGCTTACGGCACCGTGAATGCGGTGACACCAGGTGCGACAGGTGCCACAGTTAATGTGGGCAGTCTGGGCGGGTTTGCGTTGTCTGCAATTCAACAAGTTTTGTAATTCAGGGGAGAATGACATGAGCTATACACAAGGTTTGAGCGGATTGGGTGCCGCATCATCGCAACTCGATGTAATTGGTAATAACGTTGCCAATGCGAATACGGTGGGATTTAAAGGTTCTGTAGCTGAGTTTGGCGATGTATTTGCAGCCGCGTTGTCCGGAGGCGGAAGCTCTACGCAAATTGGTATTGGTGCCCAGCTTAAAACGGTTGCTCAGCAATTTTCACAGGGAAATATAACTAACACCAATAGTTCGCTTGATGTGGCAATCAATGGAGCGGGCTTTTTTATATTGAATAACGCGCAAGGTACCAGCTATAGCCGGAACGGGCAGTTTGAGCTGGATAAGAACGGGAATATTGTAAATAGCTCGGGAGACTTCCTGCAAGGTTATGCAATTGACCCAAACAGCGGGCTGCCTGGTGGTAGTCCGACTAATTTATCTATTCCCACGACAGTATCCAGTGCAGCGGCTACCGGCGCAAGTATAGGAACAGGAGCTAAGGGCATTGTAGCCGGATTGAATCTGAATTCAACCGACTTACCTCCGATACTTCCTACCTATGCATTTAACCCGACCAACACAACCACCTTCAATAATTCGACTTCAACGACGACTTATGACAGTAAAGGGGTGGCTCAAACAACCACAATGTATTTTGTAAAGACCAGTGCGACAGATACAACAACCAATACGGTGCCGAGTGTTGATGGGGGGAGCATTGTAACTGCTGCCGGAGTGACTACCGTGACTCCAGCCAATCCTGTAGCCAATCTGGTTGTGGGGGCGGCCATAGAAGGTGGTGGTTTCCCTGCTGGAACGACTGTGGCGAGTGTTTCGCCAGCTGCGCCCGGCCCTTACACCTCATTTACGACTTCCGCTGCGCCATCAACCACTCCGGTTACAGGAACCTTGTATCCCTTGACGATCGATGTGCCAAATACATGGAATGTCTATACAACGGTGACTGATCCAAAAACAGGTGCGTCTTTATATCCGTCAGCCGCATATACTGCCGCCAATGGTTACATCCCCAATGGAACATTAACGTTTAATTCCGGTGGACTGTCTCCTACCTTTGCTGCTAATCCATTAGCTCCCACAGCTGCAACCAACCTTGCCAACGGAGTTACCGGACCAGATAGTGGCACTGCTGGTGTTGCAAATATGACACTTACTCTGGCACCAACGGGAGCCAACACTGAAACTTTCCCGATCGACTTTTCAACCTCCACGCAATTTGGTGCTGCTTTTGGTGTCAACACATTATCTCAGGATGGGTACACATCTGGTCAATTGACCGGTTTTACTATCGGTACGGGTGGAATTATTCAGGGGAGTTATTCCAACGGACAAAGCAAAGCGCTTGGCCAGGTAGCGTTGGCAACATTCCCGAATAATCAAGGACTGCAGCCACTTGGAAGCAACGAATGGGGGCAAACAGGTTCTTCAGGATCGCCTGTAGTGAATGCTCCGGGTACCGGCAATAATGGAGTATTGCAAACCTCCGCCACTGAAGGTTCAAACGTCGATTTGACGACTGAATTGGTTAACATGATGACGGCGCAGCGTTCATACCAAGCCAATGCGCAGACAATCAAGACGGCTGATTCTGTGATGCAAACATTGCTCAACATGAGGTAATAATAAGCCGGGTTGCGCGATATAAACCATCGCTCTTATAACCTGGGGAATATTGATTATGGACAGGCTGATTTATACCGCGATGGGTGGAGCGTCACGTTTGATGCAACAGCAGGCTGCTGTTGCCCAGAATTTGGCCAATGCCAATACGACAGGCTATCGCGCTTCAATCAACACTTTTCGGGCCGTGCCTTTGGTTGGCTCGGGTTTGCCCACCCGAACTTTTGTGGTTGACTCGACGTCCGGTAGCGACTTTTCCCAAGGGCCTTTGCAACAGACAGGAGGTAATCTGGATGTGGCAGTTCAGGGGCCGGGTTGGATAACCGTGCAGACAGCAGACGGTAGTGAAGCCTATACCCGTAATGGTAATTTACAGGTTAGTCCGAATGGAATACTACAAACTTTAAGCGGTGTTAGCGTGGTGGGAGATTCAGGCCCGATTACAATCCCACCCAATACACAGGTCACGATAGGCAAAGATGGCACGATTTCAACCGTTCCTTCTGTAACTACGCCCGTCCCGACAACCGTAGTGGGACGCATCAAACTGACAAATCCACCGGCATCGCAACTGGTGAGAGGAGATGATGGTTTGTTCCGTACCAAAAATGGAAAAGCAGCGGAGGCGGATGCCAGTGTGACGTTAGCCCCCGGGAATGTGGAAGGCAGTAATGTGAGTACAGTGGGTGCTTTGGTGGACATGATTTCATTGGCGCGAATGTACGACATGCAAACCCAACTCATGACAAACGCAGACAACAATGAGAAAACTGCCAGTACGGTCATGCAGGTAACAAGTTGATTTATAGAATTTTTAAACAGTTCGCTGCAGTTTTGAAAGGATCAGAGCCATGATACGTTCTTTATATATTGCCAAAACCGGCATGGACGCCCAGCAGTCCCAGATGGATGTAATTTCGAATAATCTGGCAAATATCAGTACGACGGGCTTCAAAGGGTCGCGCGAAGTATTTCAGGATTTGATATACCAGACATTAAGCCAGCCGGGAGCTCAGTCTACCCAGCAAACCCAGATTCCTTCCGGAATGCAAGTTGGGACCGGTGTGCAACTTATTTCGACCGAACGCCTGCAGACGCAGGGAAACCTGACACAAACCAGCAATAATTTTGATATAGCGATTCAAGGCAACGGATTTTTTCAGGTACTGATGCCGGATGGAACCACCGGATATACGCGCGATGGCTCGTTTACACAAAACAATCAGGGCGCGCTGGTTACCTCCAGTGGTTATCCTTTGCAGCCCTCTATTACTGTCCCCGCCAATGCAACTAACGTGACCATAGGTACAGATGGAACGGTTACGATGACCACAGCCGGTTCATCTACGCCCGTGACCGTAGGCACAATACAACTGGCCATGTTTATCAATCCAACCGGCTTGCAAAGCCTGGGTTCAAATTTATATCAGCAAACGGCTGCATCAGGCACCCCTACCGTAACTACACCCGGAACCAATGCTGCGGGAACGCTGAATCAGGGCTATGTAGAAGCTTCGAATGTGAATGTGGTGCAGGAATTGGTAAACATGATCACTTCACAACGTGCCTACGAAATCAATTCCAAGACGATTACCGCTTCTGATCAAATGCTGCAAAAGTTGGAGCAGATGTAATCAACTGAGAGGTGGGAGATGAAAACCAGGTCCAAAACAATTTTATTTCTCGCACTGTTGGTGCTTGCGGGGTGTGGTTCACCCTCAACGTCAATCAAAACTCCCTTGACTGCAAAGCCTCCCCAGAGAGAAGAGTTGGTACCTCATAATGGGGCCATTTTTCAGATTGGAAAAAACGAGCATCCTTTGTTTGAGGATAGGCATCCGCACAATGTGGGCGATATTCTGACCATCAATATTGTTGAAACGGTGACTGCTACCCAAAGTGATAGTAATAGTGCTAGCAACAGCGGCAGTTTTACTGCAGGGACTCCTACCATCACGGGAGGAGCTACTGGCCAGAAGTTACTCAATCCCTTTGGCATTTCTGACTCCTCGTCGGGTAGCACGAATAGCAAGAGTGCCAATGCAGGTAACAACACTTTTACCGGAACCATCACAGTGACCGTGGTTGAAGTGCTTCCCAACGGAAACCTGCTGGTTGGTGGGCAAAAACTACTGGGAATCAATCAGAATAACGGTTTCGTTCGCTTGTCCGGCGTGGTTGATCCTGTCACGATCACCAGCACAGCCACCGGCAACACGGTGCAATCCACTCAAGTAGCCGATGTGCATATTGAATATAAGGATGCAGACAATAATATCGATGGCACCGAAATTATGAGCAAAATGGGACGTGCGTTCCTTTCGATGTTGCCTTTCTAGGAAAGAAGTGGCTATGAATGCAATGGTTAAAATTTTGATGGCAGCACTTTTTGTAGCTTTGCCTATGGCCGCTTTAGCCGAACGCATCAAGGACTTGGCCAGCATACAGGGCGTACGCGATAACCAGTTGATCGGTTACGGCCTGGTTGTCGGGCTGGATGGTACCGGTGACCAGACGACACAAACGCCATTCACCGTTCAAAGCACGATCAGCATGTTGACTAACATGGGCGTCACGTTGCCACCCGGAACCAGCTTGCAGTTGAAAAACGTGGCGGCAGTAACGGTGACAGCAACGTTGCCTCCCTTCGCGCGCCCCGGACAAACGATTGATGTGACCGTTTCGTCGATAGGTAATGCGCAAAGCTTGACCGGAGGCCTGCTGGTCATGACTCCGTTGAAAGGTGCAGACGGACAAGTTTATGCAATGGCACAGGGAAATTTGTTGGTCGGAGGTGTGGGCGCGGCATCCGGTGGCGCAAAAGTTCAGGTTAATCACTTGAGTGTGGGACGGATTCCTGCGGGTGCTACGGTTGAACGTGCCGTACAAACGCTGCTAGGTCAGGGAGATTATATTAATCTCGAATTGAACACGACGGACTTTACTACGGCAACTCACCTTGTCGAAACTATCAATAGAGAGTTATCGCCAGATAAGGAAATTGCTACCGCACTGGATGGGCGATTAATCAAAGTGCATGCGCCTGAGGGCAATGCACGCGTGGCGTTCATCTCACAAGTTGAAAATCTGCAAATTGATCCGGCCCGAGGCGGGGCGCGCGTCATTATTAATGCCCGCACGGGTTCGGTGGTCATGAACCAGACCGTTGCATTGGATAATTGCGCAATCTCTCATGGCAATTTGACCTTGGTCATTAATTCCGATACCTCAGTGAGCCAGCCTAATGCCCTCTCCGGAGGCGAGACTGTGCAGACCACCAAAACGTCCATTGACATTAAGGCGGACAAAGGTGGAATTGTTCAGTTAAAGAAAGGGGTGACGCTGAGCGATGTGGTCAAGGCGCTTAATTCCATCGGTGCAACCCCGCAGGATTTATTGGCAATTTTGCAGGCAATGAAGTCAGCCGGAGCATTACGGGCAGAATTGGAGATTATCTAAGTGGACGTCCAGGCGGACATTTCAACCAGCTTGGCTGCAGGCACGCAGGGTCTGGACAAGTTGCGTGCACAAGCCAAGCAGTCGCCTGCACAGGCACTAAAAGGAGTTGCGCAACAATTTGAATCGGTGTTTTTGAATATGATGCTGAAAAGCATGCGCGATGCCACGCCACAGGATGGCATGTTCGATAGCGAGCAGACCAAGATGTTCACGGGCATGTTGGATCAGCAGCTGGCGCAAAGCCTGTCAACCACCAAGGGGGTTGGATTGGCTGATATTATTGCCAAACAATTGGGGCCGTCAGTGAATTCCGGTGATCAGACCTCTACGCCAAAATTGCCGGCAGGCCAGCTTGCGAATGCATCCGCTTTGTCAGTACCAGCCAGGACTATTCCCAGTGCGATGCCTTCAGCCTATAGCGAGAGTTTTCAGCAAGGCTTCGTGCAACGGATGACTCCTTACGCTCTTCAGGTTAGCCAGGAAACAGGTGTGTCTGCGCCTCTCATGATGGGGCAGGCGGCACTGGAAAGTGGTTGGGGCAAGAAAGAAATTCGTATGCCGGATGGTAGCAATAGTTATAACCTGTTTGGAATCAAGGCAGATAGCAGCTGGAATGGCAAGGTTGCCGAAGTGACAACAACTGAGTATTCTAACGGCAAGCCCCATAAGCAAATGGCAAAGTTCCGTGCTTATGGGTCGTATGCGGAAGCGTTTAGCGATTACGCAAAATTTTTAAGCAGTAATCCCCGCTACGCACCGGTTGTAAGAGGTGGGCAAGGTGCTCCTGCAGCTGCCCAGGCGTTGCAACGTGCCGGTTATGCAACCGATCCCAATTATGCGGACAAACTGGTTAAGGTGATGAGTCGTATAAATTCGTTATCGTGAAACTGGTTGAGTGTGTTGAGGTCTTATACAGAGGGCATTAAGAGAACTTGGATGCTGTGTTATAAATTCCAATTTGTTGGAGGAAACTAAAGTTATTTTCCAAGTGGCCGATAACAGATGTTAGGGTGGATGAAGTGTATAGGAAATAGCCATGAGCGATATATTTAGTGCTTCCATAAGTGCGATGAACGCGGCCCAAATTGGGCTATCGACAACTGAAAACAATATTGCCAATGCTAATACAGTGGGTTATTCGCGGCAGACCATCGTGCAAAATGCGAGTCTGGCGCAACTTACCGGCTCGGGCTATGTGGGTACCGGTGTTGATGTAAGTACAGTGCAGAGGGCATACGACCAATTTCTGAGTGCCCAGGTTAATCAGCAACAAACTCTATCTTCGCAACTCAACTCCCAATACAGTCAGATTCAGCAAATCGACAATATGATGTCGAGCTCCACCTCTGGAGTCACTCCTGCATTGCAGAGCTTCTTTAATGCAGTCAATACGGTCGCCGCTTCTCCTAATTCTATTCCAGCGCGGCAGACCATGCTAAGTACCGCACAATCACTTACATCCACATTCCAAACATTGAGTCAGCAGTTGACCAGTATCGGTAGCAGTGTCAATGCACAGATTTCTACCAGCGTTTCAACTATTAATAGTGATGCACAGCAAATCGCATCGCTCAACACGAGTATTCAAAATGCAATGGCAGCATCGGGAGGCCAACCGCCTAATTCTTTACTGGATCAACGAGATCAGCTTGTTGCACAAATAAACCAGCAAATCTCAACGACCGTAGTTAATCAAGGAAATGGCAGTATTGAAATCACAGTCGGTAGCGGGCAATTATTAGTGGCAGGAAACATTGCCAACAACCTGACGGCAGTTGCTTCAAGCACGGACCCTTCCCAACTGAACGTTGCAGTGGGGACCGCTAACGGTAAGCTTCTGCAGTTGCCTGAAAGCACTATTCAGGGAGGTAATTTGGGTGGCCTTCTGGCATTTCGCAGCCAGAATCTTATTCCTGCCGAGAATCAGCTGGGGCTGGTAGCAGCCGGTATAGCCGGAACATTTAATCAACAAAACCAGTTGGGGCAAAATCTGAATGGGGCAATGGCTAGCAGCACGAACAGCTTTTTTACTGATCCCGTGCCCGTAGTGGTGAATAATACAAACAATATCGGCAATGCCACGTTATCTGCATCCATCTCAAATTTTTCACAACTGACAGGAAGCGATTACTCGTTAAATTACGACGGGACGAATTACACGCTTACCCGTCTCACCGATAACAAAGTGGTTTCGGCCTCAACAACCTTACCTATGGTGGCGGATGGGGTGACTATCAATCTTGCTACAGGGACACCCAAGGCGGGTGATAGTTATACGATACGTCCGACTGCCAGCGCGGCTGCCAATATGTCCGTGGCCATTACCGATCCCGCACAGATTGCTGCTTCCGCACCTTTAGTAACCAATGCCCCCTCAACTAACACCGGAACAGCGACAATTAGCGCCGGTGCGGTAGATGAGACCGGGATGAATTTGTTGGCTGGTGCAACGGCACCAGGTGCGGTCACCTTCAGCGGAGCTGCGGCTAATAATGCAACATTTTCAGTAGACGGTGTGCCTGTCACGATCAATCAAGATGTGACTGTAGCCGGAAATGGAACAGGACCGGGAACTTTGGCCGCCGCTATTCAAGCTGGGCTGACGTCAGCTGGGCTCACATCCTATACCGTTTCTACGGCAGCCACTGGGGGACTGCAGATTATTCATGCCGGTTCCTTGTCAGCCGTTACGATTAGCAGCGCTAATCCTGTGGCAGTGAATAACGGGATCACGAATAGTGTTGGAACACCGGGCCCGGTGTTTAATCCATCAACCTTGTCGCCTGCCGTTACGCTGACTTACGCTTCTGGCTCGCCGGGTACGCTGACCGGTTTCCCAGCGGGAATGCCTGTTACTGTAACTAACAATGGAGTTCCTACTACTTTTGCAGCAGGGACTCCGGTCACCTATACCGATGGTGCAACAATCGCCTTTGGGGGAATCAATTTTTCGATTTCAGGCTCACCGTCTAATAATGATACTTTTACCATTGGACAGAATACCAATGGATCAACGGACAATCGAAATGCCCTGCTATTGGCTAATCTTCAAAACAAAAATACCATGCAGGGAGGAACCGCTAATTATGAGGGAGTGTATAGTGAACTGGTTTCCCAAGTGGGGAATCAGACCAGCCAACTAAAAGTGACCAGCACCGCCCAGACGACCACTCTAAACCAAACCATTGCGTCACAACAAGCGGTGTCCGGAGTCAATCTTGATGAGGAAGCAGCCAATTTGTTACGCTACCAACAGGCTTATCAGGCTGCGGGCAAAGCAATGCAGATTGCCAGCACTTTGTTTGATACGTTGCTAACAATAGGAAAGTAGGTGTGCCATGCGTATAAGTACCAGCACCCTTTATGACACGAATGTAACTCAGCTAGACAACATACAGAGTAGTCTGCTGACGACCCAGCAACAAGCATCCACTGGGCTGCGTATCTTGACGCCGGCAGATGATCCTGCTGCGGCCGCACAAGTTCTCCAATTGACACAAGCTGCCGGGGAAAATACCCAATACGGTAACAACATCAATTCAGCGACAAGCTCAATAACGTTGGCTGAGGGAACTTTGCAGAGTGTGACCACGCTGCTAACAAATATTCAGACTACGGCAGTCAGTGCAGGTAATGCCTCTTTGTCAAATTCGGATAGGCAATCACTTGCCACCACGTTGAAATCGAATTTGACCCAGCTACTTGCCTATGCAAATACTACCGATTCTAATGGGAATTATATTTTTGCGGGCTTTAAGGGAGGCACCCAACCATTCGTTCAAACTCCGACCGGGGTGCAATACAATGGCGATAACGGGCAAAACATGCTTCAAGTAGGTGCGAATCAACAGATTGCCACCAGTGATTCCGGGGCAAGTATTTTTATGAACATCAGAAATGGCAACGGGTCATATGTTGCCGGTACAACCACATCCGGCGCGAACACTCTGACGCTCCCAACAGCCGCAATTACTCCATTCGCTTTCAGTGCAAATAACGCGACATTAACCGTCGACGGTACTGCTATTACGGTGAATCAGGACGTGACGGTAGGAGGAACGGGAACCGGTCCGGGTAGTCTGGCAGCCGCCATTCAGGCTGGATTGACTTCAGCGGGGCTCAATACCTATTCGGTTTATGCTGCCCCAGGAGGCGGTCTTCAAATCACCAATTCTGCATCCACGAACCCTGTCGCCATTACGAATATTTCTGACCCGAGTAGTGAAATCATTCCCGGTACAGGTACTTCAGCCAATAGCGGAACAGGCAACATTAGTTCTGTGAGCATGGCCAATCCGGCGCCTACTACTGCTCAATTGGGAAACAGCTATCAAGTTACTTTCAGCGTGACGGGTGGAGTGACCACCTATTCTGTCACCGGGGCAGACTCGAACGGAGTAGCCTTGCCTGCGGCCTCTTTGCCAACACCATCGACGGGTTTGCCTTACACGAGCGGGCAGTCGATTAGTTTTAACGGCATTCAATTCAGCATTACCGGTGCGCCCGCTAACGGCGATCAGTTTAGCGTTGCGCCGAGTACGAACGAAAGCGTGTTCACGACAATATCAAATCTTATTAACACGCTTAATATTTCTGCTACCGGCAATCCTGCTGCTCAGACAGCATTGGAAGCCGGCATTAATAATGCTCAGAATAGCTTGAGTAATGCATTAAACAGTGTCTCGACAGCACAAACTTCACAAGGTGCGCGATTGCAACAGCTGGATTCACTGACAACTAATGTAAGCAATCTTGACATCCAATATCAAACAAATATTGCAAAATTGCAAAATGTGGATATGAATGCTGCTTTATCCAGTTTGGCCGAGGAAAAACTTATGCTATCGGCTGCCCAGCAATCGTTTGTGCAGATCGAAGGGCTGTCAATGTTCACCTATTTAAGGTAGCTGAATTCCCGATTTGAACTATCTTTTTATGTTGCAACAGCATATTAGGGCTTGCCAAGTTGCTGCATGATTTGCAAAGCGGTTCCAAACCCGCTGTGGGTCATCAGATCCAGTAGTGGCGCAAAGTAGGGTATCGCCAGTAGCAGCGCTGCAAATCCAACCACCAGGGTAATTGGGAAACCTATTTGAAAGATATTAAGCTGGGGTGCGCTACGAGTCAGAATGGCAAGTGCCAGGTTGGTAATAAGTAATGCACCAATCACCGGCATGGATAATTGCAGAGCATCTGCAAAAATGCTGCCACCCCAGACAACTATTGTGTGCAGTGCTTCCGCATGGGGCACGGAGGTGCCGATAGGAAAAGTGTGAAAGCTGTCCGCCAGTGCCTCAAGCATATAAAGATGTCCGTTCATCCCCAGAAATGCGAGGGTGATAATTGTGCTGAGGAATTGTGAAATGACCGGTGAATAGGAGGAGTTCAGCGGGTCGTAAAAACTGGCAAAACCCAATCCCATCTGCATCCCTGCAATTTCACCGCACATTTCGACGGCTGAGAAAATCATCAGCATGGTAAAACCAATAGCCAATCCTGCCAATATTTGTTCGATCAATACAACCATCCCTAATGCAGAAGCAACATCAACATTGGGTTGAGTGTCCAGAGTGGGAGCAATAATGATCGTCAGCAGCAAAGCCAGGCCAATTTTTACCTGTACCGGTACCTGCTTATTACCGAGTATCGGGGCACTGGCGATCAGGGCGAGAATGCGCGTAAAAGGAAAGATGAACAGCGCGAGCCAGGCGGATAACTGGGCACTGGTAACACTGATCATAGTTGGCTCTGCCTAGTCAACCAGCCAGGGGATGCCACTGAACAGCCGCTGAATATAATCCACCAACATACTAACCATCCATGGGCCAGTGATTATTAAAACCAGAAACATTCCAAGCAATTTCGGAATAAATGACAAAGTCATTTCGTTGATCTGCGTTGCGGCTTGAAAAATGCTGACCACCAGACCAATAATGAGCGCTGCCAACAAGGGAGGTGCGGATACCATCAGGGTAAGTTCCAGCGCTTGCCGACCTAATGTCATCACGCTTTCGGGAGTCATTGTTATCCTAATCCTTATGTGTAAAAACTCTGCACCAGCGATCCGATAAGCAGATTCCAGCCATCGGCCAATACAAACAACATAATCTTGAATGGCAGTGAAATGACAGATGGAGATACCATCATCATACCCATTGACATTAATACGCTGGCCACCACCATGTCAATTATGAGGAACGGGATGAAGACTACGAAACCAATTTGAAATGCGGTTTTTAATTCACTGGTTACGTAGGCGGGCACCAAAATTTTTAGCGGTACCTGATCCGCACTTTGCAGCGGCTCACTGTTGGAAATTTTAACAAACAGAGCGAGGTCGGATTCTCGTGTCTGCCTGAGCATGAATGCTTTCAGGGGTTGGCTTCCCTTTTCATAAGCCTGCTCCAGCGTGATCTTATCCTGACTATAAGGTAAATAGGCCTCCTGGTACATTTTATCCAGCACAGGGGACATCACAAAAAAAGTAAGGAACAGGGCCAATCCAATCAATACTTGGTTGGGGGGGGATGTGGGTGTGGCAAGAGCTGTACGCAACAGGGAAAGTACAATGATGATGCGTGTGAAGGCAGTCATCATCAGCAGCACAGCCGGCAAAAAACTCAGCGAAGTGAGCAGCAGCAGCGTTTGAAGGCTGAGCGAATAAGTTTGTCCACCACCCGCCGCGCCCGTGCTGGTGACAGCGAGTAAACTGGTATCTGCAGCCATTGCCGGAGTAAGCAGATTGATCAGCAAAAAAGCGAGCAATAGTTTGCTAGCCCGCATTGCGTTTCTCCATGATTTGTTTTAACCAAAATTGAAACTTTCCATCCATGCCGCTAACCGGTTCATTTTGCGGGAAAGGCAAATCGGTCTTGGGCATGCTATGCAGGGTGCGTACCTGTCCGGGTGCAACACCTACGACCAGCCAGGTATCATTGACCTCAACCAGCACGATTCTCTCCCGCTGGCCGACAGCGACACCACTGATTACTTTAAGAACGCTGCCCGCACCTTGTTGAGGAAGGTTGATCCGTTTCAGAATCCAGGCAACCAGTACGACCGCGGCTAACACAAGAACCAGGCTGAAAATGACTTGCAATACACTACCGGTTGAAACTGCTGGCGGAGGGGTGAAGGCAGGTCGAGCAGTCTGTGCGATTGCAAGCAGCGGCGTATAAAAAATTGCTATCAAGAAATAACAGGCATACCTGATCAAATTAGCAGGGTTGAAAGTGAATTTCATATTAGCGACTGAGGCGGCGCAAGCGCTCGGACGGTGTAATAATGTCTGTGACACGAATTCCAAGTTTATCACTGACGACCACGACTTCACCCTGTGCCACCAGAAAACCGTTAATCAAAACATCCAGAGGTTCACCTGCTAATCCAGCCAGTTCAACGATTGACCCTTGAGCTAGCTGCAATAAATTTTTGATCGGCATTTTGGTCCGCCCCAGTTCAACTGTGAGTTGAACCGGGATATCCATAATCATGTCCATATCATTGGGAGACGAGTGACGCTGTCCGGAACTTGCTCCAAGGTCTTCGAAAACGTGAGGCTGTGCGGCAGCCGGACTGGAATGTGTTGCCGCAGTTTGTTCAGCCATTGCAGCACCCCAATCATCTTCAGCTGGAGCGGCTGCAGTTTGTTCCGCCATCGCGGCACCCCAGTCGTCCGCGCTAATTTCAGTGGTATCTTCAGCCATTTTGGCCTCCATCGCTTAATTCATTCATGGTTGCGGAAAGCATTTTTTCTACCTTCAAGGCATACTGTCCGTTGGAAATTCCATATTTGCATTCCAGCACCGGCACCCCATCGACTTGTACGACGATATTGCCTTCAGTATCAAGTTGAATAATATCGCCACCGTGCATTTTTAGCACCTGATCCAAAGTGATGCGGGCATTTCCGAGGATCGCCGTTAATTCAACATCGGCTGACTGAATCTGTTTTGACAAGTTACGCTGCCACCGCTGGTCGGTCACCATGTGTTCGTCTTGAACCGTGCTGTAGAGCAGCTCTCGTATGGGTTCAATCATTGCATAGGGCATCAGTACATGGAATGCACCCCCAATACCGCCGAATTCGATGTCAAAAGTGGTTACCAATACCACTTCATTGGGTGTTGTGACACTGGCAAATTGCGAATTCATTTCCGAGCGAATGAACTCGCATTCGAGCGGAAACACGGGTTCCCATGCCTTGCCATAGGATTCAAAAACCGCATCCAGCAGCTTCCTGATAATGCGCTGTTCAGTTTGTGTGAATTCACGTCCTTCTACACGGGTATGAAACCGTCCGTCCCCGCCGAACATGTTGTCTACTACAAGGAAAATCAGGTTGGGGTCAAAAATAAACAGTGCGTGACCACGCAATGGTTTGGGTTGTACCACGTTGAAGTTGGCGGGTACAGGAAGGTTGCGGATGAATTCGCTGTATTGTTGAACGCGAACCTGTCCTACCGTAATATCTGCAGTCCGGCGTATCAAATTGAAGAAAGACATTCTGAACTGACGGGCAAAGCGGGCATTGATAATATCCAGCGTGGGCATCCGGCCCCGCACGATGCGATCTTGCGAGCCGAAATTGTAGGGACGAACACCTTCCATCGCCTCCGGTTCGACCACATCCGGCTCGTCGTCGTCTCCCGTGACTCCTTTAAGCAGCGAGTCAACTTCGTCCTGGGATAGAAAATCTTTGCTCATGGCATATTCACTGGATGATAAAGGCCGTGAAGAGGACGTCCAGGACCCCTGTTTTTCCTTCACCGCCCGAGGGCTCGGCAGTTGCAGTTGCGGGTGGGTGAGCCTCGACAGCAGAGCTTGCTGAAGAGGCTACCCCGGAAGCCACCCCGGATATGGACTCTGTACCAGGTGCTGCACTCACTTCATGTGCCTCCGTTTTTTGGGGCGCGACAGTCACTCCGATTATGCTATTAATTTCAGCACTGATTTCCCGCGCAAGCTTTTGCTTGCCTTCCAAAGGCACGAGTTCTGCAGCATGTTTGCTTGACAGGAGAAAAAGCAGCCGGCTGCGTACGTCCGGCAAATTTAATCTAACTTTGTCTGCCAGTTCCGCACTGGAAATTTTGAGTGTAATGCCGATGTTCAGATACTGGTCACTTTCATCATGTTGCAAATTAACAGTGAAAGGTTCCAGCGAAAAGAACGTGGGGGGCTCGGCCACGACGGCTTTAGGCGCTTCGGACTTACCTCCTTTAAGGAAAAACCAGGCTCCCCCCCCCGCAGCGGCCAAAACCAGCACAGCCACTATAATTAGGATTAATTTTTTATTTTTCGGTTTTGCCGGGGCTTCAGCTTCTGCTGCGGCCGGCTTTGCAGATTTTGCCATCACTGATCCTTAAAGTCTTAAGGTTGTTCCAAGTTGGATTATTAAACGAATTCAACCAATATGATAACCGGAATAGGGCAAATAAATCGCTTCAACTTGGTTTTTTCCAAATAGATGCCCTGACATCAGGCAAAAGTATCCACCATTCCCAGATGCCGGGTTACAACTGAAGCTGTCGCAACGGACGAAATATTGCCTGTTGCTGTCGTATCAAGTGCACCGGTTGAACCCCTGTTACTCCTTTGCTGTTGGCTGGCTTGCCAAGCTTGATGATCTTTGGGCGATTGGTCACTGACCATGGCATTGCCTAAAGTAATTCCATTGCCAGCAAGCATATCTCTTAACTGGGGTAAAGCTTGTTGCACGGCATCCCGAACTGCGGCATGCGGTGACGTGAATAGTGCTGTAGCCTGATCACCGCTCACTTTAAGCACCACATCTAATGGCCCCAAGTTGGGCGGGTTCAGGTGCAGTTCCGCAGTTTGGTGGTTTTGCGTGGCCATCCAGGTTATTTTCTGGTTGAATTCATTGCCCCATGCCGGATTGGTTACCGGGGTAGTGATTACGATTGGCGCTGCTTGAACCGTGCTATTTTGGCTGGAATTATTGATCAGGGAAGCATTTTGCAATGAAGAATCAACCACGACAGCGGCAACCTGTTGGAGTTGATTGCCAGTTGCATTGGCAACATCGCTTGACGGGGAATGTGTACTTTGTTTGCTTAACGTTTGCAGCGCGGAAGTAAACGCGCTATCTTTGACTGAAGTGAGACTGATCGCTGGAGCTTCTTTACTAATTGGCGCATTCCCTTTGGCTATGGAAGTGCTGGAAACACCGTTTAATCCAGCGGCTTCATTAGCAAGTCCTGTACTTCCGGTAAACTCGGTAATGTTGGGAATGCCATTTGAACCGTTGATCCCTGAATCTCCAGAAGTTGATTTTTTCACTGCAGTTTGCAAAGTGCTGCCAAGTGAATCTATCGTGTTAGCTTCAGATGCCGACCTATTACCTGCCTTTGACAGAGTTCCTTTAATATCATTTCCATTCGCAGCCGTAATATTTGATCCAGAGCTGGCAGGCAACATCATTGCCAGCATATCGCTAGCTAAAGTGTTATTGACCCCGGAGGCTGAGTTCTGTGAACTGGTTTTATCTATGCCGTTAGCAGTCGTATTGCTTGCCACTATAGATGAGGGCAAAAATGCTGCCAGAATGCTGCCGGATAAAGAGGATGTGTCCGGGGATGGCACTTGGGCAGGTTGATTGTTCACAACAAGGTTTGTCGAATCAATGGGAGTCGATTGCTTGGATTGCTTGCTATCCGATTTTTTACTGTCCTGAGATGGGCTTGAGCTGGATTGCTGACGGGCCAGAATTTGACCAAACGGCTCGACAGCTTGTCCGGTAGCATTATTATCTGTTGAGGTTGGCGTGGCCGTTGATGAAGTGGGTGCGGGCGTTGAGGCAACCGGTAACGCACTGACAATGGGCAGATTTTGCATAATTAGGCTCCAGTCATTAATTTTCGTTTTGTGCGGCAGACGCCTTGATGGAAGAAATTCGTCCAGTGTGTTCATCTTGCTGGCGCTGTTCCGATTTGGCGGCCAGCTTCAATTCGCTTTGAATATGTCTTTCCGCCAGTGTGTCAAAAGATTTCATTTTTCGTTGTGCTTCTTGTAGTTCACTTCGTCCCAATTGCAACAGGTTTAAAGCCTGCTCGTTTTTGCCTCGTTGCTGCAAGATGGCTTCGTCCAAACGCAGAATAAAATTCTGGAAATTGCGCAATTCGGATGGACTAATGCCATTTTGCTCAGCTTGCTGGAGTCTATCCTGATAATCCTTTCGGTATTGCTGCAAGGTCTCCAACTTGGCCTGCGCAGCCTGTTGTTGCTGGTTAAGCTGTCCGAACTTTCTGATAGCGGCCTCATTCTGCTTCTGAGCAAGAAGCACCAAGGGTTGCAGGGAAAATTTCTTTGGCATGATCGGTTTTTAGCCTAATGGGTTTACAAAACTATTTATCAAAAATATGCGTGAAAGTTTCAACACCTGTGGCATAGTCTACGCGCTCAAACATACCTTGTTTGAGAAAACTCTCCATCCGTGGGAACATCGCTATTCCTTCATCAAGCAGCGGATCACTGCCACTGACATAAGCCCCTACACTGATCAAATCATGATTTCGTTGATAGTGGGCATACATGTGCTTGAAGTGATTAACCGAACTGAAATACTGCTCTGACACCAGACGATTCATTGCGCGACTGATCGAAGCTTCGATATCAATGGCTGGGTAATGTCCTTGCTCAGCAAGGCGACGCGACAACACGATATGACCGTCCAGAATCGCACGCGCACTGTCGGCGATCGGATCTTGTTGGTCATCTCCTTCAGTCAATACGGTGTAGAAAGCAGTTATAGATCCTCCGCCTTCTGTTCCGTTACCGGCTCGTTCCACTAACTGCGGAAGCTTGGCAAACACCGAGGGTGGATATCCCTTGGTGGCCGGTGGTTCGCCAATCGCAAGTGCAATTTCGCGTTGTGCCATGGCGTAACGGGTGAGTGAATCCATAATCAGCAGGACATTTTTGCCCTGGTCACGGAAAAATTCGGCAATGGTGGTGGCATAGGCCGCGCCCTGCATGCGCATGAGCGGACTGGTATCGGCAGGCGCGGCAACCACAACAGAACGTGCTAAGCCTACCGGACCCAGGATGTCAGTGATAAATTCCCTGACTTCGCGACCCCGTTCGCCGATCAACCCAACCACGATGACATCCGCACTGGTATAGCGTGCCATCATTCCGAGCAGGACACTTTTTCCTACGCCACTTCCGGCAAACAGCCCCATGCGTTGCCCGCGTCCCACAGTCAGCAAATTATTGATGGCACGTACCCCTACATCCAATGGCTGCTGAATCGGTGCGCGATCCAAGGGATTGATCGGTCGGCTTTGTAAGGGGGCGTTGTCCGCTTCCGGGAGGGGCCCGAGTTGGTCCAGCGGGCGACCAGCTCCATCAAGTACCCGGCCAAGTAACATATTGCCAACCGGCAAATGGCGTGTCCGATCTGCAGCCCGCCGCGTCAAGGAGCGGTTTTTTCCTCCGAGTTTGGCTACTACGGTGGGTTCTTGCGGAATTACCCGCGCACCGGGCATCAGGCCCTGAACATCATTTTCAGGCATCAGAAAGATTTTATCTCCGGAAAAGCCGACCACTTCTGCTTCGACCCGGCTATTGGGTAATTCCACAACACAGGTACTGCCTACCGCCATTTTCAGGCCAACGGCTTCCATTACCAGACCGGTAACTCGGGTAAGGCGACCACTGACCAAGAGCGATTTTCCCTGTGAGACATATGCCTTGTTGTCTTGCAGGCAATTCAGCCAACGCCGGGTGTGGTGGCTTGCGGTATCTATATTTCCAGCCATGAATTATCCTGTCCGATCGATGAGACGACACGCTTCCAACGTGTGCTCAAACTGGCATCAATTTGGCTGTTCTGGGTATCTGCCCGACAGCCGCCAGGCTCCATTTTTGCATCCTCCAAAATTTTCCAGCCAGTGTGCTCAAATTGTTCGCCCATTTTACTGCGTACCATTTCTACATCGGAGGGATGTAAAACCAGATGTACGTGCTGGTTAAAATGGGGAAGCTCATTAATGGCTTCATTGATTACGGGAAGCAGTAGCTCGGGTTTGACCTTCAACGCTTGGTGGAGCATTTGCTTGGCAACCTCAAGCGCAAGATCCAATAAGTTTTGTGCCACTTGTTGATCGACTTGCTGAAATTCCTGATCCAGCGAGCAAATGATTTCCGTTAAACGTTTTGTTTGTTCACGGGCTGATTGTTCCTCATCACGTGCTTTTTGTGCGCCCTTGGCATAACCCACGGCGTAACTTTCTTCATAAGCCTGTTTTTGAATCTGTTCAACCTCCGCTGCAGTAGGCAGGGAAACGGTAGGCAAAACTTCAACCGCTTGCGGTGCCATATCAAAAGTGGGAAGTTCCCATCGTTGATAGGCGGTGAGTTGCTCTTTGGCGACTAAATCAGACATAGGATTCATCTCCCTTGCCGCCTAGTGCAATTTGTCCTTCGTCGGACAAGCGGCGTACCACCTTGAGAATTTCTTTCTGCTCGGCTTCCACTTCACTGATCCTGACGGGGCCTTTTGCCTCAAGGTCTTCACGCAACATCTCAGCAGCGCGGGAAGACATATTTTTGAATATTTTTTCGCGCAATTCCTCGCTGGCACCCTTGAGGGCCACAATCAGCGATTCAGACTGTACTTCACGAAGAATCAGCTGGATACCGCGATCATCGACCTCGGCCAGATCATCAAATACAAACATTTCGTCGATAATTTGCTGTGCCAAGTCGGCATCATAACCGCGCACCGTTTCTATAACGGCACCTTCCTGCACGCTACCCATGAAATTCAGAATTTCTGCCGCAGTGCGAACCCCTCCCTTGATGTGCTTTTTCCCAATACCTTCACCTGTCAACAGACCGGTCAACACATCGTTTAATTCGCGTAAGGCAGTGGGTTGAACACTGTCAAGGGTGGCAATACGCAACAGCGTATCGTTACGGATACGTTCAGTAAAGAAACCGAGAATAGCCGAGGAAAGTTCTGGTTCAAGGTGAACCAGAATCGTGGCAATAATTTGGGGATGCTCGTTACCGATCAATTCAGCAACCTGGGACGGGTCCATCCATTTGAGGCTTTCAATCCCGCTGGTATCGTCGCCTTGCATGATTCGGTCTAACAGGCCGACGGCTTTGTCATCTCCCAGTGCTTGAGTCAACATGCGGCGAATGTAATCGTTGGAATCCATGCCGATGGTTGTTTTCTCTGCCGCAATCTTGTGAAATTCATCAAAAACATCGCTGATCTGTTCACGGGTGAGATTTCTCAGCGCGACCATGGTTTCGCTGATTTTTTGCACTTCCCTTGGCTCAAGATACTTCAGGACTTCTGCGGCCTCGCTGTCGCCCAAAGTCAGAAGCAATATTGCGCTTTTTTGATAGCCTTCATCACTCATCTTTGCTCACCCAATCTTTGATCACGGCGGCCACCATTTTTGGATCATTCTGTGCCAAAAGTCTTGCACCTTGAAGGCTTTGTTCATACGGTTGCTGTTGTGGTTCGTGAGAGGCAGCCTCCAAATGAGCTGCTGTTTCAGCTTCCTTTGCCGCTTCTTCTTTGGCTTCTTGAGCTTGCTTGCGTGCAGCTTCGAAATTCTTCAATGCGGGCCGAATCACACCAAATATTAAATACAATCCAATACCCGCTATGATTAAATACCTTAACGCGTCTTTTGCCAATGCAATTATTTCCGGTTGTTTCCATAGAGGGACATCAGAAACAGGTGCCTCTTTTTCAGTATTGAATTCGCTATTTAACACGTTCAATGTATCACCACGGGTTGCGTTGAAGCCCATGGCTTCTTTTACCAAAGCGGTGATCTGTTCCTTTTCGCTGTCGCTAAGCGGCTTCGACGTGGTTTTCCCAGTCTTGTCGGTAACCATGCGATTATTAACCACCAAGGCTACGGACAGTCGTTTGATACTACCCACAGGAAGCTTGGTATAGCGTATCGTTCGATCCACCTCATAATTTGTGGTCGATTCCTTATGCAAGCTGGGATTTGCACTGCTACCGGCTTCACTTACTGCACTTGCCGGTGTAACAATGGGGGCAGTGGCTGGAACCGGTGGCTGGTTCGATAATGCACCCGGAACGCCGCCCGGATTTTGCCCCCCCGCATTGCGTGATTCATCGCTTTGCTGGCTTCGGACAGCTGCCTGATTAGGGGGTTGATTCGGTCCGAAAGTTTCTGCAGTTTGTTCTGCCTGTGAAAAATCGATGTCGGCTGTAATTTGCGCATGTACATTTTCAGCACCTACCAACGGTGAAACGATGGCTTCGATGCGTTTTATATAATCCTGTTCGATCTGCCGAACATACTTGATCTGGGAGGGATCAAGCGGGGTATCGGCACCTTCCCTGGTGGGACTCAAAAGAGAACCACTTTGATCCAGAATCGTTACATTTTTGGCAGGCATATCTGCCACGCTACTTGAGACAAGATGAATGATACCGTTGACTTGTCCCGGATCCAGCGCGTGACCCGGAAAAAGCGTCAGCACGACAGAAGCGCTGGGTTTGAGTTGTTCCTTGACAAAGACGGAAGGTTTGGGTAAAGCCAGGTGAACCCGCGCACTTTGTACAGCGGCCAGCGTTTGCATTGAGCGGGCCAACTCACCTTCCAGAGCACGTTGATAATTTACTTGTTCGAGAAATTGACTGGTGCCGAACTTCTGGTTTTCCATTAACTCAAAGCCGACCAGACTCCCTTTGGGCAATCCCTGAGATGCCAGATGAAGGCGCACTTCATGCACCTTGTCTGCAGGAACCAGCAGGGCGCCTCCTCCTTCAGAAAACTTGTAAGGTATATTTTGTTGTTGCAGTGAGTCGATGATCGCCCCGCCGTCTCGGTCGGAAAGATTGCTATACAGCACACGATATTCAGGGGTTGCCCCCCACAGCCACATACCAACAATCAGCGAGAGAGTGGCTGCCAAGGCAACCATCAAGGATACCTTTTGTCTTGAACTAAGCGTCCCCAGAACTTGTGCCAATGGGGATGGCGCTGCCTGCGTTGAACTTGGGGTGTCTTCTGCCATTATATCCGCCGCGATTTCCTGTTTTAAGTGCTGCTATCAATTCCACTAACTCATACTCTGTATTATCACCCTGCATGTCACGTGTGGTACAGCGAAAAGCGAGGGAATTCCATAGCTTTTCCAGTGCTGTTCGTGTGTCACAGGCTGATATTGTTCAATCTCCGAAAATGGAGGTGGACTATGAATGTTTCCGGCATAGGCAGTATGTTGGCCCAAATGCGCTCGGCAATGGCGGTCGCACAAGGTGGCGTAGCGCCGCTGTCAACGAGTTCGACGACCGGTACGACCGGCCCAAATGGTACAACCGATTTTGCCACAGTACTAAAAGCGTCTCTCGATGGTGTGGCGCAGATGCAAAACCATGCGGAATCTGTGCAACAAGCATTTGTGCTGGGCGACAATAATGTCAACCTGAGTGACGTAATGATAAACTCACAGAAAGCTAACATAGCATTCCAAACAACTGTTCAAGTGCGCAACAAGGTAATCGCCGCATATAATGACATTATGAACATGCAGGTGTAGTTTACAAGATTGGCCTGTATTTTGCAGATGCTCACAGGTAGCACTATGCTGCCAATTGATTTATGAACAAGCCTTAACTAAGGAAATTATGAGCGAGACATCGCCAAAAGATTCCGAGTCATTCTCACTCGATCCGTCGAATTGGGCGGACTTGCGTGCGCAAGGCCATTTGATGCTGGACGATATTCTGGATTATCTGGAACATATTCGCGACCGACCGGTTTGGCAGCCTATTCCGCAAGAAGCACGTTCCAAGTTTCATGAGAAGTTGCCGAACGGGCCATCCGATCTTGCGAAAGTGCACGACACATTCATGAAGGACATTCTTCCTTATGCTGCCGGCAATGCTCATCCCGGTTTTATGGGTTGGGTTAATGGAGGGGGTACGCCTGTTGGAATGTTGGCTGAAATGCTGGCAGCCGGTTTGAACGCCAATCTGGGTGGACGGAATCAAATACCGATTGAGGTGGAGCAGCAAGTATTGCGCTGGGTACGCGAACTATTTGGGTTTCCGGAGAGTGCAAGCGGCCTGTTTGTGACCGGCACTTCCATGGCGAATATGATTGCCGTTCTGGTTGCCCGCACAGCAACGCTGGGTGGCAATGTGCGTCAGGATGGAATAGCCGCAAGCGGCAAGAAACTGGTCGCTTATGCATCTGCAGGCGCCCATGGTTGTGTCGCCCAGGCGATGGATTTGACCGGGCTCGGGTTTGACGCATTACGCAGGATCCCGATGAATGAACACTTCCAGATGGATGTTGATGCACTGGCACGGACGATCTCATCGGATAGAGATGCCGGATATACGCCATTTTTGATTGCCGGCACGGCAGGCTCTGTCGATGTCGGGGCCGTTGATGATCTTTCCACGCTGGCGGATATCGCCAAAAAGGAAAAACTCTGGTTTCACGTAGACGGAGCTTATGGCGCGCTAGCCATGCTTTCGCCCGAAATTGCACCGCGACTAAACGGGTTGGAACGGGCAGATTCCATAGCCTTTGATTTTCACAAGTGGGCTCAGGTGCCTTACGATGCCGGATTTATCTTGATGCGCGATGGTGAGTTGCATCGCAGTACTTTTGCCTCGCCCGCAGCATACCTCAAACGTGAAACACGTGGTTTGGCGGCCGGTTCGCCATGGCCATGTGATTTTGGACCGGACTTATCGCGCGGGTTTCGCGCACTGAAAACCTGGTTCACCATTAAAGTTTATGGCGCGGAAAAACTGGGTGCCGTTATTGCCCATACCTGCGCGCTGGCTCAATACATGCAACAACGAATAGTAGCGTTGCCGGAACTTGAATTGCTGGCTCCAGTTTCACTGAATATTGTTTGCTTTCGCTATCGTTGTAAAGAAACCGAGCGGGTGAATGCGGAGATCGTGTTAGCCTTACAAGAATCGGGCATTGCCGCACCCTCAACTACCACGATCAATGGTCAGTTTGCGATACGCGCCGCTATCGTCAATCATCGTACCTGCTCAAGTGACATTGACGCACTCCTTACCGCTACGATGGAATTCGGTAAAAGTATACTTGACAATAAATCTCCCCTATGAATTCTGATACAACAGCTTTTATCGCCCCACCTCACCCTCTGATTGGTCTGGCAAAACTGATGAGAATGAGCGTTGCCGGAGATGATCTCGCTCAATTGGGTAATCAGTTGGTGATTCGTGCCAGTGCAGGTGAAGGCATTGTGGATGCCAATGCGTTTATGGATTTATCGACCATTTTAATTCTTAGGGGGGAGCACAAACTTGCCATGGATATGCAAGCGCAGGCCCTTGCGTTGCAACAAATTTATACGCCGCCTACGGCAGCCGGTCCATCAGCAATCCGCGTCCTCGCTTTAATGGGGCCGGGAGATTTGATGGCCAACACTCCGCTGGAATTAATCATGGAGCAAATGGATGTTGAGCTTAATCTGTTCTATGTTTCCCCTCAACTGCCTTTGCCACCCTCGTTACCGGATCATGATGTGCTGTTTGTTTCGATTGGTGAATCCGAGGAGAATCTACCTTTACTGAAAACCATTGAAAGTGCCATTAAATCGTGGCCGCGTCCGGTGCTTAATATGCCAGACCGGATTGCTTTATTGGCGCGCGATAGCGTGTACGCAATATTAAAATCTGCGCCCGGAGTGGATATTCCGGAGACAACCCGTGTTAGCCGGCAAGCGCTGGAACAAATTGGCCGCAACGAATTATCAGTCACGGCAGTGCTTTCAGATGGAAACTTCCCGCTTATTATTCGTCCTATTGATTCACATGCCGGTAACGATCTCGCCAAGCTGGATAATTCAGCCGCCATTGCACAGTACTTATCCATCCTGTCGGAAGAAACATTTTATATTTCCCGGTTTGTCGATTATAGCGATGAAGATGGACAGTTCCGGAAATACCGGATTGTACAGATTGAAGGCCGTCCATTTGTGTGTCATATGGGTATATCCAGTGACTGGATGATCCACTACCTGAATGCGGGCATGATTGAAAGCGCTGAAAAACGTGCGGAAGAAGAACGCTTCATGGCTGACTTTGACCAGGATTTTGCCATTCGACATAAGGGTGCCTTTCAAGCGATCAACGAACGCATGGGACTGGACTATCTCGGCATTGATTGCGCTGAAACGTCAGAAGGTAGCTTGCTGATTTTCGAAGTGGATGGCAGCATGGTGATTCATGCCATCGACCCGGTTGATATCTTTCCGTATAAACAACCCCAGATGAAAAAAGTATTTGACGCATTTCGCGAAATGCTGGTCAACTCGATAAAGCGCGGTGTAACAGGCTAATGAATAAAGGGAAATCCCCTGGTACTCAGGAAATAACAGCATTAAAGGTAATGCTCACCGAGGGAAGGGATCAGGAAGCGGCAATTTACGCGCAGACGATGACAGAACGATTTCCAAGGCACCCTCTTGGCTGGAAGGTTTTGGGCGCAATAATGATTCAACTTGGACGGAATGCTGATGCGATTGAACCGCTGCAGAAAGTGGTTTCTCTGTCGCCAAAAGACGCTGAAGCATATAACAATCTGGGAATTTTACTTTATAAATTTGGTAGGCATTCTGAAGCAGACAGAATTTACCATCTAGCTTTAAAAATCAATCCAAATTTCGCAGATGCACATAATAATCTTGGATTGAATCTTAAAGAACAAGGTCGGTTAGTCGAGGCTGAGACAAGTTTCAAGCGTGCGTTGCAGATCAATCCGGGTTTAGCTGATGCACATAGCAATTTGGGCAATACACTCCAAAAATCGGGGCGGCTTGATGAGGCCGTGGCAAGTTTCAAGCGTGCGCTGCAGATCAATCCGGGTTTAGCTGATGCACATAGCAATTTGGGCAATACACTCCAAAAATTGGGGCGGCTTAATGAGGCCGTGGCTAGCTTCAGGTGTGCACTTCAATTCAATCCAAACTTTGCTGTTGCTTATTTCAACCTAGGATGCACCCTCCATGAACTGCGAAGGCTCAACGAAGCCGATGCCAATTTTCAACGTGCGCTACAGATAAATCCGGACTTTGCCGACGCACACAACAACTTGGGGAATGTTCTCCATGAACTGGGTTTGCTGGATAGGGCTGGGTCAAGTTACCGCAAGGCTATACATATCAATCCAAACTTTGCTGAAGCACACAGTAATTTGGGAAGAACACTCCGAGAACTTGGTCGGCTAGACGAGTCAGAGGCTAGTTGCCGGAGGGCGTTACAAATCAAACCCGATTATGACGAAGCACACAACAACTTGGGTGCTGCACTACAAGGGTTGGGTCGACCTGACGAGGCCGAAGGAAGTTATCGTCGGGCATTGGAGATCAAATCCGATAATGAGCAAGCTTATAATAACTTACTGTTTATAAATGGTTATAATATTTCTCTCGATCCGCCTGCTTACCTTTCTCTTGCTCGCGGATGGGAACATGCATGCATAACCGAGAATGAACGTCAATTGGCGCACGATAAAACATTTCGACGTTCTCCACTAGTTGGCAGGCGGCTAAGGGTTGGCTATGTGTCGGGAGATTTTCGACAGCACGCGGTGAGTTATTTCGTCGGGCAGCTTTTCGGCCAACATGACCGCGAGCGGATAGAGTTGTTTGCTTATGCGAACAACGGCATACAGGATGCTGTCACAGCTCGCTTGCGAGCTCAGGTTGAACACTGGATTCCTGTTTTTGGAATGACGGACAAGCAAGTTATAGATCGAATTGAATTGGATGAAATGGATGTATTAATTGATCTGTCGGGCCATACAGAATCAAACCGCTTGGGAGTTTTTGCTCGTCGAGCAGCGCCTATACAAGTTCATTATCTGGGTTATTTCGCCAGTACAGGCCTGACAGAAATTGACTATTTGATCGGAGATGAAAGCTTAACGCCACCTGAAACAGATAGTCACTTCAGTGAGCAAGTATGGCGCTTGCCAAGAATCAGGGCAAGCTACGACGGTAATGCGAGTGCACCCATTCCTTCTTGGCGCGCTTGCCAAGAAGGAACAGTATGCCTGGGAAGTTTTAACAATTTAGGCAAACTGACCACTGCGACTCTAGCTGTTTGGGCGAAAATACTCCATGCGTTACCGGAAGGTAAGCTATTGTTAAAAACCAAAGAGCTGGCTCATGCTGGAAATCGCCAACGCATTCTGGATATCATGGACGATCATGGCATTTTGTCACACCGTATTGAACTTATGGACAGCAGTGCCACGCCGGATTGGTCTACACATATGTCCTATTACGACCTGCTAGATATTGCACTTGATCCGATAGGCGCCCATGGTGGATATACAACTACCGGCGATGCTTTGTGGATGGGGGTCCCCGTAATTAGCCTTGAGGGAGATCGTATGGCATCGCGTATGGCTTCTTCGATGTTGGCCGCCATTGGCCAACCTGAATGGATAGCTCGAACAGAAACGCAATATGTAGATAAAGTCGTTGCTCTCGCTCGTGACGTTGTACAGCGCAAGGCACTTCGATTCAGCCAGCGCGAGAAGATGTCCTGTAGTACTTTGTGCGATGCCAGAGGCTTGGCAATAGCGTTGGAAAATGCCTATTACGAAATGTTCAACAGGTGGCAAGAAAGAAATTGAGTTAAACATGAAAACAGCTTTGAGTGCTCAGTAAATTATCATTATGGGAAGCGGATTAAAAGTTAAGCCTGGAAGAAACGATCCTTGCCCTTGTGGCAGTGGTAAGAAATTTAAAAAATGTTGCCAAGATGCATTTGAAGCACCCTCATCAGCTAGAATAGCGATGCCTCCAGCCGACATTGCCCCACTTGTTGCACTATTCAATGCCGGGCGCTATGAAGAACTTGAAAACCAATCTCGCTTGGCTATTGATCATTACCCCGATTCAGGAATGGCATGGAAGGTGTTGGGTGTTGCCCTTCTGGGGCAAGGAAAAGGAGCAATTCCAACATTGCAAAAAGCAGCAAAGCTTCTGCCCAATGATGCCGAGGTGCATAATAACTTAGGAATTGCTTTGGCAGCTACTTGGCAGCTTGATGATGCCGTTTTGTGCTATCGGCAAGCATTAAAAATAAAACCGAACTTTGCCGAAGCATACAACAATATGGGCAATGCGCTGAAAGATACTGGTCGTCTCGATGAGGCAATCGCTTGTTACCGTCATGCGGTAGCACTGGTTCCGAGCTATACGCAAGCTCATAGTAATCTGATCTATCTCTATTATTTTCACCCCGCTTTCGACGAAGCAAGCATCTTGTCACAGGCAAAGCAATTTACAGTCGGGCAAGAAGTGCCAAATGATTCGTTGATCGAAGTAAATAAAAATCCAAAAAAGAAATTGCGCATTGGCTATGTTTCCCCAGATTTTCGCGATCATTGCCAGTCACTTTTTACCATTCCACTGCTGTCAAATCACGACCATACGCAGTTCGAAATATATTGCTACGCACAATTGGCTAAAGTGGATGAAATCAGTCAGCGTCTGGCTGGCTATGCAGATGTTTGGCGTTCGACGAGTGGGATGAGCGATGCGCAACTTGCGGAGATAATCACCAACGATGATATTGATATATTGATTGATCTCACCATGCATATGTCTTACGGTCGTCCACTACTATTTGCACGCAGGGCGGCACCTATACAGGTCGCCTGGCTTGCTTACCCGGGAACGACAGGAATTCCGGCAATGGACTATCGGCTGACGGACCCTTGGCTGGATCCCATTGAATTAAGCGATGATCGCTATACTGAGAATACCATACGGCTACCGGATACTTTTTGGTGCTATGATCCGCTGGTAGAAGGCTTGGAACCCAATGAGTTGCCGGCTTTGGCTAACGGTTACATTACATTTGGATGTCTGAATAATTTCTGTAAAGTTTCAGACGATACCCTTTCCCGATGGGGAAAGATCATGTCAAGCGTACCACTTTCACGTCTGATTTTATTGGCGGCACCGGGGCGACACCGTCAAAGAGTGCTCAACTTATTGGGACATCAGGGAGTGGCCGCCGATCGTGTTGAGTTTGTTGTGTTTCAACCGCGATCAGACTATCTTCAAACTTATCATCGTATAGATCTATGTCTTGATACCTTGCCCTACAATGGTCATACCACTAGTTTAGATGCATATTGGATGGGCGTGCCGGTAGTGACCCAAGTGGGGCAAACTATCGTGGGGAGAGCCGGATGGAGCCAGCTAAATAACTTGGGTTTATCCGGGCTCGCCGCGTTCGATGAACAAGCATTTATTGACATCGCGGTCACGCTCTCGGCTGATTTACCCAGGTTAAGTCAGCTACGACACTCACTTCGTAGTTGTATGGAATCCAGCCCCTTGATGGACGGAAAACGATTTGCTCGTGCAATTGAAGCCATCTACAACCAAATATGGTACGGTAGATGATTGAGTAAGTATTAGGAACAGTAATCTGGCCTGCGAGGCACTTACCGTTAAAATGTTGCAATACCGAGATTATTAAGCCGCCTATGTACCTGAGTTACTTTGGCCTTGCCGAAGCCCCGTTCTCCATTGCACCGGATCCGCGCTATCTCTTCTTGAGTCAGCGCCATCAGGAAGCACTTGCTCATTTACTCTATGGCGTCAATGGAGGAGGCGGATTTGTTTTGCTTACCGGTGAAGTTGGCGCGGGCAAAACAACTGTTTGTCGTTGTTTGCTGGAACAGATTCCGGATTCGTGTGATGTAGCCTATATATTTAATCCGAGACAGACCGTGGTCGAGTTGCTTTGGTCGATTTGTACCGAATATAACATTGCGACTCCCGCAGGCAACACCAGCCCCAAAGTATTGATCGATTGCATTAACGCTTACCTGCTGGATGCACATGCGAGAGGTCGGCATACCGTGTTGATTATCGACGAAGCACAGAACCTGTCTGCCGACGTTCTTGAACAAATGCGGTTGCTCACCAATCTTGAAACCAGCCAGCGCAAGCTGTTGCAAATTATTCTGCTGGGCCAGTCAGAGCTGGCAATAATGTTGGCAAGACCCGAACTCAGGCAACTCGCACAGCGGATTATTGCGCGTTATCATCTGGAACCACTCGCACGAAATGAAGTGGGTGACTACGTTCGGCACCGTCTTGGTATTGCGGGTACCCAACGCCAGCTGTTTCCCGATGCGCTTATGGGACAGCTATACCGTTTGAGCGGAGGTCTTCCCCGTCTCATCAATGTGTTGTGCGACCGCTCGCTTTTGGGTGCTTATGTACAAGCAAAAGAGCGGGTTGATCGTGCCACGTTGAAGCAAGCTGCACGCGAGGTTTTCTACAGTCCTGCGGTACCGCAAAATAAGGTGAGACTCCGTATACTGTCTGGTTTGCTTGCCGGAATTATTGCAGTCACGGTGTTAAGTCATTTTGTAGTGAATGCACCTGAACCTGTACCCAAGAAAGCAGAAATACAAACTACTGCTAGCAGGCAACAAGCTACCATTCCGGAAAAAAACATTACCCTGGCCTCGTTGGAATGGCCTGTAGCAGAGCCCCGCTTGAACAGTAAAGCATTAGCCTACGCCGTGCTGTTTCGTGCCTGGGGTGTGGACTATCAAGGTAAAGATGCGTGCCTTCAAGCTAAAGACATAGGATTGCAGTGTCGTGCAGCTAGAGGCGGATTGGAAGAATTGAGACAATATAACCGGCCGGCAGTTCTGCTTATGAACGACAATAAAGGCCAGGAATTTTACGCAACTTTGACCCGATTGGACGACCATTCTGCAACCCTCTCCATCGGCCAGGAATCCAGAATAGTTGCTCTTGGGGGACTTGCAGAACAATGGTCCGGACAATATACCCTGCTTTTTCGAAAGCCGCCGATTATGCGCCAGAAAATCCGGCTTGGCGACAGCGGGCCGGATGTGGAATGGGTGAAAAATCAACTTGAACAACTCTATGGCAAAGTAACCACAACGAACCGGGAACACGTATTCGACGAAGCTATGATGCGTCAGGTTAAAGATTTTCAGCTTGTTCACGGGCTCGCCCCTTACGGTACGGTAGGTGCGCAAACTATGCTGCGGCTGGGTAGCGAGGCAGATTCGTCTGCACCGAAGTTAATTCAGCAGCGGGCAGGGAAATAAACATGTCGTATATTCTGGAGGCACTTAAGAAATCTGACCAGCAAAGGCAGCGTGGAGCAACTCCAACCCTGCCCGCAGCACAAGCAATGGAAAAAGTCGGGAAACAAATAGATTCGGTAAGGTATGTGTTAATTGCAGTGGGGTTGCTCTGCGCAGGAATTGCGATTGGATGGTTGCAACCTTGGCAATCGGCTTCTACGGTTAAGCAAACTGCCGGGAAATCGGAAATGCCAGCTAGTTCAACGTTTGCTCCGGAAACACCTGCAATAAACAGAAACTTAGATGGAAAATTATCAGTTCACAATTCAGCACCTGATGTGCAAGTAGCATCCAGCGTTGAGGGGGCACCAACCCTTATTGGCACTCCCGACCGATCGGCGGTGGCGGGTGCCAGCGCTACAGCTACAGTGCCGATGGTGAAAAAAACCGTCGAATCTGCAGAGCTGCCCCAACAACAGAAAGCAATACCTTTGGCCGAACTTCCCCTCTCAATTCAGCAAGAAATTCCTGCCATGACGATTCAGCTTCATTCCTTCTCAAGCAAGCCTGAAAACAGTATCGTCAGTATCAATTCGCGATTGATGAAAGAAGGCGAAACGTTGAGGCCTGGACTTAAGCTGGAGCAGATTACACCGGATGGCGTGATTTTCAGTTACAAAGGTTATCGATTCGAGCATGGCATATGGTAGTGCGAAAATCTTTCAGCCCAGACACAATTATTGATTTATCGCCTGTTTGACCGAACGCATCAAAAGCCCTTCAAAAGCATTTAATATTGTATTCACATAAATGTTTTTGTGCGCAAGTGGCCCCGTGCTTTTTTCGGGGTGAACCAGCATGGTGGGATTGGCTTCAAAAACCAATATTCGTCCATCTGCCATAATTGAGAAATCGATTCCCGCATAATCGAGATCCATCCGCTCACCTATGGCCGTAATGGCTTGCAATCCTTTGCATCCAAGCGCGCTTTCAGGATCTTGTAGAAACACTTTTTCTTCCTCAGTTTTCCATGGATAAGATTCCATTTCGGATGTGTAATAGTGCACCATCCAGTTTTGTGAAATCGCCAAGTGGTAAGGATAAGGTTTGCGGTCTATAAAAATGATCCGATACTTGCGGAACCAGGAATCGGCTGAACGGAAGTCCACAAAACGGGATACATAAACCGGACCGGATTGCAACTTTCTGGCTTGTTCAAGATCGGGGAGGGTTTTTGCCAACACCAGACCGATCCCGCCCTGAGTATGTGCCGGACGAATGAGCAGTGGCAACTGATCCCCAATAGATTCAACCCATTCGTCGGGATTGGCAAACCGCCATACCGGTGGAATAAGCAGATTGTCTATTCCATCAAGTAGAGCAGGCAATTTATTACGGGCGGTGCGTGCAACCTTGTCGGGATGATTAAGTAAGGGCTTGTTGCAGACTTGAAGAAACCGGCTGACAGGTTCAAGGGTATTGCCGGTTGTGTCCGGGTCGCCCATCGCGTTAAAAACAAGGTCATGGTTGGGTAATGTATAAAACTGCTCATCAGAAGCGTATTCAATCATCCAATCAATTATAGTGTTTGTCTTCTGATTAAAAAGGTGGCTAAGATTGAGATTTCCTTTGCCCGCATCGAAAAGAATTAACACCGTTTTATTGGCGCTGGATGAATGAGTCACAAAAATATTCTTTTGCGAATAGGCAATATCAATATGTTGCCTAGCTTCGGTAGTTCGCCCATGTTCAGACAGAATTACTGCAAGATTAATATTCGAATTGACGTGATAAGTGTCAAGTTTCAGAACATCACGATAGCAACGTTCTGCCTCTGCGTGCTTCAACAGATGACCATTAACGACCCCCAGGTTATACAGCGCATCAAGATAATCGGGGCGGCAGGCCAAAGCGTGTTCAAAGCATGAATGGGCTGCCGGAAAATCGTTTAATTTAGTTCTGGTAATACCCAGATTGAAATAGGCCTCTGCCATTTTTGGATCAGCTGCTATAGCAAGTTCGTATTGGACTGCTGCCTCATTGAAGCGATCCGTTTCCATTAGCAAATCACCCAGATTGAGATACGCAATCGCGTAATCCGGGTTTATTTTTATGGCACCCTTGAATGCTTCAGTGGCATCCTGAAATTTACCCAACTTTCGAAGGACAATGCCTAAGTTATTGTAGGCTTCCGCATAGTTGGGTTTTAATAAAATTGCCTTTGTGTAACAGGCAAGTGCTTGGTCAAACTCTCCCCGGTCGAATAAAATGATGCCGATATTGTTGTGAGTTTCAGGCAGATTAGAGTTCAACCCCTGCTTATAACTTGACAGAGCTTCATCCAGTTTTCCCAATGAATAAAATGCACTGCCCATATTGTGGAAAGCATCCGAGAAATCTGGTTTGGAAGTTACAACTATCCGGTAATTGTTAATGGATTCCAAATACTGCCCCAACGACTTCTGAACATTTGCCAAGTTATAGCGAGCCTCTATAAATTCCGGATTGAGCTCAATCGCTTTAATGAAGCTCTGTGCTGCATTATCAAGCTTGCCCTGACATTGCTCAGTGTTACCTATTCCGAAATAGGCCGAAGCCGAGTCTGGGACAAGTTCAAGAACTTTCGAATAGCATGCGTTGGACAAGTCAAATTGTCCGTTCATTCGATAGGCCATGCCGAGTGAAATGAGGTAGGAGGTATTGTTTGGAACTTGATCACATGCTTTTGAAATGAGGGTAATAGCAAAGTTAAGGTCGCCAAGCTGACACACTGCATTTCCCATGAGATGGAGGGCATCTGCATGGTCTGGGTTTGTCTGCAGGATCTGCTGATATATTTCCACCGCTTCAGCAAGTCTCCCCGCCCGGTGGTGCTCCAGGGCGGTTAGAATATCCATGGCATTAATTTAATAAGGACTACGTTAACCGTATATTCGGAAAAACGATTTAAGGATAATTTGCTAGTGAGTAACATCACTTTGCAATTTCACAACATAGCGCTGTAACAACGTAGAAGCTTCGCCACTCAGGTGAATAAACTCACAACCGGCACGCTTGGAGCGTTTCCCATTACGCAGGGTAACTTCGAATGAATTCTTTACTTTGACGGTGGCAGATATCAACCCAATGTCGGGTAGCTGAATTTTACAGTTTTCATATATATTACCGGGGAGCAAGGTGGTGTCATGGACTTCACACACCAGCGCTACGCCCCCGCCACTAATATCCATGATGGTTAATTCGCGTTTGGAAACAGGTGTGCCGGATTGCTCGGTGCTCATGGGTGGAGACAATGGAATGATGCACTTTAAAGGGTTGTTGGCAGGAGTCGTCAAGCGGAAATATTCCCGCCTTTGGATGCGTAATAATTTGTCAGGAACAGGAATATGGAAAGCAGAATAGTCGTCGAGTATTGTGTTTTCTATATGAGTTGCTACGAATTGTACTTTTACCTGATGATACGAACTAATGAAGACGATCTTCTTGCTTAACAAAATGCGCTGGTTACTTGCTGAAATAGGGCCGACTTCCAGCCAAATGCCTTGTTCGTTAACTTTCAGCATCGTTGTCAGAATAAAATCATCCCCTTCGCCGTAATACAAAGCCGCTCGTGAGTTATCGCGCACGATACCTTTCAGAATTGATTGAATTTCCCCCTTGGAGTGGATCATGAATCGGCTATCCTCACCTTCGGAAAGCAATTCAATTTTTAAAGGGACTTCTTGTTTTCTAATCATAATACTGCCCAAGTCGAAATATCGCCTGAAATTTTACAGGTGAGATTGTCAGTTAATTCAAAAATTAGAAGGGAATTCTAGTATTGATTTGGCGTACCCGCCAACAAGTTTTTAAGAGGAACTTGGACGAAGACGGATTTCACATACTATAGCCTGGCCAGGCTTTCACTTTGAAGTCGGGTAATGTAGCGTTGTAACAATATGTTGGAAGAATTTTCCAGACCAATAAAATGGCATCCAACACGTTTATGAACGATGTTATTGTGCGAGTTAAAGTTAATGCCGGTACGCACCTCAATAGTGACTTTCAGTATGCCCACGTCAGGTATTGAAATTTGACAATCCGGATAAACTTTATTGGGTACCAGCATAGTTTCCTGCTCACCGCAAAGCAAACCAATGCCACTCCCACTAATATCAAGTAGTGGGACAGAACGCATAATCATCGGGTCGTCGGGATTGTCCGGTTGAATGGGAATAACACATCTGAGTATCGTTTGCGAGGGAATGGGAGTACGAAAAAATTCACGCCTTTGAATACGCAGCAGGAAATCAGGTAATGCGATATAAAATGACTCGTTATTATCAAATAAGTCATTCTGAATATCATGCGACACGAATTGAATTTTTACATGGTGATGTGAACTGACAAACGTAATTTTATCGCTGAGTAAAATCTGCCTATTTTCGGGTGGGAAAGGACCTACATCCAACCACATACCGTGATCGTTAGCACCCAGTAGACTGGTTAGAATAAAATTACGGTCGTCTCCATAAAACAAGGCAACGCGCGTACCTTGATCTGCAATATTTTGCAGGATAGACAGAATTTCCCTTTTTGAGTTAATGTGGAACTCAACATCCTCATCGTTGTAGAAATGCTCAATTTTTAGTGGGACTTCATGCTGTGACATGCGGTACTCAAGGATGAATTTGGATCAATGCTGCCTATTCTACCTATATTTGGCTTTTACCATATCAGGATTTGCAGGGTTTTCCCCGTGCTCCAAGCGGTATAGCCAAGCCAGTAGTTCAGCCACAGCCATATAAAGTTGTGGCGGAATGTGTTGATCCAACTCCACTTGCATAAGGAGTCCGACCAACTCCTCGGATTCATGCACATAAACGCCATGTTGTTTGGCACGTTCAATGATTGCCTGCGCAATTAACCCGCGCCCTTGAGCTACAACTCGTGGAGCTGTTTCGTGTTTCCGGTAAGCTAGGGCAACCGCCATCTGCCGCTTATTATGTGTTGTCATAATGAGTTGCTGGATGGGTTAAACCCAATCCATCCAAAGATTGGGTTTATAGAGTGAAATTCAGGATACATGGGTCACCTGAGTGGAGAGCACCGGTATGCCGGCATCCGTCAATGCTGAGACCAGTTTAGTACTGGCACTGCCAAGCACATTTCGAGTTTGAAGCTTATCAGCATTCAAGGCTAGACTTAACCCTGCGCTGTTGAGTCGCAGGGTAGCCGAGACCATCCCAAGATTCGGCAGATCCAGCTGAATTTGAGTAACCCATTGTCGCTGACCTTCTACAGAGGGGTTTTGTGAGGGTTGCTCATGAACATCCCACTGCATGTCCTGTCCGGGCCAGATGTTTCCTTGCCAAATCATTTGGTTGGTTTCCAAAGCGTTCAGCTGCTGCTGAACTAAAGGCTGCAAATGCTCGGGAATACCCAGGGATTTGTTTTCAGTCATCGAAGAGGCAACTGATGGGTGTGTCGGATTGCTGCCTACCAAAGCTCCGGCTTTGTCGTTCACCATAGCTGTGTGCTCAGTACGATTATTTTGCAAGGGTTGTTTACCGGCGGCGATTTCAACCGTTGTCTGGTTGCTGGCAGGGGTACTCTCACTCGCAATGTTACCGGATGGACTATTCCCAGCTGTCGGCTTGTTTCCAGGGTTGTTTCTGGTGATAGCCCGTGTTTGTTCCGGAAGTAAATTCTGTGGTTCTTGCATAAGCTGGGCGGTACTTCGATCTCCTCCCAGCCATTGGGCCTGATGCGACTCATAAAACAGACCGCTGGTACTCAGCGCTTCTTGCAACATACCGGCAAGCTGTTTGGTTTCAGGAACTTGTGGCTCAGTCCATAATGGGCTGCTTTGTGCTGCACGCACGTAAGCCTTTTCAGGTGCTTGTTGCGATAATGAAGACAGGACTCTTGAAGTATTGCTCAGTTGCTCGGGAGTGGAAAGGGGTTTTTCTGAACTGGCCATGCTGAAGGTCACGCGAGGCTGCAGCGCCGTGACTTGCAAAGCTAGGGTGTCGCCGATATGAACGGTTGGCGGAAGCTCCATTTGAACAAGCTGGCCGGATACATTCACCTTGAATACATTCGTGGCGAGCTGCGTTTGCACGATGCCTTGTACTTTTTGTCCAACCTCAAACTGTAATCCTGTTTTGGCAGCGACATCAGTTGTTCCAGAAGGGAGTGCCGGCTTCTGTGCAAGCGTATATTCTTTTAGTGCATTCAGGAGGCTGACCGGAAGCATGTCTGGTCTCTGCGTTATTGATGGGGCAAGTTATGCATCATATTATAGAAGCAGTACCCCATCATGCAGAATCAAACCTTGGAGTAGGCGTCCAGCAAACGGCGTTCTTGCCCGACGCTTTTCATGATGCGCTGCAATTGAGCCATCCAAGGCTCAGTTCGATTGCGAATTTCCGCGTCGTCGGCAAGAATTTTGCGGATCAACGCCACCTTGCGCAACCGTGAGCTTTCGTCCAGCGGGGTCGTTGCATCTACTGGCTTCATGAATGCCACACGTTGGCTGCACTGCTTTTCAAGTTCTACCAGATTGTCCCATTGGTTTTTCACAGCGGCATCGCGCATCTGCCCGGTAAGCGTGGAGAGAAACTCGTAATTTTCAACGACTGGATGCATGGTTCATACTCTTCCATAGGTCAATGCGGCCGGGGCATGTTTGACCGGGTTGGTTTGCGTTATTGGGGAAGACGCATTTTGTTGCCGGGTTTGCAATGATACCGGGCCTATTTGTTCCCATGCGCCTTTAAGCTCTGTAAGCAAAGTACTGACTTCATCCAGTGCGGCAACATCATTTTTAAGGTTCGCAACCATTAACCGCTGGTTCATATAATCGTAAAGAGCAGAAAGGTTATTGGCCAGTTCCCCGCCCACATTCTTGTCCAGACTGGATTTCAGGCCCGACTCGATGATCAGAATGGCGTGTGAAATCGACTTTCCCTTGGCGGGGATATTTTTTCGTAACATATTATTTTTTGCCGAACATATAGCCAGCAATGCACCTTGGTACAATAATAAAATCAGCTTGTGCGGATCCGCACCTGCCACATTGGTATCTATTGCGACATTGGTATAAGCGTTAATAGCCGTGCTATTCATGCTGATCTCCGATTAATTCGATTTAACCAAGGCGGTCAATTGTTGCGACAAATAGGTGCTGGTTGAGGCCATGCTCGCCAATGATAAATCAAGCGCAGTATATTGCTTGGTGTAGCTGGCCTGAAGCAGGGAAAGACGGGCTTGTTGAGCCGTAATCTGCGTGCCAAGGTTCTTGACAGTACTGTTCTGGCCTGCTACAGCAGATGAAAGTAAGCCGGTGCTGGCAGTTTGCGACTTGGCCCAAAGATTCAGTTGACCTGCAAAACCTTGCGAATAGTCAACTGTTCCACGATCTCCCAATGCGCCACCGTTAACTAAAATTTTGAGTCCCAGCGCATTGCCCGCTGATGCGGTGAGAGATTGTCCGGAACCGGTTGCAGCAACGCCTCCTATGGAACCTGCAACGTCTACTCCGGTTGTAGATACCGGAGCGCTGCCCAGCAGATTGCTCGCACCGTTACCGGACAATGACACATTGGAAGTTGATCCATATTTTTTCGAAGTAACGGTAAGTACCCCATTATTTTGCGCAACAGTGACTGCGCCTGCAGAAGATAATGTGCTTGACCCATTGATCTCATTTTGCAATTCGGTAGCAAGCGTAGCGGCAGTGTAAGTACCTGGTGTCAGAGAGATTGCAGCGCTGGCGCCATTGAGCGTAACATTTAAGGTATCGTTGATACCCGAGGAAATAATTAATCCCGCCGCTGCAGATCCAGCGAGACTCCCTTGTGTGGCAAGTTGTGAAATATTTACATTATAGTTTCCGGCTTTAGCAGTAGAGGCTGCAGACGTGTAGCTGATCTGAGGATCTGTTGCTTGGCCCACAGTGTCGAAGAGCGCTGCAACATCACTGAAATTCTTGCTCAAAGCGGTGTTGAGTATGGTTTGGTTTACAGCCAAGGTTCCATCCGACTGAAATGTGACACCGACATCAGGCAAAGAACTGAGAACGCCCGCACCATTTACGGGAGTGTTAAGCATTTCATGTAGCTGGGAATTTAATGTATTTACGGCAAAATCACCCATTAAGATCGCACCTGTTTTGGTCGAAGAGTTATATGCCGTTACGTTATTTATGACCGTATGCAATGCGTTAAAAGCATTCACAAAAGTAGTTACAGCCCCAGAGGCTGAGCTCGTATTTTGAGCGATGCTCAAAACTATCGGGGTGGTTGAAGTTTGCTGAAGATTGAGAGTCAGGCCTGAAATAACATCAGACACCGTGTTGCTCGGTTTGCTTACGGCTATGCCATTGACGGTGAAGTTTGCATTTTGCGCGGCGGCTGTTTGTGTCAGATTTTGAACAGAGCTATTACTAGGGTCTTCTGTGAGTAAAGAGCTCAAAGCAGCGTCCCCTGCAACTGATATTTGCATGCTATTGTTTGCCCCGGAAGAGTTGGAGCTTAGCGTTAGTCGATAAGGTGTTGAGCTACCATCATTGATGATAGTTGCTGTAACACCGATGTTCGCCGCATTGATCGCAGATGCGATGCCTTGCAGTGAATTGTTTGAAGAATTGATAGTTACCGTTTTTGCGCCGCTGCCATTTGAGGTAAATGTGGTCCCAGCTTCCAGCGCTACACCCGTACCAGAAGCGGTGGCAGCAGAGGAAATGACAAAATTGTTAGCGTCCGTAATCGATACAATAGTCGCACCACTTGGAATACCGGCACCAACAATAGTTGCACCCACTGAAAGATTCGCAGTTGAACCTGAAACAGTTGTTGACCCACTGGTTGTCGATGCGCTGAATGTGGCCCCAGTTTGCAATGAAACGGAAGTGCCAGAAGCAGTAGCGGGTGAGGAAATGACAAAATTGTTCGCATCGGTAATGGATGCAATGGTCGATCCCATTGGAATGCCATTGCCTGATATCGCGGCGCCTACCGCAAGATTGGCGGTGCCCGGTACGGTTACGGTTGTGGATCCACTCGTTGTAGTTGCGCTCAGAGAGGTTCCATATTTTCCTGTAGCCGAGTTCACGGTATTGCCGTTAATGGTGCCAAAGTCAAAGGTGAGAGTAGTTGTACCGCCAGCTCCAATGGCAGCAGTTTGGTTTACTACCCCAGGCGCTACCAAGGTTTGTGCCTGCGCTAGCGTCGAAATACTTACAGAATATGAGCCTGGTGTCGCCGTGGTTGAAGCCGTGGCGGTCAATGCAGAACTGTTAGATGAATTCGCGTTCATTCCCTGAAATTGGGTGGCATCAGTGAGCCCCGACATTGCTGACTGGAAGGTGCCGAGTGCGCTCTGGACAGCACCATACGCAGAGATTAAAGCCTGACTATTTGCCTGTTGATTTTGCAGATTGATAATGGGCTGTTGCTCAGTCGACATCAACTGGCTGACTAGGCTGGCAACGTCAATTTGAGTGCCCAACGAACTGGAGGTCGAGGTGACGGAACTGCTACTGGACATAATGAAACCTCTCTACTGGTCTAGCTGATCGTTTGTTAAAACAATTCCCATTCGCGGCAAGCCTAATTAAACTACGAAATGCTAGGTTATAACCATTTCTTCAGCTTGTCAAAAGACCTTAGAGTAGACAATTGAAATGACTAAATAGTTCTATCAAGATTCGAAATGAAATTATTCTAAGCTTCCTGCTTAACCAATGCACCGGGTTGTGATTGTGCAACCATTTGCGAAATCGCCACGGCAGACTTTGATGGGAACTGACTAATAAGCTGCCCAGTTTGAGTATCAACCACCTTGATAACTGCTTGATCCGAACCTTTTTCTATGCTGAACTCAACATTCGAATTGTTCTGCTTCATAGTATTATTGATGCTATCAACAGCGCTTTTCAGTTGTGCGTCAGTGGGTTGAACTGTTTTTTGCGGGGGAGTCGGTGTCCCTTGTGGGGGCGTAACTGAAACGTTTTGTGTACCGGGTGCAACCGCAGAAGCAGGGCCACTTGTATTGCTAGTGAATCCTGCTACTGGTGCTACACCATTTATATTCTGGATGAGCATGATGCCTCTCCTTAGTCTTAAATTTTGCTGATAGCCCGGCCGGAAGATTTCGGCCGGGCTTATCTTAGATTGTCAATACTTATTTCAACAGAGCCATTACACCATTAGGCACGGAGTTAGCTTGTGCCAGCATTGCGGTACCAGCTTGTTGCAGGATCTGCGAACGAGTAAGGTTCGCGGTTTCTGCAGCAAAGTTGGTATCTTGAATCAAGCTACGGGCTGCAGTAAGGTTTTGTCCACTGGTTGCCAGATTTGAGATGACTGAAGTGAATCGATTTTGCACGGCACCCATATTAGCCTGTTGGTTGTTGATGTTGAGAAGCGCAGCGTCAATAACTTGGATCGCTGAGTTCGCACCGGCTACGGTGCCGACATTAATTGTGCTAACACTATTTAATGTGCTACCAACAGTGGTTGTTACACCGGTAACATCGGTGGAAGTTCCCGTAACCGCGTATGAAGTAGGTGAACTGAAGTTAACCTGTCCTCCTACCGTGGCTGAGTCACCAGCGGTACCGATACCTGTTAGGGCGGCAGAAGCTGCGCCGGAACCTGTTACTGTTATGGTGGAGGTGGTACTTGATGCATTTTGTACCGCAATGTCAGCTCCTGTGGAATTACTCAAGGTGATGGTATTGGCAGTGGTATTGAAAGTTGCAGAGATACCACTTGTTCCAGATTGTGCATTGATCGAGCTAGCTAATCCAGCCAAATCATTTTGACCAGTTCCGTTTGAAACAGATACCATGCTTTGCGTTTTTATACCAGCAGACGTGACTGAGGTCGAATATAAATTCAAGCTTACTGCACCAGTACCCAAACTGGCTAAGGTTACCGTATTGGAAGCAGTGGCAGTGACACCGGTTGAAGAGATTGACGGGCTGGCATTGATCGCTGCAGCAATTTGATCTGCTGATTGGCCTGCAGTTGTGGTTACATTGCCAGAGGTCCCGTTTCCCGAAACTGATATAACATCACCTGTACCAGAACTACTTGCATTGGATGCAACTGTTGAAATATTGAAAGCAGCAAAAGTTGCCGGGTTTAAAGAATCTGCATTGGAAAGGGTGATTGTGTTGGCAGTTGAATTAATGCTTGTAATGATCGTTCCGGATGCAAAACCGTGACCGGCAATGTTTTGCCCCACTTGAAGACCCGTTGTGCTACCCAAAGTTAATGTTTTACCATCCGTGGACTCCGCAGAAACGGCAAGACTGTTTGCTCCAGCGCTGTTGGTTGCTACGGACATGGTACCAACCGTGTTGGAAGGCAATTGATAACTGCCAATATTGGAACCTTGAAGGTTACCAATTGAAATATTAATATTCTGGTTTGCGTTGGAACCCACTTGAAATTGCGCATTCGAGAGGGATCCATCCAGCAGATTAGTCCCGTTGTACTGGGTTTGGGTGGCAACCTGATTGATTTGAGCTTGCAACTGTGCAATTTCAGCCTGAATAGATTGGCGATCGGAAGTTGAATTGCTGCCGTTTGCCGCCTGCACAGCCAATGTACGCATCCGTTGCAGGTTGTCTGCGATAGTAGACATACCACCTTCAGCCGTTTGAGACATGGAAATACCATCATTGGCATTTTGCGAGGCTTGCGCTAAACCTTGGATTTGTGAAGTCATGCGCGTGGAAATTGCCAAGCCTGCCGCATCGTCCTTTGCGCTATTAATGCGCAGGCCGGAAGACAAGCGTTGCAATGAAGTTTGCAAGGACATTTGCGAGGTGCTCAAGTTATTCTGGGCATCGAGTGACGCAATGTTCGTGTTGATATATAAGGCCATTTTAATTCTCCTTTTAATACAGTTTTCTATTACGGCAACTTGCCGCGTACGTTGGTTTTCTTGATATTGCCTGACACAAGCAACCGCCGTTGTTTAGGTTATCGGGCGCAGTTGGGGAAACTTTAGAGCTTTATTTGATTCGAGCCTGGGGAAAGAATTGCTCCAATCCATAATTGATTGCAATCGGACTGAATTCAGTCTATATTTAGTCTTACTTAAGATTATGGTGCACTCTATTAAAGGAGAATGCTTATGAAATACTCAACTCAGATCAAACCTATTAGTTACCTTAAAGCGCATGCAGCTGAAATTGCTCGCCAGCTTGAGGAACAGAGGGAACCCATGGTTATCACCCAAAATGGCGAGGCAAGATTTGTGTTGCAAGATGTCGTATCGTTTGAGCGTACGCAAGAGGCAATGGCGCTGCTCAAGATACTGGCACTTGGCAATCGGCAGATTGAAGAGGGCAAGGTTATTCCAGCCAAAGATGCTATAACCAGATTACGCGTAAAGAAGTCTCTCAAATAATGCGCTACGAGGTGATTCTGACTGAAGACGCAAATTTAGATATTAAAGAAATCTACGATCACATTGCCGAACATGATGATCCTGCTAATGCCGACTACGTATTGGATAGCATGGAAGAAGTGCTGAATAGCTTATCCTCGTTTCCTGAACGCGGCTCTTATCCCGGAGAACTTTTGGATCTCGGTATCCGTGAATACCGGCAAACTTTTTTTAAACCCTACCGTGTGCTTTACCGGATAATTGGCTCGATTGTTTATGTACATCTCATTTCTGACAGTCGGCGAGAGATGGTATCGTTGCTGGCGAGGCGATTATTCGGAATGCGTTAACGAAAACTACGTCCCGTATTTGCATGTAGCCTTATTTCTGCTCCGCTGCAACCACTCGGTTCTTTCCTGCCTTTTTCGCATCATACATCGCTTTATCTGCACGCGCGATCAAATCCTCAGCAGATTCGTCAGTGCTGCGAAGGGCTACTCCCGCGCTAAAGGTAATTAGTTTTCGATCATTATTGTGCAGGAAGAATTTTTTGGTCAGTTCGCGCTGCAAGCGGGTAACGGTCGCCAAGCCTTCTTCCAACGCAGTTTCGGACATTATAATTATGAACTCTTCTCCACCGTAACGTGCCACCTGGTCAGTTGGGCGCAATGCTTCTTTGATCACTGTAGTCAGGTGGATAAGCGCGTGGTCACCTGCCTGGTGACCCAAGGTATCATTGAGCTGTTTGAAGTTGTCAATGTCGAGCAGTGCCAGACTGACAGGCGTTTGTTGGCGATCAGCCCGGGTTAATTCGCGTTCCATGGCTTCATCCATACCGCGCCGGTTAAGTGCGCCGGTAAGCTGGTCTTCGTGCATCTTTTCGCTGGCTTGTTCCAATTCCTGTTCCAATTGCCTGACTCGTTCTTGCGCATCATGTGCTTGTTTGCGGGTGTTGAGCAGATCCTCATGAGAACGCTGGGCGCTGGCCTGAACCTCACGCGTGTCGCGCATGATGTCGTCCAACAGGTGGTTTAGTTCTGAGAGGTTATTTGCACCGCCAATTTTTTTGCTATATTCAGCAATCCTTAAGTGATACTCACCTGTTTGCTCGGTCACTTCGCCTAAACGATCAATGAAGGTGGTCATAAGACTCTTCAATGTGCTTTTTGCATCAATCAGGCTTTGTTTCAGAAAACCTTGCTTAATGATGGCATTACGCAGATTGCGTTCCGCATCGGCAATGGCGCGTTTGTCCATAGGGCCCGCAATGATTTCTTGCAGAGTGGTAATCTGACCATGTAACCATTGGTCATCAGATGCTAGTTCCCCCACGTTTTCCACCAGCAGGCGCAGCAGGCGCACCACGCCTTCCTGAATTTTGGCTTTGTCACTGTCACGCAATTCCAGTTTGATCCAGTGTTGGCGCAGTTGTTTTGACAGTTGAGTTGTCTGGTCAAAGTCGGTGGTGGAGCGGGCTTGTTGAGCCAAGGCATGAATTTCGTTGGCCAGATCAGGTTGGCTGGTGAGCGAGCTCTCCAGGGTTTGCGCCAAGAGTTCCCGTAGCTGCGTGACCATCTCTGCGTGCACTTTGGCACCCGGAGTGACTGCGGGAAGGGCCGCAACAGCGGTTGCCGAGTCTGTAGCAACAGATTCAGAAGCAGGTACAGCCAAGTCACCCACAGCCGCTGTGGTTGGTGCATCTGACCAGGAAGATAACAGGCCTTGTAATTTTTCAAACAGCACATCACCGTTGGCAGAAAATTTACTTAACACCGTTTCAACTCCATCTTTCTTGCGGGAGACAGTGATGCCCTTGTGAGGTGTATCCAGTTTTTTGAGCAGGTCGCGGATCAGCTTGGGCCATTCAAGTGGCGGTTTCTGTTGGTCAGTAGAAGGAGGAAGCGCGGCTTCGGTTGATGCACTGCTTTTAATACCACCGATTTCATTGTATAGACGCTCATAATTTTCCGGTGTCGGAACGAGCTTGCCAACAGAAATCGCTTTTAGAGTTTCCCGCGCAATTTCAGGAGGGGTGAGAGGTTTTGTCATGGGTAAACCTTTTAATTCAAACGAAGGATAATGTTAATATCCTTAAATTACTATTCAATCAGGTGGTTATTAATCGCATACCGCACAGCTTCCGCATTGTTCTTCAGCTGCATTTTTTCTAGCATGCGCGAACGATATACGCTCACTGTTTTTGCACTAAGCGACATGATGTCAGCCATTTCACTTAGACTTTTGCCAGCCGCCATCAGGCAAAGTGTCTGGTATTCACGGTTGGATAGCACTTTGTGAGATACATCCTGCGGTTTGTTGGTGAGTTCGTCGGCCAATTGCTCGGCCAATTCGCTGCTGATATATTTCTTCCCACCCGCCACTTTGCGTATGGCTATGACCAGCTGTGACGGTGCACTTTGTTTGTTCATGTAGCCCGCCGCTCCGGCTTTGATGGAACGCAAAGCATACTGCTCATCCGGATGCATGCTCAAAATCAAAACCGGCATTGAAGGGCTCAACAGTTTAATTTGTTTGAGCACATCAATGCCATATTTGTCGGGCAGAGTAATGTCGAGCAACACCATATCATACTTGTTATCTCGCACCATTCTGATTGCCTCAAGGCCGGTTTCAGCTTCACCGGTGACGCGAATATCGCTGGTGTCATCCAGAATCTGCTTCATCCCTTTGCGGATTAGAGCATGATCATCAACCACCAGAACATTAATCATTATTGTCATTGCAATTGATCCGTGCGCATTTCAGAACAACGTTTGTTGGGATAAAGCTTCATTGCCCGACGATGCCAATGTATGGGGAATATGAACCTGTACCGTGGTACCCTTGCCGGGTTTGCTGTTGATCTGCACTTTGCCATTGAAATGGGCGACGCGCTCCTGAATGCCGCGCAGGCCAAAGGAACGCGGTTTCTGCCGGTCGACTTCTTTAAATCCGCAGCCATTATCGCTGATAACCAGATCAAGTCCGCCTTTGCGATTGGCAATATCCACAGTAACCTCACTGGCTTTGGCATGCTTCATGATATTGGTCAGCGTTTCCTGAAAGATTCTGAACAATGCAATCGAAGCATCCGGGCTGATTTCCATGCCTTCGTCCACTTGGCTGATCGGACAGGAAATGGCGGTGCGTTTTTCGAATTCCTCGGCTTCCATTTCGATGGCGGCAATCAGTCCGAACGAGTCGAGTACGCTGGGGCGCAGTGAACGCAAAATATTGTTGGCGGACTTCATGCAACGGTCTACCAGCGACTCAATACCTTTAGCTTTGGCGTATAACTCGGGGTTTGGATTGTCCAATCTCTCTATCAGCCAGGCGATATCGATTTTGATGGCGGTGAGTGTGCCCCCCATATCATCATGAATATCGCGTGCAATATGCAACCGCTCCTGCTCGCGGGCATCCTGAATATGTGACGACAATTCGCGTAATTGGTCCTGTGATTGTTTTAGCCCGATACCGGCAAATTTGCTCTGGCTGATATTGGTCATGAACCCCTCCCAGAGCACGTCACCGTTCTCCAGCTTGCGCGGAGTGCAGCGCATGTTGATCCATTTGATCTTGCCATTTTTGGCGATCACGATGCGTCCCTCCCAGTTCCAGAGAGAGAGCTTGTCGGCCGAAATGCGCATTGACTGGTGGAATGAGTCCCGATCATTGGGATACAAAATGTTCTGGAACAAACTGGGATTTTGTTTCAGATCCAGCGGCTCAAAACCGAGCAAAGAACGCCCGCCATCACTGACATAGGGGAAAGACAACACGCTATTGCTATCGAGAAGCAACTGAAAGGCCATGCCCGGCAAATTGGAGATGAAGGAATGCACCCGCGCCTGATAACTTTGCAGGGCCAGTTTTTCCTCATTGTGCTCCCGGCGGATGCGTGCCTCGCGCAGACTATGCTCGATTGCGGCAGCCAGGAAATTTAAATGATCTTTGAATATAAAGCCACTCGCGCCAGCCTGAATGGCTTCGATAAGGGTGGATTCACGTTGGTCATGGGACAAAAACAAAAAGGGAAGATCGAAGCCGGAATGTTGGCTTAGCCGGAGTGCCTCCAAGCCACAAAAACCGGATGAGTCATAACTACACAAAATGACATCCCATTGTGCTTCAGCCAAAGCTTTTTGCATTGAATCGGCATTTTCAACCTGAAAATGTTTAACCAGATAGCCATTCTGCTTCAGTTTGGCGACGGTACGCCGGGCATCAACAGAGGATGCCTCAACCAACAGGACGCGAAGATTTTTTGCGGTCATCTATAGCCTTTTACTATATTCCCGAAGGGTGAGCTTAACTGTATAAACGCAAAGTGTAAATTATCTTGTCGCAGAATCGCACAGAGACGCCTGCTGTAAGCTTCATAAGTCAAACATTATAATATAGAGATCTTCGCATATTTAAGCTTTGAATACACTATGGAGTATTCACGGAAGGTATTTCTAAAATACATGACACAGTTGCCTCACACCCCCCTCCCTTGCCCTCCCCCAGAAGGAGAGGGGACATAACCCTCTCCTTCTGGGGGAGGGCAAGGGAGGGGGAGAGCTGTCAACCATTATTGAAACGTCAATAAGTGAATGGGAGTCCTCAAGTTTTCTATGCCATGCCGATAATTAAACCATAGCTTAAAAAATTGAACGAGGTGGATCATGATTACGTTTACAGTATGGGGCTTCATATTTGAAGGCGGGAAATTCTTCGATTTCAGCCGGGACATTTTTGCCGATACGCCACTGGAGGCCACAGAAAAATTGAAGAAACAATATTCAAATTTGGTGGTGTCCAGTGTATGCAGGTCTGGTTATAGTCAGCTGGTTGAATACTAAACTGTTGTAGCTGCCAAGTCACAGTGGTGAAGCCTTAAAAATTAAGGATCAGAGTCTTGGCGTCATTTAACCCCCAGTTAGTTTTCGCCGCTGACAATCCAATCGCCCCAGCACAGGGAGTCGCAGCTTAAGCAGCTTGATTTCTATGATAAACTCCAATTATCGTAAATTTCACGGTTGAAAGATCACCCCTTTCAACGTATTTAACTCCCTGTCATCGAGCCGGGCACAACAGTCACTGGAGAATCTTCCAGTCTGGCATATGGGTAAATTGTGACGAACTTTAACCAACTCTCCGTTATCATCATTACCAAAAATGAGGCGCTTAATATTCGCGCATGTCTTGAATCGGTATCATGGGCGGATGAAATCATCGTGGTTGATTCTGGCAGCAGTGATGACACTGTTGCAATTTGCCGAGAATTTACGCCACATGTTTATATCCATGATTGGCCGGGTTTTGGAGCGCAAAAGAATCGCGCCTTAAACTATGCAACCAAAAACTGGGTAATGTCGCTGGATGCGGATGAACGCATCAGCCTCGAGTTAAAGAAGGAAATTCAAGCTGTTCTACAGGAAAAGCGAGAAGACGCTTATGAGATTCCGCGCCTGTCGAGTTTCTGTGGCCGCTATATTCATCATTCCGGTTGGCGTCCTGATTATGTAACACGGCTATTCAAACGGTCAGCGGGAAAATTCTCCGATGATCTGGTTCATGAACGAGTCATAATCAATGGGTCAACCGGAAAACTTCGCCAATCCATATTGCATGAGTCTTTCCGTAATACCGAGCAGCTGCTCGATAAAATTAATCACTACTCGACAGCCAGTGCACTCATGCTGCATCAAAAAGGACGTACGGCTACATTGAAAAAAGCGGTTATCCATGCCGTCTGGGCTTTTTTGCGAACCTATATTCTACGTGCCGGTTTTCTGGATGGGCGCGAAGGTTTCATGCTTGCCGTATCCACGGCTGAAGGAGCGTATTACAGGTACGTTAAGTTGATGTTGATGACGGGCAAAAACTAATCCATGTCGGAAACGATCAATGTGATTGAACCTACACTGGTGACTGAAGCGGGGCACTGTTACAGTTTCATCCGTTCATTTTGTCAGGCCAGTCATGGTTCGGGAGAGATCATTCTATGGGCGGGCCGCCATGCCGATCTTAACTTTGCCGACAACAATATTCGTACCAAGAAGTATTTCTTTCGAAGAATCCGCCGCTTACAAAGCTATTTTCTATACAGGAAGTTGCTGGCCAAGCCGGGAAAGATATTCATCACAACAGCGGGTCGGACCGATTTGCTTCTGGTCGATTGGGCATCAAGAGGCAAAATTTCGCCCGAAAAAGTATATCTGTATTTTCATTGGTTTAATCCCGATGAAAAAAAACTTGCCACCCTGAAGGAAATTGCCCGGAAGCAACCGAATCTGATTATTCTCGGACCAACGCCATCGGTGGTCAATCTCTTTCAGAATGCCGGTTTTATCAACGCACGCGTAGTACCTTACCCCATTTTAAAGCAGGAGATGAACACTCAGGCTGAGCCAAATAGATTCAGGCATCTGCTCTATGCCGGAGCTGCACGGCGGGACAAGGGTTTCTCGCATGTCGTCGATCTGGTGGCCTATTTGCAGGAGCAAGGGTTAAAAATACCAATCACGCTGCAAATATCACCCGAGCATTATGGAAAGTATGATGCTGCAATTCTGTCAGACATTAAGCGTTTGCAGACAATAGCCTACCCTCATCTGCAAATCTACCCTGAAACACTTGAAGCAAATCAATACACAGACCTGTTTGCGGGCGCAATATGCCTTCAACTGTATGATGCATTAGATTTCGCGGACCGGATAAGCGGCGTGACGCTGGATGCGTTTTCCTCTGGCAGCCCGATTGTGACTTCGGCGGGAACATGGATTGCCCGCATGGCGCAACGCTTTGATGCTGGAGTGGTTGTTCAAGATCTGTCACCAGCTCAGATATTGACTGCGGTACAGCGCGTTATTTCCGAGTATGGAAATTACAACCAGAATGCCCGTGCAGCAGGGAAAGCTTTACAAGAAGAAAATAGTGCTGAGGTTTTGTTCAAGGTATTGCAGTGCGGGCGGTAGGAAAAGATGGTTTTGCAAGGAATTTAAATTTCCTGAGCCCGTGGCGTATATGTCAGTGTTATCTATGGCGCTTGACACCATGATTAAGCCATGCTTTCATAGGCTCTATGAAAGCCACTGAAATTTTCCGCACCAAGGAAATATACGGCGACGGTTTTGTTGAAATCGTGATCTGGCAGGTGCCGGAGCCGGTTCCTCCATCCGAGCATCCGTACAAGTACCGTCTGGTCTACGTGGTGGAGGGCAAACGGATAGTGGGTTACGATAACGAGCGCGACAAAGGTGACCACAAACACCTGGGTGCAAGTGAAGAGTATTACCGCTTCCTAAATCCGCAACAGTTGATGGCCGATTTTATAGACGATGTGAAAGGAGCTAAAAAATGATCGAACGTATTCTGAATGTAAAAGTGGGAGAACCGTTGGAATCTAGCTTGGCACGGGCAACTCGAACTATGGAAGCACTGGAACGAGGTGAGACGCCGCAGCCTTATTTTGGTGTTGGCTTTTCCGACATCGGCCAGCTTTTTTCTGTATTTACTCCACGCCGCTGGGACTTGCTCGCGGCCTTGCGGGAAAACGGCCCCATGACTATTGCAGCACTTGCCCGGCGCTTGGAGCGTGATTACAAGAACGTGCACAGCGATGTGGCAAAGCTGTGCGAATGGCAAGCTATTGAAAAAGACGAAAAGAATCGTGTCATTGCGCCTTATTCCGAGATCGTGGTGGATGTTCGTCTGCCACATGGGCGAGCCGCATAATACTGGGCCGTGGTTAACCTCTTGCGCCTGCTCGATCACCACCCGGAATAATTGGGCGAATTGAAAACCGGCTGAACTTTGCTCATTGACAATATTTCCTTATAACAGGTTAATAGTCGCAAATTTATGGATTTAACCCGCAGAACAAAAATCGCCGTGGTCGTACCCAAATACGGCCTTGTCGGCGGAGGGGAGCGGTTCGCCAGCGAAATTACCGAGCGGCTGGCGCGCAATACAAATTTTGAAATTCATGTCTTTGCCAACCGCTGGGTAGCCACGTCGGATAAGATCACATTTCACAAAGTTCCAATTATTCGCTTTCCACGCTGGCTGCGTCCGTTGTCTTTTGCATGGTTCGCCAGCTGGATGATACGGCGCGGAAAATTTGATCTGGTACACACCCATGAATGGATAGGCATGGGCGACATATTTTCTGTGCACGCAGTACCGCATGCGGGCTGGATACGTGAAGTCAGAAAAAAGCGCCCCAGCCTTTTTGATCGCGCCAGAATCGCCATCGAGCGAAAGACCATCGAGAACGGCGGATCAGCCAGATTTTCCCCGGTTTCTTCCATCGCTATTGAGGCCTTCCGTCGTGAATATGCTACGTTGCCGGGGCAATGGCAAGCACTCGCTCCCGGTGTTGACGTGGCACGTTTTGCGACCCCGGATCGTATCGCGTGTCGCAACGACATCCGTGGACGTTACGGAATCGGCGCATCGGATATACTCTTGCTTTTCGTCGGAATGAATTTCGAAGTCAAGGGGCTGGACACCATTTTAGAGGCCTTGGCCAAGGCCCGAGCAGCTCAGCCCGGAGCAAAAAACATACGGCTGCTGGTAGTGGGGCGTGGCAATGAAGAAAAGTACCGCAGCATGGCGCAAGCATTGGAGATTGCCGATGCAGTCACCTTTGCAGGGAAGCAGAATGACGGCTTGGAAATTTATTACCGGGCTGCGGATGTTTTCATTATGCTCTCAAAATTTGATACCTTCGGCATGGTAGTGCTGGAAGCCATGGCTGCCGGACTGCCAGTGATAGTGAGCCCCAATGTGGGTGCGAAAGATCTGGTGCAGGAAGGGATTAACGGCTTCGTTCTTCCAGTATATTTGGACGCCGATACTGCGTCAGATCGCATCCTCATGTTATTGAATGCGAAGCAACGTGAAACAATGGGAGACGCCGCGAAGCAAACTGCTTTGATGCACGATTGGGACAGGCTGACTGAAAAGCTGGAACAGCTTTATCAAGAAACTCTTTCCCTGAATCCGGGTGCATCGAAAAGAAATTATAAGTAGAGGTACTAAGGAAGCGCAGATTTAATCCCTTCGTGGTGGACCCTTAGTCAAACTCAGGGCGAACGGTTAAATTAATCAGTGTTTCCCTAAGCCCAAAACGGCAATAATTTCAAAAAGTATGTTAAGGTATTACTTGTTATTATCACAGCAGGAGAATAATGCCATGACTGCTATCGCAGCAAGACCCTTGTCCGTTAAACTTGACCCGGATACCCGTACCCGCATCGAACATCTAGCCGAAGCACGCCACCGTACTACACACTGGATAATGCGTGAAGCAATTAGCCAGTACGTTGATCGAGAGGAAAAGCGCGAAGCTTTCCGGCAAGATGCAATTAAAGCATGGGAGGAGTACCAGGAAACAGGCTTGCACGCGACAGCTACAGAGGTCGATGAGTGGCTTGCTAGTTGGGGTACTGAGAACGAATTGCCCGCGCCCATATGTCACAAGTGATATATGCCCCAAGCGCAATTCGTGATTTTCAACGGTTGCGAGAATTTCTGCGGTCAAAGAATCCGGTTGCCGCCAAGCGAGCCACTGAAACAATCATAAAAGCAATACAAGTGCTTGGGCTTCAGCCTCAGATCGGACGACCAGTTGAGGATATGCCAGAGGACTACCGCGAATGGCCAATTGACTTTGGTGATAGCGGTTATGTTGCGTTATATCGCTATAACATGGAAAGCGTTGCGATCGTGGCAGTTCGACATCAAAAAGAAGTGAGCTACTAGCCATGCTATCGAATGCTAAGCTACGAGAGGAAATGGGGGAGGCCGCCTTAATCACAGCAACCTTACACGATTGGGAACAACTGGCGGAAAAGATAGGTAAAATGTATGGGTTTCAAACAAATAAAAAGGCGTTTTCGTGATGGTACCTAAAATTTCCGTAATTCTGACTGCTTGGCAACGCCCCCAGCATCTTGAAGAACAAGTTGATCGTATTCTTTCTCAGACAGTGTCGCCACACGAAATTGTGCTGTGGTATAACCAACCCCCCAAGGCATTGGGATTGATTGAACGAAAACAGCTTGTTCAATTCAAAAATTCAGACAAGGTTAAAAAAATTATTTGTGATTATAATTTTGGCATCATTCCACGCTTTGCACTAGCCTCAGCAATGGAGGGTGAATATGTATGTATTTTTGACGATGACACGATGCCCGGTGAGAAATGGTTTGAAAATTGCCTTCAGTACGTGGATCGCGAAAAAGCAATGTGCGGAACAATCGGGCTTCGATTTCTTTCCAACACAGAACCCAAAACCCAAGTTCCCCGTATGGGCTGGGATGGAAGCAACGAAAAAATTGAATTCGTTGACCTTGTGGGACACAGTTGGTTTTTTCGTCGTGAGTGGGCGCGATATTTTTGGGACAGGGAGCCAGTAATTAGATCATTTGGCGAAGACATTCACTTTTGTGCCATGCTGCAACAGCATGGTATACGCATAGCCTGTCCTCCCCATCCAAAAAATGACCGGTCACTTTGGGGATCAGTTAAAGGTGAACTAGGAAAAGATAAAGTCGCTATCAGCAGCAAAGACAGGTCGAAAGAGTATGGTGATGTACTGAAATATGAAGTCGAAGGTGGCTGGAAATTGATGTTACTATGATACTTGTAGCCTATGGGACACGTCCCGAGATAATTAAACTTTTTCCTGTCGTCCGCGAACTTCAGAGACAATGCATCCCGTTCAAAACCCTTTTTACTGGGCAGCAGACCGACCTCTACGCGGACGTGAAAGATTTACTGCCCCCACCCGACTATTCATTCGCACAGTTCTTTACGGGACACGATAAACACAATACGCTGGCAAAAAGCTTTATCAAGATTTGTTCGGCTGCAGAAGAACTCTTCTCATCAGAAAAATTCGGAACAATCATTGTTCAGGGCGATACAACAACGGCATGGGCACTTTCTCAAATAGGGTTCTACAACAAAATCCGCATTGCGCACGTGGAAGCCGGGCTACGTACCTTCGACCTTGATAATCCATTTCCTGAAGAAGCGAATCGTGTCCTGATAGGACAACTTGCCTCAGTTAGTTTTGCGCCGACATCCGGTGCTCAACTGAATTTGGAGCGATCTGGAGCGCGCAATATTCATCTTGTAGGCAATACTGTGGTGGATGCGGTTAAGATCATACGAAATGAATATGATGTCGCTACCCCTGTCAATGCAAATACCGTTTTGGTAACGCTTCATCGGAGGGAAAACCATGCCATTATGGATCAGCTTTTCGATGAACTGAATCGTGTAGCGCACACCTACCCTAAATTTAACTTTGTTTTACCAATACATCCGAACCCTAATGTTCAGAAACACCGCAGCAGATTTACAATGCCCAATCTGGCTGTTATTGCCCCCGTGGGCTATATCGATATGCTCAGATTGATTGCATCGTCAGCCTTCTTGATTACCGACAGCGGCGGATTGCAAGAGGAAGCTTCCTGTTTTAATAAAAAGATACTTATCGTTAGGGAAACCACTGAACGACCTGAGATTATTGATGTTGGACTAGGTAAGCTTGTGGGAAAAAATATTCTGGCAAATATCGAATGGGCACTGGGACAACCAGGTGCGCTTCCAGTATCGCCATTTGGCGACGGGCATTCTGCCGAGAAAATTGTTAAGGTACTTTCTGAATTAAAGTGATGATCAACTGAATTTCGACTAAAAGTGGATGGAGCTATGATGCAACAATTGTTTCGGGAAGACCTTGATGAAATACTTCGATTGATTGTCGAATCAAATTCATTCGCCTTGGCGCGGTTTGCAGATGGAGAGGCCTGTGTTCTTAAAAATATAACTGTTGGCAATAAAGATGGATGGTTGTACAAGAAGGACAAAAATCTTGTGTTCCGGAGAGACCTTAGGCGATCTCTTCTCTGTACAGATAAAAATTATCTATACGGCCTTGCTTGTACATGCTGTGACAAGGAGAATCATGATTTCTTGGTTAATTCAGTTCATACAGCAGTTGAAAATCTCACTTTCTCAAATATATGGGTGAATGGTAATTTTTCTCGATTCAACGATCGTTTTTTACCTACTCTTAGAGAGTCCAAAAAACAAATTATTCTTTGTTCGGGCAGCAAGGCACGTGTTTCCGAACTCGGGAAGTTCATCCAGATAACAGACTTCATCCCCATTCCAGGGAATTGTGTGCTTTATTGGGAAAAGTATAGGGAACAAATCAGAGGGCTTCTGGATTTGAAGGCAACCCAATATAGCAACGCCGTTTTTCTTATTGCAGCAGGCCCCATGTCTGAAATTATCATCCACGAAATGTGGCAAGCAAATCAACAAAATATCTATCTCGACATTGGTTCTACCCTTGACCCACTTCTGTTCCGTCGAAATTCGCGTGGATACCACACAGCCGGGCATACTTTTTCCGAACGGATATGTAGTTGGTAATGACAGTTGATGGGTATTTTTCGACACTTGCGCAATGAGTTTAAATCCGGCAGAAAACGTCGGCATCTCCAAAATGAAACTACATATTACAAAAACGTTTTTTCAACACGCGGGCATTCGATCCCTGAAGAAACTCAAATTAGAGCAAAGATAGCCAGTCACTTTCCAGAAAAGGTTCCGAGAGCAAAAGGTAATTTACGTATTCTTGCAATTTATCACAGCTACAATTGGGAAGGCCCATCGCTTGGCTCGTCTTTATCGGTTTTTGGAGAGGTTCGCCATCTGGACTGGCACGATCCCGCTCTTGCCGAGGGCAAGCAACCGAACGAGGCAGGCTGGATCGAAGCTATGAACGAGGGATTGCTGCGGACAGTTCAGCGCTGGGCTATGGATCGTCCTTTCGATGTAGTGTTCACCTATCTGTCAGGTCGGCAGGTAACGCCCAACACAGTACAAAAGCTTCGAAATCTTGGTGCTCCGATTATTAATCTTTCCCTTAACGACAAAGAAACATTTGTCGGGAAGATAAGTAACAAACAAGCAATGGGGGCCAGAGATATTTGCCGTTATTTTGACCTGTGCTGGACCAGTACCCTGGATGCCCTCGAAAAATACGTTGTCGAAGGTGCAACTCCGCTTTATCTTCCCGAAGGTGCAAACCCGGATATACATCGGCCCTACGATGAAGAAAAAATATATGACGTTTCCTTTGTCGGGCAATGCTATGGAAACCGTCCCGAAGTTATTGCCAAGTTGCGCGAGGCAGGAATAAACGTTGAAACTTTTGGCCCCGGCTGGCCACGCGGTTCGGTGACGACAGAGGATATGGTACGCACTTGGTCGCGCAGTAAAATCAATTTAGGTTTTGGCGGGGTTCTGGGACACAAGGAAACCTATTGCCTTAAAGGACGAGATTTCGAGGTGCCCATGAGCGGTGGACTTTACCTTACGGAACATCACGAAGAACTGATGCCCTTTTATGATATTGGCCGTGAAATTATTACCTACACCGGTTTCAATGATCTTGTAGAAAAAATCCGCTGGTTACTTTCCAAACCAGAAAAAGCTGAGTTAATCCGATGTGCAGGATACGCTCGTGCCTTGCGTGAACATTCTTGGGAAATGCGTTTTGACAGAGTGTTTCGGATGCTTGGTGCTCTGGCCTAAACGCAACGTTTCAGAACATCTAGCACCTCGCTAACAACAGGTTCAATTTCAAGTTCATCAAGGCATCTACTCTTCCCATTGCCATCGCATCCGGTCTTGTTGCATGGTAGACATTCCATTGCAGGAGTGACGACCCTATGATATTCGTTAACTATACGCCATGCACGCCAATCCGTTGGGCCATGAATTGTTACAGTTGGAGTTCCCAGTGCGGCTGCAATGTGTGGTGCTGCACTATCAACTCCAATATGAAGCGAACTCAACGAGATCACTGCGGCAAGCTCGCCGAGGGTGGTTTTCCCAGCCAAATTGATTGTATGTCCCTCTCGACCTGTAACAATTTTTTGGCAGCTTTCATATTCCTCTTTTGAACCAATCAGCACTACAGGTAAGTGAAGTTCATTCCATATTTGATCAATAACTACGCCCCATTTTGCGTTGTCCCATTCTTTGTATTTCCACCGGGAGAATGGGTTAACTGTTACCATTGTTGATGCAGGAATAATTCCAGCTTCTGCAAGCAGGTTCTGGGCATTTAAAAGGTCGTTATGCGAGGTGTATAGCTTTGGTGTGGAATTTGTGGTGTCAATTCCTATCTCACGAACAACGCGCAGCGATTGGTCTGCACCGGGATGAATCGGTAAAGGGAGATTTATTGGGTTTCGAATAATTTTGGTAAAAAGAAGGTCATGCCAGAATGGTTTATTGTCCTCATATCTACCAATGCGTACCCTTGCACCTGTTAAAAAGGTAAGAATAGCTCCTCGGTCACCTGTGCGCAGGTCAATCACCAAATCATATCGCGCTCTTCGAAGACGGCGCACGAAATTGGCATATTCCTGCAACGAGTGAAGCAAACTACCATGCGTTTTCTTGGTTTCAACAATCTCATGGAGCTTTGGGTCGGCCATGAGTAGACTACCGAACGGTTTGCGGACCAAGATGGAAACGCGTGCGTTGGGGTATGTTTCTTTGACAGCTCTAATCGTCGGGGTGGTTAAGACGACATCGCCGATATCTCCCAGTTGGACAAGTAAAATGTTGCTGAACTCTGACATACTTACTTCGTAAACTGAAAGAGTCCGCAACCATACTTTGCATCTCGCCCGATTCCAGGTTCGACATTTTGTAAGAAGTGCCCTTTGTCATTAACGAATGAAAATTCAATGAGTTTTAAATCAGAAAAATATTCCAGAATCTGATCAGGAGAATGAATGCGATGCGCATTAAAGCATGCGCGTGGCCTGCCAATAGGTAAAGCAAAATAAAGATTTCCGCCAGAAGCAAGTATTCGCTGGAGTTCTTTGCATGCCTTAACCGTACCTAAAGGGTCAAGTGGGTCACCATACCGGCCAAGCCCAATATGCTCAGCAACATGAAGACAAGAAAGCGAGGAAACCGAGTCATTCAGATAGGGCATCTCCAGTATGGAACCCGGCTTGCTTTCTAGTCCTGCCAGATCAGTTACGAGTGGACGTATGTCAATGAAAGTAACTTGAGTGATTGCGGAGAGAAATCCAACGTAATCAACTTTTGAGCCGACGTCAACATGAGTTTTGACACCGCTTTCAAAAACTTTACGAAAGGCCCAAATATCTTGATAAAAATAGTGTGTATCAAACGAAGTTGTTGACGTGCGTTCATTAAGTATGGGGTACAAATCACGCATGGAAATATTCTCGGCACCGGCCATGCGTTTGTATTGGCGAAGTTCCGAGAAATAAGATATGTACTTCGGGATGTTTTTAAGTTTTAGCTTGAATTTCATCAGGAATATTTTAAAAATTAGGTAAGATAATGTGCAAGCTGAATGAAAAAGACGAGTAAATTCAACTAAAATCAGGCATTCAATAATATCCTGAAATAAGCTATCGTTTCCTTCAATCCATCCTCCAGTGCCACTGCCGGAGTCCAATCTAATTTAGACTTGGCTAGAGTAATATCCGGTTGACGCTGCTTGGGGTCATCCTCGGGTAAAGGCATAAATACAAGTTTGGATTTGCTCGCTGTCAATAACATAATTTTTTCCGCTAATTCACGCATGGAAAATTCCCCTGGATTACCGAGATTAATCGGACCAGTGAATCCTGGTTCAGTATTCATTAAACGAACAAAGCCTTCAATAAGATCATCTACATAACAAAAGCTACGGGTCTGACTGCCATCACCATAAAGAGTGATGTCATCTCCCTTCAATGCCTGCACAATAAAATTACTGACTACTCTTCCATCATTAGGGTGCATTCTCGGGCCATAGGTATTAAATATACGGGCAACTTTGATATCAAGATTGTGCTGGCGGAAGTAATCAAAGAACAGCGTTTCGGCGCAACGCTTGCCTTCGTCATAGCATGAGCGCAGCCCAATGGGATTTACATTTCCCCAGTAACTTTCAACTTGTGGGTGTACTACCGGATCACCATATACTTCAGAAGTTGATGCCTGAAAAATACGAGCCTTGACTCGTTTGGCGAGGCCGAGCATATTGATTGCGCCATGCACGCTAGTCTTGGTTGTCTGTACCGGGTCATATTGGTAATGCACCGGTGAAGCAGGACAAGCCAGATTGTATATTTGGTCAACTTCCACATAAAGCGGGAAAGTGACATCGTGACGCATCAACTCAAAATAGGGGCTGCCGATCAAATGTGCAATATTTGTTTTGCTGCCGGTAAAAAAATTGTCCACGCACAAAACGTCATGCCCATCTTTGATTAGGCGGTCACAAAGGTGAGAACCCAGAAACCCGGCACCGCCGGTGACTAATATTCGATTCATTTAGACATTCCTAACCAAGTTATTATGTGCATCTTTTCCAGGAATAACTATCAAGTATTCACTGAATCTGGCAAATCACTCATATTTGAAAACTGAATCCGATGCAACTGTGCATACACTCCATTTTTTTCCAGCAATTCATGGTGTGTGCCAATTTCAACAATCTCACCTTTTTGCAGCACCACAATTCGATCTGCTTTTTCGATGGTTGAGAGACGGTGGGCAATCACAAGCGAAGTCCGCCCCTGCATCAAAGTTTCCAGCGCAGCTTGCACGTAACGTTCGGATTCACTATCCAGCGCGGAAGTGGCTTCATCGAGAATCAGGATCGGGGCGTTTTTGAGGATGGCGCGGGCTATGGCAATGCGCTGGCGCTGACCACCTGAAAGTTTGACTCCTCGTTCGCCGACCAGCGTATTCAGGCCTTCCGGCATTTCGCGAATAAATTCCATGGCGTGCGCGGCCTGAGCCGCAGCAATGATTTCCGTTTCGGGTACAGCACGCATCTGCCCATAAGCTATATTGGCGGCAATAGTGTCGTTGAATAAAACCACTTCCTGACTGACCAAGGCGATATTTGCGCGTAGACTGTCCAGCGTCAGATCAGCCAAATCATATCCATCCAGCGTGATATGTCCACTGGTCGGCAAATAAAATCGTGGAACCAGGTTTGCCATGGTGCTTTTGCCACCGCCCGATGCGCCAACCAGGGCAACGGCTTGCCCCGCCGGAATATCCAGACAGATATCACGCAAGGCCAGCTTGTCATCATTGTTGTAGGACAGGCTGACATGGTTAAATTCGAGTTGTCCCTTGGTACGACCGATGGATATTTTTCCGGTGTTGATTTCTCCGGGGGTGTCCAGTAATTCAAAAACACTTTCGGATGCCGCCAACCCGCGTTGCAAAAATTCACTGACGCCTGTCAGACGCTTAATCGGTGAGGTGAGCATGAGCATCGCTGCGATAAACGAGAGGAATCCACCCACGGAGGTTTCATCGCTGCGGGCTTGTAGGGTGGCAAGGTAAACAATGACAGACAAAGCGGCAGCGGCAACCATTTGTACGATGGGAACGTTTATTGCTGCGGCCATCGCCTGTTTCATGGTGTGACGGCGCACCCAGTTGGCTTGATCGAAAAAGCGATCGCTTTCGTATTGCTGACCGCCAAACAGTTTGACGACTTTGTGCGCGGCAACACTTTCCTCGATCACTTGCGTAATATCGCCCATGGCCCGTTGCGAATCCCGGCTGGCATCGCGCAAACGGCCATTGATCACTTTCAGGATCACGGAGATGACGGGGAACATTACCAGACTCAGCAAGGTGAGTTTCCAGTTTAGGTAAACCAGCCAGCCAAGCAAACCGACAATCATGATGGAGTCTTTGACAGATACAGTCACCACGTTGGTTGCAGCCGCAGTCACCTGTGTCACGTCAAAGGTCAGTTTGGAAATGAGATTACCCGTGGCATGGTCGTCATAAAAGGGCGTGGGTAAGGTGAGCAGTTTTCGGAACATTAATTCACGCAAATCCATCACCACTTTGTTACCGACCCAACCGATGGCATACGTTCCGGCAAAGGATGAAACCCCCCGCACGAAGAATATGACCAGAATTAACAGGGGGGCATACCGGATAACGGCGTCGTCCTTGTGAACAAACGTGCCGTCCAGCATGGGCTTGAGTAAAGCAGGTAGCAAAGGCTCGGTTGCGGCAGAGATTGCCATGCCGATAATGGATATCGCAAAGGTGCGCCAATAGGGTTTTACGTAGCCAAGCAGACGTAAATAAAGCTGGGTGCTGGAAAGATTCATGGCGCGCACTTTAGCAGAAAATGCACAAGCTGGCTGGGTAAGTGCCCCTCAAATCAGGTTGGCGGGGTAAAATAACCACATCAGAAAAACGGAGAGCATTCATGGGCGCACAATGGAAGGCCAGGCACAAAGAGGTGGCGGCAAATGCAAAAGGCCGAATTTTCGGCAAGCTGTCGAAAGAAATTATGGTTGCGGCACGCGCGGGTGCAGACCCCGACATGAACCCGCGTTTACGCCTGGTGGTTGAACAGGCTAAAAAAGCATCCATGCCACGCGAAACCCTCGAACGTGCGATCAAAAAAGGTGCCGGTCTGCTGGATGAAGGAACCAGCCTGGAGCGTCTGACTTATGAGGGCTTTGCTCCGCATCGGGTGCCTGTGATTGTCGAATGTTTGACGGACAATATTAACCGTACGCTGTCGAATATTCGAGTGTTATTCCGCAAGGGGCAGTTGGGGGCGACCGGTTCTGTTGCATGGGACTTTAACTATCAGGGAATGATAGAAGCGGCCCCCAACACGGCAGGTGCCGACGCGGATGCAGCAGCTATTGAAGCGGGCGCTCAGGATCTGGAGCCCTCTGAAAATGGCGCAACTCTGTTTCTAACCGATCCGACTGATCTGGATGCGGTTTGCCGCGCACTTCCGGCTCACGGATTTACCGTGCAATCTGCCCAGTTGGGTTATCGGCCTAAAAATTCGGTGGAACTGAGTGATGCCGAGCGTGAAGAAGTTGAGGCATTTCTGGAAGCCATTGATGCGGATGATGACGTGCAGAATGTTTATGTAGGATTGGCGGGGTAAGTTCACCGCCAGCCTACGAGTTTTAGCTGAAAATTAAGAATGCTTTATTTGTCAATTACCACGCGGCCCACGAGCGTAATACTCGGGAAAGTACGGTTCAATACTTTACTATTGAAATTGTTCATCACAGTACCATTGTCGAAGCTGATCGTATCGCCCTTTTTGGCCGTAGAGGTGGTGGTAGCCAGCCAGCGGGTAGTGTTATCTTGCGTGACTTCAATGTAGGTAAACTGGGATGCATTAATGGTGCTGAGCACTTGAGCTTTTTGTGTCAGCGGAGGCAATGACGCAGTCTGCATCGATTTGGGAAGTTCGGTGGCATTTTTTGGCAGGTTGGCTGCATTCATCGCGGGATGGCCGGGAGGCAATGTGGCCGAGGGGGCAGACGCGAAAGGCATTGCGGGGGGAGGGGTTTCAGCGGGTTTTTGACCGCAGGCCACCAAAGTTAAAGCCGACAAAGCTGCAAGAAGTGAACGTTTCATTTATATCCCTTATTAATTTTGAATTAGGCAATGACTGAGGGTGGCAAAGTAATTTTGGTTTGATCCGCAATCAAGATGTATCCACCAATTGTGTGATAGTTTACCAATTTTGTGGGGGTGTCGCGCAATTTGTCTTTAAAAAACTTGGATAGTTCCGCGAAAAATGGGCTCGGTTAGCCAAACTATCTGGAAATAAATAGAATTTTATAAATCCTTCGGGCCGACAATATGCAAGAGAATGTCCAAACAATTGTGTGGGTGCTTGAATTTGTAACCTTTGCCACCGCGATGCTGATTGCCTGGTTTGTTTGGCGATACAGCAAGCGGGATAGTGCAAATAAGAAATCAAAGCAAAACCACTCATAGTAGTGGGTTTTATTTCGAACGCTCAAGTGGCGACATACCTTTGATGAATTACCCGAAGAAAACTGGGCAGTTGCGGGCCGGTTGCCGGATGCAGAATAAACAAGGCGGGCACTCGGTGGCGGTAATTGGCGGCGGGCCTGCCGGGCTGAAGGCCGCCGAGGTATTGGTTCTAGCTGGTGTGCAGGTCGACCTTTATGACGCCATGCCAACCGTGGGACGCAAGTTCCTGATGGCGGGGAAGGGAGGGTTGAATATCACCCATGCCGAGCCTGCTGAAATATTTGCTTCTCGATACGGCGCGCGTCGTGCGCAGATTAAACAATGGTTGGACGCGTTTGGCCCGGCCGAGCTACGAGAATGGGCGCTTGACCTTGGGGTGACGACCTTCGTCGGTACGTCAGGGCGTGTGTTTCCGGCTGAAATGAAGGCCGCTCCGTTGTTGCGCGCGTGGTTGCATCGTTTGCGCAAGGCGGGCGTACAGTTCCATATGCGACATCGTTGGAAGGGTTGGACTGAGGACAACGGGCAGGGTGCAAAGAAAGTGGCATTGTGTTTCAATTCTCCCGAGGGTGAACACACCGTTTACGCCGATGCGGTGGTGTTGGCCTTGGGCGGAGGAAGTTGGTCAAAGCTTGGTTCGGATGGTACGTGGGTGCAGCTCCTTACACAACGCGGCATTCCAGTCTCTCCCTTGCGGCCGACAAATTGTGGCTTTGATGCACGCTGGAGCGAACACTTCAGCAGCCGTTTTGCAGGACATCCGGTCAAGTCAGTGGCAGTAACTTTTGTAGATTCAGCAGGTATTTCCCACTGCAGGCAGGGAGATTTTGTGGTGACTGCAGGAGGTGTAGAAGGCGGGTTGATTTACGCGTTATCCGCGCTTCTGCGTGATGAAATAGCAGCGAAAGGTTATGCTGAAATCTTTCTTGATCTGATGCCCGGTAAAGAGCTGGCGCGCATTATTTCCGAGGTGGCTCATCCGCGCGGTTCCCGTTCGATGTCCAGCCATTTGCAAAGCAGGGCAAACATAAAAGGGGTTAAGACAGGGTTGTTGCGCGAATGTGTGTCGCGAGCTGATTTTGACCATCCAGACCGTCTTGCTGCGGCAATCAAGGCGTTACCAATAAGGCTCATTGCACCGCGCCCATTGGATGAGGCTATCAGTACCGCAGGTGGAGTGATGTTTGAGGCACTCAATGAAAATTTGATGGTGCGAGAGTTGCCCGGAATATTTTGTGCGGGAGAGATGCTGGACTGGGAAGCGCCTACCGGAGGGTACTTGCTGACCGCCTGCTTTGCAAGCGGCTATTGTGCGGGTAAAGGCGTGCTGGAATGGCTGGAAAACAAGCCATCACAAGCCTGATTTTTTCTCGATCAGTTCAATTTTGTAGCCATCCGGGTCGCATAAAAAAGCAATCACGGTGGTGCCGTGTTTCATCGGTCCGGCTTCACGGATGACGTTTCCCCCGTTTTGCTTAACCTGCTCGCAAGAAGCATAGGCATCTTCGACCTCAATAGCCAAGTGCCCAAAACCGCTGCCCAAATCGTAGCTTTCAACGCCCCAATTATAAGTAAGCTCGATTGCGGTATGCTCGCTCTCGTCACCATAACCCACAAATGCCAATGTGAACTTTCCTTCGGGATAATCCTTTCGGCGCAGTAATTTCATACCCAGTACTTTGGTGTAGAAATCGATCGATCGGTCAAGATTACCGGTACGGATCATTGTGTGAAGGAGTCGCATCTTACTATTAGGAACTTTCGCACATGTTTAAGTGGCTGTTGATCGTAACTTCATACTGTAAAGTAGCAATAAGCCATTATTTTCGCAGGTTTAAAAGGTCCTCGCTCAGCCCACGGGTGAAGTTCAGCGCCAAATGTGAATATTGCTGAACTTCGTGTATTACCCGAAGTTACTTGTTTAAGCCGATAATGAAGTCTGTCATAATCTTGATGTCGGCATCGGTTGCCATTCCACCTAAACCTTTAGCAGGCATTTTGCCAAGTTTCCAGCCAAATTCGCCGCCAGAATTAATGTGGGCAGTAAGTTTGCTTGCTGCATCCTTATCTCCCTTGTATTTTGCTGCCACATCCTTGTAAGCAGGGCCGACAAGTTTTTTCTCCACGGTATGGCATGCGCCACACTTGGCTTTACCGGCTGGGGGTAAATCGATTGCCCAAGTGGAGCCGGAAACAATCAGGCCTGCTGCGGTCAACATAGTTACGATAATAGATTTCATTTTCACTCCGAATATTTAAAGTTTTGGGTTCAATACCCAGTCCGGTATTCTATACAAATCAGCAGGGCCTGCAACAAACTTTTTTGCTGTTGTTAGTTAATTCTTGTTGTAACTACAGAGTATTTTAAACTTCAACCATTTCAAAGTCATCTTTGCGGGCGCCGCATTCGGGGCAAGTCCAATTGATCGGGACATCTTCCCAGCACGTACCCGGAGGAATGCCATCTTCAGGGGAACCGCTTGATTCGTGGTACATCCAGCCGCAAATCAGGCACATGTAAGACTTATATTCCGGGTTCAAGGTCATGATCAGCGATTTAAGTTAAAATGCGGTCTTTAAAGGTTCACTATTTTACTACAGATGCCAACCAATCAGCCTGATATCCCCCCTATTGTTTTGACCTTTTCTGCCACAGATCCCAGCGGCGGCGCAGGCATGCAAGCCGATATTTTGACCATTGCCAGCATGGGCTGTCATCCTTTGTCCGTGGTAACTGCCGTGACGGTACAGGACACCATGGGCGTAGATGACGTATTGCCGATGGATGCCGAGTGGGTGGCTGATCAAGCGCGTGCGGTACTGGAAGATATGCCTGTTGCGGCTTTCAAGATTGGACTTTTGGGAAGCGTGGAGAACATCGCGGCAATTGCCGAGATAATTTCAGATTATCCCGATGTCCCACTTGTGCTCGATCCGATTCTGGCATCCGGTCGGGGCGATGAGTTGGCAAATGAAGACATGCGCGACGCGATGCGTGAATTGTTGCTCCCTCAGACGACCATTTTGACACCGAACAGTATTGAGGCGCGACGACTGATTCAGGACGAAGAAAATGAAGAGGACAATCCGACCCTGAGCGAATGTGCCAAGCGCATCATGCTACTGGGTTGCGAGTATGTGCTGGTAACCGGGACACATGAAAACACCCCCAAAGTGATCAATACGCTTTATGGAGCTCGGGGGGTGGTACGCACTGATAACTGGCCTCGTTTGCCCGGTAGTTACCATGGCTCCGGTTGCACCTTGGCTTCGGCCATTGCTGCATTGCTGGCAAATGGATTGTCGGTGGAAGAGGCGGTGAAAGAGGCTCAGGAATACACTTGGCAGTCATTGCAATATGGCTTCCGTCCGGGCATGGGACAACATATTCCCGATCGCCTTTTTTGGGCGCGGGATGATGAAGATGAAGAGCCGGAACAGGATGAATCAAAAACTCGGCATTAAGGGGCTCTATGCCATTACGCCGGATAGTACCGATACGCCGGAATTACTGCATCGGACACGGTTAGTGTTGTCAGGTGGGGCGAGTGTGCTTCAATATCGCAATAAATCAGCGTACGCAGGGCTTCAGCTTCAGCAGGCGACGGCCTTGCGCGAGTTGACTCACGAATTTTCAGTCACGTTCATTGTGAATGATGATGCACAGTTGGCTGCTCAAGTGGGTGCGGATGGTGTGCATCTGGGAGCAACGGACGGAGAATTGAAGGCGGCCCGCGCCCTGCTGGGTGCCGATAAAATCATCGGCGTCTCTTGCTATAATCAGCTTTCGCTGGCAAAAGAAGCGGTGGCAGCCGGCGCGGATTATGTGGCGTTTGGTGCTTTTTATCCTTCTACAGTCAAGCCGGATGCGGTCAGGGTGAAGGTTGAATTGCTTCGTCAGGCTCGTGTCCAATTTGCCGTGCCCCTGGTGGCGATAGGCGGAATTACCCTGCAAAATGCGGGCGCACTACTGGAGGCTGGAGCAGACTCGCTGGCAGTGATTTCAGCCTTGTTTGATGCGGACAACTGTAAGGATGCCGCCCAGAATTTTTCAAGACTTTTTAATTAGGACTCGGTTTCATGACGACACACAATCAGGAATTATTTGAACAGTCTCAACGCATTATCCCGGGTGGAGTGAATTCGCCTGTGCGTGCTTTTAAATCGGTGGGGGGGGCACCACTTTTTTTCAAGCGCGGTCAGGGTGCTTATGTGTGGGATGCAGATGATAAGCGTTATATTGATTATGTGGGTTCCTGGGGGCCGATGATCGTTGGGCATTGTCATCCCGAGGTGGTCAAGGCTGTGCAGGATGCGGCAGCACTGGGTTTGGGGTTTGGCGCTCCCACCGCAAGCGAACTGGAAATAGCTGAACTGTTGTGTAAGTTGATTCCCAGCCTGGAAATGGTACGTCTGGTGAGTTCCGGCACGGAAGCCACTATGACCGCGATTCGCCTTGCCCGAGGGTTTACCGGACGGAGTCGCATCATCAAATTTGAAGGCTGCTATCACGGTCATTCCGATGGTTTGCTGGTCAAAGCCGGTTCCGGCGCATTGACCTTTGGTCAGCCGAGTTCATCCGGTGTGCCAGCGGAAATTGCCTCGCTGACCACGGTGCTCGACTATAACGATGCTGCCGGGCTGGAACGCGCCTTTGCCGAAATGGGCAAGGAAATTGCTGCCGTGATCGTCGAGCCGGTGGCGGGCAATATGAATCTGATTGCACCGAAACGAGAGTTCTTGGAGGCCTTGCGTGAGCAATGTACCAAGCATGGTGCCGTGTTTATTGTTGATGAAGTAATGACAGGCTTCCGCGTCAGTTTGCAGGGTGCCCAAGGATATTATGGCATTACGCCGGATTTGGTCACGCTGGGGAAGGTGGTCGGTGGCGGTCTGCCTGTGGCAGCTTTGGGCGGTCGTCGCGATATCATGCAATGTTTGGCGCCTTTGGGGGCGGTCTATCAGGCAGGGACTTTGTCCGGGAATCCGGTGGCGGTGGCAGCGGGCTTGGCTACACTCAAATTGATTCAGGCTCCCGGGTTTTATGATCGACTGGCCCAACTTGCTACACAGCTAACCGAAGGATTGACTGCCAGTGCGAAAAAGTACGGTATTCCGTTCTGCGCCCAATCTGTCGGCGGAATGTTTGGTCTGTATTTCAGCCCAGCCTTACCGACCAGTTACGCAGAAGTAATGAAGTGTGACAAAGAGGCGTTCAACCGCTTCTTTCACGCGTTGCTTGAAGCAGGCGTTTATCTGGCTCCTTCGGCCTTTGAGGCCGGCTTTGTATCTGCGGCGCACACTGATGCCGATATTGCCGCGACGGTTGCGGCCGCTGACAAAATTTTTGCAGCCTGGTAATGGGACTTTTCTCTAAGGCTGTATTTTTCACTACGGTCAACCATCTGCGCGACCTGCCGCTCCACGGGGGTAGGGAAGTTGCTTTTGTCGGAAGGTCTAATGCCGGGAAATCCAGCGCAATCAACACACTGGCTAATCATACGCGTCTGGCCTATACCAGCAAGACGCCAGGACGCACCCAACATCTAAATTATTTTGATTTGGGTGATCAGCAATTTCTGGTGGATTTGCCCGGCTACGGCTATGCCAAAGTGCCTCCTGATGTGAAGGCGCATTGGGAAAACCTGCTAAGTGAGTATCTGCAAACACGCGAAGCCTTATGTGGATTGGTAGTGATCATGGATTCACGGCACCCGTTGACAGAGTTGGACGAACAAATGCTGAGCTGGTTTGCCATGACCGGCAAACCGGTGCATGTGCTACTTACCAAGTCTGACAAGTTAAGTCGCCAGCAGGCGACCATGACGCTGAATCGTGTAAAATCGCATCTCGCGGAACATTTCCCTTTTTGCTCGGTACAGCTTTTTTCCAGCCTGAAAAAACTGGGCATGGCTGAGGCTGAGGCGGTGATTGCCGGCTGGTTTGATAAAAATAAAATAGGTTCTGAAACAGATAATTAGTAAGAAAAGTAAGTGTGGTCAGCGAACTTGGATGGGCCACCACAAAAAAGTGGTAAAAAAAAACGCCCCTAACCAAAGGGGGAGGCTAGGGGCATAAGGTTACCTTAACTAGGGTTAAGGATACCCGCTCAGGGAGGAGAAACGGGAGATGAATTGCTTCATCTGAACGTCAGAGTCAAGAATTCTGGAATAGTTCCACAAAACCTGAATTTTTTATAAGGCATGTATGCAAACACTAGGACAATACCCGAATAAAAGAATGCGCAGGATGCGTCGTGATGCCTTTTCACGAGATCTAATGCGAGAGTATGTACTTACTTCAAAAGATTTTATCTACCCTGTATTTGTTCTGGAAGGGAATAACAAAACCGAGGAAGTGAAGTCTATGCC
>Ga0364866_10025_pt3 | contig 96395 bp, 65 predicted proteins | sample ExccelAu500001D3_3_FD_206913 | JGI IMG/M metagenome (GOLD analysis project Ga0364866, IMG submission 206913) | Enriched cells from Trout Bog Lake Hypolimnion, Wisconsin, USA - BchlTB.Aug13.5000.01.D3 | ecosystem: Environmental > Aquatic > Freshwater > Lake > Hypolimnion/Profundal zone | place...
CGCGCTCGCAGGGAAAACGGTGTTCTCACCGGACGGAGTTCATCCTTACGAGAGCACCGGTCACGAGCTGTACCTAGCCGCAATCCAGAGATCCTTCGCCAAGATCGAGCAGGCAGGCGTCGCTCCGGGTCCGCACGAGATCCCAAAAGCATTGGTCGCCGATAATTGGGAGCATGCAAAGCTCGTGCCGCTTAGCGCCTTGATGCTCAGTAAGGGATGGCGAAAGCTAGACCCAGCCGTCGATCAAAAGGCGAACCAATACAAGCGCTACCTGCCCGACCTGTGGAAGGCAAACCGGCCAGGTGAAACGATCAGTCTCAGGTTCAAAGGCACCTCGGTCCTTGTGTACGATCTACTCGGGCCCGACTGCGGTCAAGTCAGCATCCAAGTGGATCAACTGCCTGCCTACATTGTGCCCCGCTTCGATGCTTACTGCACCTATCACCGCTTGGCGACCCTCCCTGTTGCCGACAGCGTTCCCGATACTATCCACACCGCAACGATTCGACTACAGCGCGACCAACCCGACAAGCTCAAGATCCTCCATCAGCGCCGAGAGAACACTGGAATCACCACCCTAAACCCGAAGGTCTACGATGACACCGCCTGGTACGCGGGCGCGGTCCTCATTATCGGCGATGTCCTTCCAGGCCACGGCTAAGATCGACATACTGGATTCGACACTGACCAATTTCAAATCCGAACCACTCTGTTAGACTTAAAGAAATGTCCGACCCGTTTGAAGAGCAGTCTTGGGTAAAGATGGGAGTTGCAGGCGCTCTGGCCAAGGAGTACGAGGCCGATCAACGTGCGCTTCTTCAGCTGCTCGCCGATTCCTTCGAGAAGGTCTTCCCCGGCAAGACGCAGCGGAAGACAAAGGGGCTATTCGGCGCCAAGCACGTCGTGTCGCTTGAGGTCGAGGTTGAAGGTTTCATCTATACGATCGAGGACCCCGGGAATGGGTCGCTTGTCGCGACTAAGAAAAAGATCGTGCGTGGAATCGCTCTCAAGACGGAGACGGTACCGATGCAAGCGTGCCTTGCCGAACTTGCCCAGGCACTCGACGAACGCGCCCAAGGTAGCGCTGAAACCCACAAGGCGCTTCTTGAGTCTTTAGGATTGCCGTCATGAATCTCTTTGGCACCGGTAAAGCCGTCGACCCCGCAAAACTTGCACGTGACGAGGCTAGTCGCCAAAACATTATTGGCGGAGGACTGCCCCTCAACGCGGTGGACCGCCTTACCGATCAGGCACAGCGCGGACGCGAAGGCAAGCCTTTCTTCACATCCGACCTCAGCCCGAACGAACTATTGCTCACCCACCAGTGCGGGTTCGAACCGATCGGTCAGGTCATGGGTAGCTGTGTATATCAAGTCGGCTGGCAGTACTTGCCGCAATCGGCTTGGGTTTATGCGTCGGGCGAGATGGACGTGCTGAGTCAGTCTCAAATTGAAGCCCGCCGTCTGGCGTTCTCGCGCCTTCGTCAGGAAGCAAAGCTGCTTGGAGCGGATGGCGTGGTCGGTGTACGATTCACCCGGCAAGAGAGCAATGCAGGTACCTCGACAATCGAGTTTATGGCGGTTGGAACCGCCGTTCGAAGAACGGGAGCCCCGCCGCTGGCGCACGACGTCGAGCCGTTCGTCAGCAATCTTTCCGGCCAGGACCACTGGACTCTGCGTCGCGGGGGATTTGCGCCGCTCGGCTTCGTCTTTGGAACATGTGCCTGGTACCAATATCCCGACTGGCGCAGTCAAAGCGCAATGATGAGTTGGAGCAACGCCGAGTTGACTTCGTTGACCAGAGGCCTATATACGGCCCGCGAAATCGCGATGTCCCGCCTGGAGGCAGAGTCGCACTTGTTGAGCGCATCAGGGGTTGTCGGTGTGAATTTTGAAACACACATCGAGGTCATGGAAGTTCAGTCGCAGAACCAGAACAGCGGCGGCTTCATCATGCATTGCACCGCTTGGGGCACAGCCATCGGCCGTGATCCTGGCCCTTATCCCGATCCGATTTCCGTTTCACCCATAGTTTCGATACGAGGTTAAAAAACCATGAGTAGCAGCCCATATCAGCCAGGACAAGAACAAGGTCTTCCCGAAGCAGCAGTACGACGTTTGAAGGAGATGCGCGGCGAAGGCGCAACCCCGAAGCTGTTTACCAGTGACCTTTCCGTCAATGAGTTCCTTCTCGTCAGAGAAGCAGGATTCGATCCGGTTGGCCTCGTTATGGGAAGCTCGATCTACCACGTCGGCCTGCAGATCGCCAACGTCTTCCAAAACCAGGAATTGGACGTTTTGACTCAGGCGATGTATCAAGCGCGCGAATTGGCGATGACGCGAATGGAGGAAGAGGCAGACGTTCTCGGCGCAGACGGTATTGTGGGCGTTCGGCTGATCGTAACCTTGCAGCAGTGGGGCGAGAACATGGCGGAGTTCATGGCGATCGGCACCGCGATCAAGCATCGAGCCGGCGGCAACTATCGAACGATTCATAACCGCCCGTTCACCTCGGATCTATCCGGCCAAGACTTCTGGACGCTGCTTCAAACCGGCTACCGTCCTGTGGCGCTCGTCATGGGAACATGCGTCTACCACGTCGCCCACCAAGGACTCGGCGCCGCACTCAAGCGCGTTGGTCGAAACACCGAGATGGAGAACTTCACTCAAGCGCTCTACGACGCTCGCGAATTGGCCCTCTCTCGCGTCCAAGCTGAAGCCGAGTCTGAGAACGCAGTTGGAATCGTTGGCGCGCGAGTTGAAGAGAGTAGCCACGGATGGGGTAGCCACGTGATCGAGTACTTTGCTATCGGAACCGCCGTTGTCCCAATTTCCACCGACCACGAGGTGCCCGCCCCAAGTCTGGTTCTGCCGCTGACGTAGCTCGCCTAGATGCTAGAAAACAATCGGGCATGCCGGACGTCTGACAGGCAATGGTCATCTTCGCGGCGCTATTCCTGCATTTGGGGTTTTCCGGCATTGATAAGAGTGGTGTCCAGGCGTTCTTGGCTTTCCATCAGAACGTTCTCGCAGTAAAGACTGGTACCGGATGGCACGACCCAACGGCAGGCAGTAGGTTCTCCAAAAAATCGTTTCCCGTTGTCGTAGCTGGAATCGGAAAGCCGATCGATGGTCGGGGGACGGTTGCCGTATCGAAAGACAAGGACTGGGGTTGGATCGCTGACCCCGATCAGGGGCTACCTGCCGAACAGGTTTTTTGCTGGGGTGTGCTTCCGCGTTATCCGCGAAAAGTCACCGAGACTGGCGATCCACGAGGCGTCTACCATTCAGCGGCAATTGCGGCGTACAAAGCAAAGGGGCTGGCGATTGACCATATCGAGGCGATGCAGGTTTACCGAGTGGACCTTCGCGGCGATGGCAATGAGGAAGTTTTGGTGGCCGCCCAGGGCAGAGGCAAATTCAACTCGATGAGCATCGTTCTTTTGCGACAACCAACGGCTAACGGAGTGAAGACGGATATTTTGGAATCACAAGAGATGGGCTATCCGCGGGTCGCAGCGATAGCTGACTTTTGCGGAGACGGCACGATGCAAATCGTTGTTGCTGGCGGCATTTCGGATGGAATCATGGCGTCGTTTTGGTCGATCAAGTCTCAGAAACCGAAGCGGCTGGCCTCTTTCGTTTGGGGTGATTGATTGGCAGCTCCAAGGCGAAAATACGGTGTCACGCAAATCCGTTACCCGATCTTGGTGACCCGGCTTTTCGGGACATGGCGACTCTTCTAGTGGGTGTAATACTGTTCAGTTAATTCCTCAAGAAATCAGGGCTCGCCTTCCCATTGGAGCACCAGACCATGAAGATCGACAAGCATCCGCTTCGAAGCAAGGCTTTCACTCTTATCGAACTGCTCGTCGTGGTTCTGATCCTCGGAGTCCTGACTGCAGTCGCACTTCCGTCCTATATCAGTTCGGTCTACGGGTCGCGAGAAGGTGCGGCAAACGCTAATGCGAAGGCACTCGCGACAGCGGTTCAAGCCAAAGCGATCGTCTCAGGGTCCTACGACACGGTTCTTTCCGACTACGCTGTCGACATGGGCGGTTCAATTCCACTCAATCCGTGCACTGGAACGACCACCGGTTACACGATCGTGGATTCTGGTACGCAGTGTATCGTTACCGCTTCCGCGGGCACGAACTGTGGGTCTTGGACGCCAACCGCGTTTACCTTGGGTTATTCAGGCGAGTAAACGACAATGGCCCAAATCGTAACTGCCCATCAATCTTTATTTCCTTCAGAGGATAGTGGGTTATATTCTATGATTATTGAGCCGATGATTAGGGGGAACACGTCCTAATTGTTGGAAGTTGCAAGCAGATGACTAGAATCCAATCGCATCGTCGTCGCCAAGGATTCACCATTATTGAAGTTTTGGTCGTGGTTCTGATCATCGAGACGATCATGGCTGTGGCTCTGCCTTCCTATATCAACTCGGTCTATACCGCGAGGCAGGGGATTGCGAATGCAAATGCCCGGGCCCTAGCAACTTCAGCTCAAGGCAAGGCGATTACCGCTGGTGTGTACGACACGGTCCTATCGGACTACGCAGTCGATATGGGCGGGTCGATACCGATGAACCCTTGCACTGGCACGACGACAGGTTACAGCGTCGTGATTTCCGGCTTGAAATGCCTGGTTAGCGCTTCCGCCGGCACAAACTGTGGAACTTGGGCGCCAACCGTGTACTCGCTCGGATACTCTGGTGAGTAAGAAGCTTCCGGATGCCCGTTAGAGGCAATCGTTCGGAAGGCATAGCATGACACCTAGAGACAGATTCCTAGCGATCCTCAACGGCAACCTTCCCGACGACCGATTCCCAATAATCGAATGGGCGACTTGGTGGCACTTAACCTTGGAGAGGTGGAGGGGCGAAGGTCTGCCAGCCGACCTCGACTACATCGGAATCAAGCGCTATTTGGGCTTGGATATCGATTATCAGCTTTGGTTTCCACAAGCAGACTACGCGGTTCCGAGCAAGCCGGAAGGCCACTGGATCGAGTCCGCCGCCGACTACGATGCGATAAGAGATCACCTCTATCCTTGGCCGCCCCGATTCAATCCTGAGGAGTGGTCGAACCGTCGAAAGGAACAGGAAGCGGGCGACGCGGTTATATGGATTTCGCTAAATGGGTTCTTCTGGTGGCCGAGGGTGCTCTTTGGCATTGAGCGTCATCTTTACGCGTTCTACGACGAACCCGAGTTGATGCACCGAATCAACGAAGACCAGGCAAACTACATGCTCAGGTGCTTGAATGCGATGAAGGACGTGTTTGTGCCGGACTTCATGACGTTTGCCGAGGATATGTCTTACAACCACGGCCCAATGATCTCGAAGGTTCAGTTCGACGAATTCATGGCGCCCTATTACCGGAAAGTAATTCCCTGGCTACTTGAGCATGACGTGAAAGTCCTTATCGACAGCGACGGCGACGTCGAACCTCTGATCCCATGGTTCGAGGAGGTCGGCGTAGAGGGGATTCTGCCGCTTGAACGAATGGCAGGAGTCGATGTGAACCGAATCCGAGAGAATCATCCTAAGTGGATCATGATCGGCGGCTTCGACAAGACGGTCATGCACCTCGGCGAAGATCGCATGCGGGCCGAGTTCGAACGTTTACTTCCACTGATGAGGACATCGAGGTTTATTCCTTCGGTCGATCATCAGACGCCACCAGGGGTTTCGATGGACGACTTCCGCATCTACTATCGTTTGTTAACCGAATACGCAAACAAAGCGGTGACTTCGCCAGCTTCGTAGTGACTTCGATCCGCCGGATCCTCCGATCAGCAGCTTCGGCGACCTTGACGTTTCAGCGCATTAACCGACGTCAGTCGTGGGAAACCGATACGATCGTGGGAGTTCCCGTCGCTGCTCGTCGACTCTCAAACGACGCGCCTGTCTTCGACGGTGTGTCGCACTTGATCCCAACCGTAACAGATTTAAGGCCAGCCTTCTTCGCAGCCTGAACGATCGATGTGATATTCCAAGTATAGGCGCCCTTTGTACTGACGGTTTTCTCGTCAACTGCCAATCCAGTAATCGTTGGTGCGTTGTTCCAGTTCAGCTTGGCCTCCGTCCAACTCGCGTTGTTGGTGGCAAACACTCCGACCGGTACCGATGCCCCTTTGGCCGATCCGGTTAGCGTCAACTCTGCGTCTGCGATGTTGGCGCCCAATCCTGAGATGTCGAGTGTCAGGAACGAGACCTCGTTCGACCCGGTGTTCCCCGCCGTCACGTCGAAATGCGTCAAGACGGAATCGGTCGTCGGTGTTGCATCCGACACAAATGCGTCCTCGCTGCTCGCCTCAACTGCTCGAACACCTTTGCTCACCTCGCCTACACCGTTGGTATAGGCGAAAGTGACGTAGTAATGCGGCGGAAGATGAAGTCCGGCAAGATGGACCCTTGTGGTGCCTGGCAAAATGACCTGCGGCGCCATCACGTTTGACGCGCCTGGAGCCGTGCCGATCTTGACGACGGCAGAGTCGATCTCCGTTTCGGGATCGTAAGCCCACTGATCGAAGTCCATCGCTGAAGTCGACGCAGAAAGGAAGTTGAACCGAGCGATCACTGGAGGCGTTGGGTCTGCAATTGGATTTCCGACAAAGAAATCGACACCGGGCATGTCGCATCCGTTTGTAACCTGAACGCGCTTCGTCTTGAAATTCCCTTGGGGCGAAGCCGTAACGTCGTACACCCCGGCTGGGAACGGATCGAACCGATAGGTCCCGTCGGAAAACGTAGTCGTTTGATAAACCTTGTATGGCGCAGTCGTCTGAGTTGCCGTAACCCTCGTATTCGACTGGGGCTGGCCACCTAAGTAGACGATCCCCGTAACGTCGCCGACCGTCGCGGACCGTGGGTTTCCAAAGGTCGAAAGCTGGACCAACTGGTTGATATCGAGCGAACCAAAACCTTGGGTAGGTTCCCAACCGCCGAGAAGCGCGCCACCGGTTCCGTCTGCGCTTTGTTCGAGCGCCTGAAAAGCACTGAGGTTGGCAAACCCGTCGCTTTGATGAAGTTTGTTTTGACCGTAGTAAAGGCCGGCTGCGCCCGCGACATGCGGACACGCCATCGATGTTCCCACCAAGTAGGTGTAGTTCAACGTATAGGGCGGAGCTCCCTGGACGCCGTTTTCGCTCAAATAGCAGCTATATCGACAGGCGGTCGAGTAGACGTACTGGATCACGTAGTTGGTCGTGCTGTATTGAACGACGTCGCCACCAGGCGCGGCAATGCCTACATAGTTGCCGTATCCAGCGTAATAGTCGCTCGCAGAGACTTGTCCGGGAGCATTGGCAGTGACCGCTAAAGCACCGCTGCACGCGGCTGGATAGATCGACCCAATGTCCCCTCCGCCGGCGCCGTTCTCATTTGCCGCGGCGACAACAAGACTTCCCTTTTGGAATGCGTAAGTAACCGCATCTTGAAATACCAAGGAGACGCTTTTTGTACCGATTGAGCAGTTTATGATGGCAGCGCCATGGTCTGCTGCATATTCGATCGCATTCGCAGCATCCTGATCCGTCGAACTGCCTTGGGCATCGAACACTCGAAGAATCATCCCTCGCGAGTTGTAGCCAACGCCAATCATCCCGTCTCCGGAAAAACCACTGTTATTCCCGGCGGCGATCGCGATGCCAGTGACGTGAGTTCCATGGCCGACGAGGTCGGTTGGTACGACATTTGTCTGAACGCTTCCACCGGCAAATATGGCACTCTCCGACTTCATAATCTGACCACCGACGGTTACATCGGTTCCGGAGCCGCCTGCATTGATGAAGTCGGGGTGATCCATGTCCAAACCGGTATCGACAAAAGCGATGATCGGACAATCTGTCGGCTTGTTTGCCGCGGTGTACCACTTGCCCGGATAGACTGCCCATCCGCCGCTAACGACACCACCGGAGTCGTCAGTGACTGCGCTGATGTCCCAAAGATTCCACAATCTGCGAAAACTGGATACACCGCCGCCACCACCGGTCCCGCCACTTCCGCTCCCAGTGCCTCCGCTTCCGCTTCCGAAGTTGAAAATCCATGTTGGTCCGGTTTCGACGAAGCCCCAATCCGGATCGATTGGTACCGGAAGCGTGACCGGGTAAACCTTGTTGAGTGGCTCAGCCCAAATCACATCCGGGTCGCCTCGAAGAGCCCTCAATGCGACGTGTGGATTCTGTTCGATCGGGATCTCCCATGTCGTCCAACCGCCGTGGTTGAGTCCGCCGATCATCCTGCCCTGCAATTTGTTGGACAGACGCTTAACTTGTGCAGGAGTCAATTCCGGCGGACGGCCTGGATGTTTATCGGCCCCGTTGACCTTGACCATAATACGGCCGGCCACAATCTCGTTCATTGGGAGCGATGGAATGTTCGACTTGAACGGCTTGCGGCCGAGCCTCTTTTGACTATCGCTGGCGGACGCCACTTGCCCTGCCATTACAATCGATAGTGCGAGAATTAGAGTAGATCGGCTATAGGTCATAAGGCCCTCCTGGGACCACTAATCGAACCCCTATTGTAAGTCAGTCTGAAGACGTTTACCAATTATCAGGAAGAATTGTGGAATGCTCTGGGCGGATAGTCCCAGATCGACATTATCTCACTGCTGCAACCCAAACAAGAGCTGTTTTTTAAGGGATGACGTGAACACCGCAAACTTAGTAAGAGCCGCACGTGCGGCTGAAGCTGCGGGACAGATGGCAAGGTCGGTTCAGCTATGCAATCAGATACTTTTTGAGCAGCCGAAATGCGTCGATGCACTGTTGATTCTTGGCTCCCTTGCTGCTCGACAGGGTCGGCTGCAGGATGCCTTGTCTTTCCTCAAGCGGGCTTTTGACGTCGATCCCGCATCCTATGATGCAGTTCGGTGGCTAACCACTCTGCTCATCGGTCAGGACGGAGGAGGTGAGGCAGTCGAATATGGGCGTATCGCCGTACGCCTCCGGCCAAACGAGGCAGAGGCACATGTCGTCCTCGGCCTTGCGGCATTGGGCAACGGGGACACTTCCCTGGCCATTAACTGCTTCGAGCGAGCGATCCAACTAAATCCAGCGATGTCTGGCGCCTACCATAACCTCGGAGTCGCATATCATCGCGAGGATTCCTTTGACGAAGCGATCGAGGCATTTAGTCGAGCGATAAAGCTCTCGCCGAATGTCGCAGAGACGTATATTCATCTCGGTCGATCCTATCTGGCCAAGGATATGGGGGACGAAGCGCTCGATTGCGCAGAAAAATCCCTCGCGCTGAATCCCAAATCCACCACCGCACGAAGGTTGCTTTCCGATTCCACCTTCACAGCCGTCCATGGAGTCAACGGCGAAAGACATATTCAGAAGGCGATTGCACGCGACCCAAGTCATGGCTTCCCCTTTGCATTGCTCGGAAGTCGGCTTCAGGAACAGGGCAAGTTTCAAGAGGCCGAAGAAAGCATAAAGCGCTCGATCGAACTACTTCCCGAACAGGGGTTTGCCTATTATCTGCTGACGACCAACCGCAAGATCATCGATGCAGATCGCCCGATTCTCCAGAAGATCGACGAACTGAACCACCACACCGGCCTCTTGACTATCGAACGCCAGTACATCAACTTCGCTCTCGGCAAGGCGTACGACGACCTAAAGGATTACGAAAAGGCGATATATCACTTCGACATGGCAAACGGTGAGGGCGTCATTGGCCCATCGGTCGAGAAGCCGGTCAAGCTTGACCGTCATGCAAGCCGAGTGCATCGGTTCATCCAGATCTTCACCGAAGAGTTCATGGATCGGTTCAAAGGCATCGGAATTGACTCTGACCGTCCTATCTTTATCTTCGGAATGCCAAGATCCGGAACGACCCTGCTTGAGCAGATTCTATCGAGACACTCGAAAGTCGGCGCCGCCGGAGAGCAGTTCTTTTGGCGTGACTCCAGTCGAAGAACCGTTAACCTGGCCGATGGGCTGCTCAATACCGAAGAACTGAAAAAGGCAGGGGATCGATATCTCGAGCTTCTGGCGTCGATCGCGCCCGGAAAAGCGCATGTGACCGACAAGTTTCCGAGTAATTACGTCTATCTGGGACTTCTGAATCTCATCTATCCGAAAGCCCATTTCATTCATGCCCGGCGACATCCGATCGACATCTGCCTCTCGATCTATATGCGTCCATTCGTAAACATGCAAGAGCATGGACGCACTCGGCTTGGAATCGTCGAGTCGCTTCGCCTCTACCGTGAGGCGATCCAACATTGGCGTCAAGTTCTGGGCCCCAATCGGTTTCTCGACGTCGACTATGAACTGCTCGTCCAGAACCAGGAAGCGGTCAGTCGCCAGGTCATCGATTACTGCGATCTGGATTGGGAGGATGCTTGCCTGAGCCCTCAAGAAGGTGATCGCCGCGTCATCACCTTTAGCAAATGGCAAGTTCGCCAGCCTGTTTACACGACGTCGGTCGAACGATGGCGAAACTACGAACCGTGGCTTGGTGTTTTCCGCGAATTGCTCGATGACGAACCCACCCAACAGGCGGTAGAGTGAGAATCGGGTCCTCAACACGACGTACGCATTGAGCCACCTCGAGGAGTGAGCCGGTCATGCTGTTCTGCGCGATGCTTTGCGCGCTTGTGGGTTCGCCACAGGCCTTGACTTCCTTTGAGACGGAGGCCGATCTCAATGCAGTCGATCACCTCGGGACTACCATCGAACGGTTTCACGGTCATGCGACCGACGGTCTTTACTCCCTTCGAGCAGTATTTCACAGTGTAGAGTGGCCACACATTATGTGGACACCGCCCCATCCCCTCGATTGGCGAACTTTTGGAGGGTTGGAAGTCGATGTTTTCAATCCAAACGACAAGGCGATCGAACTTGGAATTCGGGTTGACGACGATCCTTCGGCTAACGGATGGAACCACTCAAGGAGTTCCACGACGACGCTTGCACCTCATAGCACTCAGTCCGTCGCGATTTCACTCGGCTTGGATCCAATGAAGTTTGGTATGCGGGCCCTTCCACCGATGTCGGACGGTCGTCAGGTCACATCAAGCGGAGACGAGAACTTCTCAAATGGGAACGTCGTTGCCTACCAATTCTTCGTTCACAAGCCGGAAGAAGGGACGGTGCTCTACTTCGATAACGTCCGAACTTTCGCCCGTCCCAATGCTGATTCCTTGACCGGGATCGTAGACCGCTACGGCCAATTTGCGCACGCAACGTGGCCGGGGAAGCTGACGCATGACTTTGAATTTGCCGCTCGGACCAAATCCGAGAAGATGGACTTAGACCGAACTCCTTCTCTGCCTGGTCGCGATGCCTACGGTGGCTGGCTCGCTGGTCCTGCTCTTCACCCTACTGGGTTTTTTCGAACTGAGAAGGTCCAAGGCAAATGGTGGCTTGTCGATCCCGCCGGACATCTCTTTTTTTCGATTGGCATCGACACCATCCAGCCTTACGACAAGACAATGATCGCAGGTAGGGAGAAGCTTTTTTCGTGGATGCCCGAAGCAAACGATCCATTAGCACGATTCCAAAGTACGGAAACAGGGGTGCTTCGCGGTCCGGTCAAAGAGGGCAAGGCATACGCTTTCTACCAAGCCAATCTGTATCGCCGATACGGCCCCGGATTCTTGGAGCCGTGGCGGGAAATAGTTCTCAAAAGACTGCCGTCGTGGGGGTTTAACACAATCGCAAACTGGTCCGATGCGACCCTCTACGGCAACGGGAAAGTCCCATATGTCGCATCGTCTGGAACTTGGGGCAGTCACGCGACGGTCAGTAGTGGAAGTGACTTTTGGGGCCGAATGCCCGATCCGTTCGATCCAGCGTTCGCTGCCGATGCTACGCGAACCATCAAACCGATCGCCGATAAGGTGAAATCGGATCGATGGTGCCTCGGCTACTTCATAGACAACGAACTCAGTTGGGCGGGAGATGGTCCGGATGGCCCCTACGGCCTTGCGATCGGAGCCCTATCCGAACCGCCGACGTCGCCGGCAAGGCAAGCTTTTATCGACGAGCTTCAGACCAGGTACTCGATGATCAGTTCGCTCAACTTGGTTTGGGGGACCAAAGCCGCCTCATGGGATGAACTGCGTCTTCCGTCACCGCTGAACGATGCGTCAAGAAAGGACGCAAGTATCTTCGTGAAAGAGTTCGCCCGCCGCTACTTTAGGGTCATCCGCGATACGATCCGAAAACTCGACCCAAACCATTTGTATCTAGGATGCCGATTTGCCTGGCGTACGACCGAAGCCGAAGACGCGGCCGCCGAGTTCTGCGACGTCGTCAGTTTCAATATCTATTCACCCAAGCTGGACTCGAATTGGGACGCCGTCAAACGGCTTAACAAGCCTTGTATCGTCGGCGAATTCCACTTTGGAGCTCTCGATAGGGGGATGTTCCATCCGGGTCTGGTATCGACGCCAAATCAGGCCGCTCGAGCCGCAATGTACCAAGACTACGTCCGATCGGTTCTGAAATCGCCGTCCTTTGTGGGTTGCCATTGGTTCCAGTACATTGACGAACCGCTGACCGGACGCAGCTTCGACGGCGAGAACTACAACATCGGCTTCGTAACGGTGACGGACACTCCCTACCCGGAGATGGTCGCTGCCGCGCGAAAGATCCACGAGGCTGCCTGTCGAATTCGATTGGGAAATCAACCGTGAGCTACCAGGACGGATGGGCTGCCCTCCACCTCGAAATGCCGGCAATGGTGCCACGCACCGAATACTCGGCCGAGTTTCACTGGCCTTTGATAGAGGCGGTCACCGGAACTTCGGGACTACAGGACGCGAACCAAGCAACTCGCGCGAATGCCAGCAGGCAGTTTATGGAGGCATGGGACTACGCGTTCATTTGGTCCACGCTGATCGGCGCCGACGACTTTGGATCTTACCGAACGTCCATGGGGCACGCGGTGTACATGAGTGGAGGAGAGGACTGGGACGACAAAGTCAGATCACCGTTTAGAAATTCCGATGACGTTCTCGCGTTTCGTCCATTGGAGTGCACGCCAAAAGTCGACACTGCAAAGGCAAAGGATCGGTTCGAGAAGCACTACCAATCCAATACGGTCAACTTCCCTAATGCCGTAAACATGACCGGCATTTATGTCACTTGCGTTTCCGGTCTCATCGACCTTTTCGGATGGGATCTGCTGTTGGAAGCGATCGGCGAGGATTCGTCCAGAATGGGCGAACTCACAAACGAGTACTGCGCTTGGCTCTATCCTTACTTCGAGTCCCTCGCGAATTCGGATGTGCCCGTCGTTATGGTTCACGACGACCTAGTCTGGACGTCGGGCGCAATCTTCCATCCCGATTGGTACCGTCGGTTCGTGTTCCCGAACTACAAACGTGCCCTTGAACCCCTCCGTGAAGCCGGCAAGCGGATTCTGTTCACTGCCGACGGTAACTACACCGCCTTCGTCGACGATATCGCCGCTTGCGGAGTCGATGGCTTTGTCATGGAGCCTTCAACCGACATGGCGATGATCGCCGAGAAGTATGGAAAGACCCACGTTATCGTCGGCAACGCCGACACTCGAATTCTTCTTTCAGGCACGAAACAGGAGATTGAGACGGAGGTCAAGCGATGCATGGACATCGGCAAAGCGTGCCCGGGATTCATCCTTGCCGTCGGCAACCATATTCCGCCAAATACTCCGGTCGAAAATGCTCTTCACTACGACGCCTGCTATCGCAGGTTTCGAGTTCGGTGAAGTCCGACCGTCGTTCCAGAACAACCCAATGGGTCCTTTATTTTTAGTGTCAAACACTCCAAGTACTCCTATCAGGTTCAGCTCGATAACGCGAAATACCGAAATTCCAAGTTAATTCCACGACAGATCTCCCCTATAATAGCGATCTCAGTATTTACGGACGCCAAATGCCGATCGCTTGCGGGATCACTGAGGTTTGTCCGCAATTTGAGATGGAGGATTTACTCTTGTTTACTTTTAAGTCGCCTGTCCCAAGGCAGTTCTTGCCACGCTTGAGTTCCTTTGCCGTCGCCACGGTAGCCGTGATGATTCTCCCATCCTCGGCATCGTCCGGGCGCTCTCAGTTTTCGGCTATTCCAAATAGCCTTCGCCACCCCGAAGTCAATGCTTCGAATGCGGATCCGGTTTCAAGCGACGAATTCGTTCGCTTCGCGATCAGTCTCCAGCCGAGCAACGTTGCCGGGCTCCAGAGCTTCGTCGACGACGTAAGCAACCCCTACTCGCCGAATTACCGTCACTTCCTTAGCCCAGATCAGGTCGGCGCAAAATTCGGTCCAAGTCAAGCCGACTTGAACGCGACCGTAACATTCCTCACTTCAAATGGGTTCACCATCGCCGACGTTGCCAAAAACCGGATGGTTATTGTAGTCGAAGGTACGGCAGCTCAAGTCGCGAGCGCCTTTCGCACCAACCTAGTCCACGCTACACGGGTCGATTCGGACGGCTGGCCGGATATCTACCGAACCAACACCACACCTCTTCAAATGCCTGCAGCGATTGCGAACAAAGTCGTTTCTATCGACGGAATCGACACTTCGATTCGGATGAAGCGGCGTGCAACGACGACTCAACTCAATCCGACGCTTTTCCGCGCTTGCTACAACGCATCGACCAGCTATGGAGCTGGATATTACGGACAAGGCGTCCATATTGCGATCGCCAACTGGGATGGATATCGGCTCAACAACATCCCCTACTGGACGAGCACCTACGGGTTGCCCGTTCCGTCCGGCGGCTCCGGCTCCAATATCGTCGTTGTTAAGGTCGGCACCGGTACCACCTACGGCGTCGGCACTCCCCAGGGTGAAGGAGATCTCGACCTTCAAGCCGTGCTCCAGGCTGCGCCCTTGGCAACTGTTTACGATTACGACGACTCAACCAACGACACCGGCGCCCCTATAACGACGCTCAGCAAGATCTCGAGCGATAACCTCGCCGACATCGTCACAGAAAGCTACGGATGGGAAACATCGAGCAGCAACACTTACTACGGCAGTACCTGGACATCCGCCCATAACGTTCACCTTTCGCTAAGCGCGCAAGGCATCACGTACATGGCAGCTACCGGCGATGACGGCACCGCCGCTTTCCCGAGCCGCGGAGCTCGTTATGGATATCCGGATATCGACCCAGAAGTCCTGAATGTCGGCGGTTCGATTGCAACGGTGGACTCGACGACTGGGGTTCGTTCGTCGGAAGCCAGTTGGGGCGTTTCCGGCGGATACGGTGGTACCGGCGGTTTCGATCCTTACGACACTGCAGCCCACGGATTTGCGTTCAATGTCGCCCCCTCCTACCAGACATCGACCATCTCTTCAAAGACAAGCAAATACAACTATCGCCTCATTCCCGACCTCGCTTCTTCTGCTGGCGGAAAGAACGGCCTTGGTTCGAACACGGGAACGGGTTGGGCTTTTGCGATCTTCTACAACACGGGGACTGGCACGAGTTACCCGCCGGGAACGTCGATCGCTATCGACGGCACGAGTATCGCAAGTCCAGCGACGGCTGGAGCGCTCGGAGCGCTCATGGGTGAAGTGTTCAACGGAGTTACGCCGAATGGAACTCGCTCCAACGTTCGTTTCGGTCGAGTCCAGAACTACTTGTACTCAATCGGCTCGAATGCTTCGGTGTTCTATGACATCACCGCCGGTTCCAGTATCGGCAACCTTCCCGGTACATCCACGGCTGCAACTCCTGCAGTCGGATGGGACTATGCAACCGGATGGGGCGCGCTGAACTTCGGCGGCCTCTATAACTACATCAAATCGAGCGGAATCAACCCGTAGCGATTTTGTATTTAGCCCCTCAACTCGAAATCTCGAGGTGAGGGGCTGAACCTATCTCCTCCACAGGCACGTAACCTGTCCCAGATCAGACAAGTTCCAGCTACTACGCCCCATAATCTGGAACGCATGCGGTGCCTTCTAGCGGTCGATTCGGGTGGGACGAAGTGTGAGGTCATTCTCGCAAACGGGGCCGGCGAAGTGCTCGGCAAGGGCCTTCGAGACCTCAGTCATCGACCAGGCGAACGTGACGAACGGGGCTTGGGGCGTTCTGAAAAGCTCGTAACCGAAGCGCTGCAAGAGGCGCTAATCGGCGCACCTCCGATCGATGAGCTCCACGTTGCCGGTCGCCTCCTAGCTCCAGCCTTGTGGCCTTTCCCGCACACGCCCGTAATCCACTACCACGCTGTTCGAGAGCAGGACGCCCCGATGGCGTTAGTCGGAGCGACGGCAGGAGTCGTCGTCCTCGCGGGTACCGGAGCATTTGTCTTTGGTCGATCCGACGACGGTCGTGAACTACTGCTCGACGGCATCGGCCCACTCTACGGAGACCATGGCGGCGCCTATCAGATCGGACTTGCCGCCGTCCGTGCTGCAGGTCGATCGGAGTGGCACGATCGGTACAGGACATCGCTACACCAAGTGATTCTTGAGGCGTGTCGGACTCTCGCCGGTAATCCAACCCCGTTCGACATGGTCGGTTACATGCTTGAATCCCGCGACCGATCGGAAATTGCCTCGCTTGCCAAGTTCGTTGATCGAGAAGCAGAACAAGGGGATGCGATTGCTCAATCTATTCTGATACATGCTGCCGACGATATCGTCGAGACTGTTCGATGTGTGGTCGATAGACTGGCAATCGCCGACGAGTCGCTACCGCTAATCGGAACAGGCAGCGTCGCCGTGCAATCCCAAATCTACTGGAACAGAGTTAGCGAACAGGTGCAAAGGTTTGCGCCGAGCTTCGTTGCCGTTCAAGCCAAGCATCCTCCCGCTTTGGGAATGCTCCTTTCCATGGCAGTCGAATTGGGCATTGACACCGATGCATTCCGAAGGCAGTTGTTAACGGGTACGGTGTGAATTGCATGTACCTCCAAGCCGTTCGCAGCATTCTCGACCACATCGAGTCCTCGCAAGGAAGCGCAATTGACCAGGCCGCGCAGTTGATCTCCCATGCGCTCACCCACGAAGGGATCGTCTACTGTCACGAGATAGGCCATGCGAATCAGCACGATTTTTTAAACCGGGCCGGTGGTTTGGCTGCGGTCCAAGCTTTTAACTTCAGCTTCTCTGTAACCGATCCAACCCCGGAATGCCTCAAAGATCGACCTGGAGGAAGGATGGTTGAGCGGGACTTGGAGTCGGTGCGCTTGGCGGTTCAGACCAGCAACATGCGCGCAGGCGACGTCCTGATGCTCGGATCGGTTTCCGGTAAGAATCGAGTGCCGATTGAATTGGCGATCCGTTGCCGTGAGATCGGTGTAAAAGTGGTGGCTATCACTTCCCTCACTTACACGGCGCAAGTCGAATCGCTCCATCCCTCCGGCAAGAAGCTGTGCGATGTTGCCGACGTGGTTATCGACAACGGCGCCCCGTACGGCGACGCCGCTTGCGAACTGCCCGGTCTCGAAGTTCGAGCGCTACCAGTTTCTGGCGTTTCCGCAATCGTCATTGGCTGGATGATTTGGGAAGCGGTAATCGCGAAGATGGCAGCGGCAGGAACGCCTCCAACCGTTTTCCAGAGTTTCAACCGAGCCGGCGGCCCTGAGTTCTACAAGAAGATGCGTGATCAGTACGAGGAGCGAGGCTACTAAGCGTGTCGTACCTTGCTTACCTCGAAGCGGCAACAGATGCCCTTCGACGAGTTACTCTAACCCAAGGTCCAAGTATCGAGGCCGCTGCCTGCCTATTAGTCGACGCCATCGCTACGGGAAAGAGCATCTTCTCCTTTGGTGCAACCCACTCCTTCATCACAACCGAGGAGTTGGTTTATCGGACCGGTGGTTTAATGCTCGTCAATCCGATCTACCCGCACGGAATGAACTTATCCGTCCGGCCGATGACATCGACTTCTCGGCTTGAGCGCGTCGTTGGTCTTGGATCCGAAATGCTCGCCGGTTCGCCCGCTAAGGAAGGGGACGTTCTCATCCTGACTTCGACCTCGGGTCGAAACGCCGTCGTGATCGATATGGCGATCGAAGCATCCCGGAGAAATATCTCGGTGATCGGCATCACATCTCTTTCCTATACTAGCGGCGTCGGAAGTCGCCACCCCTCCGGAAAAAAGCTCGCCGATCTGTGCGACGTCCTGATCGACAACTGCGCGCCGCTTGGCGATGCTGCCGTCGAAGTTCCCGGCTTCGTCCAGAAAGTTGGACCTCTCTCCTCCGTCACGGGCTGCGCGATCGTCAACTCTTTGGTCGCCGAAGTCGTTGCCCGCCTTCTTGAGCGCGGAGTTGAACCTCCCGTCTTTATGAGCGCGAACCTGGATGGCGGCGACGAATGGAACGCTAGGTTGCTGGCTGAAAACCGCGACCGAATCCACTACATGGATTAACCGTTCTCACTGATTACATAGCATTCGCGTCGTCATTCAACCTGCCCAAGGAACTGAATCGACGATTTGTCGTCTGTAGGTTCAAGCACTCCAGCCAGGTGCCAGTTGCACGCAGAGCGCGGAGAATTACCGCCTTTTCATGTTTACGGTTTTGAGGGGTCAAGGCTAACGATCGACGGACTCGCAAATCGAGGACAGCATGAGAAACAGCCTAATCAACCCAAAACCATTAAGGAGGATCATCCTAGCCGTGAATCTGCGAATGGCCGTAAGGCTGTTCATAGTCAGTTGTCTTTGCGTCACTGGCGTCGGTCAATCCATGGCAGATTCGATTGATCACTTCGTTCACGTCGAAATGGCAAGATCGAAAGCTCCGGGCGTTGCGATTCTGGTCATAAAAGACGGGCGGATCGTTAAAAGGAAGGGCTATGGGTTCGCGAACGTCGAACACCGAATACCGAGTAACCCATTTACAGTATTTGAATCTGGATCGATGGGCAAGCAGTTCACGGCCGCGCTCGTATTGATGCTCGCGCAGGATAAGTGGTTCAAGCTCCAAGATCCGATCGTTAAGTTCTTCCCCGAGGGGGCTGCGAAGTGGGGCAAGGTCACGGTGCGCCAACTGCTGACCCACACTTCTGGAATCGGCGACATGCCGTACGACCAGATGGATATGCGAAAACGGTACACCGAGAAGGACCTCGTCGACCTGATGGCGAAGCAGCCGATGGTCGAATCACCGGGCGCGAAGTGGCGCTATAACAACGGCGGCTATGTCCTCCTTGGAATCCTTGTTCACCGTGTAACCGGGAAGTTCTACGGAGATCTCCTCGCTTCGAGGATCTTCAAACCACTCGGAATGTACACCGCGCGAGTAATCAGCGAACACGAGATTGTAATGAATCGATCGTCCGGCTACCAACTTGAGGACGGCAAGATCGTGAATCAGGATTGGGTCTCGCCGTCCTTGAATCGGACTGCAGACGGCTCCCTCTACCTCAGCATCGACGATATGAAGAAGTGGGACGCGGCTATGTATCGAAACAAAGTCCTTGGCTCGGACATCATCGCCGAAATGAGTCGCCCCACACGATTGATCGATGGATCGATCGCCGTCGTCAACCCAGGCGATCATTACCCCGTGTACTACGGCATGGGGTGGACCATCAGTCACAAACAGGGTTACACCTGCATCGCTCATGCCGGTGGCTGGCAAGGGTTCCGCACCTACTATGCACGCATCGCTGAATCGAAACTCAGCGTCGTTGTGATGGCAAACCTTGACTCCGCAGACACCGCGACGATCGGCAAGCAGATTCTCGAGTTCTTCCAGCCAAAGCTCCGCGACGGGCGGCTTCGCGCCGACAGCCGTATCCCTTAGCCTGCGACGGGTCTGCCCTTGGGGGCACGATGGAACGGCTTTGACGTCCAATACACACCCAGTCCGATCCCAACGATATTCAGCAAATACCTGAGGAACACCAATGAGCGATAGGACGGGTCAATTCTCGGATGAGGAAGTCCCCACCCAGAGACCATTCGATAGAAGGCTATGCCGTAGAACAAAGCAATATAGACTGCCATCGCTTTCGCGAACTCTGTCTTGTGTCGAGGTGCAATCCACCCAGCCAAAAGTATCGCCAAACAGGGCGCAAAAAAACCAATCGCGACGTTCGGCAACTCGAACCAAAGGCTTACTGAGCCCGCCTGCTTGCCTAGCAAAAACGTCATTGCGGACGTCCAAGTAATCAAAAACCCAAAGACGACTACGCCTACAGCAATCGAAGCAACATATCGCAAACCATCCAAGATCGCGGAACGCTTCATGAGTTCACCCTAGCCCATCATGAACCCTTTTTCGCTTCGATTTCCCTCATTCGTGAAAATGAGCAGCTACCTCAAAACACCAAACGACTAGAGAAACGAGATCTCTGTTCACACGCTCGGCATACCAAGTAATCCGAAAACCTGATTGGCGAACGCCGTTGCGCTCTCGGTAGTTGCGTGGTCGTATCGGTGGTCGCGGAGAACCGATACGAGCACCTCGCAAAGGAACGATGCAGGAAGATCTTGCCTGACGATTTGGCTCTTTTGCGCCTCGACAAGCAGTTCCATCATCATTCCGATCATCTCATCTTCCTTCTCTGTTAGCTCGGGAATTCCGTGGCGGATTGGCGAGACTCTTTGCGCTAAGTCGATATACAGGGAGACTTTGGGCTCAAGGTTGAATTCGGCGACAGTCTGGATCACCCCCCTCAGCCGTTCCTCAATCGGAAGGTCCATCGGGACGGACAGAATTCTTTGGTGAGCCAACTTCAGGCATCGCAGCGAAATGTGTACAACCAAGTCTTCCTTGGACCGAAAATGCTGATACAGCGTCGGCTTTGACACGCAGGCCACATCGGCAATTTGCTCCAGCGTCACCGATGCGAATCCTCTTTCGGCAATCAACTCGACTGCCGAATCCAGAATCGCCTCTTCACGAAGGGCGCGTTGCCGTTCTTTAAGGCTCGGCTTGTGATCCATCCCAGAAGTTATGGCACCTTTGCCAGCTTTCTCGTCTTCCATATTTTTAACTAATCGTAAAATTTCTTATGTCTCGTAAATATCATAACACTCAATACTGTATATTACGAATAGGAAACCATGAACCACGTGCATTTCACCAGCGATGGGAGGCTCCAATGATTGCGGGGATCTTTGCGATTGCGCTCGCAACTGCCGCGCCGACATCCCTTTCGATCGAGGAGGCAGAACGCCTGGCTATTTCACACAGCACTGAGATCCGCATTGCGAAAAATACGCTGAAGTCGGCATGGGCTCGAGCAGGTGTGATTGCGGCAAAGACCCAGCCACAACTCGGAATAGCCGCTTCAGCCGAGCGATTCGACGACAAGACAACTGTTGCGTTTGGGGGGACCTCGTTCGAGGTCCTTGGCGACCACACCGAAGAGGCAGCACTCCAGCTTGTCCAAGTTATTGACGTTAGCAATCGGCTCGGAACGGCCCATGCCCAGGCTCGCTTTGCAGCCCTTGCGGCAGAGTGTGCCGTTCGTTCGCGAATCTCCGACCAGATTCTGACGACCAAGATCGCATTCATGAATGTCCTGCGAGCGGACCAAGGTGTGACCGTGGCGAGGAGTTCTCTCGACGCCTATCAGGAGCAATTGAGAACGACGACTGCGCTTTGGAAGCAAGGAACCGGACAAAGGATCGACGTTTACCGTGCAACCAGCCAAGTAGCGAATGCCGAACGAGAACTCGTTCAAAGGCAGAACGACCTCGATATGGCGCGAAGCGTGTTAAACGACCAGATCGGTGTCTCGCTCAACTCGGAAACGCAACTTGTCGATGTTACCGAGACTCCGTTGAAACTTGAAGGACCTGATAAAGCAGATTCGTCAGCTCTCGCCAAGTCTGCTGCAACCCAGAGATCCGAGGCCAAAAGCGCGTCACTCGGAATCCTCGCCGCTGAAAAGGGAATCCGGCTCGCACGATCCTCTTCCGACCCAACGGTGGCGATGGCGATTTCCGGGCAGTACACCCCAACCACGTCGTTCAGCTACCCACGGCAATCCGTAGGGGTCCTCAGCCTGAGTGTTAGCATTCCGATTTTCGACGGAGGAGAGTCAAGAGCGAAGGTTGAGGACGCTCGAGCGATGCTGGACTCTGCCAAGTCCCAAGAAGACCAGATCCGGCGGGCGATTTCGCTCCAGGTGCAGAACGCCCTATTCGGCGTCGAGAGCGCCCGCAAGAGCCTGGTGGCAGCGGAATCCTCTCTCAAAGCCGCAATCGCTGCTAGAGACCTTGCGAAACAGCGATATGAGAATCAGGTGGCGATCTACCTTGAAGTCACCGATGCCCAAGCCGCCCTAAGTGCCGCACAAGCCGTTCGAGTCAATGCGAAATACGACGTCATGATTGCCGACGCCCAACTGAAGCGTGCGCTTGGCGACCTAGATATCCCTGCCCAGGAGAAGACTAGACCATGAGTGAAGAAACGGAAGACACAATCCCTTCCATTCCAACGGAGAAGAAGAGACCAAATGCTATCGTCCTGATCGTCTTTGCCCTGATTCTCATCGGAGGAGCCTACAAGGGTTATGAATCCATCGGTTACGCGAAAGCTCACGCCGTGACCGACGATGCCTATGTCACCGGCGACTTGATGAATATTAGCCCAACGGTAGCAGGAACTTTGGTTGAGCTTGACGTCCAGGATGGCCAATTCGTCCACATGGGTGACAAGATCGCAAAGCTCGATACCAGCGGTCCAGAGGCGGATCTCGCCCAAGCGGAAGCCAACCTTAAGGCAATGGAAACGCAGGTACCTCAAGCGGAGGCTGCCTTTGAATTCGCGAAACTCTCAACGGATGCTTCAATCAAGAGTTCGCAGGCCGGTGTCTCTGCGCAGGAGGCCAGAACGCTCGGTTCCGAAATTCAGGTGGACCTTACCAAAGACACAGTGAAGAACCAGATTCTGGAGGCTAACGGCCAACTAGAAACGGCAAAGGCGCAAGAAGCACAGGCCCTTGCCGGCGTAGACGCGTCCAAGGCGGCTGTTGCCTCAGCGGAACAGGCGATCGTGACGGCCCAACGCCAAGCGGACGCCCTGAACGGAGGCATCGTCGCGACCCAAGCCAATTCCGATCGCGCCAAAAAAGACCTTGATCGGTTCGTAAAACTGCTCGACTCGGAAGCCATAACCAGGCAGCAGTTCGATGCAGCTTCTGCAGCTTCCATTGCAGCCGATGCCGCACTCGGAACCGCTCGACAGCAAGAGGCAGCGGCACGATCGCAAGTCCTCCAAACGAGACGAGCCCTTGCGCAGGCAAAAGCCCAACTCGTAGTCACTCAAAGGCAAGCCGACACCGCTCAAAGCCAAGTGCGCGTTGCTGAGGCTGCGTTGAGCCTGGCTAGAAGCAACCAGATGAGCGTCCAGATTTCGGGAACGAACGCTCGATCCAGCCAGGGTTTGACTAATCAGGCAACGGCCGCCCTTTCCTCGGCAGAAGCCGGCATCCAACAGGTAGCTTTGCGCCAGAAACAGATCGCCACCGCTCAGGCGCAAGTCCAGCAATCGAAAGCCATGCTTGATCGCGCGAAGATTCACCTCCGGGACTGCTTCCTAGTCGCGCCGTGCGACGGATTTGTCGTACGACGAACGGTGAACGTAGGCACGACGATCAACCCGGGGCAAACGGTTGTGACGATCACACGCGGAGCCGAAGTCTGGGTAATGGCCAATTTCAAGGAGACTGAAATCGGACGAATCAGAGAGGGTCAACGGGTCGAATACGACGTCGACGCTTTTCCTGGAGTCAAATTCGATGGCAAAGTCATCCATGTCCTTCGTGCCACCGGGTCGGCGACCACTCTTTTGCCGCCCGACAACTCCACGGGCAACTTCACGAAGGTCGTTCAGCGAGTGCCGATCAAGATTTCAATCAAGCCGGTCCAAGGCATGGAAGCCAATGTCTTAAGGCAGGGCATGTCGGTTACCGCGATCGTCGACACGCAAGACATAGGGAGCGAATAGGCTGTGGCTCCCGGTACTCGAGGGGATCATTCCGAATACGGCAATGCTCGATGGCTCCTGCTCCTCGGGTTTGCCCTTGCCGCCGCGTTGGAAGTCCTGGATATTTCGATTATCAATCCGGTGCTTCCAACGATGGCCGGGAACTTGGGATGCACGGTCGAAGAGATCGGATGGGTCAGCACTGCCTATATCCTTGCCAATGTCGTCTTCCTGCCTCTCACCGACTGGTTTTCTCGCACTTTCGGTCTCGGACGCTATGTTGCAGTCTCGATCATCGTTTTCGTTGCCGCTTCGACGCTGTGCGGAATCTCCCACACCCTGACGGAGATGATTCTGTTTCGCATCGTTCAGGGTGCTGCCGGTGCTCCGCTTATTTCGATGACTCAGGCTGGAATTGCCGAAGTCTTTCCTAAGAAAGAACAGAATATGGCGCAAGGCGTGTGGGCACTCTGCATCATCGTCGCACCTTCAATAGCGCCTTACTTCGGTGGCTGGATCACCGACAACTACTCCTGGCCCTGGATCTTCTTCATTAACGTGCCCCTCGGCATGATTGCCGCATTCATCGTCTTTACCGTCTACAAAGATCGCGCCCACTACATCGCCGGTAAGGCGGATTGGCTCGGGATCGGCCTTCTGACCGTCGGTTTGGGCTCAATCCAGTACGTCCTTGAGGAGGGGAACAGCAAGGACTGGTTTGGAAGTCAACTGATCGTCCGACTCACATGGCTGGGTCTCATCGGCACCGGACTCTTCGTTGCATGGGAACTATCACCCAGAAACAAATGGCCGGTGGTTAACCTGAAGGTTCTGAGGCACTGGGGTTTTTCTGGCGCCACCATTGTCTCGTTCATCTCCGGCGTAGGCCTTTACTCGGGCGTCTTCATCTTCCCGATCTTCGCTCAAGCCGTTCTTGGGCTCACTGCAACGAAAAGCGGATATTTCATGCTCCTGCCCGGGCTCCTGATGGGTGTCGCAATGATCGTCTCGACATTGGTTATCGAGAAGGGCGTTCCCGCACGCGACGTTGCCATTGTTGGGCTACTCATCTGCATCGGCTCGATGTGGCTGCTGGGACACTCGACCCCAATGAGTAACGAGAGCGACAATCAACTCGGGCTGATCATCCGAAATGTCGGTCTTGCCGCCCTACTCTTGCCGGTCATGACGGCAGGGATTATCGGTCTCGATCGGAGTGAAATCGGCGCGGGAGCGTCTATCCTGGGGTTGTCTAGACAACTTGGCGGTTCGATTGGAATAGCCTTGGCTGCCACACAACTCACTCGGATGACGCAGTACCACCGATACCACCTTATGGATCGAATCGTATCCGGCGGGTCGATGTACCAAGATCGCCTCGACCTCATCACCGGCGCCTTTTACGTCAAAGGCGCTAGCATAGACGCCTCAAGGGCGGCAGCATCGAAGCTCGTCGACCTTCAAGTTTCGAGGCAGGCCTATACGCTTGCTGTAAATAACGTGTATATCCTCACCGGAATGCTGTTCCTAATGGCACTTCCCTTCACTTTCTTGATGAAACGAGCGAAGTCGCACGCTGCTGTAGGGCACTAGCCGACCCCGGTTTGAGTTCAAATTGAGTGAACTTCATTGCCTACCGATTGTCTAATAGCACTGATTGATCGGTAGGAAATTCTCCTTGAAAACCCATATCTGTCTCATAGCCCTTGCGCTCGTTGGCGCCATGTCCGCACAAGGATCTCAAACCCCAAAAGTCGATGCACTTAAAGCGGGGTTCTCAACACCGCCCGGTTCGGCCAAGCCTTGGGTGTACTGGTTCTGGCTGAATGGCAACATCACCAAAGAAGGGATCACAGCCGACCTCGTCGCCATGAAACGGGCGGGGATAGGTGGCGTGTTGATCATGGAAACAGACCAGGGCGCGCCGCTCGGGCCCGTTCCGTTCGCCGGCCCAAAATGGCGCGAGCTGTTCCATTGGGTCGTTACCGAGGCGAACCGGCTCGGGCTTGAAGTCAACATGAACGACGACGCCGGTTGGGCGGGTAGCGGTGGTCCGTGGATCACCCCCGAGCGATCGATGCAAAAGGTCGTTTGGTCGGAAACCGAAGTCGAAGGCCCTGGCAAAGTGCTCAAAGCACTGCCACAGCCGCCTACCGTCGCCGGGTTCTACAAAGATATCGCCACGCTCGCGATGCCAAGAGTCGACGGCTATCGAATTCCCGATATCGCAGGAAAGGCTGCATTCGTACGACGCGACGCCCCGCCTGCAGACAAGTACGGGTCTGCTGCGAGTCAGTCGATCATTCCGAAGTCATCGATTCGAGACCTGACCTCGATAACGAGTAAAACCGGTGAAGTCTATTGGGATGTGCCGCCCGGTAAGTGGACGATCATGAGGATCGGTCACACGTCTACCGGGTCGATGAACGAGCCTTCGCCACAATCGGGACTCGGCCTTGAGTGCGATAAGCTCTGCAAAGAGGGTTCCGAAGCCGCATTTTACGGGTTGCTCGGGAAACTCGTCGAAGACTCCGGTCCCCTGACAGGCAAATCCTTAGTGCGCATGCACATCGACAGTTGGGAAGTCGGTTCACAGAACTGGACAGCCAAATTCCGCGAGGAGTTCAAGAAGCGTCGTGGCTACGATCTCCTTCCGTATCTGCCCGTTTACTCCGGAAAGGTCGTCGACAGCGTCGAGGTCTCGGAGCGGTTCCTATGGGACCTGCGGCTTACCGTTTCGGACCTGCTTCTCGACAACTACGAAACTCACATGGCTCAGTTGGCGGCCAGCCATGGCATCCAGTTGTCGACTGAAGCCTATGGCGACATGACTATGGACGATCTTGCCTACGGAGGTCGCGCCGACGAACCAATGGGCGAGTTCTGGACTTGGAACGGCGATATCGGCAACCCACAGGGCCACTTCGACTCATCGGTAGTCGAAATGGTCTCGTCTGCCCACGTCTATGGCAAACACATCATCGGCGCAGAATCGTTCACTTCGGACGATTCCGAGCGATGGCGATACTATCCAGGCGCAATCAAAGCGATGGGCGACCTCCAGATGTGCCGTGGAATCAACCGGTTTGTCGTTCACCGATATGCCCTCCAGCCGTGGCTTAACGTGAAGCCGGGGATGTCGATGGGGCCTTGGGGACTTCACTATGAGAGGACCAACACCTGGTGGGAGCAATCTGGCCCGTGGCATAACTACTTGGCGAGATGCCATTACCTCCTCCGGCAGGGGCTGCCTGTCGTCGACCTCCTTTACCTCGCCCCTGAGGGGGCCCCTAGCAGCTTCATCCCTCCAACGGAAACTCTGAACGGTCCATACCGAGCGGATGCATGTCCACCTGACGCGCTACTCAGCCGAGCAAAAGCCAAGAACGGTCGCATCGTCTTCCCAGACGGCGTTACCTACCAGGCGCTCGTTCTGCCCGCATCGCCGATGACTCCGGCAATTCTGCGCAAGGTCAAGGAACTGGCCGATGCAGGTGTCATCGTCTTCGGCCCGAAACCGGTTAAATCTCCGAGCCTCGTCGGCTATCCGAAATGCGACCAGGAGGTCGAACGGCTTGCCGATCAGCTTTGGGGAAGCGGCAAAGTACATTCCGTCAAATCGGTGAAAGAACTGCTGAGGGCCAAAGGGATCGCGCCCGACTTCGTTGGCAATACGAGACTCAATATCGCCCATCGAACGATCGGAGATACCGAGTTGTATTTCGTCGCGAATACGAGTCGCATGGTCACCAACGCAACTTGTACATTCCGCGTTCAGGGTAAGCAACCTGAGATCTGGAATCCAGAGACCGGCAAGGTACAACCGATCGCTCAGTTCTCCCAAGCGAATGGACGGATCTCGATTCCTCTATCGTTTGGACCGGCCGACTCGATGTTCGTGGTCTTCCGCCCGAAGACGAACCGCATCGACGCAGTGGCCAGCTTTACCCGTTCCGGCAAGAACGTCCTAAGCTCGAACCCAACGGCAAAGATCGTTGTGAAGAGTGCGATCTGGGGCCCCATCGGGGACCAAGCTCGAACGAAGGACGTTACCGAACAGGTCCAGCGTATTTTGGATCGTCAGGTCGCTTCGCTTCACGTTGCCGATCTCGCCGACGAAGGCGATCCTGCGCTCAATATCGTCAAGACGCTTCGGCTTGAGTACGTCGTCGGCGGAAAAACGGTCAAAGCCAGCGCAACCGATCCGGAGACGATCCAGTTCTCCCAGCGAGCCGATGTACCGCCGGTAGCTAAACTCGAGCGCGCCAAAGGTAGCTATGCGGTCGTTGCCCAAGCACCCGGTAAGTACCGGGTGCAGACTGAGTCGGGAGCAACGATGGAAGCCGTGGTTCAGTCGGTCCCTGCAAAGGTCGACATTGTGGGAGGCTGGAAAGTGGACTTTCCTGCCGGGTTCGGCGCTCCGAGGCAGATCACTGTTTCAAAACTGGGATCATTGAGCGAATCGCCGATTGAAGGCGTTCGGTTCTTCTCGGGGACATCCTCCTATCGAAAGTCAATCGAGGCGCCTTCAGGCGTCTTTGGCAAAGGGCTCCGGCAGGTTCTCGACCTTGGAGAGGTAGGCGTCATGGCGGACGTGCAACTCAACGGTCAGGACCTCGGGCTTCTGTGGCGTGCGCCGTTCCGATTGGATGTCACCGGCGTTCTCAAACCTGGCGCAAATGAGTTGGTCGTACGCGTGACAAACTTATGGCCAAACAGAATGATTGGAGACGAAACGTTGCCCGAAGATGGGGATCGCAATGCGAACGGGACCCTAAAGAGTTGGCCAAGCTGGGTTCTAAAAGGCGGCCAAAGTCCAACCGGACGATTCTCGTTCTCGTCTTGGAAGCTGTGGCATAAGGATGACGCACTATTGCCGTCCGGCTTGATTGGCCCGGTGACGATTCAGACCGAAATTGTAGCGCCCTTGCGGACAACGCCAGCAACGCGGCACACCCCGATGGGTCGAGCGCGATGATCGATGCCGGCCTTCGATGTGGTTTCAAGGCCGGCGTTTCGGCATCAATCTTGTGCATAGGGAGCGGGCTTGCGTTCGCGCAAGCCATTCAAATCGACAAGAAGGCCTCTCAGCGAGAGGCGTTTGCCGCCCGCGAACTCGACCGATATGTCTACCTTCGAACCGGCACGCTCTTAACCATCCAAAGCCAATCGTCAAGGGGCGGATTCGTAATCGTGAGAAAGGGATCCAAGCTTCTCGACGAACTCAAACTTACCGAAAAGCAGCGACGCGAGATAGCCTCGCTTCGATCCGAAAACTACTTGCTTTCGAATATCGGCGGCGATCGGTTCATGATCGCCGGAGGCGACGAAACCGGTGTATTGTACGGCGTCTATCGATATGCCGAGAAGTTGGGAATTCGCTTCTATCTTCACGGCGACGTGATTCCCGATCGGCGGATTCCGCTCTCAATTCCAACGCTTCACGAGTTGGGCAGGCCACTTTTCGCTCTGAGAGGAATCAACCCATTTCATGACTTTCCCGAAGGTCCGGACTGGTGGAATCGCGACGACTACCTCGCCGTAATCGGCCAACTACCGAAACTGAGAATGAACTTCTTCGGACTGCACACCTATCCCGAAGGTGGCGCCGGACCTGAACCAGAAGTTTGGATCGGTCGGCAGAGCGATATTTCGCCTGACGGAAAGGTCAACTTGAGCTACCCGTCGACATGGGCAAGTACTCCACGCCAAGGCGGATGGGGCTACGATGCCGAGCCTACTTCCCGGTTTTCCTGTGGTGCTAGTCAGTACTTTGCCGAAGACGAATACGGACCGTCGGTAATGAAGGGAATGATGCCGATGCCGAAGTCGGAAGCGGAGTCAAACAAGCTGTTCAACGCGGCAGGCTCGATGTTAAGAGACGCCTTTGCAGAGGCAAACTCTCTCGGTGTCAAAACCTGCGTTGGCACCGAAACTCCCCTGACGATCCCAAAGTTGGTACAGGACCGGCTTCGCGCCGAAGGAAAGGACCCAGGCAACCCAGCCGTCGTTCAATCGATCTACTCGGGAATCTTTCAGCGACTGAATCGGATGTCGCCAGTCGACTACTACTGGCTCTGGACGCCTGAAGATTGGACTTGGAACGGGAACACTCCCGAGCAACTTAAGAAGACCACCAACGATTTCGAATCCGCCCTTGGGGCACTTAAGTCTTTGGGCAATCCGATTAAGCTCGCGACATGCGGTTGGGTCCTTGGCCCCCAGAACGATCGATCTGCTCTGGATCGGGTCCTACCGAAGAATGTGGCAGTGAGTGCTATCAACCAGAGCGTTGGAAATTCTCCGGTTGAACCCGGATTCGGGAAAGTGCTTGGTCGCTCGAAATGGGCGATTCCATGGATGGAAAACGACCCCGCCCTTACCGCTCTCCAACTTTGGGCGGGCCGAATGCTGTATGACGCAGCAGATGCCAAACGGCTTGGATGCGACGGCCTATTCGGAATTCACTGGAGAACGAAGATTCTTGCTCCAAACGTTTCAGCCCTTGCTTCAGCCGCTTGGGACCAGTCTTGGAAACCCATTGGATTCGACAAAGCGGCATCCGACCTGACTCTAGTTCATAAGCCCGAGTCCGGCGCAATTGGTGGCGAGACCGCTCAGTTCACCAATCCTGTCTCAGGGACCGACGAGCAGGCTGTTTATCAAACCGTTCGATACAACATGGACGGCTATGATATCAAAGTTCCAAACGGCACTTACACCGTGACGCTCAAGTTCAATGAGCCGTACTACTCTCAGCCTGGGAAACGCGTCTTCGGCGTGCAGGTTCAGGGCAGGGCCGTTGTCGATCGACTGGATATCTTCGAGCGAATCGGTCAGAACCATGCAATCGACTTTACGACCACAGGAGTCGTAGTTAAGAACGGTGTTCTCCAGGTCAGATTCACCAAGGTCATAGAGTTCCCGTGTATTGCAGGAATCGTCGTTAGCGGTTCTAACTTCACCAGAAAGATCAACTGCGGGGGATCGAAAATAGGCGACTACGTTGGTGAGAAAGAGACAGGATCAAAGACCGACCCCCAGAACCGAACTGCTCCAACGGCTTGGTTCTTCGAGGACTTTGCCCGAGCCAATTTCGGGAACAACTTGGCTAAGGATGCAGGATCGATCTTCGTCAAGGTCGATGGTACGAACCTTCCCAAACCTGCCAGTTGGATCACTGGCCCCGGCGACATCGTATCGAATCCAATTCCCTGGGCAACGGTCGGCGCCTCGTACTCTTTTGTTGATGCGCTTGCCCGCCTCAGATCCCGGGTCGTCGGATCCGGAAACCTGGAGCGATTCGATTACTGGTTGAACACCTTCAAGTACATGAGGGAGATGGGGCGCCTTGGCTGTCTTCGAGGTCAGCTTGATGCCATTGTCGCATCCCTTGACCAGACAGCCGATGGTCAAGCCAAGAGTCAGGCCGCCGAAAAGGGTTTGGCAGTCCGCTTAGAAATGGCGAGAGCGTGGGAGAGGATGCTCGGATACTTTGAGGCTACGGTAAGTACTCCCGGTGAACTCGGAACTCTCTCAAACCTTGAACAACACGTGAAGCTTCGTGCTCACTTCCTTGATATCCACGACGACGCCCTAGTCAAGGCATTGGGTCATGACCTTCCTGCCGGCATCAAACCGTCTGACAATTACCAGGGTCTACCAAGAATCGTTGTACCCACCGTCAGGACAGCGGTCGCAAGAAACGAAGCAGCAGTGCTACAAGTGATCCTTGCATCTAGCTCTGCACACCGTGACGGATTCATGATGTGGCGACCGATTGGAGCAGAAAAGTACGTCCGCGCGCCTCTTCGGCACGTCGGAAGATCTGTTTACCAGGTATCTCTTCCAGCGATCCCACCAAGCAGTATTGGCATCGAATACTACATTGAGTGTGTCTTTGACGTTAACGGCAAGGCTGTCACGCTGAGGTCTCCCGCTACTGGGCCCAATTTCGGTCAGACCGTCATCGCAAACTAGCCGGATTAGAGCCCACAAGGGCTTCCTGGCGCCGAACTGGGTCTTCGCTCACCTGAACTGGGGAGCCAGCCCAAAACGTGTTGCTGGGGATCGTCTCACCTTTCATGACAAGCGAGAGATGTCCAACATGCGAATCGCTCCTAAGCTCGGAATCGCAAAGAATCACCGAGTAGGTACCGACCGTACACCGATCGCCAATGGTGATCGCTCCGACCTTCATGACCCTATCTTCAAACAAGTGTGCTTGCAACGGAGCGTTGGAGTTAATCGCGACATCGTGACCGATATTGATAAGATCCGTCTCCGTCCAGTCCGTAGTGTTGATGAATGTCCTCGAACCGACTGTCGCTCCGAGGAACCTCATCAACCACGCAAGGAAGGGAGTTCCCACAAGAGCTTGAATGAATACAGGCACGCCAAAATCGTGGAGTATCGCCGAATACGTCTCAGCGCGCCAAACAAACGGACTCCATAGGGGACTGACGGTCGGCTCGTATTTTCCAACAAGCAATGCCTTACAGACTTTGCAGACAATCGCACTGAGGACCGCTACGCCGAGATAGATGACGGGGCTGGCGAATGTCGCAACCAAAAGCGAGGTCTCATTCCACACCGCCACAAATGTTTCGATAAACACTGCGGCCATGATCAGCAAACACATACTTGGAACGACCAACCTGAATGCCTCATGCACGAGACGGTGGATGTACATCTGCTTGGTCGGAAAATAGGTCTGCCGAATATCGAATTCGTTGTGGATCTGGCGATTCGGCATCCTAAACGCCGGCGATCCCAGCCACGCCTGCCCGGGTTCTGCGCCGCAGTCCTTCGCATCTGGCCACACCGACAAGACCCCAAGAAGCGATTCTTCTGGAACCTTGGTTCCCTGAGGTACGACAGCGTCGTTTCCGAGAAACACGCGATCGCCAACGGAGGTGTGCTCCAAGAAGATCTCGCCGTTTCGACGAATCGGCATTCCGATGCTCACTTCGCTGGCAAGGAAACTGCCCTCCCCCATGTCGACGAGGTCATAGGGCATCCTGCGAGGTAATGCAATCTCGCATCGCGGACCGCATTTCATCCCCAGGGCAACGCACCAACTGCGGGCAAATAGAGAATCGTAGATCGGCACTAGCTCTGCCGACATCAATTCAAGGTGTCGGTCTGCAAACCACTTTCTCAAGGAGTATCCACTCGGGAATTGGAATTTCCCTGGCCTGAGCTTTCCGAGGATCAACCACTTCACGAGTAGCGCCTGGATCGCCGCAAAAAGGACCAGAGCAATAGCGTAAACGGGCTCCCACAGGTAAGAGGCCAAGCCTTCGCTGGAACTGTACAGCGTGTAGCCGACGACAACGAACGGAACCGACTCAAGAATTGTGAGGAGAAGAACGCATGCGAATTGGATCGTACCGAAGAACATCCATCGACCGGTCGACGGTTGCTTCTGGGGATCGTAAGCTGGAATTAGCCGCCGTTCTGCTCTTCTTCCAGGGGACCCGCACCACTCTTCATGAGCTGGAACCCTCGATCCAAGCGATACGCAGGTCAAGTCTCGAAGAGAGACGCCCTCTTCGAGTACTGCGCCACCCGTAATCCCCGATCGAACCCCAACGAGACAGCCGTCAGAGATCTTGATCGGGTGGATATGCAGTTCGCCTTGGCTGACTTCGCCTGCATGAAGCCAACTTGAGTTCTCAAAGCTACAGTTATCGCCGACCGAAACGAGGTCCGGACAATCGACGTCCATCGACTCGAAAAGAACGTTCCTGCCGACTTTCGCGCCAAGCAACCGCATGTAGAGAGCGGCGAATGGCGTCCCCGTTAGGTAGCCGACGGGAGCGATCGCCATTAGGCGGTTGAAAAACCACCAGCGCATGAAAACCGATCCCCAAACCGGATAGCGCCCCTCTTTGAACTTCCCTACGACTGTCCACTTGAGTGCGACGACCATGCCCAGCACCAACGGGACCATCGCTGCCCGAATCGCCAGACCGATGGCGACTGAACTTGCTTCGTTGAAGCCCATGTCGGAAAAATGAATGGCCAGGATAATTGGCCCCAGCCACAAGAAACCCTGGACCCCAAAAAGCCCAAGAACTGCGAACGCCTGAAGTGTCTTGGCAAGGCGATATCGGCTTAAGGAGACATGCCTAAAGTTCGGACGATCGTGAATGACGTTCGACGTCTCATCGACGTGGGCGGCAAAGCTACGAATCGTCGGATTATCGTACAGGTCTGCGACAGCCGCTCCGGTCAAGCTGTGCTCATCTCGAATAGTTGAGATAAAGCGCGACGCGAGCAGTGAGTAGCCACCCAAATCCGTGAAGAAATCGTCAGCACACGAGATTTCGAAATCGGGGAACAGCTTCTGCCAAGCCGCCAAAATGATTCGTTCTGTCGGAGTTCGCGGCGGAACGATATCTCGGTCGATACGAACGGCTAAACCATGAAGCTTCTCACATGCCTTCCTGTCGATCTTCCCGCTCGGAAGGACAGGCAATCGATCGACTTGCTCAACAATTTGCGGAACCATATAGGTCGGCAATGTCGATCGCATGTGGTTTAAGAATGCCGCCATCGAGAAGGTAGTGCCTTCATTCAACACGATCAAGGCAACCAGTTGAGGATCGTTCGCAGCCGACTGCCTCGTTACAACTACAGCGGACTTCACGGCAGCGAACGTCAAAACCTGACTCTCGATCTCGCTCAATTCGATTCGATGGCCACGAATCTTGACTTGGGCGTCGATACGTCCCAGCCAGACGAGGTTCCCAGAGTCATCCAGTTTGACTCGATCGCCAGTCAGGTAGAGGTTCGAATCCTGACCACCTTCAGTCGCATATGGATTTGGCACAAACCGTCCGACATTGAGATCTTCACGGCCGATATATCCGTTCGAAACCCCTACCCCCGCAATTGCGAGTTGTCCTTCGTGTCCGGCCCGAACAATCTTTAAGTGCTCATCTAGGACGTAGCAGAAGTAGTTAGGCAACGGTTTGCCGATATTGATCGGCTTATCGGGAGTGCAGTGGCCGAATGTGGCGCCGACAGTCGCTTCGGTAGGACCATAGGTGTTAATTATTTCGCGGCCGGGTCGCCACCATCGATCGACGATTGCAGTCGGAAGGCTCTCGGCGCCGAACAGAATGCGCCTAAGACTTGGGACATCTCCGTCGACCATGGACAAGAGCGTGGGAGCACAACTGACGATCGAAACTTTGTGGTCAACCAGGAATTTGTGAAGCTCAGGCCCCGAGTGGATGATCCTACTTGAGGCGACGACAAGGGTTGCGCCAGCCAGAAAGGTAGGCCACACCTCTTCATGATGACCATCGGATGCGGGCGAGAATCCCTGGAACACATGGTCGTGCTCTTCGACCCGGATACAGGATTCCTGGTCTCCCCAAACGAAATTGCTGAGGCTTCGATGACTAATCGGGACGCCTTTGGGCCTGCCAGTGCTGCCGGACGTGAAGATGATGTAGGCAAGGCATTCCGGCGTGACACCGATTTCCGCTGGGTCAAGCGGAGATTCATCAAGCGTCAAGCTTTCGTCAAGAACCCGTTCGAGGCTGATTGAGGGTGCGCCCGAAACAATGTGAACGAGATTTGCCTCAAAAGCGAGCAGCAACCTTGGCGCCGCATCCTCCAAGCACTCGCGAATCCTCGCCGGAGGAGATTCTGAGTCTAGTGGGATATAGGCAGCCCCGATCTTCAGAATCGCAACTAAGATTAGGATCGACTGGGGACCACGAGGCAGAACGAACGCGACTCGGTCACCTCGCTTAACCCCATGAGAATGAAGATAGCGAGCTAGCTGATTGGTACGTTCCTCGACGTCTTCGTAGGTCCAAGCGACTTCGTCCGTCAGAACTGCAATCTTCTGCGGAGTTTTCTTGGCCCAATGCACCAGAGGTTCGAACACAAATGGCAGGACATCCACTGCTTCCGACCGTCCTGAGTGGGTCTGCAAATGGGACGCTGTCGGATCCGGCGACTGATAAGGAGCCTGCATCTAGAATCGGTTCATTAAATAAGACGTTGCGGCGCGTTTTTCGTTTCAGCAGGGCGCCGAACCAACATACCACACGAAAAATGCGCTTGAAGTCACACGTTTACGGCCCTAGGCTAACGTTCTTCATTTTATCTTGCGTATTTGGTGGCGGTAACCTCATCGAATGCCCCTGCTCCAGGTTTTGGCTTTCGTCATGGCATCAAACTCGCATATTTCAGTTACCGATTTCGGCGCCAGGCCAAACTCAACGGCAGACGCATGCGCTGCCGTAGCGAAAGCGATTCAGTCACTACCCAAAGACGGCGGCATCATTGATTTTCCTAAGGGCGATTACCACTTCTTTCGCGAGAACGGAATCGATCGCGAGCTTTACCTTTCTAACTCCGATGTCGTAAATCCGAGAAAGATTGCAATCCTGCTCGAAGGCAAAAAGGGGCTCAAGCTCAAAGGAAACGGTTCAAGACTGATCTTCCACGATCGAATCATTCCGCTCGCGATCCTCGATTGCGAGAATGTCAGCGTCGATGGCTTCACCATCGACTGGAAACGTCCGTTGATGTCGCAGGGCACTGTATTGTCATCCGGTACTCAAGGGTTCACGCTTCAAATTGACCGCATTGCTTACCCTTATGTCGTCGAACAAGGAACCCTCTATTTCACCGACAAGACATGGAAAAGACGTCCCTGGGGATACATGGAATTCGACCCTGCAACGAAGGGTATAGCCTATAACACAGGGGACGCCGGTTTCACCGACGGAGATATCGGACGAGCGAAGGTGACAGAGCCAGAACCCGGTCAATTGAAGTTTGATTACCCGTGTACAAAGTATCCGCGGGTAGGCGACATTCTCGTCGCAAGGCACGGCGTCCGCGACCATGCAGGCACTTTCATTCAGGGCTCGAAGAACGTGACCTTATCCCACATGGCCTATCGCCATACTTCGGGCCTTGGCATCCTCTCCCAATACTCAACTAATCTGACATTCAACCGTGTCGAGGTGGCGCCTAGTCGACAATCTGAACGGGTGTTTGCCGGCCATGACGATGGGTTTCATTTCTCAAACTGCAAGGGCGACATCCTTGTCGACGGATGCAAGTTCGAGGGCTTGATGGACGATCCGATCAACGTCCATGGAACGGCGGTCCGAATAGTCGAAAGGACTGCGCCGGGCACCCTCCGCTGCAGATTCATGCACAACCAAAGCGTTGGACTGACGTTCGGGGTTCAAGGTGACTCTGTATCGTTCTTGGATCACAAGACGATGATCAGTCGAGGGCTTGGAGCTATCAAGGCAGTCAAGCACCTGTCTCTCGAAGAGGTTTCCGTCGAATTCGAAAGTACGGTTCCAACTACGGTTCAGGTTGGAGACGCCCTTGAAAACCTTACTTGGACCCCTAACTTCACGGTCCGCAACACAGATTTTGGAACCGTTCGCGCGCGTGGGCTCCTGGTCTCGACGCCAGGCAAAGTGCTTGTAGAGCACAACGTATTCCGCTCAAGCGGCGCAGCGATACTCATCGCAGGCGATGCGAACTATTGGTACGAATCGGGCGCCGTCACCGACGTTACGATTCGCGACAACAAGTTCCTAAACTGCAACACCAGCCCCTATCAATTCGGCGACGCCGTGATTTCGATCCATCCCGAGATCCCTGAACCAGGTCCAACGCCGTTTCACCGCGGGATCAAGATCGAATCCAACACCTTCGAAACGTTCGATTCGCCTCTTCTGTGGGCCAAATCGGTTAGCGGGCTGTCGTTCTTGAACAACCGTGTTTTAGCGAGCGACTCCTACCCTCCGCGAAACCCGGATGCACCCGGATTGAGTTTCCTCCAATGCAAGAACGTGCGTGTCGAAGGAAATCACTTGGATGCCAAGTTCCGCGGACGGAAGGTTCTCTTCACTGGAACCGATCAGGCTACAGTGTCTATCAAGGATTGGCCTCCCCTTTAGGACCGAAATTGAGCGGCCCTATTTTGTGACGATCACCGACGAAATCACCTTCGACGTTCCGAGCGTGGCCGAGACCTGAACCGCTATCGTTTTGGATACGGCAACGGACGTAAAGGCAAAGTTCACGGAAGTCGCACCCGATGGCACTATAACTGTGGCCGGAACCGAAATCGCTGGGTTACTGGAATTCAGGGCGACGATATCCCCTTGGGAACCCGCTTTTCCGCTGAGTTTGACCGTCATTGAGCCAGTCTTCCCTCCCTTCAGGTTCGATGGGGATGCCGACAAGCTCAAGATTTTGGGAAGTTGAATCGAAACGGCAGCAGTCTGCTTCGCACCGCCAAGGGTCGCAGTTATGTTTGCGGTCGTCGGCGCGGAGACCGGCGAGCATGAGACCGAAAGCGTCGCGTTCGATTTGCCCGAGGCGATTGAGACCGTGGCCGGTACTGTCAAAGCCGAGGAGTCGCTCGCTAAAGAAATCGAAACCGACCCCACCGGAACCGCGGCGCTCAAGGTGACCCTGATGACCACAGTTCCACCGCCGGCCGTAGATTTTGGAGTTACCGTTATCGACGATAGCTTCGGGGTTGGAAACAGAGTAACAGAGACCTTCTTGGTCGTACCGAAAAAGGACGCAGAGATTATCGCCGGAGTTTTCGCGCCGACCGACGAACTCGATATCGGGAAGACAGCCGACGTTGCACCGCCAGAGATCGTTACCCCTTGACTAACCGAGAGTGCCGAGGAGCTTGAACCAAGCGATACCATGGAGCCACCAGTAGGAGCCGGATTCGATAGGAAAACGGTTCCTTGAAGCGCCTGACCGCCAAGGATAGTAGTGGGTGATACCGTAAGGTTTGAAAGAAGCGGCTGGACCATTAGCTTTACCGTCGCAGTGTTGCTCTGGTTCCCATTCAGACTTGCCACGTAAGTAAACGAATCCACTCCGACATAGCCATGGTTCGGGGTGTAGGCAAAACCTCCCGATTGCAGAAGATCGAGTTGCCCGTTCGATGGCGGATTGACCACGATGGCCGTCGCTCCAGAGGCATTCATGTCGTTGGCCAAGACTCCGCTACCAGCCGGCACAGTGAGCGGCAAGTTCACCGAAGTCGAATAGGAGTCGTTGTTTGCGACCAGACCGTTACTCAACGATACGCGCATATTGTCGGCCATGAATACAGGCCCCCAATCGCCGCCCGTTACCGGCGCAGCGTCGTAATGAACCACGACTGAGTTAAAAGGTTGCGACGAGGTGAATCGCAATGTTCCGGTTGGCCAGGTTCCAGGGACTGAAGCGGTCGTCGTTGTGGTTCCGACCTTGACGCCATTAAAGTAAGCAGTTACCCGCATCGTTGCCGATGAATCGCAGGCATATTCCTCCGGCGAATACATGATGGAAAAATCGCTGAGCGCAGTTGAAAATTGAATCTGCAGGTCGGCTAGGTACACGCTATCGGGATAGATGCAGTTTCCGTCGAAGCCGCTTGGAGTCAGTCCAATTGTGTTTGCAGTCTGAACAGAAAACCCTTGACCTGTGCCGGTGAAGTGAGCAGATATACCACTCACCGAAACGTCGATGGGGAAAGGCGTATGGGCAGAGACATTATTGAAATCGAAAAGGACGTTTTGTGCTGAGGCTACTGAAGCGTTGGCCCAGAACAGCATCAAAATCGATAACGAAGCGATCAGTTTCATGGGTTCACCAACCTTGCCGAAGGTTGTCAGGGGCAATACCCCAGGTCACCTTGACACGATCATCGACGAGACGCAAGACAGTGAAACCATGTCATCCCATTGCTGTCCAGTGAAGAAATGACATCGGTTGGAACAGCCCAAATGTCCCCTTTTGGAGCGTGGTTCGCATAAGTTTGCCAATTTCCGTATGCTTATCCAATGAAATATTCCCTCGTGGGTTTAGCTCTCTGCATTGCGGTCTTGGGATGCTCCAAAAAGCTGGATAGTCCGAACGCAACTGCGGCAAATGGCGTCCCGGGTGGGGTCACTCAAGCTGCGACCTCCGGCACAGGCTCTGCCAGCGGAGGCGCAGGCGATTCTGGAACGGTCGCTCCGATCGGCCCGAATATCGGACCGATGACACCGGTCGCTGGAGGCGAGAATCTCGGCGGCTCTGGCAGCGGGGTCGGCCAAATGGCTAAAGAGCAGGCCAAGAAAGCAGCCTCTCAATCCACTTCGACCGCTCCCATCAGCGATAGCAGTGAATAGGCTATCGCCCGTCTAGCCCGAAAGGATCACGTTGGGCGATGCTTCCTGCATCGCCGCGATCCCGCCGAGCAGCTCCCAGACGTCGGTGAAACCGGCATTGTGGAGGACTGAGTACGCAATAGGCGAGCGCCCAGCGGACGCACAATGAACGATGATTTTGCGGTCCCTCGGAAGTTCATCCAAACGGCTCTGAAGGGATCCGTATGGAATATGAATGGAGCCAGATATATGGGACATTCGCCGCTCATTGGTGCTTCGGACATCCAGAATGAGTGCCGAAGGGTCGAATTCATTGCACGTAATTGTCCGTATTGGCGCCACTTTTGACCGCTCCAAATCGCGAGGGTGCATCCAAGCGGCAGCGGTATCGATACCGATCGTGGCCAGGTCCCTTGCGGCTGTGTCAGCCATCGATTGACTCTCGGCAATCAACGTGAGAGGCACGTCATAGGTAAGAACCCAACCTGCCCAACCGGTAAACGATTTCCCAAACGGAACTGCAATCGCGCCGTCTAGGCTTCCCTTACGAATTGCAGAAGCAGGCCGAACATCGACGACCTGCCCCTTCGGTTGGTCTACTTGGCGAGGACGAGGCATGATGCCAAGCACAGGTGGCCCCTGTCGGTTCCGTGCTTTCATTTCTTTGAAGTAGTTCGGGGGCTCCGGCTGACCGGAAAGGATCTCGTCGACGAATTTGTCTTCATCGCCGACAGAGAAGGCCCAGTTGCTGCGCCTCTCATAGCCGAGAGTTGTTACCGGGCTTCCGCCGAGCGACTTCCCGCAAGCGGAACCGGATCCGTGTCCAGGCCAAACAAGAAGCGAGTCAGGCAGATCGGATAGCTTCTTCAGAGACCGAAAAAGGGTTCGGGCGCCAGCCTCCATTGTTCCCTTGACATTCACGGCTCGTTCCAACAGATCGGGCCTCCCCAAGTCGCCGACAAACACAAAATCACCGGAAAACAACGAATGCGGGATGGAGCTTACGGGATGATCGGTTAGGAGGAAGGCGATGTGCTCCGGCGTGTGTCCTGGAGTGTGAAGCACTTCCAGGCTCACGTTGCCGATTTGGATACGGTCCCTGTCTTGGAGGAGGACGGCATTGGAGTCGCCTGAATAGGCGTATTTCCAGCTTTCGTCCCCTTCGTCGCTCAAATAGACCTTGGCTCCCGTTGCGGCAGCCAATTCGCGGGAGCCGGAAAGGTAATCGGCATGAATATGGGTTTCTGTTACGGCGACAATTCTGAGCCCCTGCGATGCCGCCATCTCGACATATTGATGAATGTCGCGAATAGGATCGATAACGATGGCCTCGCCAGTAGCAGAGCAACCGACAAGATAGCTTGCTTGGGATAGTTTGTCTTCGTAGAAGTTTCGAATGATCATGTGGAAACCTTGGTGGGGGTCATTTTAAGGCAAACTCGTGCAAATGGTAATGGCCCGGTCGGAACAGCTTGGCGGCGATCATGCCAATAGTTCCCTTCGGGACCGTAAGCCTGATTTCGTACCCATTCTTCTCCTTTTTCCAAGCAGCTTCAATCGTCCCGTATGGGGTTGGGACTGCCCCTTCCGCCCAATCCAGACCGGACGGACATGGTGCGAAAACGAACTTCTTAAAGCCTGGTTCGACGGGTCGTATGCCCAGGATTTGGCCTGACATCTGATACAAAGGTGTGCCGTTCCATGCGTGGCTCAGGTCTCCCGTATCCCACATCTCATGAAACGATTGAGTGTCGGGAACGATATGCCAGCGGTTGAGGAGGCGAGTCGCATACTCCTCGAAGTCGCCCGCTTCTGCTAACGCCCGGAATACAAAATGCATGAAGTAGGGCTGACAGTGCATGTCCGTCCGCGTAACGACCTTTTCCATAATTGCACTTGCACGGTCTCTTGGAACCAGGCCACATGCTACGGCGAATGTGTTTCCTTGCGTCGTAAAAGTCTCGATGTTTTTGTCGGCAGGAAGCCATTGATTCGGTTTGACGCTGGTCTGGAACGGTTTGCCGTCTCGGTATAAGCCGACTCCCGGCGACCATAGTTCTGCCTCGAATGCGCGGGAGATCCGATCCCTCAACGTTGCGAATCTCTTTTCTCGAGCAACGTCCTTCAAAAGAGCCGCTACTCGAATTCCATCTTCCAGGGCTCGGTAATACAAAGCGGTCATATAGCCCTGTCCGATCACAGCGGGAGGATGGTGAAGTGTGAAACCTTCGACCTCAACCCAATCCATAAACATGTAGTTGGGCGCCTCTGATATTAGGCCGTTGCGACCTAGATACCCTTCAAAGCGGTCGAGCAACGCAAACGCCGTCGGGGCCAGTTCTTTGACCGTTTTCGAGTCGCCGGTGTAGTCGTAATACTGCATCAACATCTGCAGCCACATTAACGAGTAGCTTGTATGAAAACTCTGGTATCCCCTCTGCTTCAGTGTCCGCGCGATCTTCTTAAGATCCTGCCTGGCAAGGGTTCCTTCGCCAAATGCATAGAGCGAATTCAGCGATTCGATAAGGTAATCCCCGGCGTCGGAAACAGGCTCTTGATGGTGTGGCGAATCAAGATGATGCGTTTGCATACATATCTGGGTGCACCAACGACACACCTCCCAAATCCTGTTGAATTCCGGCTTGCTGCATGCAAACCGCCCCAGATACCGGACGGGGTACGACGTGAACACGCAGCGAACGTCTTCGACCGTGATCGGCTCGCGAACGCCATCGACCTGGATATTTACAACCGAGAAACTGTCGAAGTACGGCAGATCGACAATCTGAACTCCTTCGCGCAAGAGGATCTCGGCCCGCCGGTTGTAGCCAGGGGCATCGTGCTCATTCGGCATGATCATCAACCGCGCGCCGGCATGCCCCTTGATCTTGAGGCCCAAGTACCCGGAGAGGATATGGCCAAACCTAATGGAGTAGGATCCGTCGGCAGCAAACTCCGCGCCTCCATTTTTCGAATGCGGAGTGACGCCAGCCGAGACTCGTGTAAACCCGATCGGGACGACTATCGACTCGAGCGGCGGAGCCAATTCGCTAATGGTGGTCGGGATCTGGTTCGTTGATACGCATGATGGACACCAACCGGACGGATCGGTGTCTCGGATTTGCCAACCGACAGGCTCCAAAGACATTTTTGCGCGGTATCCGTTTCTCGCGCCGCTTTGATCCAGATCTGCAGCCGGCGAACACAGCCACCTTGCGTCAGTTCCAACGATCTGCGACGTGCCGTCCGCACTGCGAATCTCAAAGTCGGCTTTGAGCCCGGGATGTCCCATTGGCCACTCATTACCGACCAAAGCCATAGGAAACACCTCTACTGCGACGACATTCTTGCCTTCATGGAACAACCAAGTAAGGTCTCGAACATCTTCAAACCAGGGGCCGCATGGAGGTGAGTCGTAATCGCGGCCGACATCGGCGGGTCCCCTTGAAGCCAAGACGCCGTTGACCCACATTCGGTACCGGACGTCGGCGGCGATCCAAGTCCTAACTCGCTTTGGAGTTCCCTCGACCTCAATCGATCGTTTGAACCGGACGGGTGATGCGACCTCCGATGGAAACCAGATCCACTTGCCGGCTCTGGGGCCGAAATCGACTACACCGACCGGAACCGCTTTCCTTCCCGATTGAATCGACTGGGTCGCAACTATCGGCAGATTACCGGGCTCAAGTATCGGTCCCCTAGGGTCAAGAATCATGGAAAGCTGCATCGCCAGGAGTAGTGGAACCACACTCGTAACTATAGGCGATCAGACGAATTGTGCTATCGCTATGTTATAGTTCTTGGTGGTGCCTACGAGTCCAAAGGTTACGCCAATGATCCACAAGATTCATCTTCGCGCTTGCGTTTCCGCCATGGTCTTAGCCGCCTTTTCGATGGCATGTTTTGCCACTCCTAGGGCTGAGTCCAGAATCGTCAGAAGGGTGGAGGGCAAAAAAACAGCACTCCTAATCGGCATCGAGCAATACGATCGACCGGAACTCTCACGTGTCAATTTTGCAATTCGCGATGTTCAAGACACTGCAAAGCGCCTGACCGCGCTTGGTTTTGATGCTAGAACTCTTACCAGCGATGAAAAATCGAGCTATAGCCCAGCACATCCGTCTAAGGCGACGATCCTAAAGCAGTTATCCCAGATCGCATCCGAGACCGGACCAGACGATATTCTTCTGTTCTACTACGCCGGGCATGAAATCACTAAAGGGGGCGCGAGTTTCCTCACAATGCCCAATACCGACGCTTCGTCTGCGACGAGCCTTGATACGACCGCTCTCTCTGTCGAGACCCTCAATGCTCAACTCGCTAGGATCCCTGCCCGACAGATTGTTGTGGTGATGGATGCCTGCCACGGTGGCACAACGCAACCAGGAGACGTTTCAGAGCCAAAACTGACCGATGATTTCGCCAAGAGCGTTTGCAGTCTCGAAGGTGCACGTACTGGCGCAGGAATGGGAACCGCGATTCTGTTTTCCTGCGACGTCGGCGAGTCGGCGTTTGAGGATCCCGATCTTGGCCATTCGGTATTCGCCTCGAGCCTTCAAAAGGCCATGGCAGGCGGAAATACCAAGAGTGGCGAACTGGAACTTGCCTCAATTGCCGAGTTCATCAAGTCGGACGTTGCCGAATGGGGAAAACAACACGCAAGAAAGCAGAGCCCATGGGTCGACGCCTCCGGCGATTCCCATGTCGTGTTAGGAAGCTCCAGTTCCGCCGGAACAGCGCCACCAAAAACCGCGAACAAAGTGGACAACATGACCGGTTCGCTATCTGTGTCAAGCGATCCGCCGGGCGCGAGCATTTTGATCGACGGCAGAGATACCCACCGATTTACTCCCGCGACGATCGACGTCGAAGTTCCTGCCGGCGGCAAAACGGTTACGGTCAAGCTCCAAAAACCTGGCGTTGCCGAAGTCGAATACGAAGTCTCGGTTGAACGGGGGAAAACGGCGCGAATATCGGCGAAACTTCCGATTCTGGCTCAGCCCGCGATAGCGCAGCCTGCGCCCATCCACTTTTCGAGATCCGACTTTCCCGAGTACCCGTTTGTGAGGATGTACGACGGAAGCCTCAATCTCGCTGTCATCGTCAACGAGCAGGACGTTCAACGAGAGATTGGGATGGACAAATCCCAGCGCAAGTTCAAAGAGTTCATGAAAGCCACCCACGAGATCATGAAACTGGCGACACCGGACATGGTGAATGGAAAGGCTTCTAGAATCACGATCGAAGAGGCTCGGCGCATTTCGGAATGCCTAACCCCGTTCCAGCAAGCGACGCTTTGGAAGATCATGCTTCGTCGGACAGGTGTCGAGGCGGTCGCCGATGCTGCTGTATGCAAAGCCCTCGGCGTCGACGATCGCCAACGATCCGACCTTGTGGGCAATTTCCATGAATTCACCGATGCCTACGACGTTGTTATGAAGGCGATCCTTCGCGGTCGAATGAAGAAAGACAAAATGGAGAGTTTGCTCGAGACCGCCGCAAAGAATCGACAAACCCTCGATGACACAATCGCCAAGATTCTCACCCGAGATCAGCGACTCAGGCTTCAACAGCTACAAGACCTTCAATAAATCGCGTGAGGAAAATCTTGGCATGTTCAACATTTAGTCCTGTCCAATCTTCCCCATAAGATGCAAAGCTGATATTTCGATCACATTTATCGATCGCTTTTCAAAAATGGCGAAATTCGTCATAGAATAGATCCCATGCAACGGGGCATCCCGTTGCATTTTGTTTTGAGGAGGTCTTCCTATGCCTAAGACATTTGCCAGAGCTTTTACGCTTATCGAACTGCTTGTAGTTATTGCAATTATCGCCATCTTGGCGGCGATCCTATTCCCTGTCTTCGCCCAGGCGAAGCAATCTGCCAAAAAGACGGTCGCCATCAGCGACATGAAGCAGGGCAACCTCGCATGTCAAATGTATCTCGGCGACAACGACGACTACTTCCCCCTTTCGGATAGCGGCGGCATCAACATTCCCGGTTGGGGCTACGGCCCGCCCGATACGGTTCCGTTCCAAGTCCTTCAGCCGTACTGCAAGAACACCCAATTCGTAATCGATCCAATGGATCCATGGCAAAGTGAGACCCAGCGAATTGCCGACCAGTGCCCGAGCATGGGCTGCACCTTGGCAACGGCCACCGCCACTGAGAAGATGTACGCCCTCGGAGTTCGCGCCAACATGGGCTACAACTTCGCGTACTTCAGCCCTTGGATTTATCAGCTTCAGAGCTCCGGCTGGTATTACGGCGCGGCAGCGGTGAGCGCCAGCCAGAACACTCAACCTGCACACACCCTGCTTTTCGGAACTTCAATTTGGAACCGAGTTGGGGGCCAGCCGACAGGTGGTGGTAACTGGGTTGTCCAGACGCCTTGCTGGGACGATGCAAAAGGCAACTTGCTGCCGCCTATGTCCAGCTACCAAAACTACGCGACAGTCGGTCAATACTATGGCTACTTCAGCGGTTGGGTTCCAGATCCAATGTCCTGGAATGTCTATGGCGGACTCTGGCCATTCTATGCTCAGACATCGTCTACGGCAGCCACTGGCGCACAGAATGGCCAAGTCGTCATCGGTTGGGCGGATGGGCACGTGAAGCCGATGCCGATCAGCCAAGTCGCAGCAGGATGTTCTGCATACGGAAACGATGCTTTGCAGGGGACGGTCACCGACGCGTCCAAGTTCATTTGGGCTCTTGTGCAATGAAGTCAGGTCCATGGATTTCGGTTCTCTCGATTGCAGCGATCCTGTCTGTTGGCTGCGGTTCGTCTTCTGACGCCCCGACCGCCGAAGACAAGACGTTTCAGGATCAGATAGCTCAAGCCGCAGCCAAGAACAAAGGCAAAGCAGAGCCCAAGAATCACCTAAAGAAGCCACCGTCGGACCTTGCATCAAAGGCCGCGCCGGCAACTGACGGTGGTGAACCGGCAAAGCCGTAACCGATTAGGGAGCGACATTCGATTGTCGCTCCCTAACGACCTTTTTGGATCTCACTCCTTTATAGGGTAGAAAACGGGCCCAGGAGACCTTCAAATCTCTTCGCTCTCGACACGGAAGTCCGGTAGACAGGCTGGCGGACCTGCCAAACACTTGGCGTCACGACCGACCTATCGTTGTCTTGTGGTCGAAGACATGCATCGTTCCAACTGAGTTCACAGAACTCAACAATCGATTGAGAAACTCCCTCTAGATCGGAGACCAGGTCTTCATATCGAATCTCAAGCATCGATTCCGGTGAAATGACAGAACGCCAATGGTCCATCAGCCTTTGGTAGATTCGATAGTTAAACACGATGTTCGACTTGTCGTGAGCCCAAGGGTGCTTCGTGCGGTTAGGAGTCGCGTAAATCGAAAGGCAAGTGTCGATTGGGTCTCGCTGAACGTGGATTATTTTCGCCTTTGGAAAAGCGAGGTTGATAAGGCCGATTAATTGGTAGTTAGTGGGCATCTTGTCGACGACTCTTGGCCGAGAAGCATCGATCGACTTCAGTAGCCTTTCGTAGCGGTCTGCAAACTTCGCCAACAAAGAAGCATCTAATGTTCGGTTTGCGCCGACGAAAGCTCCGCCGTTTTGCCCCCAAAACGCCAGTTCGCCTCCGGCGGCAACATCGGGATGGCAAGAAAGAATCTGTTCGACCAGGGTCGTACCGGAACGAATCATGCCTAAAACGAAGATGGGAGTCGTGCTATCCGAGCCTCGCCCACTATTTCGTTCAAGAAACCCCCTGTTGAAGGTCTCAATCTGGCTATCGCCGTAATTTTGAGCCGCCTTTCGGTCAAACTGCCTATCTCCAAACTTGAGGCTGTAAGCAATCTGGTTGGCTTGGTCCCAGTGGGCTATTGCATCCGGAAACGCACCGAGATCCTCGTGGGCCTTTCCCAGCGCATAGTGAAGTTGCCCTTTGTCGACCGTCGACAGATCAGGCGCGTTTACAAGCTCAATCATCGATTCGACGATTCCTCTGTCCTGGTCCCCAACCCTGCGATTTGTGACAAGCGCCAAATAGGCAGCGCCTTGTTTGGGCTGAATCTCGATCGACTGTCGGAATTGGATCGATGCTTCATCCAATTTCCCCCTCATCTGGTTAATCGAACCAAGAATCAGATGCCCTTGCGCCGATGTGGGATCCATATCAAGGGCATCCCGTACCGCAGATTCCGCCTCTCTCGACCGGTTCAAATCAAGGAAAGCTTGTGCCAACCACACTCTTGCGTCTCCCGATTCGGGCTGCAGCTTCACAATGGTTTGAGCAGCCTCAAGCAGCCCTTCCCTATCCGATTGATCGGCAAGGAGTTGCCGAAGCACAATCCATGCCTCGATCGAAGCTGAATTCAATTGTATCGATCTGCGAACGGCGCGAATGGCGTCTTCATTGCGTTTTGACGCTTGGAATGCGAGCCCGAGGGAAAGGTGAACCAAAGCGACATTAGGAGCCAAAGTTACAGCCCGTTGAAACGTCGCCAATGCGACCTCTACTTGCCCCAATTCGAGCTGACAACGCCCAACTTGGTGTTGACCGATTGGATCACCAGGATTAAGTGCCACCGCCTTCTTCGCGTTTGTCAATGCGTCGGCTGCTCTTCCGGTTCCCAGTTGCGACATGGACAGCCAAAGGAATGCAGGAGCACATCGCGAGTCGACAGCAACCGCCTTCTCGAACAGGACGACTGCAGCTTCTTTATCCCCTAGATTTGAGGTAGCTATCCCCTGAAGTACAAGGGCGGGAACGCTGTTAGGCAGCCTTTCCAGAACCTGCCTGCAATATTCCTTACACTCGGCAAACAATCCTTGTCCATAGGCACGATTTGCCTTTCCCATCAGTTCGTCGAGGTTGTTATTCATGCCTGGAATTCGCTTTTGTTTCTGCAGCTTTGGATCGAATTATGCTGCATGGTCGATCGAGACGAAATCTCTGCCCGACGCCTGTTTATAATCAGTCCATATTGAGCGATGCGTCCGATCTGGTTCAGGCTGCTTACACCGCATGCGTTGAAGGTCAATTTGCCCAAGCGATCGCGAAAGCAGAAGCGGCTTTGTCGCGGGACCCGACTAACGAGCGCGCTCGCATGATTTTGGGGCAAGCGCTCGATCGATCGGGGCAGCCAGCGAAGGCCGCTAAAGCAATCGCCGACATGGGCCCTATCGCCGAGACTCGTCATGACCTCCTTCAACTCCGATCGAGTCTTCTTAGAAAAGCAGGCCTACGCTCTGAAGCCATTATCGTTGCTTCGAAGTTAGTCGATCTGAAACCGGACGATGCCGATTTTCATGCGAGTCTCGGCCTCCTCTACATGGAGGTGGGACGATATAAAGAATCGGTATCTGCGCTTCAGACCTCTGTGGCACTGAGGCAAAACGAAGCTTCCTTTCGTTACAACCTCGCGCTCGCGCTAATTCTGGGAAAGCGGAACGAAGAGGCAGTTTCAGTCTTGACCGAGTTGGTCCGCCTTTCACCCGATTTTGCTCTCGGGCATGTTTGTCTTGGCGAGGAGTTGGCAAAACGGGGACAGTTTGAAGCGGCCGCCGAATCGGCGAAAATGGCTCTCTTTGCCGATCCTCGAAGCGTTCAGGCCCATATTCTCCTGGCAAGGTCCCTAACTGAATGCACGGCAGAACCTGCTTCGGCGCTCCCTGAACGGGAGGCGGAAAGCCACTTGCGAAGAGCGATCAGGCTCGACCCGTTCTCCAGCTTGGCCCACTCGATGCTCGGCTTCAATCTCCATCAATCGGGCAGATTCCCAGAAGCGGAAATTGAGTTTGAAAAATCGCTGCAACTAAACCCGCGTCAAGGAAATGTCTATTACGGCCTGGCCGTCTGCCGAAAGCACACGTTGGAGGACGGAAGTCGGATTGAACGCCTACACAAGCTGCTGGCAGTTGGTGGTATGGCGCCTATCGACCGATCCTACATCCATTTTGCTCTCGGGAAGATCCTGGAAGACGTGGGCAATTACGAGGCGGCCCTAGCTCAGTTCGATTCGGGCAATGCAATCATGCTCGAGCTTAAGAATGCTCGTCGCCCGTTCGATCAAAATCGATTGGAATCGTACGTCCAAGATACGATCCGGCTATTTGATGAGAAGTTTTTCGAATCCGTCCACAGCATCGGATCCATTTCAAGGCTTCCGCTGATCGTGCTCGGGATGATGCGTTCGGGAACGACCCTTGTAGAGCAGATCCTGTCTTGCCATCCGAAAATCGCCGGAGCGGGCGAGCTTACGTTTTGGCCCGACTGTGCGATTGAAATGTCGCTTGACCGAATTGACCAGTTCGGACTGCCAGAGGTATCGGACATTGCTCATAGATATCTGGATCTCTTACGAAGGATCGGAGGCGAGGCACAACGTGTGACGGACAAGATGCCGCAAAACACGCTGTATCTGGGCTTGATCCATGCAGTTTTTCCCGAAGCCAAGATCATTCATTGTCGTCGTAATCCAGTTGATACGTGCCTTTCGATCTACACGACACCTTATGGGATCTCCCCTGACTTTGCCCATAGCAGGAAGAACATCGTTTCCGCATTCAAGCAGTATCTGGGCTTGATGGAACACTGGAGGAGTGTTATTCCTTCGACCCATCTCATCGAAGTGGACTACGAGTCGCTCGTAACTGAGCGGGAAGCAGTGACCAGACGGATGATCGAATTCGTCGGGTTGAATTGGGACGATGCTTGCATGCACCATGAATCAAATCTGCGATCCGTAAAGACCCCAAGCAGGTGGCAGGTTCGACAACCGATTTACCAATCGTCGATCAGTCGATGGAAGCGTTTTGAACCATGGCTCGGCGAATTCGGCGAGCTGCTAACGCTGCACCCAACAACATGATCGTACTTCTGCTTGCCACGTCACTTCTTCAGACATCCGTCGGCCCCAAAAGCCCTATCGTTGACCTAAGTCGGATTGGCCCATTCGTCGGTTACGACGATTTGATCCACCGAACATTTGTCGTGGCTTAGCCTCCACGCCTCTCCCTTCCACGAAGGGTAGTCTCCAACCATGTGGGCGACGCTGCTGCTATGTTCGTTAACGCATTCTCAAGTAAAAACGACCGGTCATGGGTTGAGGGTCCAGGGGGACCAGATTGTGACGACTCAGGGGAAGCCAATTAGGCTTCGCGGATTCAACGTTTGCTGGTGGGTGCCGCCGACGGAGCAGGATGCGAAGGACATTGTTCACATGGGCGGCAACTGCATCCGGTATATGTTTGGATACATTCCAGGCGGAACATTCGACCCGATGAAGGTTGCCGAGGTTAAAGAGCAGGTTCGCTACTTCACTTCGCAGGGGCTTTGGGTTATTCCGGTGGTTCACGATTTCCGAAAGGACGGAAAAGGGCCTTACGACAAGCAGGAACTCAACAAGGAGTTCCTTGCGATGTGGGACTACGTTATCGCCCAGTTAAAAGATGAGCCGATGATCGCGGCATGGGAACCGATCAATGAGCCTCACGACTCGCCTGCCGATAGTGTGAACGCTTGGTACAAAGACGTCGTTCAGCATTTTCGGACCTTGGATCCGGTTCGGCCAATCGTCGTCGAAGGCACAGGATACAGTTGGCCAGAGGGGCTGATTCCCGGCCTCGTCCAACGAGACGCCAACATCATCTACGCTTTTCACACGTACGGACCATGGGAATACACCTCTCAAAAGAAGGAGGCAAAAATCCCCTATCCAGGCAAATGGGACCGTTCGATGTTAGCAAAAGCAATCGATCCTGCAATCCGCTTCAGGGAGCAATTCCATGTGCCCGTGTGGTGCGGCGAATTCGGCGTACCGACGATGTGCCCGGGATTTGAAAAGTGGATTGCCGACGTTGGCTCAATCGTCGAAGAAGACAAGTTGCCTTGGTGCTACTGGGCATGGGCGAAGAAACCTCTGAACCCAACCGATGAAAGTTTTGACGTTAACACCTCTAAGCCAGAGGCGATCGATGCGATGAAAGCTCTGTTTGCCATCGCAAAGCATAAGTAGAAATCAAAAAAAAGCCCCAGCTCTTTGGTCCCGTCTTGGCGGTCAAAGAGCCAGGGGCTAGGTCAGCCTCCTGTTGAGCGCTGATCTACTACTTGGCTTCGCCCGGATTAACGTCGGCCTTGATCTTGGCGATGTTGGTCTTTCCGTCTTTGAGGGAGTCGAGGCCCTCGACCTTGGCCAATAGCTCGTTGGTCAACTTCTTGGTGCTGGCGGCTTTCATAACGACCTGTAGGTCCTTACCATAAGCGTTGAGCTTGCCGCCCTTTTTGGTGAGGTGGCAGTTCACGCATGCTGCGGTTCCGATCTTGGATTCTTTCGAAATGTTGTATTTCGCTTGAAATACCTTCCAGTTCGCGGTTGTGGAAAGCGCTGCTGCGCAGATGCCTGCCATTGCGATGATTGAGAGTGTTCGTTTCATGTTCATCTCCTATGAGTTTTGCTTTGCGAGTCGCCGATTCTTCCCGCTTGCCGCCACAGGTGCTTTTTCCGCCGCCTTCGCCGTTGAAGGAGCGCGCCTGTAGGCAGCCGCAAGAAGTCCGGCTACAGTCATCAGCCCGGTTCCAAACCAAACCAAACATGTCATTGGCTTGTGGAAGACGTCGATTGGATACATCGGACTAGAGAGTTGAAATTGCAGAGTGACCGATCGGTCTGCGGCGTTAAAGGAGGCCACCTCTACGTTTAAATTGTCGTCCACTGCGGCAGCGTGCGGGACCGGCGCCCCTTCACTTCCGAGTTCAAGAGATGGCAGAACGGATCGCTTTTGCTTACCGTCGTCAATCGTCAGGTTCGCGACGAACGCCGTTCCCGGCTGTCCGGGCTGACCCGTCATCGACATCTTGTCGTAGTGGATTACAAAGCCACCGAAGACTTTCGCATCCCCTTCTTTCAACGACATCGGATCGCTCGCCTCGTTCTGCGGAGGTCGCAACGAGACGTAGACATCGTACAGAGGGCGATGAACGATCGCAGGCCACACCATCGTGTTGTCGGGCCCACCTTCGACCGGGACCTTGTACATGCCCGGCGCGGCGGTGAACAGCAACTTCTTGGGATCGTCGGCGCTATAGACATCGAACAGAACCTTGTTGTTCTTGTCTTTTTCGTTCGAAGTCATGCTTCGATAGCGGAACTCGTATCCAAGACCTTTCCCTGGGTGATCCTTCATGACCATTACCTGGTCTTTCTGTTCGAATCCGCGGGAAACGATAAGCCCGAACATCAGGATGGCGACGCCGATGTGCGATAAGAACGGAGCCCAACCCAGGCGACTCGCCTTTCTTAGTTCCCAGATTCGCCAGCCGTTTCCTACGATGCAAAAGCTGCATGCGCCGACGAGAAACACGATCCAGGCCAAGCCGGGAACGTTGTGGAAACCGAGGAGCGTGACGACAGGCGAATGGTCGACTACCTTTCCGAATGGAGTGAACACCAGGCAGATAAGGAACAGACCGGCAAAGCCTACGGAGATACAAAGGATCGAGTAGAAGCGACTCGCCAAGTCCTTGCCCTTCGCGTTCTTCCAAGGCGTAAATGGCGCGACCGCCATAAGCAGGACAGTTGGAATGAAGAACCAAGTTAGGACTTGGTGATATAGCCCCTCTTCGACAACTTTGGATGGCTGGTGTTTGAGCGCTTGTACGAACGGGATACTCATCCCGATCAGCGTCGCAACGCCAATCGCCGATACCGTCGCGATACCAAGGTTGATAAGCGCTTCGCGTCCGTAGGGAGAGGATTCGGCTACCGGCTTCGATTCGTCGAGGGTCTTAGAATTCGGTTTGACAGTTGCCGCTCCAGCCTTTGCTTCTTTGCTCATTTGCCAGGCTCGATACCCGAACAGGCCGAAGAAGCCGACAAAGGAGATTCCCATGAGGCCCATCAGGAGCTTAAGGGCAGATCGATCCATCTCCGCAAAACTGTGAACGCTTGCGTCTGACAGGAAACCCGATCGGGTTAGGAACGTTCCGTAGATAAACGTGAGGAATGGGAGGCCACCCAGGATGATATTGGCGGACTTCTTCGTTCCTCGAGCACTCTGGACGATCACGCCATGGATGAAGGCAGCGGTCAGACACCACGGTACAAAGCTGACGTTCTCGACGGGATCCCACATCCAGAAGCCGCCCCAACCAAGCGTCTCGTAGGCCCAGAATCCTCCCATGCAAAGCCCGAGTCCTAGGGTGGACAATGCCACGAGACCCCAAGGGCGAACCTTTGGTAGCCAGGTCGTGTAGTCCTTCTCAACCATCGCTGCAAACGCATAGGCGAACAGGACGGTAAGGGCTCCAAAGCCGAGGAAGATCGTCGGAGGGTGAATGACGACCCAGTAGTTCTGAAGCGAAGGGGCCAAGCCTGCGCCGTTTTGAGGTACGACCGCATGCCCATCCACCATGTTTAGGTTAAACGGCGACTCGAAGGCCAAGATCCCGGCAAGAGCAGCCAGGAACGTTCCGTAGACCACCGAATACCATCTTCTTAGCGTCCCTGTTCCTCGGACGGTGAATAGAGCGAAGAGGCCCGATGCACACGCCCAAAGCAGGAAGCTTCCCTGCTGTCCGGACCAGATGCCGGCTATTCGGTACTGCAGGGGATTGTCGAGGTCGCCATGCTCGAAAACGTAAGAGTATTCGAATCGGCTCGCGGCGAACAGGACGCCGAGACTGACGAAAGAAGCGAAAAGACTGAGGATTCCAACGTTCAGAGTTATTGGCGCCGCTTTACGGAAGGTTGCGGATCGCGGGGCCAAAAGCCAACAAACGACGGAGGCGGTGAAAAGGAAGGCAGCGAGATAAACGGCATCACGGCCGAAATCTCCGGCCCATAAGGACCAAGCGGGAGGGGTGGCAAGGTTCATGGTCTCATCCAGGAAGGATCTCTACAATCCAAAGTGTGAAAGAGGACTTGTCTTGCGACAAGTCCTCAATTCTCATGTCAGGATTTCTCAGTCCATGGAAGACTTCGCCGAGCTCTTGCGGAGCTGTTCGAAGTACGTGACCTTGGATGAAGCGGGGATCTTGTTGATCTCGCTCATGTTGGCCTGAGGGATAGCGGCATTGTTAAGTGCCATGTTCGACCATTCGACGAGGTACCTCGTGTAGAACGGGTTGTGGACTCCAAGGTCCCCCGAGATCACGATGTAGTAGTAGTTGTGTCGGGCTTCCAAGACTGCCTTGGGAATCAAGGACTGCTTAGGAACGACCTGACCGGTTGGGATGTTCGATGTGTAGTCCCAGCTCTGTGCACTCCAACCCTGCTTGACCGCCCAATTCGACAATCGATTGGCGAGGGCCAAAAGGTCGGTTGAGATCTCAGCTTTCAAGGTCGCGGCTCGATTCGCTGCATCCGAAGCCGTATGGCAAGGAGCGCAGCCGTCGTAGCTGACCGTGAATGTGTGGCGGGAGTTCGGCATGTGGCAGGTGGCGCACTGGCCAGGAGCCAGAGCATGCGTGCCAGACTGTCTTGCAGGAGGCGTGCTCCAATCTTCTGCACCACCGACGCCAAGCAGTGAGTTGAACTGGTTGCTGTGGTGGGCTGAAGGTCGAGACGTGCTGCTTGCAAGGTAGGCATCCGTAGCCGTCGTACCGCGACCGTTGTGGCACTGGCCGCAAACCTGGTTAGGTCTTGTGTACTGATCGGGAACAGTCGCCGGGTTGATCAACGTTGGGTCCGTCAGAACTTCTGACTGCCAAAGCTGAGCTTCCTTGCCATTGCCAGTCAGGTTGCCCGTCTTGGCGTGAGGGTTGTGACATGTTGCACAGGATGCCGTGTAAGGCACTGTCTTCAAGATGTCGTTGCATGCATTGACGATCTGCGTCGTCGTCATCTGCTCGGGAGTTACGCCCTGGTTGAGGAATTCGGCTCGGATCAAACCGCCATGGCAAAGCATGCACTGGCTGGTTTGGCCGCTACTGGCCGGATTCGAAATAGTCGAAGTGATCGGGCTGGTAATGACCTGAGCGTGCGGGCTGGTAAGGAAATCATCGTGCTCGGGTCCGTGGCACTGGCCGCAGACTGCGATCGACGTGATCTTCGGGAATGTCAGAATGGCATTCGCCGATCCATCCGCATTGGTCGGTTGCGCCGCATGTGCGCTACCGGGGCCGTGGCAGCTTTCGCATGTCACGCCTTTCTGAGCGTGCATCGTCAGTTTCCACGTGCCGTACTGGCCGTCGCCAGCCGACATCGACTTCTTGATCGAAGCCAGCTTCGACGTCACGTGAGCCGAAGTCGCCGCACCACCATGGCAAGCCGTTGCGCCGCAAGCTTCCGGTCCAATAGTCTTTGCAGTCTTTTGTGCCGGCGTCAGCAACGCCAGAAATGCCGCTGTCGGTGCACTAGAGCCTGGGGAAGATGATTTAGTGTTAGGTCCACCAACTCCTCCACAACTCTGTAGCAGCATGGTTCCGACAATCAGCGGGACACATGCAAACAATGTGAGCCATCGCGCTTTCATAAGTCCTCCGTTCTTTGTCCCTTTAGGATTCAGTTTCATTTCTTTCTCGTTGCTTAGAAGCGGAATCCGAGCTTCACCGTCAAAATCGGGGCGGTGAACGTATCCACGTCATAGAGTCGATCACGCTGTAGCCAAGGGGAGTAGGTGATCTGGAAGTTGCGTTCTTTACCCAAGTCCCGTCGGTAAGTCAGGGCAGCCTGCTGTCCCCACTGGTCTTCGGTGTAGAAGCTAGTTAAGACGAAAGAAAGGCTATCACGCGTGTTTCGCGTGTAGTCCAATCCGACCGAAAACGTCTCGTCGGATGCGAAGTAGCTTCCTAGCTGGGATGCTGCTGCATTGGCGCCGCCAGAGTTGTACTGATCCGAAGAGAACTCGGCATAGCCGAGAAGTTTCGGAGAGAAGACCCTGCTGCCGCCCATTGAGACGCTGGACGTTGTTACCGAATACTCCCTCTGGCTGTTTTCGTGGTACTGATAGGTGTAGGTCAAGTATTCCGATGTGGCATCGTTGCCAGCGGATAGCTTGCCCTGCACTTTCGCCTTGCGGCTCCAGTACAACAGCGTCGGATCGTCGGTAAGGAAAACCGGAGCACTGGACAAGTCCTCAATGGATCCCTTGATTCCGAATCGATACGATTTCAGAAGCTTGCCGTTCAGCTTGACTTCGTAGCTGTTCCACTCGGGAACGTCTACGTAGCTGTGATCTGCACGGACCCTTTCCTCTTCTCGATGACCGAATGCGAAGCCTAGCCCCCATTCGCCCAATCGAGTGTTGTAAGTGATCCCCGATTCGAGCTTCTTTCGAACGTAGGCGTTCTGAACCGAGTTGAGGTCGAGTTCTTGATCGCTAACGTGAGCACCGATGTAAGCATCTTCGCTTACGTCGTAGATTCCGCTCAACGAGAAGTCGTGAATCCAGTTGTCCTGCATTCCCTGCTGCTCGATTCGAGTAATTGCCACCGTTCCGACGGCGGAGAATCGGTCGCCCCAAGTTCCCATGTACTTCAACTGACCGCGATCGGTCAGCGTCCCCGGTTGGTTCGACGTCATGTCGTTCAGGCTGCTTTCGGTGTATGTCGCGCCGACAGTATGGTCGCCCATCTGCTTTTGCGTTCCGATCGCGATCGTCTTGCTGACATAGTCCGTTGCCGAGACCGGCGCTGGAAACTCATGGTTGTTCTGATCCACTCTGGCCGTAGCGAATACGCCGAAGTTCGGCGCTAGCTGCTGGTCGATCGTGGCGTCAAAACCCTTCTGCCTACTTACTTGGGTCGTCCCGAAGCTCGGGTCGAAGTAGGTGAATTGGTGGGCATTGACGACTAGGCTCGTTAGGCCGCCCCACTGGCCTTTGATTCGAGCGCCATAGTCGTCACCTGGGTTTCCGTTGAGTTCGATCGCGTAGTAGCGGTCGTGCTCGAAGGGCACCAGGATCGACAGGTCGGCGATTCCGAATCCGCCTTGGATCAAACCGTGCTGGTTCATCGTGCTGTTGTTGCCAGATGAATTCCAGGAGTTGTATCCAAGCGTTAGCGAGTTGAAGAGAGGCTTGGGTTCGGAATCGTCCTTCTCGTCGGCCTTGGCTTCCGGTTTGGCTTGATCCGCTTTCGGTGCGTCATCTTTCTTTGCATCGACCTTTTTGGATTGGTCGGGCTTCCCCTTCTTCTTGTCGGCAGTCGCCTTCTGCGTCTGCTTATCACCGGAGTGACTGTCGTCGCTCGGTGCTGGGAGGGGCGCCTGTTGAGCACTCGCACAGGCGAGCATCACAGCCGTTCCGGCCAGAGTCGCTAGTGGTGTCATCCATCGCTTCATTGTTAGTTCCTCCTAGGGGGCCAAGAAATGGTTGTTGCTGTTGCTGCCGTGAGGAGCAACGTGGCATCCGGCTGACCAACACGTCTCACCCGGGTGGTGAGTGGCGAGTTTGTCGGAATGGCATTGCGCACAAAGACCTCTTGTTCTGGAGACCAGCATCGAAGGATTCTGTGAGCCGTGGGCGTTGTGACACTCGTCGCAACCGCCTCCGCCAAAACCGGCGACTGGGTCGTGCTCGTAGACAAATGGCCCGGCCTTGTCCGCATGGCAAGTTACGCACTTGCTCTTGAACGCGGTCTGGCGAATCTGCGAGGACTTCGAAGGGTGCACTGCATGGCAATCGCTGCACAAGAGCTGACCTTCAGGTACCGGATGGTGATAGTTCAATCGGAACTGACCTATCTGGGACGGATGGCATTGTCCACAAAGCGTCATTTCGTCAGTCTTGAGGAGCAGTTGCTTCTCAGGCTGCTTTGCTGTGTGAACCAGACTTCGGGGATCTACAGTCTTTCCGCGTTTGAAGGCGCCGGATTGGAGATCGAGGTCCGTATCTGGATGCACTTGGTGGCAGGTTATGCAAGATAGATTGGCTTTCGCGTGATCTGTATGCGCCCAGTGCGACTTGTCCATCGTCTGGCCGTGGCATCGAAGGCAGGCCGCGGCGGAGTCTTTCGGACTTAGTTTTGTGAATGAGATAACTTCAGTTTCTGGATTGTCTTGGTGAGCTTTTCCAGGGCCGTGGCATCCTTCACACCCTCTTTGAGCAAGAGGAAGCTTCGGGTCTGACATCGGCGCAGCGTGTGCCGACTCGTCGAACCTATGAGATTTAGTTGAGTGACATTCGACGCAGGCCGCATCGCCGATGTAGTCTTCTGGCTTGGCCTGAGCGAATCGTTGATTTATTTGAGTAACCGCTTGTTCGGGTTTATCGGGTGCTGCTTTTGAGGCAGGTTTCTTACCTGACTGCATCGCCCCAAAAACGAGGCTCGCGATTCCTATACTGAGCACTAGCGCTTGTATCTTCACTTCCCCGTCTCCATTCGAACCGTTCGCCTTCATTTGCCAGGGAATCGGTTTCTTCATCGCTGGTTGGCCCAGCAAATTGAGAATGGCACATCAGGACAGACATAGAATCATCAAATCCGTCAAGTATTCCTCTGTCATTGGAAATCACTACGTCAAATCACGTATGCAATCGTCAAAAAAGACGTGTTTTGGCGTAGATCGGCATCAACCGGCTTCCCGGATTCAAATGAGCCTCAGAAGCTGAAATCGAGGAGTTTTCGGGCAGCCTGGCGGCCCTGGCGGATACAGTCGGGTATTCCGGTCCCTCGGAAGGAGCAGCCTGCCATCAGAATTGGCAAATCGGTGATCGCCTGCTCGATTCGATCCATTCGATCGCAATGCTGCAGATCGTATTGCGGCATCGCTCGCGTCCACCGATCTACGGTTGTGTAGAGCGGCTTCTCCTGGATCTTCAACAGCTTGCCGAATGTGCCCTGCGCCATTTCTAGCAGTTTCTCGTCATCAAATTCGTCAACGTTCATTCCGCCGTCTTGACCCATGAACGTTCGGATGAGCACGATTTCCGCGGGAGCCCTGTCTCTCCACTTCAAGGAGCTGAAAGTACAGCCGGTTATGTTCGCCGGTTCATCTGCGGGGACAAGGAACCCGTTGCCGTGCAATTCGCTTTTGAAGGCTGAAGTGGGATAGGCAAAAGTGGCCACCGCAGTTGAAGCGTGTCGAATTCCCATGAGCGGCTCAACGGCGTCGGGCGCAAAATCCTTGATAAGGGGCGCAACTGCAAACGCTGGAATCGAGAAGATGATTGCATCGGCTTCGATCGTGTCGACTCCGTGGATCCGATACTTACCCTCCGCCGTCTTCTCGATCGACTGGACGACCGTGTTCATTCTCAGATCGATGCCGGACAGCTTTTCTGCCAAGACGTCAATCAGGCGTTGCAGCCCTCCACGTAGGGTGATGAACCCTGGCTTCCGATGGGTAGTAGGAGCCGCGTTTGGAATCGACTGAGCTGGACTATGGGTAACGGCAGATAAGCTGCCGTGTTTTTGTTCGAGCCCTATATATGAAGGATAGAGTGCCTTCATGCTCAACACATCGGCGCTGCCGGCGTGGATGCCTGCAAGAAGCGGTTCGGCAAGAGTCTTCGAGAACCGATTGCCAAATCGTCGCCGGAAAAACGACGCTATCGTCTCATCGGCTCCGGTTCCCTTTGCGACGTTGCTTTCAGAAAGAATCCTCTTGCGGGCGGATGCTCCGAGAAATCCGATCGACTCAAGGGCAGTCGAAGCGGAAGGCATAAGGCTGGCGAGGGCTCGAGGCACTGCATGCAGCTTTCCGCCAACGAGGAGGGAGAATCCGCTGCCGATCGGCTCATCGAGCTCCTCTTCGAGGCCGAGTTCGATCATCAGATCGACTGCCCATGGTTTGGTCGTGAAAACGGAATCGGGGCCACCCTCTATCGTCAGACCATCTTTGTAGTGGGTGACGACTTTGCCTCCGAGGCGGTCAGAACATTCAATAAGAGTTACTTGGTGGCGGCCGTCTTGGTGGAGATCGTATGCCGCACTTAGCCCTGCAACGCCCCCTCCAATAATCACTATTCGTGCCATATTTCGTCTCTTCTCCGGCTTCCGGACCGTGATGGTACCTGTGGCCGTAACGCGCCATAGTCGTTGATTTAGGCTTCATAGATCGTTGTCCGTAAAACCAACGACTTGTTAGGGCGACTTCCAGGCAATAAGATCCTAACTAATGGTACGCCCCGACCACATCGATTTTGCCGAGCGACCTATGCTCGTTTACTGGGAAACAACCCAGGCTTGTCCCCTCGCCTGCCGACACTGCCGAGCATCCGCAATGCCGACTTCCCATCCTCTCCAGCTTAGCTTTGAGGAAGGCGAGCGCTTGCTGTCGGACATCGCGTCCTTCGGCAATCCGCTTCCCCACCTTGTCTTAACTGGTGGCGACCCTCTCCGCCGTGAGAGGTTGTTCGACCTTATCGCTTCCGCAAGAGACAAAGGCCTAAAGGTTTCGGTGACCCCTGCTGCGAGCCCAAGCTTGACCAAAGAGACGTTCGAGCAACTGAAAGCCGCCGGCGTCGACAGCATCGCGTTGAGTCTCGACGGCTCGACCGCTGCTCGCCACGACGATATCCGCCAGGTTCCGGGGACGTTCGAAATCACGCTCCAAGCCGCCAAATGGGCTGGTGAGGTCGGACTCCCGCTGCAGATCAACACCTTGGTCACCGACGAGACCGCCGCCGACCTTCCCGCCGTATTCGAGTTGGTTCACACCTTCCCCCTGATGCGCTGGAGCCTCTTCTTCTTGATCGCGGTTGGACGTGGCGAGCAGCTCAACGAACTCGATCCTGTTAAGGCCGAAGAGTTAATGCATTGGATCCAGAAGTTGGTACCGCGTGCCCCGTTCCAGATCAAGACGACCGAGGCGCCATCCTACCGACGTGTTGCCGCCGAAACGATGAAATCGCTCGGAATGGAACCGGAAGCAGTCCGTAAAACGAGCGTCCACGCCGGCTACGGAATCCGCGACGGCAACGGCATCGTATTCGTGTCGCACCTCGGCCAGGTCTATCCGTCCGGTTTCCTGCCCCTCGAAGCAGGCAACGTCCGCAAGCAGTCGCTGAAGGAGATCTATCAGAACTCCGAAGTGTTCCGCCAGGTAAGGGACGTCGACTCCTTCGACGGCAAGTGCGGACGCTGCGAGTACCGACGCATCTGCGGCGGCTCTCGAGCCCGCGCCTTCGCCCATACCGGCAACCCAGCCGGCAGCGACCCGATCTGCGCCTACGACTCCGCGCTGGTCCACGCCGTCGCCTAACGCCTTCAATCCTCTCCTCCAAAACCCCAAGCGGGCCTCCCCCAAGAGGCCCGCTCTCTTTTTTGGCGCGTCGCTCCGCAGCACTCAGACTTCCATCTGCGAGCCTCAGGCGGCCGAGGCTAGAAAAGGACTTAGGGATCTGAGGACTTAGGGAATACGGACCACAACCAGCGATCGATGCCTCCATCCGTGAGCCTCAGGCGAACTGTGGAGGCTCTATTCCGACCAGCCGTGGACGGTTCCGGGCAAAACACAGAAGGAACGCGAAATAGTGCGGTGGAATTACGTCACCCATGGCAAGATATCGCCACTGGAAGAACCACGGCCTTGAGGCAGACTGCGTTTTCGTATCCGCGACTTGCCTTGATTTTGCTCACCTCTTCAGTTCGGACGCGCAGAAGGACCTCCTGGCGAGCAGCCTGATCGAAGGATGTATGGACTACAAGGCGGAGTTGCACGCCTATGTCGTGATGTCCAACCACTTTCACCTCCTATGCAATACTCCGCCATCGATGACCGCCTCAGACCTGATGCGGCAGCTCAAATCTCGATCAGCGAGATTGATTAAGCCGCACCTTTCCGAGTCTCAAATAGAGGCACTCAAACAGCAAGAAGGATTGAACGACAGGACCTTCTGGCAGCGTGGATACCGGGGCGTGAGGGTCTTTTCAGCGTCAGCGTTCGATGTTAAAGCTCGATACATAGCGTTGAATCCTGTTCGAGCCGGAATATGCAAGGAACCTGAGGAGTACCGCTGGTCTAGTGTCTTCGCAATCGCGAACGGCGCCCACGATGAGTTCAATCAGCTGGATTCCGAGAAGGCCTTGCGCCTCTACAAGTAGTTGATTCCTGGGCTGGTCGGAAAATAGCCTCCGCGCCTCGCCGGAGGCTCGGGGATGGAGGCATCGGGAGCAGGTGGTGATCGGATTTTCCAGAACGCACTCGGGCTGGTCGGAAAATAGCCTCCACGCCTCGCCGGAGGCTCGGGGATGGAGGCATCGGGAGCAGGTGGTGATCGGATTTCCAGAACCCACCCGGGCTGGTCGGAAATTAGCCTCTACGCCTCGCCGGAGGCTCGGGGATGGAGGCATCGGAAGCAGGTGGTGATCGGATTTTCCAGAACCCACCCGGGCTGGTCGGAAAATAGCCTCCACGGCTCGCCGGAGGCTCGGGGATGGAGGCATCGGGAACAGGTGGTGATCAGATTCTCCAGAACCCACCCGGGCTGGTCGGAAAATAGCCTCCACGCCTCGCCGGAGGCTCGGGGATGGAGGCATCGGGAGCAGGTGGTGATCCGATTTTCCAGAACCCACCCGGGCTGGTCGAATAATAGCCTCCACGGCTCGCCGGAGGGTCGGGGATGGAGGCATCGGGAGCAGGTGGTGATCCGATTGTCCAGAACCCACCTGGGCTGGTCGGAAAATATCCTCCATGGCTCGCCGGAGGCTCGGGGATGGAGGCATCGGTAGCTGGTGGTGATCCTCGGGTGGATACACAAAGAGACCCCATCGCAGATTACTGCGATGGGGGGTTCTGGCTCGTAATCTCGCTTAGGCTACGGGAACGCCGACTACGGGAGTGGATCCTGACGGGAGGTCAGAGGACTCGTCGGAGTGGCCGCCCCAGGGGGGCAGTAGCTTCGTGAGGAAGAACAAGATCACAAACGGGAGAGTGAGGATGATCAAGAACGTCATCAGACTTTCTTTACCGATCATCTCAAGTCGGAAGGTCGTGAGGCCCTTGAAGCTCTTGGAAGAGAGCTGTCCACCGATAACTACGTTCCATCGCATCGCGAACACGCCGACTTCGACGAGAACGGCCATTAGGAAGTAGTAGCGCATCTTGACGGCATCCGTCATCTTCACTGCTTGCATTAGGGCGAGCGTGATCAGCGGGACGATTCCTCCAAGGAAGAACTGCACCAAGAAGATCGTGTAATACAGATAACCGGAGCTCAGCAACCTCAGGATGTCGACCCACTCGCCGGCCTCGTACATTCGATGCACGACGTCCAATGTTTCAAGCGTTAGGTCGAAGATGAGTGCGAACATCAGAATCCGGCCGATGGCGTTCGCGCACATCATGTCGATTCTTTGCCTTCGGAACCAGGTCGTGACCATGTACACGATGAAGACCATCGCGATTCCTGAAACGATAGCAGAGCAAAGGAAGATGACCGGCATCAAGACGCTGGACCACCAGGGGTTACCGGCAAGCGATCCGAAGATGAATCCGACGTATCCGTGAAGGAGAACGGCAGACGGAATACCGATAACAGAAAGGAAGCGCTCAGCGCGATCGTCAAACGCAAGTGCCTTCGGCGAAATGTCCTTCACGCCAAGAGTGAAGATCGTATAGACGAACTTCATGAACGGCTTGGACCGCTGGCTCGCAAGCACCATATCCCACCGATAGTCGAAGTAGACCTCCAACAGCAGGACCGCCATCAAATACCAAGCGTATACAAAGCCGAAGATCGCCATCGCCGATGTGACGTGCGGCGTCATCATGATCTCAAGCGCACGTTCGGGGTGTCCCAAGTGTCCGAGCAACGGCATCGTCGCGCAGACCAAAAAGGCGAGAGCCGTAAGGAGCGCCAGTCGATACACGGGGCGAACGGCTTCGGTGTTAAACACTCGGACGAGCGATGCCAGGATGAAGGCGCCTGCGACCAACCCCGTGATGTACGGGTAAAGAACGATCAATATGCCCCAGGTCAGACCGTGGCGTTCGTTTGGAAAGACAAACGACGTGCTCTGAGCGAACAGGCTAACCGGATTGAATAGTAGTGAGTACATGGTTTACACAACTTCCTTGGTCACACCCTTGTAAACGACCTTGGCTCCTGTCTTCAGGTGGGGTTTGAGTGCCATCACCGCGTTATCGCGATTGAACTTCGAGATCTCGCTGTTCGGATCTGCAAGGTTGCCGAAGATTCTCGCCTTGACCGGGCAAACCTCGACGCACGCCGGGAGTTTCCCTTTCGTGATTCGGTGGTAGCAAAGCGTGCACTTATCGGCCGTGTTCTTCTTCGGGTTAAAGAACCGAGAGCCGTACGGGCATGCCTGGATGCAGTATCCGCACCCGATGCAATAGTCGTAGTCGACGATGACCGCTCCCTCAGGAGTTAGGAATGTCGCTCCGACAGGGCAAGCTCGGGTACAGGGCGAATCGTCGCACTGGTTGCATAGCTTTGGTACGAAGAACGACTTCAATATCTGGTCGTCAGGAACATCGTCTTCGCCGGGGCCGTCTTTTCCGCCGTTCGGCGAATCGATCAGGACGTCGCCGTTAGTTTTTACGCGATACCTTTCAATCCAGGTGCGGAAGAACTCGGGTGGAACGTCGTTTTCGGCGCAGCATGCTTCTACACACTTACCGCATCCGATACATGCCGCGATGTCGATCGACATCGAGTACCAAGTCTTGCTGGGATATTCTTGCAGTGGCGTAAGCTTCCTTTGGGCCAACCTCGAAGTAAGGCTGTTCCAGGATGCGGCGCCGGCGGCTCCGATACCGATAAGCAGTGCGGATTTTCCAGCCGTGACGAGGAAGTCGGCACGGGACAGAGTGTTGGCTTCGGTGGATTCGTTCACGTTCGTGGGCTCATCCGGTTTCATTTCTTACTCCCTTGTGTTTTGGGTGCAGGGCTTGGCTTGACCGCGTCGGTTACCTTTGCGGAAGGAACTGGCGCCTTGGGGGCTGTTGTCTTGGATTCCGGCGCGACTTTTGCGTCTGCGGCCGACTTCACTGGCTCGGAAGGCTTCGTGGCGGGGGGCGCCTTGGCGTCGGTTGCAGGCTTCGCGTCGCCAGCCGGCTTTGCCGCGTCTTCCGGATGGATCTTATGACAATCGACGCACCGCTCGCTCGCGTGGTGCTCTTTCATGTCGATCTGAGGGAAGGTTGCACGGCGCGCGGAATTCATTGCGTGGCAAGTGCCGCAGAAGGCTCGCGTCTTATTGACCACAAGCTTGGCGCTATCGAAATCTTTGGTGTGGGCGGCGCCAGGGCCGTGGCATGTTTCGCAAGAGACTCCCTTATCGGTATGCGGAGTGTTGATGCCGTGACAGTCGATGCAAGGTTGTTTCCCTTCAAACTTCTGCTGATGGCTCGCGACCATCGCGAGCGCACCGTAGCGATAGTGCCCAGTCTTACCGAACGAATCTGGAACTATGATGGATCTCAACCCGGCGAATGCAAAAACCAAACAGCCAAACACGATACAAATCCGCGTCGCTTGTGGTGCCATAATGTTTCACTCTTCTCAACGTCGTCACCCCACGTAAATAACGGCGATTTGACGTCTTTGATTAATTGTGAGTCTGCTGGGCACTCGCCGAACAGCCATGGCTTCTATGTCATTGGTATCACTGACATGGAATTTGCAGTTGACCTTGGTGTATAGGGCAGCATGGCGGGCAATCGAATGGACCCACCGCCGCACGTTCTATTCCCCGCTTCAGCCTTTTCGACGAACCGTTCCGGTTGGAGCAGTTGGGGATGTCTGCGATTTGATAAAGGACGCAATGTCCAGATGGAGCTGTTTTCGACAAGCGTCGTCGAGGTAAATCATGTGCCCAGCTGGGTATCGATGCCGGATGACGTTTCCTTTCAGCCGGGCATCTAACTCCATCTTGTCCAATATCTGATCGACGGTGCCCATTGGGCAGGCTAGGTCGTAGAATCCCATCGCGACCATCACCTTGGTATAGGGGTTGTTGGTCAAAGCGGTTCGCAACGCCTCGCTCTCATCCAAAACGCCGTCCGGGAAGTGCCATGGGCCCGTCATGCCTTCCCCAAGAATGAAATACCGCTGGATCGTTTTGTAGCCGATATCGTTGGGAAGGTAATCGTTGATCGTCGATGTGAAGACAGGACCGACCTGCGTATACGAAGGATCGTTGTCGGGTGCGTCGGTATTCCACACTCGATCGATACCGACAAATCGACTGTCGTACCTGCCGATCGTGTAACGATCTTTGCGAAGGAGTTCCTTGTACCAATGGTAATCGGTGATCCGTAGATTTGAGTCGTCGAGGAATGTTTCAGAAAGGCCAGTCAGGCGATGAAGTTTGGCGATTAGGGCCAAACGCCTTGCCTTCGGCAAGTTATCTCCCCGATTGAGAGCGGGGAGATACTCGTCGTATGCAAAATCCATCGCTTCACGGTAGACCTCATCGACCGTCTTTTTCTGCATCTCAGGCGAAAGCTTCTTGTGGTACCAAGCTGCTGCCGCAAAAGTCGGGAGGTTGAATGCGTACGGAGAATCGTTCCCCTTCCCACCGTCCTGAACAATCGTCCCAATATAGGGAGAAATCAAAATTAGACCGCTCAACCCGATGCCGTGTCCGTGAAGCCAGTTTGCCAGGCCTGACCCGCGGATTCCACCATAGCTTTCACCCATCACGAAGATCGGCGAGAGCCAGCGATTCTCGGTGGTGAGATAAGACCGAATGAACTCTCCTACCGACGAGATGTCACCGTCCACGCTCCAGAATTTCGACCCGAATTCGGGTTTCTCGGGTTGGCTGTAGCCAGTACCGACGGGATCGATTGTTACGATGTCCGATTCGGGGAGCAGGCTGTCTTCATTTGGCACGAGTTCATAGGGTGGGGGCGGCATAAAGCCCTCTGGAGATCCCATCTTCGGCCGCTTCGGCCCTACTAGCCCCAAATGGAGCCAAACGGAAGCGCTCCCGGGTCCGCCATTGAAGACAAAAGTGACCGGTCGCCTCGAATTCGCGGGTAGATCCGTTCGCTTATAACTGACGAAAAAGATGCGCCCTTCAATGTCGCCGTTCTTGGCGCGAATTGGCATCTTGCCCGCGACCGTTTGATACTTAACCGGCTGGCCGGCGATCTCGACGGAATGGTCCTTCTTCGTCCAGTCTAGCTGTGCCTCGGAAGTAATCGGGACACTTGCTTGGACCGGAGGGATGGTGGGCGTCTGGAATAGAAAAGAGACCGCAGCAAGAAGAGAAACCATGGATTCGGCGATTATGTCCGAAGTTACGATTCCGGCGTAGTTTGCATGCCAGGTTGCAATTAGCGCAGGGGTAAAGTCGTGCTAAGTGAGCCGCGTACCTGTCCTACTCGATACAGATATCGGAAGCGATATCGACGATGCCGTCGCTTTGGCATACCTGCTGAAGAAGCCTCAATGCGAGTTGCTCGGAATTACGACTGTGTCAGGCAACGTCCAGCAAAGGGCAGCGTTGGCTGAGGCGATATGCCATTCGGTTGGGCGTACTCACATACCGATTCACTGCGGTCGACGAGAGGTGCTCCTCGATGGCCCTGGGCAACCGAACGTGCCTCAGTTCGAGGCGATTGCAGGAAAGCATCCTCGCCTTAATCGCCCCGAGAACGATGCAGTCGCATTCCTTCAAAAGACGATTCGAAATCGCCCTGGCGAGATCACCCTTTTAACGATTGGCCCCTATACAAACGTTGCTTTGCTATTCGCCATCGACCCCGAGATTCCGCAACTTCTCAAGTCGATCGTTTCGATGGGGGGCATCTTCTATGGCGGCGAACGTCGCGAATGGAATGCGCTCGTGGACCCGGCAGCGACTGCGATGGTGTACAAGACGGATCGCGTCGATCACCTTTCGGTTGGACTCGACGTAACTGAGAAATGCAGAATGTCGGCAGATGAGGTTCGAAGTCGCTTCATCGACGAGCCGCTTGTCACAGTAGCGTCGATGGCAGCGACTTGGTTTAAGCACACCGGCGAGATAACCTTCCACGACCCGCTTGCGGCAACCCTCATTTTCCACCCGGAGATCTGTACCTATGAGACCGGACGAATCGATGTGAGCTACAGCCCTGGATCGCCAACATCCGGCCACACTAAATTCATAAAGGGAGTGGGCCGCGATCGCGTGGCAAAAACCGTCGACGCCGATGCGTTCTTCGCCGAATACTACAAGGTGGTTCACGGGGCTTGAGTCCACTCTTGGCATGCGCCTTGCTCCTTCCAACCCAATCTCAGAAGTACTCAGGGGGGCGGGTGATTGTTCGGCCCGTTTTTCTAATGACTGCCGAGGCAGCAAAGCCCACTCGCGAGGAAGGGGAAAGGCTGATCCGGTACTTGAAGATTGCCCAAGCGCGCTATTTTGAACTTCTCCTTGGCCAAGATACGTTCAAGCTTGAAGAACGATGCTTGGAATACCGCTCGAAGCTCTCCTTCAAAGACATGCAGAAGCTGCCGAACGGCGCCGCTGAGTTTGCAGTAAATGAACTACTGAAGCACGACCGAAAGGACCGATGGACGTCGCCTTATATCAACGTCGTTCTTTTCGTCGGCACCGGTTCCTACCCTGGGGGAGGAGGAGGAAGACCGGTTAACGGTGGGCACGATAAAGGAGGTGGAATCATCATCATGGCTGCCAAGGACCTGGATTCATCTCCCAACTTCGAATCCACGATCCAGCATGAGCTGGGGCACTCCTTCGGCCTGCCTCACGTGGATGTATACGGCTACGACATGCTTACGAACCCGTCATTCATGTCGTACAACCCCGGCCATCACACCAAGTTCTTTGCCCCGTCCGACACTCCTGGACGCCTAATCCCGGAAGACATGAGAGGGCTCGGAGAAAATCGCTGGGCTTTTCCGAACTTTAAGTTCGACCCATCCAGGGACATTCCGACCGGATACCAGATTCAACGAAACGTGGAACTTGGCCCAATGGATCTCAGCTAGCGTGTGCCTCTATGAAGATGCTTGGGGGTTCTTGCCAGCGTAGGGCAAAACGCTGGCACGGACCATCAGGCGGCTAATTGTTCAACCCTTTTTAAATCCGGGCGGAGGGATGAGCCCCATCGAATCTGCCGTCAGAATCGACGTCGTGGGGTCGAGGGTCCCACGTACGTGAACTACCGAAGAGGTCGCCAGTTGGCTGAAGAACACGGCGGCAGATATATCGGTGCTGTTAGCCCGATAGGTTGTGGTTGGAGTCGTCACGACTGACAGGACCATATTCGGTGTTTCCCATCCGCCCGTCCATTGAGCAACGGTCAGTGAAAAAGTGTCTGCAGACGCGTCAACGTTTGAAACCGGACCGCCCACGGAAACGGTCATCGGTCCACCGCCGCCCGAGTTTCCGCCGCCACCGCCTCCTCCTCCGATAATCATCGGAGGGACGATGCGAATCGAATTGGCTGTCATCGCGGAGCCGGATTGCGTTCCTTGAACTTGGATATTGGTCGTTCCCAGAACCAGGTTTCCAAAGAATTGGGCTTCCGTGTCGGTAACTCCACTGAGGTCGACATAAGTCGTATTGGGTGTCACATTGACGGTTAGCGATGTCGAATCAGGCTGGAAACCACCACATCCGTTAACGGTGAGCGTTATCGTGTTGTTGGCAAGGCTTTCTGCCGTAACGAGCCCAAAGACCATCGCCGGAGGAGGAGGTAACGCTCCCACATGAATCGTAATCGTTGTCGCATCGAGCACATTGTTTGTCGTATCGAACGTTCCCGCGACATCGACGAGTTCACCGTTGGTCAACACAGGATTCGTACTGCCGTCGGAGTTACTGATTACAGTGGATGCACTGGTAACAACGTTCACAACGTTGCCGATACATACCGGTCCCGCCGCAGTTGGACCAAAACCAAGTGCAAATGTTAACGTCGGCGCCGTGCCGGAAAGGTTGGATACTGCACCGAAGTAAGAATCTCCGATCTGGTTTCCTGGCCCAAACGGTCCGTTAGGGGGTCCACACTGGACAAACTGATTATTAGGTGCGCTTATTGTCGTCCCATTCAGGTTCCAATTTGCAAGGTTGAAATTGACCACTACGTTTTTCGACGTGGCGAAATTCTGGGCAGTAGCGAATTTTGAGGTCAGCACCGTTGAGCTTCCGGCTGAGCCGGCGAAAGTCGCGCTTACGGCACTTGAACTGCCCTTCGGGACAATCGAAACGCTAGATGAAACCGTGACGTTAGCGCCGGTATAAGCGCCTGCAGGCGCCTTAAACCCGGTCAAAAGCATGTACTGCTGCCCTGAAGTCCCCTGAAGGGAGAGGAGATCGACAACTTGTCCGCCAGTCGACGTGCTGTTGTAGACGCTAGACGTCTTTCCAGAGGAACCAACGAGGTCGACTTTCGTAACGGTCGCCCAGACGTGATCGAAACTCGAATTGGCGGCGCCCGTGATGAACAAATTCGCGTTCACACCGCCCGAAGTACCGGCGGCCCCACCTCCGCCCCCGCAACTAATTAATCCGATCGCAGTCATCGCCGCAATCACGCCGATACTCAGTTTTCTCAGCATCTTGTTTCACCCTCTTCGAAGCAGTCTTGTACCGTTCCGGGATGACACCCGAACAACCCCACATATACACCATATTTCGGAGAACTGAAGAATTAATGAAGCAATCGCGAATAGACGACCACGACTACTCCCGGTTTCTCTGCCGATTCAATCGTCAGACCATGCATCAGATCCGATCCGGTCAGGCTCGCTTTTTGCGACACCGCGTTCGTCCCGCCTTCCAAGATCTGAATCGAGTACTTCGCTTTTCCATCCAATCCGCGTAGAGCGACGTGAAGGCTGGTTTCACCCGATTTCGCCCGTCTGAAGGCCTGTATTATTCCGTCACCCGACGAAGGACAGTTGAACTGCCATGCAATCCAGGCATCTTCGGCTTGAGAATATGGGGTCAACGGGTAATAATCGCCGTAATAGAACTTCCCCGTTTTCCGCCAGGCGCCAAATAGCCGACGCAACGATGCGTAGTCGATCGCTTTCTCACGGATATCGATCCCCGAGCCAAGACTTGGAGCGGCATTGCTCCAGAACGCATAAGGTTCGACAGGGCTCACTCCTCCGCCGTAATATGGCGCACCCGAGGTAGCGACGGTTCCGGTGCCGTGATACGGAAGCCACATCGAGAGACCATAGGTCATCCCCTGGTGTCCGATCGGTTCGTATGCATAGTCGCTTCGCCAAAGGGGAACCGCCCGTCGCATCGTCTCAAGGTCGTTCCTTCTTCCTCCAGAGGCGCACGAGTCGATCAGCATATTCGGATGACGTCGCCGAAGCTCATCCCAATAAGCGAGATAGCCGACGACATGCTTGTTCTCAGTGATCCCTTGGCGATCCGGCGCATCGTTCGATCGCCAGAAAATCAGCGGATCCATATTGAAGTCCTGCCGATACAGATCGATGTGATTGACTTTCAGCAGATTGTCGATATGCTCGACGAGCCAGTTCCATGCTTGAGGGTTGCCTAGGTCGAGCAGTTGAGTTCCGCCGGCGCCACCATGACGTTTCTTGTCGTAAGCCTTGAAAGTACTCGCGTCGGGTCTTGCTCCAGGAGATAAGAATCCGTAGCTCCAATTACCCTTGCCATACTCTTTTGCGGCATCGTGCTTGGTTCCGCTCGGATCGGTGACGACGGCACTCACCCCAGTAGAGTCGTAGCCGTAGTTTCCGTTGCCGTAGCCAACTACGAAGTCGATCGACTGCCCGGCCTGAAGCCAAATCGTGCCTGAATTTCGCATGGACCGACCGAATCCGTTCAGGTTGACATAGCCGTTGAACATCGCCTCCGTTCCCCTTAGGACATGGAAGTCCGTCGTGGTTTTCTCATCGATTCCCTCGAAAGTCGCTTCCACGTTGTACTGACCGTCGGATGGCGCCTTCCATCGAATGACGCTGTATTCACCGTTCGGTCCGGGATGGCAAGCCAGGCTTTTGCTTTTCCATGTAATCCCATTCCATGAGACCGTGTTTTCGCCGGTATTGAATACAACGCACGGTTCGTTCGTTCCCAAAGCTGAAGCGTTCCTCGTTTCAAGAACACCGAGAGGATTCAGGAGCCACTCGGGGTGATTATTCGAAAGCCAAGTGTCTGGGGCAACTCGCTCCGGTTCGAACCAAACCAAAGTCTTTACGCCGTTTGCGTGGGCGTGGTCGCTGATAGGCGTTAGCCCATTGGGGAATCTCTTCTTGTCGACTTCCCATGTCCCAACTTGCGGCCAACCGTGTTGTTGAACGTACCATCCGGCATCCATCCACCAATAATCGAGTTTCAGCCCCTCTTCCAGATACCGGTCGATGTGCATGATCTGATTAGCCTCGTTGCCTCCAATCATCTCTTCGTACGCGCGGCTACTGCTGGCCAAGAACATCGGTTTTGGTAGGTTTCCACCCGGCTTCGGCATCCCGAATGCCATCATCCATCGCCGCCACTCGTTTTGTCCGTCGATCCAGTCTCCCTTCCAGTCAAGAAGGACGATAAGGGGCGTTCGAACCTGTTCGCCGGGGTGCAACTTGAAGTGAGTCAGCTCCTGACCCGCCTTAATATGGAGCCTATTTCCTGCGTCACGTGTGAAATCGGAAGCCCATTGTCCGGGCCAACCGACCACGACGATCGTCCCCTTCTTGCCGTTGGAGACGTTGAAATAGGACATGTCGGAGTTAGTTGGTCTACCGCCGGCAGCAGAAATATGCTTGGTCGCCATCGGACCTAATATCGTCTCAAGCGGCATGTAGTCGGATCGGTTTGCCGGAGAGCCGACGTTGTGGTGAAGTAGGAACTCGGAGCCCGTGCCTCGCTCGAAGTCACGATCGAGCGCCTGCAAATCCTCAATGATCGGCGTATCGTGTTTGCCGGTGTTCTTGAGGAAAACAGTCCACTCGATTGCCGGAAACTCTTTGTAGCGCGTCGCTACCCATCGAACTTGAAGACCGGTCGCGGGATCCGTCCGCACATACGTAAACGTGTCCTTTGTGCGCCCCAGGTCCCTGGCCTGACTCGTGGCTTTCCATCCAGAGACAAGCTCCTTGAAGCTGTGCCCTCCATAGCGGAATGAGAACGGCAAATCGCGAACATGCGGATTGAATTGTTTCCCAATCGACTCGATCATTCGAGCGCGTTCGACTTCAACTTTTTGCGTCGACTTCATCATCGATGACGACAGCATAACCGCGATAAAAAGGCTCACGCTCATGTTTGCTAGCCTACACGAACGAGGTTAGAAACTTGACGCCAAGACCGCAATCGAACAATGGAACACCGATGCTCACCCCGGCCAAACGACCGATGGCAGGATTCTCCAAGTATGGGAGTGTCCGCCGTTTTGCGGCTTGATCGAGTAGCTCACGCCGGCGACGAGTTTGCCTTCGAGCTTTACCGCGAACGCCTGAAATCCTCCCCGTTCGTCGCTAGTCTTGAGTCCCTCAAGCTTCGCGAGGACATCGGGATGGCCGTGCGACGACAACGTGAATGCAGAGCACGCGCCACTCTCAAAATCGCGAAGCTGCATGTAGTTCTGATCTTTGATCCACTCTTTGATCTGAAAGAAGGCATCGGCGTCGTCGGGGAACTTTGCCCATTTCGGCAATCGAGGATCGCCGCGCTTCAGGACTGCAGTGACAGTAGCCGAAGCAAGAGTTGGAACCTCAGGGTTGTCGAACTGGACTCCTGGCTTGATCGCATCTTTCGCCGATACCAGTTGGTAAGGATTCACCGAACTGAGCTTGGGGCCAACCTCAAGCGCATATCGAGCGCCCCATGTTTTCGCAAACGGCACATCGCTGATATCGAGGGCGGTGTAAACGTGAGTGATCAGCCCACCGTAGTTTGCGTCGACGATCGGCTGCCCTAGCCGGTTGTAGTTGAGTCGGACCCACTTGCCACCGACCCAAACCTCGTTGAATACGTGGTTCACAAAGCCGTTTGAAGTTGCCGCCAAGCGAATCGCTTGAACGGTTTTGTGATGCCTTACCGCCATCGTTAGCGCCTTGACCTGGGATTTATCGTTTGGGTCACATGCGGGGACAGTAAGGATGATTCGGGTCGGAATACCAATCGCCCGTAGGATCGTCGTCATGTATGTGGATGTCGACGTACAGGCGCCATGCGTCTTTGCCGCATACATCCCCTTTCCGAACACCTCCTGCGCGTAGATTTGTTGAAGCGACGCGCCCTTCGGTTCGTTTTCGGCGAACGATTTCTTCAAGGAGGCAGGGATCGTTGGAGATCCATGATTGAATTCGATCATCCAAAGTCCAAATTGATCGTTGAACCTTGAACGCTGTAAGGCCCAATTTGAAACCCTCTCGACAAGCGTCTTATCGTCGAGTTTTTCGGGATCTATTCCATCCTTGCGAAGATCGGAAAGTATTTGTGTTTTGAGGTCCGCATCCCAATTTGCGCAAGTTCTCGGCAGCAGGTACTCAGCCATTTTCCTATCGCTCTTTCGCCAATTGGGATCCGCAGTAACCTGCTGGATGTGAAGTGGGCGGTACGTTATCTCAAATGTGCCGACGCCGCCCTTCTCGCCGATAAGTTTCGCCGATTGAAACTCGTCGTTCATCGCCCGAATATCGTAAGGCTGAACGAGGCGAACCGTAGTCGTTATCGTATAGTCGTCGTTTGACCTAGCATCTTGCACAACCGCTGCGCTGGACGATGCCATCACACTTGCGACTACCAACAGAACGAACGATCCTCTCATCCCATCCACTCCCTTCTCTGCGAACTCAGGACGACTACGCGACAGCCGAGCCTTGGGTTTCCTAGAAAGGGAAAACGAGCTTGAGGATAACCTGTCCTTTCGTCCGAGGGCTATTCGGGTCGCCGACGAGGACAAAAACATCGGTGCCGTGAAGCACTCGCCGACCATAGGATAGATATGCGTCAATGTTTCCGTTCTGCTGGAGGACACGTCCGCCGATCGTCTCCTGGCTGTTCAACCGGTAAGTCCCTGTAAGAATAGTCTGGGTGTTTCCCACTCCGGCCAACTCCTCATAGCCCACGCTCAATTGAAGCGAAAGTGGCTTCGTGATCAAGAGTCCTTGGCTCAGCGAGGCGTATTGGTACGGTTGGTCTTCGCGATGACCGAACTGGTAGGAGAGGCGTCCCTGCTGAAGCAAGGTCTTCTGATTCCATGAAACGGCCGTGGTTACGGTGTTGTCGACGTAAGGATAATACTTGCCTGCATCCAAGTCGAATTCATAGGCCCATCCGGACCGAACCATGGCGAACGTATTAATGGACACATCGTCGTGGAAGAAACCGCCCGATAGGTGATCGTAAGTGCTTCCCGAGAGGTTCACCGAATAGGTCTCCAACTTCCCTTTGTCGAAGTTGTCGTATTGGCTGATGTTGAATCCCTGCCCACGAAGGTCGACTTCAGGCACGAGTCCAAGTTGGTTGACGAACCCGGCGCCAGTCTCGGTGTAATACACGTTTCCCCCGATCTTTCCGTGCCCTGCGTAGCTTGAAAGTTGCACCCAATCGTTATGTGCTCCAACTGAGCCGTCGGTCCACGATCCGGTTAGGTTGCCCTGCAGTGAGGTCTGGCGTCCGTTCTGCATGAAACCGTATTGGCCAGATACACGTGCAAGTTGATTCGCCGGTTGTCCACCGGAGTTATTGGAAAGGACTGTCGCCCCAACCTGACTATAGAGCCCGAGGTCCTGGGCGGCGCTAGCCATAACCGCGGTCTGACCTCCCGCTTGGCCCGTATTCGTTGCCAACGCCGAAAGAATGGTATTCCCTTCTTTGCCAACGACCTTGGCGCCCTCATCGACGAATGGAATCCGCTGGGAATAGAAAAGGAACGGGTCCTGCAGGTAGTTGCTGCCTTCGACGAAAAAAGGGCGACGGTCCGGCACGAACTTCTCGGTGTACGAGAAGCTCAGATCAGAAACCGCCTGTTCCACCGTTCGAAAGTCTGGAAAGATCGTTCCGACTCCGGTCAAGGTGGTCGAGATCGGGTACTTCAGATCGACTCCTCCGGTCATGCTGTTCGGCGATCCGGCAACTCCCAAGACGTACGGCAACACGACCAGGCGGGGTGCAAACTTGGGTGGCTCAATGCCGGTGAACCCAGGGATAAACGGCATCGGATTGCTGTTGCCTTCGGGGGGTACGTATGGCCAAATCTCGGCGGATGTTTCACGAGCCAGTACCCGAATCAACAAGATTCCGATCGACTTCGTGTTCTTTGGGTATCGGAGAATTGAGAACGGTATAGCAATCTCAGCCGTCCAGCCGTCGGCAACCCTATGGGCCGCCGCTTTCCATTCTCCGGCCCAACTGCGGTTATCCGCGGTACCCCCTTCGAGTTGGGTTAGCTGAACCCCGGTCGGAGATACTTGGAACTGACTTGCATTCCGACGAGTCCCTTGGCTGTCGATCGCGAGTCCTACCCAGTCGTCGTGACTCAGGTCCCCTTCTCGCTGCGTTTCATGGGCACGGATTAATTCGGGATGGGAGTCTTTGCAGTGAAACCCAATATATAGGTGCGTTTTCGATGCACACATCCATGCTTCCGTCTGCTCGTGAATCGGTTCAGGGCTTTGAAATCGGAAAAATCCATCGGCGCGGGTTGCCGTTTTCCAGCACTCGTCGTCAAGAATGCCGTCAATCTTAGGCGCCGTCTCCGTTCGGGCAATCGCATACTCAGCTTTCTTCCAGCCGCCTGCCGGTATCGGCGGGTTTGGAATGGCAGCTTGAGTCAAGACGGTCTGGGCCATTGCGGCACAAGCGACGATCAATAGGGAGAGGATTGCGCCGAAACGCTTCGCCAAACCTCGAGCATTGGTGTTTCTCATAAGGCGAGGTGCCGACAAGAACATTGCCGGCAATTGGATTCGTAAGTTGTACGGAGTGAGGCGAGGTTAGGTGGCCCTAATCAGTCGTTTCTATGAGATTTGAGTTCCTTTTCAGCCTTCTCAATCTCTTTGAGAGCCTCTCGGAGTGCTCGATCGACTTCGGGCTTCACTGACTTCATCGCCTTGGCAATCTCAAGCTTGGCCATCTTGATTGCTTTTTCGATCTCGGGGTGCATTGCCTTCATTGCTCTATCGAAATCGGGCTTGGCATCCTTCATTGCACGTTCGATTTCCGGTCCGATCGACTTCATAGCTTTTTCGATCTCCGGTTGGGCTGTTTTCATGGCGCGCTCAATTTCGGGTCCAATTTTGGCGAGCTCTTTGGCGAGGTCGGCATCGAGCCCCTTAAGGTCTCCTAAGTCGTCAATCTTCAGGTCGCCAAGTTCGATTTTCGTATCGATATTGGTATTGCGCAGGGCGTCTCTGGTCGCAGCAAGTGCCGCGCGCACCGATGCGTCGACCGATTTCCCGATTCCGTAGTCGTCCCTGTTCTCGATGATCTCGATGGACTCGTCGTCGGCGGCCTGTTCGGTGTCGACATTGGTGCTCGCCAGGATTCGGTCCCTCGATTCGACTTTGATCGAACCGGCGCCAACGTGAATGTTAAGTTTGGAGTCGCCCTGCCCTGTCTTTCCGTGGCGATGGTCGCCGAAATGCAAGCCTGACTCTCGTTTAGCACCACTGGGCAGACCGGTAATCTCACCCATTGCTACGTCGGCCTTGACATCTGTGTTGGCTCCCGCCGGGATCTTTGCATCGACCTCACCGGCCCCAACATGTAGAACAACATCTCCTTTGCATTGGACGAAATCGGATGTGAGTTTTCCTGCCCCAATTCCGGCTTCGAGCGAACGGAAACGCCCCTGAACTTGAGCTTCTCCGGCACTTACGTCAAGCTTCGCAGCCAAATCCGACGGAGCGTGAATCACAACGCGGAGGTTAAGATCTCTGCCCTTGCGATCAGACCCCTTTGAATCGCCAGAGCCGAGTTGCGAGATCGAATCCTTGCCGAATGGGCGATCGCGAACGGTCAGAACGCCGTTTCGGTTCTCCGCGATTAAGGTCGAATCGTTCAACCACCGTCGTGCCTCCCGATCGAGTGGCCGACCAGCAGATCGATCGATATGGACCGTTAGGTCACGTGAGTTATCGGCAATCAATGTGATTTCGCCAAGGGGGACATGGACTTCCAGCCGTTTGGCGTTTCCAACGGAGACGCTTAGATCAGACGTTTTGTGGTTGGGCTCGTCAACCGGCCCTCCCATGGGCCGAAGCCCTACCAAAGTGGCGCTGAATGCGCCCATTGAGATCAACAGAATCGAGGTTTTGAGCATTGGTTTCTCCAGTAATCAGGCGCGTTGGGGCGCAAGAGGGCGGTACCTAGGCTAAGTGCGCCTGGGCAGGTGTCGGAATTAGGATCGGCGGAGCCTAGTGCTTGGTTTTCGCCGGAGGATCTGGTTTAGTCAGGTCCTTGTGCTTCAATTCTTTGAAGGCCTCGGCGATCTGCTTTTGGGCAACCAGTTGGGCAGAGCGGATCGCCGCCTTTGTCGAGGTGGACGTCACCTGGGCAACGGCATTCATGATTCCGCGAGTGTCGATCTTGATGTTTGAAACTTCTTTAAGTGCCTTTTCGGTCTCGCCATCCACCTGGACACCGGCCTTCCTCATCTCTTCCGCCAGATCTCCAAGTTCAATCTTGATGTCGCCCATCTCCGATTGATTCTCGGACTTGCTACCTGAAGTTCCGATGTTGAGAACGGTATTCAGAGGTTTTTTGGAGGGCTTTTTGCCGCCATCCAGAGTTCGGCTGGAAGCCAATTTGTTGATCAGCTTGACCTTCTTGTCCGCAGTTTTCGTCACCGATTGCTTCTTGGTCGCTTGTGGAAATGTCGGCTCTACCGGAATCGCCGTTCGAACCGATGGATCGAAATCGAGAGTGCCAGTTTCAGTGGTGTTTGTGGAAAGATCTGCCATCGACTCTCCATCAAAAAACGTCCTGTCGGCAGACTGAGTCGGAGCGATCAAATGCGCTTCTCGAACGATTGTCGGGGCTGCTGCTCCGACAACGAACACGACACCGGCTATTGTCGCTGCCAGACTCAACGTAACGATTCCACGCACGCTTCGCCTACACCGGCTCGCTTCCAGAATCGCCCGAACTCGGCGATCCAAGTTTCCGGGTCTGGCCATTGCCAAGGCGACATTCGTCGACGTTCGAGCGTTGTGCAGTTCTCGCGTGACGTTAAGGAGGTGCGACGCGTACTGCGTTGCTGGAACACCCAAGCTAAGGACGCGATCGTCGGCTGCCGTTTCGCTCTCAAGCTCCATACGCTTTCGAAGCAGCCAAACGAACGGATTGAACCAATAGACTGCACAGGACAATTGAGCGAAGATGCTCGCTAGCCAATCGCCACGTTCGATATGGGCGAGTTCATGGAGGACAACCGAATGTAGTCGATCTTTCGGCCAAGCGCCGGCATCGGACGGGAGCACCAAAACAGGTCTTGAGGAGCCCCATGTCATTGGCGGTTCTCCAATTTGCCCTTCAAGGAGCACGACATGTCTTCCCGACTTACGACATAGTTCGGCCACGAGAGCCTGTAATGTCTGGTCGCATGACATCGGCAGGCTCCGTTCGGCCCGGTGCAATCTGACGAGTTGGATGACTGTCTTCAGACAAAGGATGACCGCAATCGCAATCCAGATGCCGACGAACAGGGCAGCGGGAGCAATGGTTGGGGTCGCGCTTCCGTGCGATACGGCCGAGATATGCGATGCTGCAGCGTCGAGAGTCGGCGTATTTGGTTCTGCCGCTTTCTCCGCCAATTTGATGAAAGGAACGTGCCAACGAGGCATTAGGAGCAAGGTGATCGGCAAAACGCTAACACCGATCAACGTCATGAACGAGACGACGTGCCTAGTCGAAGCCGAACTCCGCTTGAGTAGGCATACGGCAAACCAGCCAAATGTCGCGGCAAATACCGATTTGATTGCTAGGTCTACAAGAATCACTTCGCTGCGTTCTCCTTCTGCTTCGCTTCTTCAATTAGTGCCGAAAGCCGGTCCAGCTCGTCGGCCTGGATATTCGATTCCTCTCCGGACAGAAAGGTCCTTACCACCCCTTCCAAGCTTCCTCCGAAGAACGTGGTTACAAGCTGGTCCAGAGCCGATTTTGCGGCGTCCTGTTTGGCGATCGCCGGTTCGTAAACAAACCGCTTTCCGTCTTGAACGTGCAGTACGTGCCCTTTCTCTTCAAGGATGCGAAGAGTCGCACGAACTGCCGAATACGTTGGCGCATCTTCCATCTGTTCGTGGACTTCGGCAGCGGTAGCTCGCCCCAATCGATGGAGAATCTCCACCATCTCCCGCTCTCGCCGACTCAGACCTCGACCTAGAAGCGACATCGTAACCCCTTGCCGTTTTCGAACATGCTGAAATTTTAGCACGTGTTTTTCCGGATGACAAGTGAAATGTGTAGTTTTTTTAGCACTTGCCCGAAAGAGCGGTTTGAGCGGACCTAAAGCTGATCGGCAGTCATCCAGAGCTTGATGACTCCGTCTTTGCTTGCGCTCGCAATTGTTCTTCCTCCCGGCAAGAAACTGACTGAAGCCACCGATGCATCGTGGGCGCCGATGATTCCAAGCTCCTTCCCGGTTTGTGCATCCCAAATCCTGACCGTATGGTCCGCGCTGCCGGTCACGATCCTTCTGCCGTCAGGAGAGAATTCGGCAGTTTCAACAGTCTGGGAATGACCAACGAGGTTCTCTGTGACATGGTGGCTTTCCACGTCCACGACGGATGCCCGGTCGTCGTTACGGGAGACAACAAGTTTCTTTCCGTCCGGCGAGATGCGTATCGCTTGAATCGGAAATCCGAAGTTAAGGCAAATCGACCAAAGTGGATGTCGAAGGTCCGACCGGCTCCAATACGCCAAGTTGCCGTATTCATCCCCCGTAACCAAGAACTTGTCGTCGTAAGAAAACTCGGTAGCGCTGATCCTCGACGGCAGCTTTACCACCACCGGCGGCGTTTGACTGCCGACTTTGTAAAACCTAACTTCATGTGCGTGCGACCCCACGACAAAAAGATTGCCATCCGGACTCAGTTCATGAAAGCTGACGTTAGGATCGGAAACGACAGAGAGCCTAACCTGATTGCTCCGATTGTCGAAGACCTCCATGTTGTTTTCATCTCTGGATAGTCGATACCAATTGCGATTTCTGTGACCTGAGATCAGTCCCCCGCCAATATCTACGATCGGACGCGTATGTGGGGGATTGGGAACAGTTAAGTCAAGGACAACCGGCTGCTTTCCACCCACCCACACGAGTCCATCCGGAGAAATCTGCGGCACGATTCCCCCCGGCACACGAATCGTAGGCACATCGGAATCCGAGTTCGGATCGTAGAGCCGAAAGTCCATATAGCAAACCGCGACTCTCTGACCGTCAGGCATGAAGCAAGCCCGATTCGCATCTTCAATCGACTTCATCCGAAGCGATGGCTGCGGCACAAGCGGCGTCAACTTCACCTCACGAGTCCCAGAAACGGCAATCAGGCGCCTTCCATCCGGCGATGCTTCCATCGACCAGATCTCACCGGACGCCACATCCGGCAACGACTCCTCACGACCGGAAAGGATATCGACAACCCTTGCGCTTCCTCCGGAATTTGCGAGCACAACTCGCTTTCCGTCCGGAAGCCAGACTGGATTTACGGGCGCCTCTGAACGGAGCACGGTTTCGAATATCGACTTCCAATTCGCTGAATCGTGGACGATCAGTCTATTTGTTTCGTGCAGCGCTTCGATCCAAGCCAACTTCGTGCCATCACTACTGTAACAAGGCATTAAGTAGAACCCGAATGGCATCTTTCGAAGGAGCTTCGACGTCAGGTTGTCGATATCCAGGCTGACGAGGCCCGTATCGTCGAACGCTAAATAGAACCTCTTGTCCAGGGTAGAGCCAGGTGCGGCATCGAGGATCATCTTTTCGAATCTCCTCTCGAGCACGACTTTGCCAGTTTCAACGTCGTACTCCCTGAAGTACGACTGGTCGGTCCATACGATAATTCGTTTCCCATCGCGGCTAAAGACCGTTCCCTGGCACACCCCTTCAAAGGATCGAGGATTGACCGACTTAACGATTCTCCCGCCATCGATCTCGGCGATATCGAAGCTCCCATCCATGTGAGCCAATGCCACAAGCCGTCCGTCTGGGCTAATAGGCGGACGCCCCATTGGACTAAGCGCCTTTGTCGAGGTGATGTGAGAGACGGCCCGATGAGTCCTCCGGTGCCAATAATCCCATTCCCACCCTCTTGCTGGGTCCTCTCGAAGCCGATGCAAGCTTGAATCGATGAGCGACAGATCGTGCTGCTCAAGCACATGCGGGATCGTTCGCATCGTCGCGACGTACGTGTCGTATTGTGCGGCGCGCATCGTTCTAAAGTTGTTCCACGCCAGTCCGCCAATCGCCAGGATGATCGCTGAGGCAAACATCCCCGTTCGAATAACGCCCTTCCAGTACGCCTTCTTGATCCTCCTAATCTCTTGACCGGGCATGCTGTCACGGATCCACCGTCGGTCAAATGCAACTGCATATATCCGATTGCGGAGCTTGAGGGTCCCCGACTCCATCCGGGCAATTCCACTCATTTTGATGCGTCCGATGTCGGAATTCGCCTCGTCGTCCGACAGCTTCCTGTTTGTCAACATCCTCTCGTACATCGAAAGGGTGTTCGCTCGTTCTCGATCGCCAACGGAAGGGTCACCCTTCCCCAAGACGCGATTGGCAACATCGGAGAGATTTGAGTCAGACTCGCGAGCACGACCGTCCAGGTACGTCATTCTAACGACATGGTCTGGAGTCAAATCGGGGGATCTCCCAAGCTCACTGCAGATCGCCTGGGTCAGATACGGATGCCCGCCCGTCCAGTAAAGTACGCGCGACAACTTGGCATCTCCCTCTGGGCCAAGGGCTTGGGCGAATGGCTTTGCCTCCTCCAACGTGAAGTCGTGCAATTCGATTCGATTGCCGATATTGAACGGAGTCATCCGTGCATCCCGGATTAGGTCGCTCGGGAGCGCTGCGCCGAGAAGACAGAAGACTAAACGGGAAAGGTCAGGTTCGAGGGCTCGTCCGTTATGCAGCTGACGTATCCCCGCTAACAGATCGTCGGTTGAGAAGGACAAGCTTCGGGTCGCGTCGATTTCATCGATCAGCACGACCAGCGGAGTTGCGCCATCTTGGAGGGCGACCTCTTGAAGAAACGATAGATACCGCTGAGCGGGTCCCAATTCGACATGCTCGCGCAGATACTTCATCGCTTGAGGTCGAAGGTTCAGCACTCGTCCCGTCTCAACAAGGAGTCCGGCATACCACTGCTCGGCGTTGACATTGGTCCCACCCACCTTGGTCAGGTCGACGAACGCAGTTCGAACTCCGGCTTCGTTCAGCTTTGCAACCGTCCGCACCGCCAATGAGCTCTTTCCCATTTGCCGCGAGTTGAGAACGAAGCAGTACTCGCCGGCGATCAATGCTGTGAAAAGCTCTCGATCCGCTGAGCGCTCAACGTAGGAATGCGAACCAGGCGGTACGGTACCGCCTGCAACGAAGAACTGATGCTGTGATTGCCCTTTGTTCATCGAGTGGCCTGAATCATTGCCGCTTGGCAGTCAGGAGTTGATCGACTTCTCGCCGGATGACGGTGTAAATGGCGTTTGAGTTTGGATCAAGAATTCGTGGCCTAGTTTTTGAATGAAAGACCCCCGACATGAGTTCGTTGTCGGTCCACTTCCTCCCCATCGCTGCTTCCGCCCTGTCATATTCCCTTTGAGCGGCTTTAAGATCGCCACGCTCTGCAACGGCAAGTGCCAACAACATTCGCCAGGACTCCGCAAGTTTTCTCTCCGATTGCGGGATCATTGGACTATCCAATGCCCTACGAATCGACGCTTCTGCTTCGCCTAGCCGACCAGTTCGCATCACGACGAGTCCGTACAACGCGCGAAGCTTGAACTGAACCGGATCCGCCAATTCGATCGCAAATCGAGCCTGAATTCGGCTTGCGATCCCTGCCGGATCTGGAGCGCCCGCCACCAAGCCATAGCCTGTGCATTCGAGGCCACAAGCATCTCCTCGCGTCAGTTCCCAATCGGGGTGAACGGCGAGGTCGAGGCGCCTGAAGTATTCACCTCGATCCTCAGCGAGTATGAGCGCGCCCATCATTAGCCAAAATGGAGGGCTGAGGGAAGGTCTCACCGAACCTAAGTCGTTTTCAAATGCGTCTGAGGCATCTCGCCAGTATCCGTGTTCGCAAAGGAGAGAGCCAAAGAAGTTGCTCATCGCCGAAATGACCGGCTGATCCTTAGCAAGATTACTAAAATCAAATTTCGGCTCACCCTTGAGTGGGCCGGTCAAATTCACATTGAGTCTAGGCGGGTAGCTCCACCCGACGCCGACATCGGCAAGATATGCCGATCCACTCGGCCTCACGATAACCTGCAAACAACGTTTTAGTTGTTCCATTTCGCGAGCGGTGAGCCTTGGAGAAAACCTCGCCAACTCCGAAACATAACCATCAATCTCCCAATCTGCGGACGGCCCTCCAGGGTTCTCACGTCGACCAGAGGCATTCGGATTCTTGATCATGCCATCCCAAAGCAGTTCTCCAGAAGGGCGAACAACCAGAGTTCGAGGCAAAGGACCTTTGACATCGAATTGACTGACTAAGAACGGAAGAGCTGCCACGTGCTTGCCCTTAGAGATAAGCCATTCTGAGGGCAATGCATCGATGAGGATGAAACGCTTTGAAAGGATCTTTTGGACCTCTTGTGCAAGCAGGAAGTTGTGGAATGCTCCGCTCAATCCTGAAAGCGAATTGACGAGTCCAATCAGGATCGGCTTACCATTCTTGGTGGCAGTACTGGCGATATCATCCCAGTTAGCTTCCTGGCGCATCGCTTCTCGCGGCATTGAGGGCAGAGGAAGACCCTTCGTACGCATTGCATGGACGGCTCCAAGATCGTCTCCAACGTAAATCGTATCGTCTTTCTCGGAAACGGCAAGCTTGGTCGGCAGCACGCCAAATTGGACCTCGCCGATGTCTAGCCAATCTCGCGACGTCCAGAACTTGACGTGTCGATCGTCGCTAATTGTGATCAAGGTTCGGTTATCCGGAGCGTATTGGATTCCAGTAACGCCAGCCGTGTGAGCAACCCATCCGCCAGTCCGCTTGAAAGTGTTCGCAGAATAGACATCAATCACCCCGCTATATCGTCCGACCAACAGAGTTTTGCCGTCGACGGTGAAGCAGGCCGCACTGCATTTGTCTCCATCGATTCCCCGCGCAAATGCTGGATCTACGGGGCAGACTCCTACTTGCCGCAACGTCGAAGTCTCATATATGAATGTAGTTCCCGAGTTATGGGGAACGGCGACAAACTTTCCATCGGGAGAGAACGCGATTCCCGGAATCGATCCGTAGTTACCGGGTCCGGACTTGATCCGCGTGCCCGTGTTCGCATCGAAAACCTGGAACATGTGCCGGGCGGAAACCTGGGAGTTGTGGGTACTGCCGTCAAATACAAACAGCTTGGATCCGTCTGGACTGAACCTTACCGACGCAAATTCCATTTGGGCGACATCTAGATCGAGTTTGCGACCGGACGTCAGATTGACGATCGAAGCGGTCGTTTCACCTGGCCCTTCGAAGGTTGTCCCTCCGATTGCCAAGCGCCCCCCCGTTGCCGATAGATCGATGGATTCAGCAAGGGTTTCGGTCGAATACACGCTCCTAATCGCGCCCGAATGCGCATCGACGACTCGAACCGCCTTTTCGCTATTCGATGCCTCCGCAATCCAACGGCCATCGCAACTAACAGCTAAACCGGAGATCGGACCAACCGCAAGCTTCCGGTTTCCCCTGGGCCCGTCAAAGCTATTTGGCGAGAATATGCCTGAAAACCCATCGCTCGTCCCAAACGCTACTCGAAGATCGTTCGTGAGGGCCAATGCAGATATGTGATCGTGAAGGACTCGAAATGTCCTGACTTCTGCGCCATCGGCAACCGATGAAACTTTGACGACGCCGTCTGCGCTTCCGCTAGCTACCAGGGAACCGTCAGGACTAAATGCGATGGCAGTGACCATGGCACTTTGCGTCAACGCTTTGCCGAGCCAAACGCCTGAATCGGCATCGACCAACTGCAGGTACCCGTAGGAGTCCGCAAACGCTGCGACTCTCCCATCGGGGGAAACGGCGATCGAACGTAACGGGTTGTTCCTGCCCGGGCAGCACCATATGACCTTGAAGTCTTGACGAGACTTCGCCCTTTGCCGGATGAGGTCGTTTCCAAGCTCCTTGATTACGTCCCCATCTGGCAACAGGATCACGTCGGAACCGGCGCCGTTCAAGACGAATGGCAACGAGACAACGCCCGTTCGCAGATCCATGATGCGATTGAACGCATCAAAGAGACCGATGAGTTGCGTTCCATCTTGCGATAGGCACGGTCGAGCGATAACGAATCCGTGGTTGTCGATTTTTCGGACGGCTGTCAATGTCTCGGGCGACAAGATCCGGATAGAACCGTCGGTCTTGACCTCCAGGAGTGTCCGTCCATCTTGTGAGACGGCAATCGACCCGAAGACTTGAAGCGCAGCCGGCTCGATCGACGCCACAGGTTTCGATTGTGAACTTCCCCATACAGAAATTCGACCATCTTCACCTTGAGAGAGAATCTTGCCCGACGGAGTGAACTGAATCTTCTTAATCCCAACCGGTTGCTTTGGATACTCAAATGCCTCGCTTAAAAGCGCCTTGAAGTGCCTGAACTCCCATCCACGGCGGTCGCCCCCTTTGCTTCCAGGCGACGTAGCGTTCAGAAACGCCTCGACCTGAATTCCACTGCCCTCCGCAAGTGCGCCAGAAGCTAGCCCCATGTTTGAGGAATAAAGGAGCCTTCTTGCCCGAATCTCGCTCTCTCTGGCTAGCGTCGCAGACTTCATTGCGGCGACGGTTGCCTTTCGCTCGGCAAGCTCAGATCGATGGGCGGCGAGGTTTGCTTCATGCTCTTTTGCCGCTGCCTGCTTTGCCTTTAACTCGGCGGTCATCTCACCAGCTAGGCTCTTGCGGGCTTGCGCGGCTGAATTGAGCGCATCGATTTTCGCCGTCAACGCGTCATTTGTCGCCCTGCGACTCTGCTCCAGTGCGCTTTGAGCCGTGTGCGTTTCCATGCGAGCGATCCTTGCGCTCGTAAATGTGATCGCGGCGAACGATCCAAGAATCACAACGATCAAAGCCGCAACCAAGCTCGTCCGAAAGACACCGGTGCGGAACGCCTTCTGCTGGCGTCGAAGCTCCTGACCGGGCATCGTTTCTTTGATCCATGCACGCCCGAAGACCTGGGAGTAGATTCGATTCCTCGGGATCAACGTGCCATCGTCTAGGCGAGCGACACCGCTCATTTTGATGCGGGCAGCCGAAGGGTTCCCCTCGTCGTCCGGTATTCCTTTCCGGAGCAGAATTCCGTATAGAGATAGTGTGTCGGCGCGGTCCGCATCGGTCACTTCTGGGTCGCCTCGACCTAGAAGCCGGTTTGACACATCGGCAAGATTCGTGTCGGATTCTCTCGCGCGTGCGTCCAGGTATCGCTGATGGACGATTCGATCGACGTCGGCAGTCGTCGGAGATCCTAATGCGGCCATGCTCGAACAGAGGACTTGCGTTAGGTAGGGATGACCTGTCGTCCAGTGCATGACCCTGGCTAGAATCTCAGATCCTCTTGGCCCTAACCCCTCGGCAAGCGGACGAACCTCATCCATCTTGAAGTCCTTCAGACCTATGCGCTTCCCGATATTGAATGGAGTCGTCCTTGGGTCTGAGATAAGGTCGGAAGGTAGTGCGGCGCCCAGTAGGCAGACAGTCAGCCTATTTAGGACAGGATTTGTAGTTCGCGTGTTGTAGAGATTCCGTATCCCTGCGAAAAGCTCATCGGTTGGAAACGGCAAGCTACGGATGGCGTCGATCTCATCGATCATCAGGACGAGTCGCCCAGGTTTCTTGACGAGGGCGACCTCTTGGAAGAAATTCAGGAACCGCTGAGCAGGGCCAAGGTCGCGGTTTTCGCGGTAGTAGGCAACGGCTTCGGTTCGAAGTCCTAGCGCCCTTCCTGTTTCGACAAGGAGTCCGGCATACCATTGTTCGGGAGTAATGCTCGCTCCACCCAAACGAGTCAGGTCGACAAACGCGCACTCGATTCCGCTCTCGGCAAGTCGCGAGATCGTCCGAACCGCCAGCGAGCTTTTCCCCATTTGGCGTGAATTCAGGACGTAGCAGTACTCTCCGCGCGTCAACGATTCGAAAAGCTCCCGGTCGGCCAAACGCTCGACATAGGATGGGGACCCCGGGGGCACGGTGCCGCCCGCGACAAAAAAGGCCTCACCTAATTGGACCTGCTCGTCGCTCACGGAGACCATCTTACTGAACTATTGGGATCGATTCAAGCGAATCCAAAGTCAATTTGAACCAACGTGGCATTATGAGAGGAGTCGAGACTAATGCCAATTCACAACAATCATCGAATAGTTCCGATGGTAGAATCCCACACCTCATATAATAGGCAATGTTTAGGAGCCTTTAACGCGCATGGAAATCAATCTCAGCAATTTCAAGAAGAACTACCTAGTTGTCGGTCTCAGCGATGAGGACGTAGCCAAAGTCGCCGAGTTAGCAAGGCTCAACATCGCGGAAACTGGTCGAGAGATCGTCAAACTGGGCGAAAAGGACCCGGATCTTTACATCATTCTCGACGGTACGGCCATGGTCTATCGAAAAGGTGGCGTTCTGCTCGGAGAGAGGAGCGTGGGTTCGGTTATCGGAGAGATCGCGCTCGTCGACGATCAACCCCGGTCGGCCTACGTCGTCGCAAAGGGACCACTCATCTATGCGCAGTTGAATGGCAAGACTCTACGCAAATTCATGTTTCAGAACAAAGAGATCGGGTTCATCATGCTCAGCAATCTCTCACGAGTTCTGTCCGCTCGCCTTCGCGAGGCATCCGAAACGATCGAGGATCTTCGTGGACAGGTAGGCGACCCATGGGGCGCCACCGACTAGACGCTACGAAACGTGTAGAGAAAGATATCTCCGATACAGCTCGCAGGCTAACACGACTCGGTTGTCTGCGACCTGTTTCAATACTCCCGCTGCTAAAAGCCGCTGAAATCCGTCCGTCTGGGTCGTCATATCGGGATGCGTCAACGAGTGCTTGAGCGCCTGGAATACGGACGGTAGCTGGGTAACTGAAATCAAGATACGCTTGAGGTGATCCCCGAAAGCGCCATCGTCCCGATCTGCGGTCGCAAGAAGCGTCGGGAAGTCCAGTTGTTTTCGAGCCAACAGGTCAAGCGCTCGGCGAGTCAAGAACGGCTGCCCTCCGACAAGCTCCTCAAGCGTCTGCGCATCCGAACGCTGCCTCAACGGTGCGCCATATCTTTGGTTGAGATCCCAGACTTGGTCGATGTTGAACGGCTGAAGCGGGATCTGACGACCGACGTTGAACGGAGACTGGTTTAGGTCCTGGATGAACAGGTGCGCTTCGGTCGCATAACCAATCACGACTGAAAATCGCGACCACGGTCCCGAAGGTTCTGTTGCTCGCGAGTTGTGCCAAGACCGCACCAGGCCGAAAAAGTCGCTAGCGAACGGGACTCCGAAAAGCTTATCCGCCTCATCCATGAACCAGACGAGGGGAGTCGGTGAATCTTCTACCAACGCTCGGATGAAGTTGTCCATGTTCATGTTCGCACCGAACACGTCGATCCACTCCTCGGCGAAATCGTATTTGAACTTCAATTGGCGAGCTAACGTCGCGGCAAGCAGCTTATAGAAAGCATCGTCGTGCCCCATCTGGGCAGAGCTGAGCTTTTGGAAATCGGTAGATGCCTGACGCCACCCAAACTCCGATACCGCCTTGGCGCCACGACCGATAAGCGAGGTCTTCCCCATCTGACGCGGACCCTTGACGAGGATGATGCTCTCGTTGGCGCGCAACGCCTTGTGGAATTCGGCATCGGACGACCGTTCCGCATAGAATGGCGAGTCCGGAGGTACCGCCCCACCGACCGGCTCAAGCTGCATGTCGACGGCTAGTGGTTTCGGCTCTTCGCTAATCGCGGCTTTGATCTCGCCGATCACCTTTTCATCGTCTTGGGGACCCTGCCAGACCGAGTAGTTCAAGCCGTTGATGAACGTTCCGATCACGCCTTCTGCCGTTTTGTCGACTCCGACTCGAATCGGGAGCAGATACGGTTTCCCGCGCTTATGGTGCTCGTCGTACGCCGTCTCAAGCTCGTACTCGAGCATCTCGCTTCCCATAGCGGCATCGGAGACGATAGCTACCACCGCATCGGCGGCACGAATCTTCTGCTCAATCGCTTTCGCCCACTCGACGCCGATCTTCAAATGCCGGTCGATAAAGACGTTGTGGCCGTCCGCCATCAACGCGGTTTCGAGCGTTGCAAGAACTTGATCGTCCGGCTTGGCGTTGCGTTTGTAGACGATCACCAAATCTAACTTCTTTCCGTCCGGTTCTGCATTGGCGACCGCCATCGGAGTGACATGGCTGGAAAGGCCGGCTCGACCGTAGCTGTCGGAAACCAGCGAATACAGTTCGAGCTTTTCACCGTGCTTTGTTATGCCCTGCCCCAATGGCCGGACCATTGGCGCCCACTCATCGAACTGCTTGAGCCAGGACGCATATTGCGACGATAAAACGATGTGCCCGTCGTCCCCCATGTCCATAACCCGCTTGGCCATGTTGATCCCGTCTCCGACAACGGTCTGAGTTCCGGCGATATCGGTTTGGAAGCGAACGGGACCGCTATGGATGCCCATTCGAACCGCGAGGTTCCGGGTCTTCCTCAGGAGGTGGGCAAGCTCCGTTGCACAGTAAGCAGGGCCGGCCAGGTCGTTCCGGAACAGAATCCACATGCCGTCGCCGCTTGGGAACGCCATTAGCTCGCCGGCAGCCTTGGACCTCTGGAAAGTCGGACATTGAGTCACCAGGTTGGACAGTTCGGAAAGCAGCCTGCCCTGGGCATTTATCGACTCGCGTGACCACCCAACAATATCCAAAAAGAGGATATGGGCAATTTGGGTCGGTGACTGAGATTCGTTTGACATGGCGGTCGTACAGTCCCACACAGTTTGCATTAAATTGCGCTGTTTGGACAATCATTCTAGGCTAAGATTCGTTCCTAATGACACGGGAGCAGTTCGACGTTCATGCCAGGGCATGTACCCACTTTTTAGCGGGACACTATCCTCGATCCGCCAGGGAGAGGATGACCGATATCGCCGAAAGCAGCTTCTGCGATATGAGGCCTGACATGTACGGCAACGGCGGATTTATCGCCGAGCTCGAGCGAGAGATCGCCGAAATGCTAGGAAAGGAATCTGCCGTGTTCATGCCGAGCGGAACGATGGCCCAGCCGATCGCCTTGCGGATCTGGTCGGATCGAGCCTCAAATAAAGCAGTCGCGTTTCACCCAACGTGCCATCTTGAGTTGCATGAGCACAAAGGGTATCGCGAACTCCACCACCTAGAGGCTGTTCTACTCGGGGACGCCGACCGGCTGTTCACGCTGGAAGACCTCCAATGCGTGGATCAGCCGCTATCTTCCCTGCTCATAGAATTGCCCCAGCGTGAAATCGGAGGACAGCTGCCAAGCTGGAACGAGCTTTGCGCGATAATCGACCATGCAAAAGCTACCGGAGCCAAAGTCCACTTGGACGGCGCCAGGCTTTGGGAATGTCAGCCGCATTACAGCCGCTCGTACTCTGAGATCGTCGCCGGGTTCGACTCGGTTTACGTATCCTTTTACAAGATCCTGAACGGCCTTCCAGGAGCGGCCCTTGCCGGGCCTGCCGACTTCATTGCGGATGCGAGAATATGGATGCGGCGACAAGGCGGAAACCTTGTCACGATGTTCCCGAACGCGATTTCGGCCAAGATCGGTCTCGATCGGAAGCTTGATCGAATTCCCCTCTACGTGAAGAAGGCGGCCGAGGTCGCTTCGATCTTTCGCGAGTTCCCGGGTGCCACCGTAAACCCACTTCACCCTCCGACCAACATGATGTATGTCTGGTTCGACTCTCCTGCGGATCGATTCCTGGATGTTGTTGGCGAGATCGCCGAACACGAGAAGTGCTTGCTTTTCGCATGGGCCAGCGCCCAAGGAGAGAGGACCAAGGTCGAACTGAACGTTGGCGATGCCGCCCTCGATATCTCTACGGAATGCCTTCGGACTCTCGTATCTCAACTGATGCGTGGACTTCAGGTTGGCTGACGGCTAAGGCGCGCGGCTCGTGGTTCACTCGCCGACGAACCGCGTGCTCTTACCATGGTGTCGGATCTTCCACGTGACTACATAGCCTCCGGCCCCATCGCTGCCTTCCATTGAAATCGTCATCGTTCTTCCGTCCCTCGAAAGCGATGCCGTCATATTGTCGTGATTGGGATTGCCGTTGACCCCGGAATAGATCCCCAAATGCGGTTCGAAGCAGTCGCGCCACAACCCAATTGGGACCGACCATGGACGGCGATCGACCTTGACCTCGAAACGAGAAAGCTCGTTGTGCGGCAGCCTTAGCGATTCGACACCAATCGGCGGGCGTCCATCGATCCAAGACCGCCCATCCGGTTGCTTTGTAACTCGATGGCGCTTTGGATCGAATGGACGCTTTTCGAGCAGCACATCGAAGATATGCTCCCGAACTCGACCGTGAATCGTCCGGACCAAGGGATCCTCTTCGACGCCACCCTTCTTGGTGGAGATTCCACTTTGAGGAATTCCGCTCGGAGGGAGAGCCGAGAAAAGAAGCTGGCCAACGACGATAGCGATGCAGTTCATTTTCTGATCTGTTTGACGTCAATTCGGGGGGCACGTTACAGTTGATCACGAACGTCGATTGGGCAGCCTGTAACGCTTGGTTTTCCAGCATAATCGGATTGCCGATGACGCCTTTACTCGCCTTGTTCGCAGTCGTTCAATTCCAAATTCAGATAGCTCCGTTCACTAATGCCAACCTCCCCGGGGCTCAGGTTCTCCAAGCATCCGGTGGCTCACCACTAGCAGGGGGGACTCTCGGAAAGGGGGTTGACGCAACTCAGCCTGTGACCCTTACTGGGCTGAAACTCAATCCAGCGGAAGGGATGATCGGAGTCTGGATTAAGCCAAAATGGGCAGGGAACGACGGAGAATCTCATCGGTTGTGGACAACCGAGACAACGGCTGGCCGCGAGCTTTCGCTAGAGAAGTCGGATCTGGGAATGCTTCGCGCCGTCATCCGGACCCCGGACGGCATGACGGTATCGAGAACCGACGTTAGCGATTGGAAACCGGGCACATGGCACCACGTCGTCGTCGGTTGGACAAGCCACAACGGCGCTAACGTCGGATTGCCTTTGTGGGTCGACCGCGTTGCCGTCGACGGTCAGATCACTACCCACGGCGTATTCAGCCCATCTGCACTCCCGACTCAGATGACCTTGGGCTCCGCAGAATTCGATGAGTTGATCGTCCGCCCCGACCTGAATGCGGAGGGCCGCTATGGGATGGTTGCCTGCGTCTACCGAGACTTTTTCCGAACGGCCCCTTACTCGGCGATCCGAGTCGATAACGAACCGACTCGCGTCCCAGGCGATGCCCGGGCGGTCGTGGGTTATACCAAGCAATTCGGAGTGCTTGGCCGGAATCAAGGTGCATGGCAACCGGTCGTCGAGAACGTCGTTCGGTATAGCCAATGGGCATACTTCGATGCCAGGCAGTTGGTCAAGTGGTCCTCCAGCGACCCTTCAATCGCTACGATCGATGCTTCTGGCAAAGCCAAGGCCATCAAAACGGGCCAATGCGACATCACCGCGAACTTTCATGGGTTGACAGCCAAATACCCGTTAACGGTGATCACTCCAAACAAGCCTGACCTTGACGCAATCGGAATCGAACTGCTCCCCCGCTACCGATCGGACGCAGTCGTCGATCGGCCCCATCCCGGAGAAACCGTAACCGCCCGAGTCCTCGTCGGGAATTTTGGATTAGCGGGATTGGATCCCGGCGCAAAGATTCGCTTCTCCTTGATTCCTCGAAAAACCAACGACTTCCAGAAGGCGCCAAAGGAAAAGCCATTGGCAGTTTTCGAACAATCCCTCCTCGCGATCGCTCCCGGCAAAGAAACCGCTGTCGAGTTCAAATGGAGGTTCCCTGCCCAATCGACTTGGATGAAAGTGGAACTCGATCCCGAGAACAAAATCGACGAGATCTGCAAAGCGAACAACACTCTTGAAGAGTTAACCGATGCGCGGCCGATCCACATGGGCTACAACCCCAACTTCAGTCGGGAAGCTTACGACAAGCACGAACTCAACCACGTCGGGTCCTTTAGCTACTACGACTGGCTTCGAGCCGAGAAGCTTCGAATGGACGTCGTTCTTCATGAAGCTGTTTCGCCGACAACCGGGCCGAACGGAGTTGAAGAGGCGTATCGAATCGACAAGTTCACGGCATTGGAACTCGGAAAGTGGGACGATGAGCCCTGGAACAAGGAAGCAGTCTGGTTCGACGGCGGATTCCCGACGAACGAGCGCGTTGACCTTTCAGCCATCGACTGCGCCATCATCCATGAACTCGGCCATACCGTCCTCAGCCAGCCCGACCTTTATGGTTACGGCACGTCGGCGAGAAACGTCTTCATTACCGACGACGAGGGTAAGCCGGTAGCTGGCACCCCTGTTCTTCCCGTCGTGTCTGGAGACTCGAACCTTCCTTCCCCGCCCGCGACAAACGTTCCTTGCGGCGTCGGATATCCCTCGTTGATGGATGGTTGTCAACTATGGTTGCCGCCCTCCATGGCGGGCCACGTGATGTACTACCGAGGCTACCGCCCAGACCGATTCTGGGGAACCCAAGGCAGGCTGATCCCAACTCGCGCCAATTGGCTGATACTTAAAGACGCCTACGATCGCGCTCTTCGAAATGCAGCGGTTTACGTCTATCACGTCACCCAGGCTCCCGTTCAGGACAGCGGCGCCAAGTACTTCTCCGACCGTCCCAAGTTCGTCGGGCAGACCGACGATGAGGGCCGATTCATCTTTCCCAATGAAACCGACCAAGATTGGGACGACCCCAAAACCGATGAAGTCGAAGGCTCAAAACAGGTCTGGAACCCGTTCGGAACCGCAACGACCGACACCGCCTTCACTCCAAACGTTTGGGAAGTCGAGGGCCTCCTCCTCGTACGCATCGTCTCCGGTAGCCAATCGGAGTACCGATTCATGGACCTCACCCAATTCAACGACGAGTTCCTCTCCGGGCACAAGTCGTTTGGGACATACACCCTTAGGACGAGCCTAACGTCGTCACCCACACCGACGCCGATCGTTCGCAAGCCGATCCCAGACGCAATTCGACGGGTTAACAAGGCGCCAGTTGCGGTTGCGCCGACCGAAGTGACGGTCAAGTGCGGCGAAGAGTTCACCATCGACGGTTCGAAGAGCTACGACCCTGAAGGTCAGCAGCTGATCTACCGCTGGAATGTCGGCGAA
>Ga0364866_10032_pt2 | contig 87242 bp, 69 predicted proteins | sample ExccelAu500001D3_3_FD_206913 | JGI IMG/M metagenome (GOLD analysis project Ga0364866, IMG submission 206913) | Enriched cells from Trout Bog Lake Hypolimnion, Wisconsin, USA - BchlTB.Aug13.5000.01.D3 | ecosystem: Environmental > Aquatic > Freshwater > Lake > Hypolimnion/Profundal zone | place...
ACTTCAGGATGTTCGTTATCAACTTTCCAATAACTAATTTTATTATCGTCTGATTGAACTAGCAGTGTATTAGCTCTAGGTGAAATAGCTGCACTTATTGGAAGCGCATTACTGATACGTTCTTTAATCATTTCCCGTTCAGACGTTGAATGATAAATACCCATCATGCCATCTGTATCTAAAGTAACAAAACCTTTACGACGTTGTTCTGGGTTAATAGCGATGACCGCTTTATCAGAGACTTTAAAAACTCTAGTTTTTTGCATGCTGAAGCGATTTTGCTTATCTCTCACTTTACTCCATTGAGAAACCAAACCGCTGGTGTCGCCAATCATCAAAGAGATATCACCATTCAAAAATACAGCGCTGGAAACTTTAACTCCAGGCTCAAGAATATTTTGCTCATTAACAAGCGTTGGTGCTGTTTTATCGATAATATCAAACAAAGCGAGTTGTCCAGAACTACCTAATAAATAAAGATTACGTTCTTCTTTATCAATAAGAATATCGGTGACTTCGCTTGCTGAATAATCTAGCACTGAATCAGTTCTAGTAACGGTTGCCTCATCATCAAACAAGGTTTTTTCTTTTTCAAAATGCGCCAAGCGAATTTTATCTGCACTACGCACTATAATAGTACTAGCACCTTCGCCTATTCTAACTGCAATCTTTTCTAATGCAGCACCTGTTTCATCAACGATTAATGGCTCTTCACCCATCGGATAACTTAATACTGGATTGATTTTTCTGATCTTATCCGCATAAGTGACTTTATACTGATGTTTAACGATAATTGCTTTACCATTCGATAAACCATAAATAACAGCACCTTCACTATTAGGACTACCTTGAGAAAAACTCACGATATGTGCGTCTTCAGGTATCTTTAAAGTTTCTGTTGAAATGTTTTTTCCAGTAGACACTTCGAAGAAGATAACTTGTCCTGAATCAGTAAATCTAACAGCGACTTCGTTTTGTTCTTCAACGCCCAACAACACGGTTTTACCTAAACCGGCTTCGGGCACTTCATATTGCTTAACCGATTCGGCATCTGCTGAAAGGAATAAAGGGAATACCACATATAACAAATAGAAAAAGATCAAAGCAATAGCAACGATAACACCCAAGCCACCGATTACTACGCCATAGCGAGCTATGCTGTCTTTTATCAACCGCCAACGTTCATGAACGCTACCAGATGTTTTTGTTATAGCTGGGGAATAATTTGTTTGATTGTTTATTTCAGACATGAGCAGCTTATAAATTAAATTGTGACAATGATTACCGACCTCAAAAAAAAGGGCTGAAATTCACATTTCGAACTTCAACCCCTTTCCATTTGATTGTCAGTATTAATGATGACTATCGTCGAGGGGATAATTCATTAACCAGACTAACTTCCTTGTTAATTTTCATCCACTACTATTACGAATAATTACTGATCTGACTGTCTTATTTAAGAGTAGTCAAAACTTTATCAACAACTTTAGCTGGTAATGGGATATAACCATCTTTTATAACAACTTGTTGACCAATTTTAGATAAAACCATTTTCAAGAATTCGTTTTCTAAAGGTGCCAAAGGTGTGTTAGGTTTTTTATTAACATAAATGAACAAATAACGTGTTAATGGGTAGCTACCGTTAATTGCATTTTCAGGTGTTGCTTCAACAAATGGTTGGCCTTCTTTTTTAGCTAAACCGATCATTTTCACGCCTGAAGTTGAATAACCCATGCCTGAATAACCGATACCGTTAGCAGAAGAAGTCACTGATTGAACCACAGAAGCAGAACCAGGCTGTTCGTTCACGTTACTTTTAAAGTCACCTTTACATAAAGCATGTTCTTTAAAATAACCATAAGTACCTGATACAGAGTTACGTCCGTATAATTGGATACTTTTAGAAGCCCAAGCAGGCACACCCGCTTCACCCCAATTAGTAATATCTGCAGCTTGACCACATTTACGAGTCGTTGAGAAAATCGCGTCAACTTGTGGAATACTTAAACCTTTAATGGGGTTGTCTTTGTTAACCATAACAGCCAAAGCATCAATCGCTACAGGAATAGCAGTTGGTTTGTAACCATATTTATCTTCGAAAGCAGCTAATTCGTCATCTTTCATTTCACGGCTCATAGGGCCGATGTTTGAAGTGCCTTCTGTTAACGCTGGTGGCGCAGTAGAAGAACCTGCTGCTTGAATTTGAATATTAACGTTAGGGTATTCACGGTTGAATTCTTCAGCCCATAAGGTCATTAAGTTAGCAAGTGTGTCAGAACCAACACTTGTTAAGTTACCAGAGATACCATTTGCTTTTTGATAAGCAGGTACCGCAGCATCAACAGTTTGTACTGCATTTACCGAAACGCTGAATAATGCTGATGTAGCAAAACCCATTGCTGCGATCAACGATTTAGTTTTAAAAGATATTTTCATCATCAAATCTCTATGTTGGTTATTGTGGGACTATTATTCAATTCTAAGATTACAAGAATATGCAGGTTATATTACAAGGTAATGACATTGTTGTTTTTTTATCAATTAATGTCGAGTTTTACGACAAGATTAGATTGAATTATCTTCATCCAATAAAGATTTCGCGTAGGTGAGAGAGAGCAATTGTGCACACCCTGGCTCTAAAGCAAACCAATCCTCTGGCATTTTCAGGCGTACAAACGCCGATGTGGGCAATAATTTTTTAGTTTCAGGCAAACGATTAGCCCCTACTAAATAAATCAACAAGTCTTCCAAATCTGGATTATGGCCGACTAGCAATACTCTTTCAGCATTAATTGGACAATCTGCCAACACTGCTTTAATTGCTTCAAGACCTTCTTGATACATACGCCTATCTTGCTTAATGTCTAAGCCCTCCACCAATAGAGCTTTATGAGCAATATTTGCAGTAGAGATCGCTCGCTTTGCTGGCGAACTAACAAGATAATCTGGCAATATATGCTGTTGTAGCATCCATTCAGCGACGCGCTGAACTGCAGCCTTGCCACGTTTTTTTAAAGGTCTATCAAAGTCATCAACCGCAAGATCGCGATCGGATTTTCCATGTCTTAGTAGACATAATTCTTTACTCATATTAATCACCGATATATTTAAAAAGCAGGCAATATTAAAACTAGGTTACGATAGCCCTTGATTGTTACACTGTCATTAAATGTTAATACGACATTGTTAATATAACTGGATAATACTTTTACCCAATTCCTACCCTAACCCTCAAACGTCTTTAATATGCCTTTATCATTTAACTTTATAACAAGTTTAAGTGCAAAGAAATTTATTGCCAAACTTAGCGATAAGGCTAATGTGCAGTTGGTTTCTAAGCAATATTCGTTAAAAACATATTATGACAGCTTTGACTGGCGACTTTATGCAAAGGGTATCAGCTGTGAATTTAATCGCTCAAAAACAAATTCTAGCCTTATTTTAAGAACCCTCGGTGATGATGGTATTTTGGCAAGTGCTGACTTAAATGAAGTCCCTCACTTTAGCCATCAATTACCTTCAATAGAAGTCCGTCAAATTGTCGAGCCCTTATTAGATTGTCGAGCACTCATCGCAGTCTGTAATTTAGATTTCGAAACTTATAGCCTCAATATTCTTAACAGCGATGAAAAAATTATCTTACGTTTAATCTTAGAAGATCACGAACTTTTTGATAATCGTATCATTTTACTGCCTATCAAAGGATACGATAAAGCCACGGAACAAATTGTTGAACTACTCACTACTGATTTTGGTTTAGTTCCCAACCACAAACCGCTATTACTAACCGCTTTACACATGCAAGGCCGTAAACCCAATGACTATAGCTCAAAGTTAAATATCAACCTAGACCCTGATATGCGAGCTGATATTGCTACTAAATATATCTATAGCCATTTACTAAAAGCCATTAAAGATAACGAACAAGGTACTATTGCCAATATCGATAGTGAGTTTTTGCATGATTTTAGAGTGGCCGTTAGAAGAACTCGTGCAGGTCTTAGCCAACTTAAAAACCTGTTGCCTGAAAACTCCAGCCAATACTATACCGATTTCTTTTCTTGGTTAGGTCAAGTCACCGGTACAACTCGGGATTTAGATGTTTATTTGCTTAATTTTGCAAACTATAAAGATAGCCTGCCTGAATCGATGCGCGATGATTTACTGCCACTTTATGATTTTCTGCTGCTTAAGCAAAACCAGGCTCAAAAAGAACTCGCTATAAAATTACGCTCTACTCGCTACCTAACAACCATCTCCGAATGGGAGCAGTATCTCAAAGCACAAGCACCACTGATGCCTGTTGAGCCCAATGCTAAGCTGAGCATTAAACAACTTGCTGATCGACGTATTTGGAAAAATTTCAAGAGAGTTATACAAGAAGGTGACGTGATCACTGAACACTCACCGGCAGAAACCTTACATGATCTTAGAAAGTCTTGTAAAAAGTTACGTTATTTAATGGAGTTTTTCCAAAATCTTTATCCTGAACAACAAATAAAAGTCTTTATTAAAAATCTTAAAGGCTTGCAAGAAGTTCTGGGTGATTTTCAAGACTATGCCATTCAAGAATCAACTTTAAAACAATTTAGCGAAGAAATGCTAGCCAATCAAGTACCGGCTAATACCCTCCTTGCCATGGGCGTACTCATTCAAAATTTAGACACCCTAAGAACTCAGGCACGCGACGACTTTTCTGCTAAATTCTCACACTTCAAACATCAAGACAACCAAGAAACACTAAAACTTTTGCTAAAGGATTAACCCAACAAATCGCTGATTACGCTCTTAAATCTTACTATTTCATTAGCGCTAATCAGAACTCGACTCCTGTTTAAATAACTTGTTTTTATGGCTACTATTAAGTTTCCTGAGCTACAACAATTAGAAAGCATCATCGAACAATTAGGTGATCGAGCCCAAACGACCATTATTGAACGCATCGTTTTTAGAGGGCATGAGTTTCCTATACATTGCATTACCTTAGGTTCTGACCGTCCCGATGTGCCCGTCTTAGCTTTTTTTGGTGGTGTGCATGGATTAGAAAAAATTGGCTCTCAGGTCATATTGTCTTTTTTAGAAACGATTAGTCATTTATTAGACTGGGATAAGGAATTCCTTGCTAGATTAGAAAACTCTCGTTTGATTTTTGTTCCCATCGTCAATCCAGTGGGTGTCTACATGGGTACTCGTTGCAATGGAAACGGCGTTGATCTCATGCGCAATGCGCCCATCGAAGGAGAAGGCGTTACTCGAATTTTTAGTGGCCAGCAACTATCACCGCATTTACCTTGGTATCGTGGCGATCCACTTAATATGGAAAAAGAAGCGCTAGCAGTCTGTCGCGTAGTTGAAGAGCATCTTTTTAATGCGCCACTCTCTATTGCTTTCGACTTACATTCAGGCTTTGGACTTAATGATCGTCTATGGTTTCCCTACGCTTCGTCAAAAACTCCCTTTGCCTTTCTTGCGGAAATCTATGCATTAAAAGCTCAGCTAGATCTTTGCTATAAACATCATATTTATAAAATAGAACCGACTTCTAATGAATATATGATCAATGGTGATTTATGGGACTTTTTATTCAATGAATTTATATTACAAGAAAAAAATGAACGGGTGTTTTTGCCATTGACCTTAGAAATGGGTTCATGGCTGTGGCTGCGAAAAAGCCCTTTACATTTATTTTCACGCTACGGCTTATTTCACCCGCTGTTACCTCATCGTCAACAACGTATCTTTAGACGCCACTTCGCTTTATTTGATTTTTTACATCGCAGCCTTTTGTATCCAGAAAAATGGACGCCGCTTACGCCACAACAAAAGCATGACAACTATCAAACAGCCTTAAAGTTTTGGTATGAATAACTTAACAGGACAGCGCTGGATATTGCTCAGGGGTTTAGCTCGTGAATCAAGACACTGGGGTGCTTTTATAGTACAACTCCAAGCCATATTTCCTGAGGATGAAATAAACTTATTGGATCTACCTGGCACTGGCCGCTTTTATCAAGAAACCAGTCCTAATAGCATTCAAGCTATCTGCCACCAGCTTCGAGCCCAAGCCCTAGATAAGGGCTATTTACAGCAACCCGTCAACATACTTGCTCTATCACTAGGTGGAATGGTGGCATGGGAATGGATGCAATGTTATCCCAAAGATATTGCTACAGCCACTCTCATGAATACCAGTTTTTCGAACTTAAGTCCTTTTTACCAAAGGCTACGCTGGCAAAGTTACCAACAATTTCTTAGTCTAGCAGTGACGCGCAATATCAAACAGAAAGAAGCAAAAATATTACAACTAACCAGTAATAGTCGCGCTGACGATCAGTCTATTTTATTAGAATGGGAAACCATTCAATCCGAACAGCCCATCAGCTTTAAAAATAGTCTTCAGCAGATTTGTGCAGCAGCGACTTACAAACCGAGTAAGAGTGAACCACCCTGCCCTGTTTTATTGCTTAATAGCCTTCAAGATAGGCTAGTCTCGCCTCTTTGTTCAATGGCTATACAAAAACAATGGCAACTAGAACTCCGCAGCCATCCCAGTGCAGGACATGATTTAACCCTTGATGCGGGTGATTGGGTAGTTATGCAATTAAAGGATTGGTTGGTGTAGATTAAATAAGTAACATTCACGCCTACAAACCTTTGTAATGGAGTCAAAACTCACGAGTTTTGTTGCTTGGCGTAACGATAGCGTAAGCCAAGCATTTATTGCGCGTCCTGTCGGGTTACGCTACCGCTAACCCGACCTACAAAAGTAGTACCTTGTAGGGGCGACAGATTCGTACTGTACATTCGTTTATTGATACGTTGCGTTTCCGGCACAGGAGCACTGCCGATGCCGGAAACGCTTTACTCACTACGCTCGTAAAGTCTTATTCCGGCCTACAAACCTTTGTAATGGAGTCAAAACTCACGAGTTTTGTTGCTTGGCGTAGCGATAGCGTAAGCCAAGCATTTATTGCGCGTCCTGTCCGGTTACGCTATCGCTAACCCGACCTAAAAGCTACCCAATGTATTATGACGATCTTAGATCTGACTCTGGTTTATTAATAAGTTCTACCCAATCTCTCCAAATAGAAATAAGCACAGCCATGAGTGCTGGCCCCAAAAACAAACCTAACAATCCAAAACATTCCATACCACCGAATATGCCTAATAAGGTCCATATAAACGGTAATTGCACGGCTTTACCGATCAGTATCGGACGCACATAATTGTCTGCAATCAGCGTTAATATCATCCCGTATACAAATAAACCGCTACCTAACAATGGTTCGCCGTTAACCATTAACACCAAAGCACAACTAGTAAATATTAATTTTGCTGCATAAGGAATCATCGCAAAAATGCCTGTTATAGCACCTAACATGGCAGGATGGCTTAAACCAACCACCGCATAAGCTGCCCCCAACAATAAACCCTTAGCTAATCCTATTAATAATAAGCCATTGACTGTAGAACGCAGAGTCGCTGTCGCATGGTGTATATAGCGTAAGCTTTGAGCTCCGAAGATATATCGATGACTGCTCAGCGTTTTTTCGACTAAATAAACACCAAACTGATAAACACTAAACAAAGCAACCAATAAGATAAAAAAGCCGAAGAAATAATGCACTAAATGGCCAGCAATATGCTGACTATATGCACCTGCATGACTATTACTCAACCATTGCAAGATATCATGATGAACTGTTGAACTATTGACCAAAGTTAGCCAACTTTGTTGTAGCCATAAGCCAACAACAGGCAGTGACGTCAGCCAAGCTGGCGGAGGAATATCGATACTTTTTACATCAGTCAGTAATTGAGATAATGCTTGTGCTTCTTGAGCTAAGCGCAACAAACCATAACTCACAGGTGCCAATATTATCAGGGCAATTACTACTGTTAATAACCAAGCCGCCCAATTTGATTGTCCCTGCTCAGCATTGTCCTTTATTAATCGTTGATAAAGAGGCCACGTACAAATGCCTAAGACCACCGCCCAAGCTAAGTAACTTAGGTAAGCATGTAAAACCCAAGCACCTAAGCCGAATAAAATAACAGCACCGATAAATCTTGCGCGAGCTTGCAGGGTAAGTGACATAGGGATTTAGGTTAATGTTTAGTAAAGGGAATTGGCAAAGAAAGCTGGCTGTCAACTTGATAAGAGTCCCTACGGTATCTCAAAGTAATAGTTGTAATTGTAGGCCGAAATAAGACTTTATGAGCGTAAGAGACTGTGAAAGTATTCTTTTTACTCCCCCCTCTTTAGCAAAGAGGGGTTAGGGGAGATTTGATCTATTAAAAAATTATTATTAAATATCAATAATCTATAACTTAATAAAATCCCCCTCGATCCCCCTTTTACAAAGGGGGAAGCTAAAGTCATAATACTTTCACAGTCTCGTAAGCGAGTAAAGCGTTTCCGGCATAAAAAGCTCTTCTGTGCCGGAAACACCATCATGCGCTGCACTTAGATGGCCTTATTCTGGCCTACGATACTACAATATTATTAATTAGAATAAGCCCTAAGCACTTCTTTAACGATGCCTGAACGCACGACATCATCAATACCAAATTCTACCACGCTGACTTTTTTAGTATGTCTGAGTCGATGAACGGCATCTGAAAGCCCAGATTGCATGGAAATATCTTTCTGCTCTATATCGCCATCGATAATAACTTTACAGTTTTCACCAATGCGCGTTAGAAAAAGCTTCATCTGGCTAGGTGTGGTGTTTTGAGCCTCATCTAAAATAGCCCAACAATTCTTAAAGGTTTGGCCGCGCATAAAGGCCAGAGGGGAAGCACTGATACGTTTATGTTTTATAAGGTAATCAACTTGTGAGCGCCCTAGGCGATCATTAAAAATTTGCCTAAAAGGTTCTATGTAAGGTGCGTATTTATCTTCAAGTTCGCCGGGGATAAAACCGAACTTCTCACCCGCCTCAACGCCAGGTCTAGTCAAAATAATACGTTCTATTTTCTTCTCTCTTAATAAGTCTGCGGCTAAACCTGCAACCACATAACTTTTTCCTGTACCGGCAGGACCAATGCCGAAGGTAATTATATTTTCCATAATGGCGTTCATATACACGCCTTGCGCCCTGGTCATTGGCTCTATGGGCGCATAAGCCTTTCTTTCTGTTCTAAAATCAACAAGGTCAAGCAACTCAAACTCTTCAGATACACAGTTTTTTGTTATATTACGGCGACTTCTACGATTAAACACTTCTTTTTCGTAACTTTTAATGGCATTTTTTCTTGGCATTGATAAGTCTCCTAGCTATTTAGTTTAAGAATCAGACAGAATTTTTTTACCTATAATTTACTTTAAGAGGAATGTTAAGAATAATCTAGATTTAAAGACTAATATGCTCAACGTTAACTGTATTCCAAATAGCTTCGATAAAATCGGCATCCATAGTTGGCATACCGTCTTGTATCCATTGCACCAATACCTTGGCAATATTTGGGTAACTGATTTTTATAGCGCGCTCATCCTGTAGCCAATGCTTAATAACCGAGGCATCTAAATCATTCATAGTTTGTCCATAACCCAATTGCTTAAGGGCAGCGGCATTAGAAATTTGCTCCATTTGTGCATGTAATGGTTTAGCGAGTATCTTTTTACCAAGTTGCAAAGCTTCACTGGCTAACTCAAAACCGGCATTACTAATGATACCTGCAGAATCATATAAATCTTTTTGAAAAGCATCTCGAGAAAGAGGGTTAACCACAATGTGAGCATATTTTGACTCGACCACAACTGGCGCATAGACCTGAAAACTAAAGTCGGTAAAGGGCGCTAATAAAGCAACCACTTCGTTTTGATCTTCGAAAGGCAAATAAACGATGATTTTATTTTTAATGATACTTTTGGGCGTTTCAGGGGTTTCAATCACGGGTGGCAAAATAGGCTGACCAAAGTGATGCCAATGCAAACCTACACCCACATGAGCAGGCGCAAAATATTTCATGACTTGATTAGCAATAGGGTCGGAACCTTCCCTAGGAATAGTATGATTAAACGCATATTGATGACCAATACCCAACACGGTTCTTTTTTGCTTCCTACCAGCCCATGATGTCACCGGTTCAAAATCACTAATAACTAAATCATAAGCACTTAAATCCAATGAATTAATATCATTCATCAAAGTACGTGGCTTAGCTTCTAATGCTGTTTTTAAGTATTTAACCTGACCTTTATGAGTATTAAACGTTAAACCCGTGCGAACTTGATAATCTTTGAAGATGTCCATCTCAAAATATTGCTCGGCAGGTCTACCGGTAAATTGAAAATCAACTTCAATACCTGCCTCATAGAGTTCTCTAGCCATAACTCTTGCACGGGTAATATGGCCATTACCTGTTCCTTGTACGCCATAAAATATCTTCATATTTGTCCTAAACTAAAAATTGCAATACTAATGCCTAACAATGAACCCGCCAAAATATCAGTAGGGAAATGCACTCCCAATATCACTCGCGAGCAGCCCACGCATAAAGCCCACGCATAAAGTGGCATCATTAAGACTGGAAAATAAAAACTGAGCAAAGTAGCCATCATGAAGGCAGCCGAGGTATGCCCTGAGGGGAAACTAAATTGATCAGAAGGAATAATAATACTGTGGAAATTTTCTAAGGCAGCCTGTGGACGATTGCGTTTTAAACCTTTTTTCAGTATCGAATATAGCGGTCTTTCTATTAGAAAAGCCAATAAAATAGCACGTAAACAAGGACTACCTGCGCCTTCATAGGCATAGAGTAACAAGGCAATCAATACGTAATATAAACCATCACCGGTTTTAGATAGGTAACGACAAAACTCAGACAATGCTCTGTGTGCTTGTCTGTTAAATACCCAAGTAAAAATAAAGACATCATATTTATGGATGGAAGCGAACAGTTTCATAGGTTACTCCTAAGCTTAACAGGGCGCTGCAATGACCGCGACACTCTCTTTTACAACTAGCGTTTTCGTCAGTCTTTTACACAGCTTTTTCAATATAAAGATTAAATCTGTACTATGACAATTCCGTGAACGTTAGTTTAAGGTTATGTGACAAGCTTATAAATCATGACGATTAGACTAATCAATATTTGGGTATACATCTGAATGGCTAAGCCTTAAGTGGACTTAAATAACTAAGCCCTGCTCTTGATAGAGCGTTATGCAACGCTGAAATAATGCTCTTTGAACACTGCCAAACGCTAGCCGCATATTGATGAGCATTACACTAACCTTGCTGAGCGCTCTTGAAAGCATGTTAAGTCTTTTTTTAATCTTCATGAGTCTTACAGAAGTCTTGCTTAGCCCTTAGCAATCACCGAAAAGGCTCTTCAGACCTTGCTAAGGGCTAAGTAAGCCTTGCCGAGCATTATTGTAGCTTCGCTGAGGACTCCTCGATGAAAACAAAGGCTTTGCCGAACTTGCTGAGCACTCAGCAAGCATAGAAGAACGCTCTATTAGCTTTGAATAGTGCTTAGCTAACTTCTCTGAGTGCTCGGCAAAGCTTGAATAACTCTCATCAATCAACACAGCATAATATGAGGACAATTTCTAATACGATTCCTAGACTATCTAATTTTAGCAGTGGCACATTTAAAAGCCTGAAATTTTGTCGCTACCTTGTAACAGTGTTGTGTTATAGTGTTGTGTTATAGTGTTGTGTTATAAAGCACGAATTAATATGTTTTAATCCCTAATCGCACAACCCTATGACGCTTTTTGTTCCCCGCTCTTTTTATTACGATATGTTTACAACAAAAAATCAGCTCAAGCCATTTAACTGGCAGCCTTGTTTAAAAATTATTTTGTTAGTTATTAGCTGTTTAACACTAACAGCACACGCCGAAAACTATCCTAATTTAAACAATGATGAGGATTTTTCGCTGATGGGCGCACTAGCGAATCGTGATTGGCATAATATTGAAGATGAACGCTGGAATCTCTATACACAAGGGACTTACATTACCAGCTATCATCCTTCATTCCCGGCGGCTTATACTAATTTAAATGACACGCCCAATTCCTTGTCACCTAATGCAGAATTAGGTTTTACGGGAACCGTGACTTTTTACACAGGTGCTAAAGCTTGGAAAGGTGCTGAATTTTATTTTGCCCCAGAGATGGTTTCTGAACTGCCCTTTTCAGGACTAAAGGGCATAGCTGGTGGCATTCAAAACTTCGAATTGCAAAAAAATGGTACGCAAAGTTCTAACTGGTACACCTCAAGGGCCATTTATCGACAAACATTTTCATTGGGCGGTACTGAAAGCGCTATTAATTCAGGCCCTATGCAATTAGCGGGTACCATCTCTAGTCGCCGCTTTGTTTTTACTGCGGGGTCTTTTAGTATCCTTGATATATTTGATAAAAATAGCTATGCCGGCGATTTACGTAGGCAATTCACTAACATGGCCTTTTTAACTCATGCTGCTTATGATTTTGGAGCCGATGCCCGTGGCTATACCGCAGGTTTTACCGGTGAGTTATATTTTGATAACTGGGCTTTTCGCTTTGCGCGAATTGCTGGCCCCTATGATCCAAATGCAATGTCTAGAAATCTTAATTTATGGAGTAGTTACGGCGATCAAATAGAACTTGAACATAAACATGAGCTTTATGGCTTAGCAGGTGCGATTAGGCTTTTAGGCTATAGAAATCAAGAAAGATCAGGTAGCTTTAGCGATGCCATCTCTGCCTTTCAAGCTGATCCAACTGGCAAGAATGCCACAACCTGTACGACCTTTAATTACGAGAACCCCAATGCAAATGCACCAGATCTTTGTTGGGCTAGAAAGTCCAACATAAAAATGGGTATTGGTATAAATATGGAGCAGAGCATTACTGATGATATAGGCGCCTTTTTTAGAGGCATGTATTCTGACGGTAAAACCGAAGTTTATTCTTATACATCAGCGGATAGATCATTATCTTTTGGTTCTATTATGAAAGGTACCCGCTGGGGACGAGCAAAAGATTCTATTGGCTTAGGCTATGCAGTAAGCTGGCTTTCACCAGAACATGTAAAGTTTTTAGGTATGGGTGGTATTGACGGCTTTATTGGTGATGGCGCCATAAATTACAGCCCTGAACAGGTCGTTGATCTTTATTACCAATGGCATGCGTTACCTTCAACGTGGATAACCTTTGATTATCAACATTTAGCAAATCCTGCATACAATGCAGATCGTGGCCCGGTAGAAATTTTTAATGGCCGCGTGCATTTTGAGTTTTAATGTACTTCATGTAGGTCGGGTTAGCGATAGCGTAACCCGACATTTCGAACCCATAAGTCGGGTTACGGCTAGCGCCTAACCCGACCTACGCGACTTTAATATAATATCTGACGTTAAGCAGCCATTCAGCGGTTTATAAAAAAAATAATGAGATCGCTATCGCGACGATTATTGTTTCGGGTTTTCGCACCCGAAGGCGAGATACTTTCTTTTGCTCCGCCAAAAGAAAGTATCCAAAGAAAAGGCGGCTCGATTGCCGCTTCTTCCTGCGCTCCTCGGTTTTGTTGGGGGTCGGTAGAGAGGGCGTCCTGCCCTCCTACCGACGCGCGGCATCCATGCCGCGCCCCTTCGGGCTAATCCCAACAAAACCTGCGGTGCTCGGCGCGGCAAACGAGACCAAAGCAACGTACTGCGTAACAGCAAATAATACTTACACTCTTGGCATCAAACTTAGTTTTTCTACAACTTTATCGCCAAATTCAGCGGTAGAAATCATGGTAACACCGGTGCCAGGTTTTGAAAGATCAGCCGTTGAGTAACCATCAGCAAAAACGCCTTGCATCGCTGCCCAGACATTTTTAGCTTCTGCACCCATATCAAAACTGTTTTCTAACATCATCGCAACTGAGCCGATCATAGAATACGGATTAGCGATGTTTTTTCCGGCGATATCAGGTGCAGAACCATGTGATGGCTCATAATAAGCTTTATCATCACCCAAACAAGCAGAGGGCATCAAACCTAAAGAACCTAGAATACCGCCACCTTGATCACTCAATATGTCACCGAACATGTTTTCCATGACCATGACATCAAATTGCGTGGGTCTAAGGCATAAATTAGTTGCTGCAGAATCAACTAATTGATGAATCACTTCAACATCAGGATACTCAACCGCCACTTCATCAAGAATTTCATTCCACAATACGCTAGATTTTAAAACGTTACTCTTATGAATGTTATGCAGAATTTTTTTACGCTTTTGAGCTAACTTAAACGCTTGATGCAAGATACGGCGGATTTGTAACTCGTCATATTCCAACGTTTCTTTTACATAACGTAAACCTTGTTCATTGATACCCGATTCTTTGTTACCAAAATACAGACCGCCCACCAATTCGCGCACCATAATAATATCAATGCCTTCGCCGATGATTTCTGCTTTCAGCGGTGAAAAATGCGCGATAGCTTTAGGCAAAAATACCGGACGAAAGTTAGCGTAAGTATTGTATCGACGACGTAGCGGTAATAAAGCACCACGCTCAGGCTGCTTATCAATAGGAATCTTTTTTGATTCCTCATGACTTAAACCAATGGTACCTTTAAGTATGGCATCAGCTTGGTCGCAAATATCAATAGTCGCTTGAGGGAAAGCATCGCCAAATTCAAAATAAGCACAAGCACCGAAAGCTGCAGGCATTAATTCAAAAGTAACGTCATTGCGCTGCTCAATTAATTTAAGAACCTTGATGGCTTCTTTGGTAATTTCTGGGCCAATGCCGTCACCGGCTAACACTGCAATTTTGTAGTTTTTCATGTTTGTCTTAGAAGTCTGTAGATGATTCACGTAGTGAAGCGTTATAAAGCTGAGTATTTTACTTTATAACGACCCCACCTAAAATAAAAAGTCATGGTTTTTTTAACTCGGGCTCCAACGTTCCACAGCTGGGATTGCGCTTTTGAGACTGTGAAAGTATTCTTTTTATTTCCCCCTCTTTAGCAAAGAGGGGCTAGGGGAGATTGGGTCTATTAAAAATAATCATTAAATATTAGTAGCCTATAACACAAAAAATCCCCCTCAGTCCCCCTTTTACAAAGGGGGAAGCTAAAATCATAATACTTTCACAGTCTCTTTTGCTACATCCCAGCAATCGGAGCTACATTGACAAACTCAGTATCTGCTCTACCAAGATAACTGCAAAAACTTTTGCAACGATTAATAATATCAGTTACCTAAGGCCAATTATGTGGCACATTTGCTAAGCAACTAAAATAATTATGACAAGACTAAGCCCAAGATAAAAACTTACGGTAAAATGGCGCAATGTTTAAAGTGTCACTATCCTCGATCTGTTTCACTTACAAAATCAAAGTAGTTGCGTAATCACTCTTATTGATCTTCCAACTCGCCAACTTCTGTCGGTTAATAGACAGATTTTTTATCATTAGCGATACCGTCATGACACCTAACTTAAAATATTTACATCCCTATCCCTTTGAGAAATTAGCGCAACTTAAAGCCGGTATCGTTCCGCCTGCCAACAAATCAGCTATCGTCTTATCAATCGGAGAGCCTACTCATACAACACCCGGCTTTATTGAAGAGGCTTTGTTAAACCATATTTCGGGTCTATCTAATTATCCAACCACCAAAGGCATAATAGAACTCAGACGCGCCATTGCTGAATGGATAGCCCAACGTTTTCAAATTCCATCCGCAGATATTAACCCAGAAACTCAGGTCTTACCGGTCAGCGGTACGCGCGAGGCTTTGTTTTCCTTTGCTCAGTTTTCAATTGATCCTAGCACTAAGCCCATTGTCATTATGCCTAATCCTTTTTATCAGATTTATGAAGGTGCGGCTTTATTGTCAGGGGCAGAACCTTACTTTTTAAATACGACTGAAGAATCGGGATATTTAGCAGATTTTGATGCGGTGCCAGTAGAAATTTGGCAACGTTGCCAACTGATTTATATTTGCTCACCGGGCAATCCCAGTGGTGCTGTAATGAGTGCTGCTGATCATGAAAAACTCATTAACTTAGCCGAACAATACGATTTTGTCATCGCTTCCGATGAATGCTATAGCGAACTCTATGATGATGAACAACAACCACCAGCCGGCTTACTGCAAACGGCTTATCAAATGGGTAATCATGACTTTAAACGTTGCGTAGTTTTCCATAGCTTATCTAAACGCTCTAATGCACCGGGTTTACGCTCAGGATTTGTTGCCGGAGATACTGAGCTATTAAGTCAGTATTTTCAATATCGGACTTATCAAGGCTGCGCGATGCCTTTGCCTAGCCAATATGCCAGTATTAAGGCTTGGCAAGACGAAGAGCATGTGATCGAGAATCGTCGTTTATATCGTGAAAAGTTTGCCGCCTTCATCGAGATACTGTCAGAGGTCTGTACTATTAGCAAACCACCCGCTGGATTTTACGTTTGGTTGAAAATCCCCCAGCCGTTGACCTCCCCCTTAGAAAAAGGGGGATTGAGGGTGATTTCAGATACCGAGTTTGCCCAGCAGTTATTTACTAGAGAAAACATCACCGTACTACCGGGTAGTTTTTTGTCTCGAGAATTTGAAGGACTCAACCCTGGCCTCAACCATGTTAGAATTGCTTTAGTTGCACCACTCGATGACTGCATAGATGCTGCTCATCGTATTAAAAATTTCCTTAACACACTATAAAGAAGAATCATGTCACAACTTGAAAACATTATTAACGACGCATTTGAACAACGCTTAGACATCACACCCGCCAACGTTTCAGCGGAGATTCGCTCTGCCGTAACAGAAACGCTTAACTTGCTTGATCAAGGCACCTTAAGAGTCGCTGAAAAAATAGATGGCGATTGGGTGACTCATCAATGGCTAAAGAAAGCCGTACTTTTATCTTTCAGAATCAACGAAAACCGCATGATGGATGGCGGCAACACCCGTTATTACGACAAAGTCGAATGCAAATATTCTAATTACAGCGAAGAAGATTTCGCTAAAGCCGGCGTGCGTGTAGTGCCTAATGCGGTTGCTCGTCACGGTTCATATATCGCTCCGGGCGCTATCTTGATGCCTTCTTACGTCAATATCGGTGCTTATGTAGACAGCGGCACTATGGTTGATACTTGGGTTACCGTTGGTTCTTGTGCGCAAATTGGTAAAAATGTACATCTTTCAGGCGGTGTGGGCATTGGCGGTGTCTTAGAACCTTTACAAGCAGGTCCGACTATCATTGGCGACAACTGTTTTATTGGTGCTCGTTCTGAAATCGTAGAAGGTGTTGTCGTTGAAGATGGCTGTGTTATTTCCATGGGCGTTTATATCGGCCAAAGCACCAAAATCTTCAACCGCATGACCGGTGAAATCAGTTATGGTCGCATACCTGCTGGTTCAGTGGTGGTATCAGGTAACTTGCCTTCAGCCGATGGCAGCTACAGTCTTTACTGTGCAGTTATTATCAAACAAGTTGATGAAAGAACTCGCAGCAAAACTGGCATTAATGAATTGCTAAGAGATTAATTATCCTCATCACACCGAGTTAAAGTTTTTTGTAGGTCGGGTTATGCTATCGCTAACCCGACCTACCTGTTATTTCTCCCAAATTCATGTAAATTGTAGGCTGGATAAGCCTAAAAATAGCACAAAACAAATCACGCTTAACATCGTGTCTTCTAATACCCTCGAATAAATAAACTACCATGATTAACAACGATGTATTACGCCGAGTACGCTATGCTTTAGAGCTTAACGACCCAACTATGATTGAAATATTTGCTTTAAATGATGTGATTATCGAACGCGATGAGCTGCTACATTTACTCAAAAAAGATAACCAAGAAGGTTATATCGAGCTTGATAATGAACGTATGGATGCCTTTTTGAAAGGACTGATTACCTATAAAAGAGGTGTACTTGAAACTCCGCATGGACAAACTAAACCAGCAGAATTACCACTCACCAATAACAGCATACTTAAGAAATTAAGAATCGCTTTAAACTTTAAAGAAGAAGACATGTTATCGACCTTAAAGTTAGCGGATTTTCAAATTTCAAAAGGCGAGCTCAGTGCTTTTTTTAGACAAAAAGGTCATAAAAACTATCGAGAATGTGGCGACCAGATTATTAGAAACTTCTTGCAAGGTCTTACTATCCGCTATAGAGAGCAAGACTGAACAACGACTATTAATAACTGACGTTACGCAGTACAGCGCTTTCACTCGTTTGCCGCGCCGAGCACCGCAGGTTTTGTTGGGAATAGCCCGTAGGGGCACGGCATGGATGCCGTGCGTCGGCAGGAGCGCAGGAAGCAGCGACAACCGAGCCGCCTTTTCTTTGGATACTTTCTTTTGGCAGAGCAAAAGAAAGTATCTCGCCCTCGGGTGCGAATACCCGATTAAAACAACCGTCGCGATATCGACTTCATTATTTGTTTTTTATAAACAACTGAATGGCTACGTAACATCAGTTAATAATATCGCGCCATGAGTTGCCGGTAATAATCAGCTTCTTCAATCTTTTCTCGTTTAATAGCACCATCCAGATAAATCTGAGCTTTTTTTAAGAGTAAGCTGGTAGCGGACTGTTGGTTTTCTTGTGATAACTGACCGCTATCAATGATTTTTTGCAAGGCTTTGATACGAAATCGATCCATACCCCAATACTTTTGTGATAACTGATCATCATGGCCGCCGTACTTTTTTATCTGAGCTTCAGCGATCAATAATACTGGGTAATGGGCAGTGATTCTTAGCCATAAATCATAATCTTCACAAACTGGAAAGTCACTATCAAACACACCGACAGCCTCAAATACAGAGTGATGAATGATAACGGTTGAGGGTGATATCGCACATAACTGCAAACAATCATCAAATATCCAACCCGCTGTTTTAGTGTATTTCTTAGCGGGATTGACGCGTATACCATTACGTATCCACATTTCTTCGGTATGACAAATCTTGCTTTCAGGATTATCTGCCAACGCCTTACTTTGTTGACTTAATTTATAGGGCAGCCATTCATCATCGGCATCTAAAAAAGCCAACCAATCACCATTAGCTTGGGCTATACCCACATTTCTGGCGCTACTAACACCTGCGTTCTCTTGGCGATAATAACGTAGCGTTGGAAATTCCTTAGCGATCATAAGATCGGTACCATCGTTAGAGCCATCATCTACGACAATGACTTCAGTCGGCTGCAAGCTTTGAGCATAGACCGATAATAAAGCGCGCCTTAGGAACTCACGGCGATTATAAGTAGGAATAACAACAGAAATATTCATATAGCTGGTGAATGTTGTTCATTTGTAATGGGCTTTCGAAATGTCGGCTACCAATTTAAGGCGCGACAAATATGGCTTTCACCTTTTGCCTTTCACCTTTGCCTTTGCCTTTGCCTAGGCTTAGCCGAATTGTCGGGTTACGCTATCGCTAACCCGACCTACGCGATTATCTTTGTGGATTAAAAATTGATCTGGGTGTTTCTGACCCATCGCTTTCAGCAGCATTTTTGATAAAAATTTGTTTTAAGCGATTAAAAGCTGACCATAAAGTAGTATCCATAATGGTTTCATTACCTACCGAAACAATCACTCTCGTTAATTCGGGAATTTTGTTTTTGGTTGAAGCCATATAAATAGGATGTACATAAAGCACAGTATTACCCATCGGTAGAATGATCATACGACCCATTTCAACAACAGAGCCATGCTGATCCCAAAGAGTAAATTGTTCAGAAATTTCAGGATTTTGATTTATCAAAGCCTCAACTTGTGCAGGGCCATTAACTTGTACATCTTTACCAAATTTATAAACTGTAATACTCGGCTTATAATCTAATCCGCACTTTGTTTTATCTAAAGTACCGGCTACCCCTATCATGCTCAGATTAGTCCTATTAACGGGCGTCATAGGATTAATTAAAACAAACTCTTCGCTATCATTACAATTACCAAAATCCATAGTTTGATAATAGGGCAAAACGGGTTGCTCTCTTACATTAGCCTGCGCCCAAGTTTCTGCCTGCTCATAAAATAACTCGGGATTTTGCTGATGGTATTTGGCATACACCTTCATTTGAAGATAATAAAGATCACGAGGATAACGTAAGTGTTGCTTTAACTCGACTGGCATTTCGTCCAGATTCTTAAACAAGCCTGGGTAAGCATTGTGATAAGCTTGAATAATGGCGTCTGAAGGATCGGAAATATAAAAATCCACATCACCATCATAAGCATCTACAACAATCTTAACGGAATTACGAATGTAGTTAAATTTTTGATGACCTGATAAGAAATCCGCTTCTGCAGGTTTAGAAACAGGATATTTATCCGATAAAGTGTAAGCATCTTGTATCCAGTAAAGTCGATCTTTGGTGATGACTAAGTAAGGATCTTTATCAAGATGTAAAAAGGGCGTTAAATGATTAATGCGCTCGGTAATATTTCGGCGAATTTTGACTTTACTCTCAGTTGATATATTAGTTGAAAAGAATATTTTTTCGTCTTTAAAATAAAGAGAAAATAAGGCCTTTCTAAATAAAGAGGGAATCGGAACCCCACCTTCACCATGATATTCTTCCGAAACACTAGGATCAGAACTTGCAATACCAGGGATCTTAAGTTTATTGGGTACAATGGCATAATCGTATTTCTCAAGACCATAGTAGATATCTGGATGCACGACATTAAAACCCACATCTGAATGCATATTCAAATCACGCAAATACCAAACCAATGGATTATCAGCATCTTGAGCCGCAGGCGTTACAACTGCGCCATAACCATGGGTATAGCGTAAATGTATGTTTTCCCAATTTTGAGCTTCTTTGGGTAACTTAGAGGTATTAATTTCTCTGGCAGCAATATCAACCTGTCTTGTATGATCGAGAATAAAATAACGATCTTCATCAACAGTCAACATGTTGTAATAAGGTCTTATCTCTTGCAATTGCTTATAGCTATCAATGATATATTCTCTATCCCATACTGGAATATTCTCAAAATGCTTTTGTGTACTCCATGTTTCTATATCCTTAGCCGCATCAAGCTTAATGGTCATGTCAACGGTTTTAACATTCTTTAAATCATAAGCCGCTAGCGTTGAATCAATATTCAACTGCATATAGGGTTTGTTAGATTTAACAGGGTTTGGATTAACGATATATCTCTGAATAGCATCAGGAATTGCCTGAATTTTAGGTAGACCTAATACGCAAATAAACGCCGTCAAAGTGATTAAAAATGGCGTTTTTATGCGATGTTTTTCTGAAAAAATAAACAAAACAGCTGACACCGCTGTCGCCATAAATGTCACGATAGCTAACCATATTAGCGGTAATTTATAACGAATTTCGACAAACCCTGGCCCAGAAAATATGGGTTCATAAGCGTTGGTATATAACAAATCATAGCGTTGCAACAAGAAACCCCATACCACAAAGGCAACGACGAAGCTTATTAAGATAGTTAAATGAACTTTGGCGCCTACAGGAAATTCTTTATTTTGATTAGGTACAAAGATATGTTCTAGCCAATAGAGCGCACCTACAAATATAAAAATTAAGCCACTGGTAATGAGTAACTCTTTTTGAATGAGTAGGTATATCGGATAAGAAAGTAGATAAAAACTAACATCTCGTCCATATACACTTTCTGTTACGCCTGATTCAGCACCGAAAAAATAAAGTAATGAGGTTTCCCATTGATTATAGAAAGGTAAGGCGACAAAAACAGCGAGTGCTAAAGAAATCGGAGTATAGACTTTAACTGAACCACTCATAAACATATCAGCAAAACGCTGAAAGCGCTGACGTTGGTCAGCATTATTTAGAAACTCATCGGGTGGATTTAAGCCTAAATATCGAGAGGCAATCCAGAAATGAAAAAAGAACAACGCAAAAAATGCCACTGTGACGCCACCCGACAAGAAAAACTTATAGAGTAATCGTAGCCAAAAATAAGCTTCAAGCTTTAAAGACTGGAACCACCAAAGGTCTACAAATAGATCAATAAATATGAAATGAAAAACAACATATAAAATGATTGTAATAGCGAGTATCGCGCCTATCGCGATAGGTAAGAACTTCAGATTCCGCATAGTGCCCTCAGAGATCGTATTGTTAATCAGGTCGAAAAACTCTTTTAAAATTAAGTGCCAAGCACTTCAATTAATTGACTTTAAATAATCACCGTCGTTAGTGAATATTTTGACTGCTGGTAAATTGAAACTTAGTCGCTTGCGTGCTAGCCTTTATTCTAACACTCTATAATCATTTATATTGCTGGGAATTCTCTCATTCAACACTATTGTATTTATCCACAGATTCCTATACCCACCTTAGTAACGGGTCATATAGTTAATTCCAATCGTAAATTAAAGCCTTAGGCTATCAAATATAGCGTAGCTTATTAGGTTGATTATTAACGGTGCAATACGCCAAAGCTATTGCACCCTACAAAATTACTGCTTTATAGGTTTATAAAATTAAGGAGTACGAAAAAAAGAACTCCTTAATTTTGAATACACTATTCGACTGTTACAGATTTTGCTAAATTACGAGGCTGATCAACATCCGTGCCTTTTAACACAGCGACATGATAAGACAATAGCTGTAAAGGGATGGTATAAATAATGGGTGATATTTCATTTTCAACTTGCGGAACCTTTACAATTTGTACATTAACATCGTTTTCTGTCGCTAGGGTTTCATCCATAAAAACGATCAATTGCCCACCTCTGGCACTGACTTCCTGTATATTTGATTTTAGTTTCTCTAAAAGACTATTATTAGGTGCCACGGTAATAACAGGCATATCTGCATCAATCAAGGCTAAAGGTCCATGCTTTAATTCTCCAGCAGGATAGGCTTCTGCATGAATATAAGAGATCTCTTTTAATTTAAGCGCTCCTTCCATCGCAATTGGATAATGCGAACCTCTTCCTAAAAATAATGCATGTTGTTTTTCAGAAAATTGCTCAGCTAATAGTTTAATTTCATCATTCAATTGCAGTACTTTTTCAATATTGCCTGGTAGACGAAATAATTCCGAGGTAATTTTTTGCTCTACTTGTGCCGTCATCTCAAAGCGTCGACCAATAGCCATGACTAATAACATCAAAGTCGCTAATTGAGTGGTAAAGGCTTTAGTTGAAGCCACACCAATTTCTGGGCCTGCACGGGTCATTAATACTAAATCAGATTCTCTAACCAGCGAACTTTCGGGCACGTTGCAAATGGCTAAGGAATATTTTGCGCCTAATTTTTTAGCTTCTTGCAAAGCTGCTAAGGTATCCGCTGTTTCACCAGATTGAGAAATAGTGACAATTAATGTATCAGCTTGTAAAACAGGATGCCGATAACGAAATTCACTAGCAACTTCAATTTGACAGGGTACTCTGGCTATTTTTTCAAACCAATAACGAGCAACCAATCCAGCATGAAAGCTTGTTCCACAGGCTAAAATTTGCACCGATTTAATACTATCAAACACTTCAGAAGCATTGTGTCCAAATGAACTTTCTTCTAGTCGATTATTAATAAAGCGACCTTCAAGTGTTTGCGAAATAGCAAAAGGCTGCTCATATATTTCTTTTAGCATGTAATGACGATAATCGCCTTTATCGACTGAATCCGCTGTTAGTTGACTTTCTTTAATGGGTCTACTGACTACATCACCCTCATTATTATAAATTACCACGCTATCAATAGTAATTGAGGCTATGTCACCGTCTTCTAGAAAAATAAAACGTTGCGTGACTGGCAGTAATGCCGCAACATCAGATGCGATAAAATATTCACCGATACCGACACCAATCACTAAAGGACTTCCTTTACGGCAAGCTATTAAGGTATTGGGCTCAACAGTACTCATGATGCCCAAGGCATAAGCACCTTCTAGCGATTTAATTGCTAATTTCACTGCATTTAAAAAGCCAGATGTTGATTCCAGAGCTTGATAAATTTGGTGAACAATAACTTCGGTGTCTGTTTCTGAAGTAAATACATAACCACTTTCTTTAAGTGAAGTACGTAATTTTCCATGATTTTCAATAATACCGTTATGAACTACCGCAACTTTATCTTGGCTTAGATGGGGATGTGCATTGGCTGTACTGGGCTTTCCATGAGTCGCCCATCGTGTATGTGCTATACCGATATTTCCAAATATAGGGTCTAGTTGCAATAAGTCTTCAAGCCCTTTAACTTTACCTAACTCGCGTTTTCTATAGATTATGCCGTCATTAATAACCGCCAACCCCGCTGAATCATAACCGCGATATTCTAAACGCTTTAAGCCCTCTAACAATATAGGTACGATATTTCGTTGCGCTATTCCACCTACAATTCCACACATATTATTTTTCCTGTTTAACCGGACGTTGCCAACTTGTAATTGTAATTTGCTTTGCTCTACTTAAAGTCAATTGATTTTCTGGGCTATCTTTTGTAATAGTTGAACCTGCGCCTATCGTGGCATTTTTACCGATAGTTACAGGTGCGATTAATTGACTATCTGAACCAATAAAAGCACCATCTTCAATGATTGTTCTAAATTTATTTACACCATCGTAGTTACAAGTAATCGTACCTGCACCAATATTTACGCGACTACCTACTGTTGCATCACCTATATAACTTAAATGATTTATTTTACTTGCAGAAGCAATTGTTGTTTTTTTGATTTCAACGAAATTACCAATATGTACTTGCTCAGCTAAAACACTTTCAGGGCGTAACCTTGCAAAAGGCCCAATCTTACTGCCTTGGCCAATGATGGCATTATCAATTATACAGTTCGCTAAAATGTCCACATTATCTGCGATTATAGAATTATTGATATAGGTATTAGCACCTATACGCACATTATTACCAATGCTATTTTTACCTTCTAAAATAACATTCACATCAATAATAATGTCTGTACCCAGTGAGTCAAGTGAACCTCTGAGGTCAAAACGTGCAGGATCCATTAAGGTTACACCCTGTTCCATCAGATAATTAGCTTGCTCAAGCTGATAAACACGCTCCAAATGACTTAACTGAATTCGATTATTGACTCCTAAAACTTCATCGACCGACTCTGGCTGACTCGTTATAACAGCAATACCATCTGCAACTGCCATTTCAATGACATCAGTTAAATAGTACTCGCCTTGAGCATTATTGTTCCCTAACTGATTCAGCCATTTCTTTAACTGTTGCCCTTGAACTGCCATGATACCGGTATTACCTTCCTTAATTAATTGCTCGGCAGCAGTTGCATCTTTTTGTTCAACAATTTTACTAACTTGACCCGAAGCATCTCTAACGATTCTGCCATAACCCGTTGGATCATCGAGATTGACTGTTAATAGAGCAATAGACTGTTCACTAACATTTTTAATTAGGGCATTAACGGTATTCAATTTCAATAAAGGCACATCGCCATATAAAATTAAAACCGTATCACTGTCAGTAAAGTGTGCACTGGCTTGCTGTACTGCATGACCTGTACCTAATTGTTGTTTTTGTTCAATCCAACTGACGTCCAAATCATTCAAAGTTTCCCTTACTAAATCTGCACCATGACCATAGACAATCTTAATAGCATTGTTTTCTAATTGCTTCGACATATCATAGACATGCTCTAGCAGCGATCTATTAGCTATTTGATGTAATATTTTAGGTAGTTGGGAACACATGCGCGTGCCTTTACCGGCAGCAAGAATAATAGTCGTAATCTTCATATAAAATCCTGTTAAACAAAAAAGCCCGATAACGTGACAACGATACCGGGCTTTTAAAATTATAAGATTGCTTTTAGTATACCAATAACAAACAACTGTTATTAACCACCACGCTTTCTATATCTATCAAGGGTTCTTAATTGCATAACAGCTTGTGCCAATTGAGCTTGAGCTGTTGCATAATCAATCTTACCTGTTTTATCAGCCAAGGCTTCTTCGGCTCTGACTTTAGCATCTAATGCTGCTGCTTCATCAATATCTTTTGCACGAATAGCGGTATCAGCCAAAATTGTTACTAGATGTGGCTGAACTTCCAAATAGCCACCTGAGATATAAAAGGGATAGCTTTCATTCTCGGTTACTTTAATCCGAACTTCACCAGGGTTTAATCTAGTTATAAATGGCGCATGTCGAGGTGAAATACCCACTTCACCGAGTTCAGCTGGAGCAAATACCATTTCAGCCAAACCAGAGTAAATCTCTTTTTCTGCACTTACGATGTCTACATGTACGGTCATGGTCATTTCTTCACCTGTTTCAATACTCTCTCTATCATTGGATAGAGAGATACTGTCTTAGCCTTTTAATGTCTTAGCTTTCTCAAGTACTTCGTCTATGGTACCAACCATATAAAAAGCTTGTTCTGGAATAGCATCGTAATCGCCGTTGATAATACCTTTAAAACCAGCAATAGTGTCTTTTAAAGATACATATTTACCAGGCGAACCTGTAAATACTTCAGCAACAAAGAAAGGCTGAGATAAGAAACGTTGCATCTTACGAGCTCTAGCAACAGTCAATTTATCTTCTTCTGATAACTCATCCATACCCAAGATAGCAATAATATCGCGTAATTCTTTGTAACGTTGCAAAATACCTTGAACACTACGAGCCACATCGTAATGCTCTTGTCCAATAACTAAAGGATCAAGCTGACGACTTGTTGAATCCAAAGGATCAATCGCAGGGTAAATACCTAACTCAGCAATTTGACGTGATAAAACTACGGTCGCATCTAAGTGAGCAAAAGTAGTTGCAGGTGAAGGATCTGTCAAGTCATCCGCAGGTACATAAACGGCTTGAATTGAGGTAATAGAACCTGTTTTAGTTGAAGTAATACGTTCTTGTAAAACACCCATTTCTTCAGCCAAAGTTGGCTGATAACCTACTGCTGAAGGCATACGACCTAACAAAGCAGATACTTCTGTTCCAGCCAAGGTATAACGATAAATATTATCTACGAAAAATAATACATCACGACCTTCATCACGGAAATATTCCGCCATGGTTAAACCCGTTAAAGCAACGCGTAGTCTGTTTCCTGGTGGCTCATTCATTTGACCATAAACCAACGATACTTTGTCGATTACGTTTGAATCAGTCATTTCATGGTAGAAATCATTACCTTCACGAGTACGTTCACCAACACCAGCAAATACTGAATAACCGCTATGTTCAATTGCGATATTACGAATCAATTCCATCATGTTGACGGTTTTACCTACACCGGCACCACCGAACAAACCAACTTTACCACCTTTAGTAAAGGGGCAAACTAAATCGATAACTTTAATGCCTGTTTCAAGTAGTTCATTCGCTGAAGCTTGCTCTGCATAACTTGGAGCTTCACGATGTATACCCCATTTAACTTTTTCGCCAATTGGACCTTTCTCATCGATAGGCTGACCTAATACATTCATAATTCGACCTAGGGTTTCTTGTCCCACTGGCACTGAAATAGGCGCTTCTGTATTAGTCACTATCAAGCCACGACTTAAACCATCTGTACTACCCATAGCAATGGTTCTAACGACTCCATCGCCTAGTTGCTGCTGAACTTCTAATACTAAATCTTTGCCTTCTACAATTAAGGCATCATATACTTTTGGCAACTCTTCACGTGTAAACTCCACGTCAACGACCGCGCCTATAATTTGTACGATTTTACCCGAACTCATTCTGTGTCCTCTAAAGTTTTGTGTCATATTTGAATGGGGCGACTACACAAGCCTAATCATATAGGCAGATATAAATATCAACCTCTCCACGATTAAACGGCAGCAGCACCTGCAACAATTTCTGAAATTTCTTGAGTGATTGCGGCCTGTCTAGCTTTATTGTAAATTAACTGCAACTCACCGATAAGATTTCCGGCATTATCTGAAGCACTCTTCATTGCCACCATTCTGGCTGCTTGTTCACAAGCATTGTTTTCAACCAAGCCCTGATAAACTTTGGATTCAACAAAACGATTCAGCAGATGATCCAATACTTCTTTAGCATCAGGCTCATATATATAATCCCAATGGCCGTTTAAGTTTTCATCAAGATCACAAACTACTATTGGCAATAATTGTTCAACAGTAGGTCGTTGAGTCATGGTATTTACGAATTCATTGCTAATAATAAACAACTGATCGATTTTACCTTCTTCGTATGCATCCAGCATGACTTTAATGACACCAATTATGTCGTTCAGATGTGGAGCATCTCCTAATTTAATAGCTTGGTCCACTAAATTGACTTTCAAATTACTAAAAAAACCAGATGCTTTTGTACCAATAGTACAAACATCTACTTCAACCTTAGCATTTTCCCACTCAACTAAATTGCCTAGCGTCTTTCTGAATAAATTGGAATTCAGACCTCCGCATAAGCCTCTATCAGAACTGACCACAATAACACCGACTCTTTTAACATCACGAGCTATTAAATAAGGATGCTTGTATTCTGGATTAGCTTGCGCCAAATGCTTAATAATCTTAGCTATCTTTTTAGAATAAGGTCGTGATGCTTGCATTCTGTCTTTTGTTTTACGCATTTTACTCGCGGCAACCATCTCCATTGCGCGAGTGATCTTCTGAGTATTTTTTATACTCGCGATCTTTGTGCGTACTTCTTTACCAACAGCCATTTGGAGACCCTTTTACCAACTATGAGTTTTAACGAAAGATTCAATAGCTGCTCTTAAACTATTGCTTATTTCATTACTAAAATCGCCGGTTGCATTAATGTTATTCATCAATTCAGAATGCTCGGACTTCATGAACAACTGTAAGGCTGCTTCAAAATCAAGAACTTTATTGACTGCTATGCTATCGAGGAATCCCTCATTAGCTGCAAAAAGTGATACTGCCATTTGAGCAACTGACATTGGCGAATATTGATTTTGCTTCATTAACTCGGTGACGCGTTGACCACGTTCAATTTGCTTACGTGTACTTTCATCTAAATCTGATGCAAACTGAGCAAATGCTGCTAACTCACGATATTGCGCCAAATCTAAACGGGTACCACCACCTAATTTCTTAATGATCTTAGTTTGGGCGGCACCACCTACGCGTGAAACTGATAAACCAGCATTTACAGCAGGACGAATACCTGAGTTAAACAAATTACTTTCAAGGAAAATTTGTCCATCAGTAATAGAAATTACGTTAGTCGGTACGAAAGCAGAAACGTCTCCACCTTGAGTTTCAATGATAGGTAATGCTGTCAATGAACCTGTTTTGCCTTTTACCTTGCCACCCGTTAATCTTTCAACTTCTGCAGCATTAATACGTGAAGCTCTTTCAAGTAAACGTGAATGTAAATAAAATACATCTCCAGGATAAGCTTCACGACCTGGTGGACGACGTAATAATAAAGATACTTGACGATATGCCCAAGCTTGCTTAGTCAAATCATCATAGATTATAAGTGCATCTTCACCACGATCTCTGAAGAACTCACCCATAGAACAGCCAGTGTATGGGGCAATGAACTGTAACGCAGCTGACTCAGAGGCCGATGCAGCAACAATGATGGTATGCGCCATAGCACCATGTTCTTCAAGTTTACGAACTACGTTTGCAATTGATGAACGTTTTTGACCAATGGCAACATAGATACATTTTATGCCCGTACCTTTTTGGTTAATAATGGCATCGATAGCAATTGCAGTTTTACCTGTTTGTCTATCACCAATAATTAATTCACGCTGTCCACGACCTACAGGAATCATCGCATCAATTGATTTCAAACCTAACTGTACTGGTTGATCAACAGATTGACGAGCAATAACGCCTGGTGCGATTTTTTCAATCGGAGCTGTTTCAGTGGTCTCAATGGCGCCTTTACCATCAATTGGATTTCCTAGCGCATCAACAACGCGACCTAGTAATGCTTCACCAACAGGTACTTCAAGAATTTTTCCGGTACACTTTACGATATCGCCTTCAGTAATATGCTGGTATGAACCTAATACCACAACACCGACAGAATCTCTCTCAAGATTAAGCGCCATTCCAAAGGTATTGCCTGGAAATTCAAGCATTTCGCCTTGCATCGCTTGAGAAAGCCCGTGTACTCTAACAATACCGTCCGTCACACTGACGACAGTACCTTCTGTATGTGCTTCGGCACTTAAGTCGAAGTTTTCGATCTTCTTTTTAATCAGATCACTTATTTCAGATGGATTTAATTGCATTTGCTATTTCTCACTCTTACTTTAGCGCTTTTTGCATGTATTGAAGTCGGCCTTTAATGGATACGTCAATGACCTTGTCGCCCGCTCGTACCAGAACGCCACCGATTAATGACTTATCCACAGCTACATTCATATGGATTTTTTTGCCTAAGTTTTTCTCTAAGGTTGCCGTAAACTCTTGCTTTGCTTCTTTCGATAAAGCATAGGCAGTCAATACTTCGACTTCCAAATAACCTTCATCATCGGCTTTAAAAGCCTCGAATAATTTCGCAATCGTTGGCACTAAGCGTAAGCGATTATTATGAACCAGTAGTTTTAGAAAATTTTCACTCTCTTCATTAACATGCCCTTGACAGATATCTAGTAGCAATTCAGATAATCTTTGCTTATCCACCTTAGGATTGTCAACTACAACAGATATGTCCTTATTTTTTAAAATATCGGACATAAATGCTAAACTCTTCGACCATTTTGTTGCCGACTGAGTTTCCTTAGCTCTTTTAAAAACAGCTGCAGCGTAGGGTCTTGCCAATGTTGCCAATTCGCTCATTATGCTTAACCTAATTGTTTAGAAACTTTGCTAATAATGTCTTGATGCTTAGCCTTATCAATCTCTGCACCCAGAATTTGTTCTGCAGCACTCAACGCTAAATCAGCAACTTCTTGACGCAAACCTTCTTTAGCTTGTTGAATTTCTTGTTCTATTTGTGCTTTTGCTGCCAATAGGAGACGTTCTCCTTCTTGTTTAGCAGTGTCTTTTGATTCTTCAATCAAATCATTTGCACGTTTTTGAGCTAGATTAACGATCTCAGAAGATTGTTCTTTAGCTTCTTTTATTACACCTTTGGCTTTCTTCTCAGCCAACAGAATTTCTTCGTGACCTTTTTCAGCAGCAGCCAAACCATCGGCAATTTTCTTTTTACGTTCTTCTAAAGAGTCAAATAAAGGCGGCCAAATGTACTTCATGGTAAACCATACCAGAAGTGCAAAGGTTATCATTTGCCCAATCAGAGTAGCATTGATACTCACGATGCGATCCTCTTGTTACTATTAAACACGCGTGTGCAATTAACCTGCAGCCGCAGCTGTAACCGCAGACAGGAATGGATTTGCGAAAGTAAAGAACAATGCTAGACCAACGCCAATCATTGTTACCGCATCCAATAGACCTGCAACAACAAACATTTTTACTTGTAACATAGGCACTAACTCAGGTTGACGTGCAGCACCTTCTAAAAACTTTCCACCCAATAGACCAAAGCCTATTGCTGTCCCTAAAGCACCCATACCTAAAATTAAGCCAACTGCGATTGCAGTCAAGCCTTGTACGTCAGCAATTAATTTTGCAATTTCCATGAAACCTCCAAACGGTTAATAAAGTTATAAAAAACGGCCCAACAATAATTAATGGTGCTCGTGCGCCATACTTAAGTAAACAATCGTTAATACCATAAATATGAAAGCTTGTAGCGTAATAATTAAAATGTGAAAAATTGCCCAAGGGAAGCTCAATACCGGCTGTAAATACCAAGGTAACAAGGCAATTAATATAAAAATCAACTCACCTGCGTACAGGTTTCCAAATAATCGTAATGCCAATGAAATTGGCTTAGCAATTTCTTCTACTAATTTAAGTAATAGGTTAAATGGCAATAGCCATGGTCCAAAAGGTTGAAACATCAGTTCCTTTGCGAAGCCCCAAGGCCCTTTTATCTTAATACTATAAAAAATAATTAAACAAAATACCGAAATTGACATAGCAAAAGTAGCGTTCAAATCAGTACTTGGTACAACGCGCAAATAATCAATTCCCATCATAGAACCAATGAGAGGCAATATATCCACTGGGAACAGGTCCATAAAGTTCCACATAAATACCCAGCAAAAAATGGTCAATGCTAAAGGTGCAATTAATTTACTTTCGCCATGAAAACTATCTTTGACTTGAGTATCAACAAACTCAATCATCATTTCAGCAAAGTTTTGCACTAACCCTGGAACTCCAGAAGTTGCTTTTTCTGCTGCAGTCTTAAAAAACCAAACAAACAAGCCGCCTAAAACAGCTGAAAAAAACAAAGTATCCAGATGTAAAGTCCAGAAACCTTCACCCACATGTAGCGGAGTTAAATGGTGAATAATATAACCAGTTACACCTTCAGCGGCATGAGCTTCGGTAGCCATCGTTCCTCTCTTTTGATAATGTTAGCGCATTAATAGCGCGAACCAGAAAACTGATAATGCTGTTATATAACCTACTAACAGCGGTAATATTGTTACGTTTGGTACTTTAAAAATCATCACGAATAGCAAAGCAGTGAGTATTAGTTTACCTGACTCACCGACATAGAATGAATTCATCACCTTACGTGCCGGTAATCCAGCAGCTTTTTGGATACGTAAAGCAAAATACAGATTTGGTATAAATGCAGCGACACCACCTAATGCACAAGAAATCGCATAGCTCATGCCTCCATAACCTGCTAATAAAGCGGTTATTATCAGTATAATTAAAATTTGATAACTTAATATCTTACTGACGGTAGAAAATTTTCTACTCCCCAAGCCACTCTCCAAATGTAATAGCTCGTGAATTATAGACATCACCGCCTATTAAATCAAGGTAGTTAAACTCTTATTTTATTTTGTTTATATTTTTCTAAATCAAATACCTTTTACACTGACTTATATTAATATGTTTTAAATAGATTAATATTTAAGTATTCAATATTTTTTTATATATAAATTCAACTGTTGTTTATAAATTAACTACTGAATTAGCCTCTCTCATAAATATAATTGTTGCAGCCTAAGCTACCAATTTTTCTGACTCTATCTGAATCCTAGCGGGTAGCGGGCAGTAGCTTATAATATGGCTATGAACATGAAACATTATTTAGCATGCCTTTAGGCCTACAATCCCCTTGGCAGGTCAAAGACGCGACCTTTTCTATTGATGAATCAGCCCATAGCGAGCTTCATCTGCGTATCGACTTTATATCAGACTCACGCTTCCCTGATCAGGCGAATTAAGCTTGTCCGGTGCATGGTACCGTAGAGCGTTAATGGCAACATTTGAGCTTTTTTGAGCATACCTGTTACATCCATTGTGCGACACCTCGCATAACCCTACTCATGGAAAAGTTCGAACGGTAGACGCTCCCTGGACACACCCCGGTAGTGGCTTTAGCCTATTATATGAAGCCTTGCCGTTAGCCTTGATCGAGCGGGAAATGCTGGTTAATCGGGTCGCCGAGATACTGAAGGCCTATCCGCATCGCATCTTGACGATATTTAATCACTGAATTAGTAAGGCGAGAACTGCCGATGATCCAAGCACAATAACCAAGCTCGAAACTGATGAAACCTCGACGGACAAGACTATCATTACGTCACACTGAGGGTTGATTTAGATGAGTCTCATGTCATTCATGTCACCCAAGGCAAAGGCAAGGCAACTTTGAAAAGCATTTAGCAACACCCTGAAACTTAAGGCGTTGAGCCGGAACAAGTGAAACAAATCAGCATGGATTTGTCGCCGTCATTTATAGCCGGTGCTGCGAATCCTTTCCTTATGCACAGATTACCTTTAATAGGCTTCATGTCGTGAAATTATTGAATGAGACTATGCATCAGGTGCGTATTATTGAGCGTAAAGAACCGCGAAAACCTAACGAAGACCAAAGAGCAAGCGCTGGATGAAATGATTAAATTGTACCCCACACTGGGCGAAGCTTACCGCTTAAAAGTTCTATTCAATGATCTCTGAGCAATGCCCCACAAACCGTCGGCGGACGCTTTTATGATGCAATGATGTGTCGAGGTAGACGCTGCCAAAATCCCCGCATTTATGAAGTTTGCCAATACAGCTGGCTCACATTGGCTTGGGATTGTTCATTTCGTTGAGTCGAACATGACTAATGGTATTCTCGAAGGCACCAATAGTAAGATTCAGCTGGCTAAGCCGCGAGCCAGTGGCTATCGCAATATCACTAATTTTATCAACATGATTTATTTTCTTTGTGGGAAGCTAAAGTTTGATTACCCACTATATTTCACATAGAGTCAGCATTTCTAGGGGCATCTAATTCGCACAGTATCAATTAGCATCTGATTACTAGGCGAATCCTGTCACCCCTACAATTAAACTCCCCACGACCTTGTTTATTGATGCAAGGACAGGCTACTTTTAAGTTGCGAGGGACTAGCGAGCCCAACAAACTTATTTTATAACAACCCTGCCATCCAACTGAGCCTTGCTGGAAGGCCCGGGAGGCTGTCACAGGAATTACTTTTAAGTTGCGCGAGGCTAGTTAGCATCGGATTACTAGGCGAATCCTGTCACCCCTACAATTAAACTCTCCACGCCCTTGTTTATTGATGTAAGGATAGGCTACCTTTAAGTCGCGCGAAGCTAGCGAGCCCAGCAAGCTTACTTCATAACAACCCTGCTATCCAACTGAGCCTTGCTGAAAGGCTTGGGAGACTGTTACAGGAGTTACTTTTAATTTGCGCGGGGCTTGTTATGCACATATTGTTTTGTTTAATCAGCTATGGCAATTCAAGAGCTTGATAAATCTAGGATTCACGTTGCTCATCCCAGCATAGACTCCAGCAATCTAGATTATATGAATGTAGCTATCGAATGACAAAGTGCTTCACGAAATTTTAATGCTGCGACTTATGCTAACTGGTTTAGGGCAGTCTATGCCGCAATGACGGCGCGCCTAGTATGTTAATATCGACAGATACATAAATTCATTGATGAAGCTTGCCACTATAAATCACATCGAACCAATAACGCACTTTAATAGGTATTGATGAAAATCTCTGGACATAAAAAACCCCGCTAAGCCTTTAAGCTTGCGGGGTTAAGAGTAACTCTAGAACTGTATGAAACAGCCCTAAATATTATAAGCTGTAGTACATATCGTATTCAGCTGGGTGAGTACTCATACGTAAACGAGTGACTTCTTCCATTTTCAAGGCAATGTAACCATCGATTACATCATCAGTGAAAACACCACCTTTTTTCAAGAAATCACGATCAGCATCTAAAGCATCTAAAGCTTGGTCAAATGAATGACAAACTTGTGGGATTAATTTTGCTTCTTCAGCCGGTAAATCATACAAATCTTTATCCATAGCATCGCCAGGATGAATTTTGTTTTCAATACCATCTAAGCCAGCCATCAACATTGCAGCGAATGCTAAGTATGGGTTAGCTGTTGAATCAGGGAAACGAACTTCGATACGACGGCCTTTTGGGTTGTTTACAAAAGGAATACGAATTGAAGCAGAACGGTTACGTGCTGAGTAAGCCAACATAACAGGCGCTTCAAAACCAGGAACTAAACGTTTGTAACTGTTAGTTGACGCGTTAGTAAAGGCATTTAAAGCTCTTGCGTGTTTGATGATACCGCCAATGTAAAACAAAGCAGTTTCTGACAAGCCACCGTATAAATCACCAGTAAACAAGTTTTTACCGTCTTTAGCTAATGATTGATGAACGTGCATACCGCTACCGTTATCTCCAACGATTGGCTTAGGCATAAAAGTCGCTGTTTTGCCATAAGCATGGGCAATGTTTGCAACTACGTATTTTAGACCCAAAACTTCATCAGCTTTTTTAACTAGTGTGTTAAATTTTACGCCGATTTCGCATTGGCCTGCAGTTGCAACTTCATGATGATGAACTTCTGTTACTTGACCCATTTCTTCTAGAGTTAAGCACATTGCAGAACGCATGTCTTGTAGTGAATCAACTGGAGGTACTGGAAAATAACCACCTTTAACACCTGGACGATGACCTGTATTGCCGTCAGGATAAACTTTTTCTGAGTTCCAGCCCGCTTCTTCAGAATCAACCTTGTAGAAAGTTCCACTCATATCAGTGCCCCAACGGACATCATCAAAGATAAAGAACTCATTTTCTGGACCAAAGTAGGCTGTGTCAGCAATACCAGTTGACTGCAAATAGGCTTCTGCACGTTTAGCTAATGAACGTGGATCACGCTCGTAACCTTTCATGTCTTTTGGCTCAATGATGTCACAACGAATGATTAAAGTATTGTCATCAAAAAAAGGATCAATAACAGCAGTTGATGCATCAGGCATTAAAATCATGTCTGATTCATTGATGTGTTTCCAGCCGGCTACTGAAGAGCCATCAAACATGTTACCTTCTTCGAAAGTATCCGCATCAATGGAGTGAGCGGGGAATGTGACATGTTGTTCTTTGCCACGCGTATCACAAAAACGAAAATCAACAAATTTGATATCGTTCTCTTCGATCATTTTAAGTACTTTTTTTACAGACATGTAGGTTGTCTCCTGAATGGGTTATTTATGAATCAGTGTTTATGCCAAACGAGTCTACGATAACATTTTTTTTGCTAGATTCGCCACAAAAAAAAGAAGAACACTATTTGCATTGTTTTGGTGCGGGCTTAATAAAGCAAACTTATCACCGCCAATTAACTTGATAGGACTGCAATCATAGATTATGATTTGCAAATGCTTGCAAAAATTTGCAATTTTGCAACAAAGTTGGTTAAAACGCACAATTTTAACGCAGGCACAAAGCATAGCCGCACCTTCATGGTGCAAAAAACATCTACTTAACAACGATTATTTATTTAACTTACTGTTAAGCATAAGATTTATTTTTTGGCATAATACATGCTAAACTATTTAAGTGTTTTATGCTGAATGATAATTACGTTGTCTAATGACAACAAGAAAGACAATTCAAATATATTGAGGGAAATTAAAATGAAAAGTATACCAAAACGTAAGCTACCGCTGATAATCGCAGCCGGCGGACTTTTAACAATGACCATAGGAACAACGCCGGCAATAGCAGCGCCTGGAGCTGTTGCAGCATTAACAGGTTTTGATGTTAATGAAACAGCCTTATTAAAAGATAATGGTATTACAGTCGGCGGCTGGGCCAACGCAGGTATTACTTATAATCCTAACAACCCTTCAAATGGCATAAATGGCCCCGTAACCTTTGGTGATCTTTCTGGTACACCTCAGTTAAACCAGTTAAATATGTTTATTCAACGCGCCGTTGCTACAGAAGGAACTGAATGGTCTTTCGGTGGCCGTTTTGACGCCATGTTTGGCACCGACTCTATTTTTACTCAGGCTTATGGGGTTCCTTATACCGACGTTAATACTGGACTAGCAAAGAATCGCGGCAACTGGGATCTTAGCTTGCTTAATATGAATACTTACGGCATTGCTCTACCTCAAGCTTATTTGGAAACTTATGCTCCAATAGGCAATGGATTAGACGTTAAGATCGGACACTTTTATACGCCAATTGGTTACGAAACTGTACCTGCCAATGAAAACTTCTTTTACACCCATGCTTACACCATGCAATATGGCGAACCGTTTACACATACCGGTGCATTAGGTAACTACGCGGTAAATTCTAATTGGTCGGCTATGGGCGGCATCACAACTGGTAGTGCTACCGGTGGCTGGGATGGCAGCTTTAATCAACAATTAGGTAACTGGAGCGGTATCGCTGGAACAACTTGGACTAGCGATGACAAAGGCACATCTGCAAATATTGCCGCTACTTATGGTGCTACCTCAGAACAAAGCAACAATCCATGGGCTTTATATAGCATCGTACTTAAGCATAATATTACCGACAAAACACATTTTGTTTTGCAACATGATCACGGCTTTGCCAATGGCGTTTCACTTAATAACACCCTTCAAAATGCCCAATGGTATGGTATTAACTCGCATTTAACCTATGACCTTAAAGATAATTTAACCATAGGTATGAGGGCGGAGTGGTTTGATGATGCCAATGGGTTTCGAGTAGGCTCGCCTGGCCGCGTATCTGCTGCAACCTACTCTAATAATGGCAATGTAGGGAATTATGCAACTGGCAGTAGTTATTACGCCACCTCTGCTCCCGCCAATTATTATCAGCTGACTTTAGGTGCAAACTGGAAACCAGTTACTTGGTTAAATTTACGACCAAACATTCGCTATGATCATGTTTCTGGATCAAACGCTAATGGCATTGGTTCTTACAGCCCTTTTGGTGGCAGACAAGATCAAGTATTATTCTCAACTGACTTTTACGTCAATTTTTAATACGCTTACTCTTTTTTTGTTTCAAAAAAATGCGCCGTTTGGCGCATTTTTTTTGCATGGACTTTTCTCTACACCTATTAAGATGACTCACATGCATACGGCATATTATTACCCTTCTGCTGCATCACTGCCAACAGTAAAGACATAGGTATCTACACAAATAATGGTTAGCATTCCCACGCGAGAACGATAACATTGTGGTGAAGATCGTAGGGGCGTATTGCATACGCCCTTGTAAAATAAGCTTTATAACATTGGACTTTCGATGTTGGGCGTATGCAATACGCCCCTACGGTGATTTTTATCGTTTCCACGCCGATAAGAAACTTGTGTAGATACCTATGCAGTAAAGACTAAAAAAGGTTTCATCTGTCGCCACTACAAGGTACTAGTTTTTAAAACTTAAACCTAGCTAGCTATGCTTACCCAACAGGGATCATTAATTGTGCAGATACCTATGACTATAGATGAGGGCAATTATTAAGGATTTTCGAACAAAGCAGAGATATTAAACGCCATGTTAAGCCTATTTCTGTGTCCTATTTAAAAGCATTCGTATCTGAGATTAATTAATGCTATATGATACGGCTTGAGAAGAATGATCTTCTCACAATTTCCGAATCCTCTCCGGAACTCTCATTAAAAGGCTTTTAAATATTATGAATATTATTAAAAAAACAGCGCTAACTTTCTTAATAGCTAGCTCTTTAGGCGTTATTAGCAGTTCAGCTTTCGCCGAAGAGTCTACTAATATTAGTGAAACGATTGCGTATGTTGAACAAGCCTTGGCAGATGTCAATAAAAGTGATTTTTCTGCTGCCATACTGCATTTAAAATCAGCTCGCTTATCTTCTGAGCTTATTACTAGCAATGAAGCTGCTGTAAAACAAGCTAACGCCAATGTTATACAAGCTCAAATACTATCCAAATCTGGCGACGTACAAAAATCAGCTGAAGAATTAAATAAAGCATTAGTGCTTTACAAGACACTGTAAACTCCTTCGCAGGAAAGCAGGTCATTATGGGTGGGCAGAACTTGTCCACCCTTTTTGCCTAGCTAATCGCTCAATAATAACGCTTATACTTGAATTGTTAGGCACTAACTTAAGACGGGACAGCATCAAGCGTGGAAACCATAACTATTATTAGGCGCACACCGTAAAGGTCGCGACCTGTAACTACGGTGCTTCAAAGCAATAGACGTTGGACAACAGCAACTGTTGACCGGAATAAGACCACCCAAGCCTAGCGCGTGGTGTCGTTTCGAGCAATGGAGCGGTGTTTATGCCGGAAACACTCAACTCGCTTACGCTCGAGAAGCCCTATTCCGGCTTACAGCTGTCGCGCTTTAAGTTGGCAGCCAATAGTTACAAAGCAAACAACTCACGCATTTTTTGCCCAGGACTTTCGGCTCTCATAAAAACTTCACCAACTAAGAAGGCATAAATTTCATTATCTAGCATCAGTTGCACGTCATCATGCGTATGAATACCACTTTCAGTAATGATGATGCGATCATCGGGTATTTGTTGCTTCAAATCTAGGGTGGTTTTTAATGAGGTTTGAAAAGTACGTAGATTACGATTGTTAATGCCTATGAGCTTAGTTTCAAGCTTTAGAGCACGCTGTAACTCATCGGCATCATGAACTTCGACCAAGACATCCATGCCCAGCTTAGTCGCAGCATCTGCTAATTCATTAAGCGCAACATCGTCTAGAGCAGCTGCGATTAATAAAATACAATCTGCACCTAAAGCCCGAGCCTCATAGATTTGATAGACATCAATCATAAAGTCTTTTCTTAATACTGGCAGAGGACAGCGCTCTCTGACCATCTGCAAATAAGCCTCTGAACCCTGAAAAAACTCTTTATCAGTTAATACCGACAAACAAGCTGCACCATTCATAGCGTAATCTTGACCTATCAATACCGGCTGAAAGTTTTCTCTAATGACACCTTGACTAGGGGAGGCTTTTTTTATTTCCGCAATAATAGCTGGCTTTTTGGCCAGCACCTTATAATTTAGCGCATTGTAAAATCCTCTAGGACGCTCTACACCGCTGGCAATTTCTTCAAGATTAGCAATGGACATGCCGGATTTACGTCTAGCAACTTCTTCGACTTTTTTTGCCAGTATGGTTTTTAGAATATCAGGAGTTTGTGTCATGAGTAATAAGAAGATTATGAGGTTTTGGAATAGGCAATTAATGCCTCGAATTTGGCTTTAGCCGCACCACTAGCGATAACTTGCTGGGCTTTTGCGATGCCAGCGGCCATAGTATCTGCAATATTAGCCGCATAAATAGCAGCGCCTGCATTAAGCAGAACAATATCAAGCGCAGCGCCGGCATGATTATCTAGCACAGACTTTACCATAGCCAAACTGTCGGCGGCAGTTGCAACCGCCAGCTCTTTTAAAGGTGTGCGTTTAAATCCGAACTGTTCAGGGCTAATGGTATAAGTTGAAACTAGCCCATCTTTTAGTTCAGCGATAGTAGTCGTAGTAGCAATACTGATTTCATCTAAGCCATCATCGGCATTGACGACTAAAACATGTTGGCTACCAAGCTTTTTTAAGACTTGCGCCAGAGGTTCTACCCACTCTTTTGCAAAGACTCCCATTAGCTGATTGGGTGCATGAGCGGGATTAGATAAGGGGCCTAATAAATTAAACAGGGTTCTAACTCCCATGTCTTTACGAACCTTAATAGTATGCTTCATAGCACCATGATGCTTAGGCGCAAATAAAAAGCCGACGCCAATTTCATTGACACATTGCGCGACTTGCTCGGCATTTAAGTCAAGATTGACGCCCGCGACCTCCAATACATCAGCACTTCCACAACTGCTGGATACCGAACGATTGCCATGTTTAGCCACTTGCCCACCGGCAGCCGCGACGACAAAAGCGCAAGTGGTCGAGATATTAAAAGTGTTCGCGCCATCACCACCAGTGCCACAAGTATCAATAATATAATCGCCTACAATATTTACTCTAGTCGCCAATTCCCGCATAACGTCTGCAGCGGCTGCGATCTCATCTATGGTTTCGCCTTTGCAACGCAAGGCGATTAAAAAACCAGCCATTTGAGCATCGGTTGCATTACCTGTCATGATACAACGCATCACGATGCGCATTTCTTCAGCATCAAGATTTTGCCTAGCTAGTAGTTTTTGTATGGCCTGTTGTATGGTCATTTATTTTGTGTGTCTTTGATGGCAAAAGTAAAGCTTATCGATCTAAAAAGTTCTTCAATAACTCATGACCAAATTCTGTCAGAATTGACTCAGGATGAAATTGCACACCTTCGATATCTAGGGTTTTATGCCTAACGCCCATAATTTCATCCAGCTCACCTTGTTCATTTTGAGTCCAAGCCGTCACTTCTAAGCAATCAGGTAAGCTTTGTTGTTCGATAACAAGAGAATGATAACGGGTTGCTGTAAATGGATTATTTAAACCCTTAAAGACACCGACATTATGATGATAAATCGCTGAGGTTTTACCATGCATAATAGCTTTGGCGTGAATAATATTACCGCCAAACGCATAGCCAATACTTTGATGACCTAGGCAGACCCCTAATATAGGAATTTGTCCCGCAAATTTTAAAATACTGGCTACAGATACACCTGCTTCTTTTGGAGTGCAGGGACCAGGAGAAATAACGATTTTATCGGGCGCTAAATTTTCTATCTCATCAACAGAAATCTGATCATTTCGAACAACTGTGACATCAGCGCCCAATTCGCCAAAATACTGTACTAAGTTATACGTAAAGGAATCGTAATTATCGACCATAACGACTTTAACTGAGCTCATAGTTGCTCTCCTTCTAAACCAGCTTCGGCCATACTAACGGCACGAAATATAGCGCGAGCTTTATTCATGGTTTCATCCCATTCGCTTGTCGGTATGGAATCGTAGACGATCCCTGCACCCGCTTGTATATGTAAAACATTATCTTTGATAACTGCAGTTCTAATGGCAATAGCCGTATCAAGATTACCTGACCAAGCAACATATCCTACAGCACCCGAATAAATGCCACGCTTAACTGGCTCTAATTCATCTATAATTTCCATAGCGCGTATTTTGGGTGCACCACTCACCGTTCCTGCAGGAAAAGTAGCCGCTAAGACATCAAAAGCATTTTTACCTTTTTCTAGGGTTCCTGTGACATTGGAAACAATATGCATCACATGAGAATAACGTTCTACAATCATTTTATCGGTTAGTTGTACTGTGCCTATTTCAGCAACTCGTCCGGCATCATTGCGACCTAGGTCTATTAACATCAAATGTTCGGCCAATTCTTTAGGATCAGCTAATAACTCATGTTCAAGATCAATATCTTGTTCGGGCGTAATACCTCGTCTACGCGTTCCGGCAATCGGCCGTACCGTGACAGTATTATCTTCTAACCTAACTAATATTTCAGGTGAAGAGCCTACGATATGAAAATCATCTAAGTTTAGATAAAACATGTAGGGCGATGGATTTAAACAGCGCAGGGCACGGTATAAATTTAATGGTGAGGCCTTATAAGGAATTGATAACCTTTGCGATAACACTACCTGCATAATATCGCCATCGGTAATGTAATCTTTAGCTTTACGTACCGCGTCTTCATAGCCTTGTTGAGTAAATCCAGAAACAAAGTCCGATTCCTCAACGGCACGAGGATTACTGTGGCTATTAGGCTTTGCAGGCATATCGCGTAGTCGCTTAGCTAATTCTGTGACTCGCATCAGTGCACGATTATAAGCATCTGCCTCTTCGGGATTAGCGTGAGTCAGCAACAACACCTTGCCCGATAAATTATCGAACACCAGCATTTCTTCTGACACCATCAATAAAATATCAGGACAGCCTAGCGCATCTGGCTTTTCTGCTCCACGTAATCGAGGCTCTATATAATGTATGGTTTCATATCCAAAATACCCGACCAAGCCACCGTTAAAGCGAGGGTGTTCAGCGATGTCAGGTACTTTATAGCGTAATTTAAATTGCTCAATCCAAATCAACGGATTATCGTGAGTCACGGTTTCTAATAATTCACCGTTCTTTTCCACACGAATTAGATTACCACTAATTTTAACGACCGTTTGACAAGGCAAACCTATAATAGAATAGCGCCCCCACTGCTCGCCACCCTGTACAGATTCAAATAAATAAGAATAAGCGCCGTCGGCTAATTTTAGATAAGCGCTTAGGGGCGTATCCAAATCAGCCAAGACTTCACGACTAACGGGGATGCGATTATAGCCTTGCTGGGCGTAGTTATTGAATTGTTCTAGGGTCATGGTGATTTTTTTATTCAAATAATGAAATATCAACAACTTGATTTAATAGAAGAATTTGCAATTTTATTTTTTCTTATCAGCTCTTTTAGCGCGACAATTATTACTTCAGTCTTAGTTTTAACATCAGTTAATAACATAGCTTCTTTCTTTCTTTCATTAATTCATCAGGTAAATTGAGCGTTGTTTTCATGTCTTTAACTTCATATTGTGATTATTAACTAACGCTATCTAAGATAGATACCGAACAGACAATTAAAAGGCGGTTTGCTTACGCAAAACCGCCTTTCTCACGACTAATCTTTAAACGGCTAATGCCAATTCAGCACGCATTTCATCAATGACTTTTTTATAATCAGGTTGATTGAAAATAGCTGAACCCGCTACAAAAGTATCTGCTCCCGCTGCTTTAATAGCACGGATATTATCAGTCTTTACACCACCGTCAATTTCCAAACGAATAGCCAGACCACTGTCGTCAATTCTTTTTCTAACCAATTTCAATTTATCCAATGCTGATGGAATAAATGATTGTCCACCAAAACCTGGGTTAACTGACATCAATAAAATGATGTCTAATTTATCCATGACATAATCTAAATAATGTAAAGGTGTTCCTGGGTTAAATACTAAACCTGCTTGGCAGCCGCAATCTTTAATCAATTGCAGAGTGCGATCTATATGCACAGAAGCTTCTGGATGAAAGGTAATAATACTCGCACCCGCTTTAGCAAAATCAGGAATAAGACGGTCTACAGGCTCTACCATCAAATGCACATCAATAGGTGCCGTTACGCCATGTTTTCTTAAAGCTTCACAAACCAAAGGTCCGATCGTTAAGTTAGGTACAAAATGATTATCCATAACATCAAAATGCACAACATCAGCGCCGGCTTTTAATACGTTATCAACTTCTTCACCCAATTTGGCGAAATTAGCAGATAAAATGGAGGGTGCAATCCAATTTTCATTCATGTTCTGTTCCTCAGTGTAAAACGAATTATTATATCTTTTTTTTATCAGCTTATCTTCGTTATAAAATAACGCTTATACCATCATACAGGAAACACAAGCAATGAAACTAGCGACCTTTACTCATAACAATCTATCCCGCGTGGGCGCGGTCATTGATGATATCGTTATCGATAGCCTAAGTGATGCAAATATTCCAAATACCATGATCGATTTTCTGAGTGCTGGAGCTAATGCATTACTAGCTATGCAAGAACTTATTGACAGCGGCCTAGGGCGTTTTAATCTAGCTGATGTTAAGCTTAATGCACCTATTCCAAGGCCAGGAAAGTATCTAGGTATTAGTTTAAATTATGCCGATCATATTACTGAAACTGGCGCAGAGCAACCCAAATACCCCAGTTTTTTTACTAAACAAAGCACTTGTGTGATTGGGCATAGTGATTCTATACACCAACCTAAAGTATCCGATAAATTAGATTATGAAGGCGAACTTGCTTTTGTAATAGGCAAGCGCTGCCGACATGTCCCTGTCGATAAAGCGCATCAAGTGATCGCTGGCTTTACTATTGCTAATGATGTCTCAGTACGTGACTGGCAAGCACGATCAGCTACCATGATGATCGGCAAATCTTTTGATACCTGTGGCCCATTGGGACCTTGGATAGTGACTGCAGATGAGCTCGTTAATCCACACCAACTATCCATTAAAACTTGGATAGACGATGAACTGCGGCAAGATGGTAATACTCAGCAGATGATTTTTAATTGCTACGAAATGGTCGCTTATTTATCTCAAGCCATGACCCTAGAACCAGGCGACGTTATTACTACCGGAACACCTAGTGGAGTCGGCGTAAAAATGACTCCGCGGGGTTATATGAAACCTGGCCAAACCGTCAAAATTGAAATTGAAGGGATAGGCATACTATCGAATAAGGTTATAGAAGAACCAGATTAGTTTAATTACTAGGCAAGTGTTTTCCTGAAAGAAGACAAAAGGCTCAAGGCGATAGCGTAACCCGACATAAAAGCAAACAATTAAACTTTTTCAGGGTTTTAACCACTTTTTCTAAGATTAAAAAAGCTTAATTTCTTTTGCCATGAATTATCAACCTGCCTGATAGGCAGAGGAAACAATACCGTTACTTTGAGGCCGCCAAATTGCGAAACGCCTAAAATCAGATCGGCATTATGGATTCCTGCAATACGCTGCACTATTGAAAAGCCAAGTCCTGTACCCTTAGCGGTATTGGCTGTTTCAACACAACGATGAAAGCGCTCCAAAGATTTCTCATATTGCTCAGGTGGAATACCTGGGCCTGAATCTTCAACACAAAGCTGTAAATAACGTTCCTGACCCGTGACGGTTATCAAAACAGTGCCTTTGGGAGGTGTATATTTAATCGCGTTATCAATAATATTACGTATCAATATGGCCACTAAAGGGCCGTTGACAATAACCGGTACCGCATTTTCTTCTGCAAACTCCATCAGAATACGTTTTTTATGAGCCTCTGGCTCTAAATCAGCAATAACGTGAACAATTTCACGACTCACCATAGTGTTTTGTTTAGTCAAAAACTCGGTATTTGATTCTATCCGTGAAAAAGTCAATAGCTGCTGCACCATATAGGTCATTCTATTAACCCCTTGTTTAATACGCGATAGCGCTTGTTTGCGAACTTCTTCGTCGGTTGTTCTTAAAGCAACATGGGCTTGGGTTAACAAGCCCGCAAGCGGTGTTCTTAATTCATGAGAGGCATCGGCAGTAAAACGTCGTTCATGCTCAAAGGCTTGTTCTAATTGAACAAAGAGATTATTGATCTCATTAACAACGGGTACTATTTCATCAGGCAATCTTTTGGTAGACAGTGGCTTGAGATAACTAGCTTCTCGCATAGCTAATGCCTTTTCTAATCTATTGATTGGGTTTAAAGATAAACCAACTATAAACCAAATAACTAAACCCAAAATGGGTAAACCAATTAAAAACTGTGTCACTAATTGCGAAGATATTTCATCGGTTAACTCGGCTCGAATTTCTTCTTTTTGAGCGACACGAATAATATATTCTCCGGTCGAATTGGTAATATTGAAAACATGCCAAATATGATTGTCAATATTTGTTTCACTAAAACCATGATCTGCAGTAGAAAAAGCAAAAGTAGGTGCGCTATCAGAACGTAATAATAAGCCATTACTTTTGGACCATAATTGAAAGGCAATTTTTTTTTCATATTTATGACCCAAGGCACTGGCTTGTAATAAATCATCGAATATAGGCCATAATTGATCATCTAAATCAGTTTGATTGAGCCGATGAGCAGGAATAGCTGAGGTGTTTTCTGAGTACAATAACAACCCATCATCTTGCGGCCAAAGTTGAAAGACTCTTCTACTATTGAATTGATGCTTTAAAGCATAATTATTCAAAAACTCATCGGGCTTTCCTTGTTCTTGGCTAATATGTCCTGATAATGAGCCTTCACTAACTAAGCTTTCTACAAAAACATTGAGAACTTTTGCCGACTGGGCTAATTCTGCATCAAATAAGTTAGCTACTTCACCACGAGTCACTTCATAACTCAAATAAGCGGTAACCCCCCAAATCAACATGGAAGCTGAAAGCAACGTGACTAATAATAATTGACGTAAGGAATAATTCATAAGTCGTCATCATTATCAATAATATAACCGACTCCTCTGACTGTGCGAATCAGGGTAGAATCAAGTTTCTTTCTAAGATAGTGGATATGTACTTCAACCGTATTACTTTCTACGTCAGAATCCCAAGAATATAGACTTTCTTCTAACCTAGAGCGAGAAACGACTTTACCTATGTTGCCCATTAGAAAACTTAAGATTTCAAATTCCTTTTGCGAAAGCTCTATTTTTTCATCATTATAAGAGACTAAACGAGAAGCTGGATCGAGAACAATGCCTTTATATTCAATAGTTGGCGCACTTCTACCCTCACTACGCCGGGCCAAAGCTCTTAACCTTGCACAGACTTCATCTAACTCAAAAGGCTTAATGACAAAATCATCTGCACCGCTATCTAAGCCTAAAACTCGATCAGAAATAGTATCTTTAGCTGTCAGCACCATAACAGGGGTTTCATCTTTACGCGCCCTTAATGCTTTTAATATAGACATGCCATCCATATCTGGAAGATTTAAATCGAGGACTATTAATTCATAAGCATTTAGCTTTAAAGCTTCATCAGCCAATTTGCCATTGGTTAACCAATCAACCGCATAACCTTCCATTTTTAAGCCAGCGACTAAGCCATCGCCAAGAATTTCATCATCTTCAACTAATAAGAGTCGCATTTATTCTCCAAAATTATTTATCAGTTATAAGTGAACACAGAAAGCAGGACGCTGGCCGGGGTTTGCAACTCCGACCAAAACGTTAAGAACGGGGTTATAAACCTTGTACTGCGTGGTGGCACAAGAGCACTGCCTATGCCGGAAACGCTTTACTCGCTTACGCTCGAAAAGCCTTATTCCGGCCTACAGGTACTACATCAAGATGGCTATGGAACCTAAATAGCTCTCAGCGAGCCCTTTATGCCGGACGCTGGTCAGGGTTTGCAACCCCGACCGAAACGTTTGGATGCCTTAATAGCCTCGAAACGTTAAGAACGGGGTTATAAACCTTGTACTGCGTGGTGGCATAAGAGCACTGCCTATGCCGGAAAGGCTTTACTCGCTTACGCTCAAAAAGCCTTATTCCGGCCTACTGGAACTAAACCAAGATGGCTTTGGAACCTAAACAGCTCTCAGAACGTCCTTCATGCTGGGCTGGAACATCTCGCCTAGTGGCTCCTGTATAAAGTTGCCTAGGACGGCCGATTCTTTGCTCAGGATCAGAGATCATTTCATCCCAATGCGCGATCCAACCGACTGTTCTGCCCATTGCAAACATAGCGGTAAACATATTGGTAGGGATACCTAAGGCATGTAAAACGATACCTGAATAAAAGTCGACATTAGGGTAAAGCTTCTTCTCAATAAAGTAATTGTCTTCCAGAGCAATGCGTTCCAACTCCAAGGCTAATTTAAAAATCTTATCATCATGTAGCCCTAGCTCGGTCAGGACTTCATGACAAGTCGCTCGCATTAATTTAGCGCGTGGATCATGGTTTTTATAAACACGGTGACCAAAACCCATCAGCCTGAAAGGATCATTTTTATCTTTGGCTTTCTGAATAAATTCAGGGATACGTGAGGCGTCACCTATTTGATTAAGCATATTGAGTACTGCTTCATTGGCACCGCCATGAGCCGCTCCCCAAAGACAAGTGATTCCAGCTGTAATACATGCATAAGGATTAGCACCACTAGAACCGGCTAAACGCACCGTAGAGGTCGACGCGTTTTGTTCATGATCAGCATGAAGAATTAAAATACGTTCTAAAGCACGGACTAAAATAGGGTTGGGCACGTAATCATCACAGGGCGTTGCCAGCATCATACGCATAAAGTTTTCCACATAACTTAGCTTGTTTTGTGGATACATAAAAGGTAAGCCAGTACTGTATCGATGACACATAGCAACTATGGTCGGTACTTTCGCAATCAAACGTATAGCGCACATTTCTCTATGCTTTTTAGATTTTATATCCAAAGCATCATGATAAAACGCGGATAAAGCACCAACAACTGCCACCATGATAGCCATTGGATGAGCGTCACGACGAAACCCTTTGAAAAAATTAGTGAGCTGATCATGCACCATAGTATGTATAGTAATAGTGCCCTCAAACTCCTGCATTTGAGCTTTATCAGGTAACTCACCATTCAACAATAAATAACTGACTTCCAAAAAAGTACAGTGTTCTGCCAGTTGTTCAATGGGGTAACCACGATAAAGTAAAATACCAGCATCACCATCGATATAAGTAATGGTTGAGCTACAACTCGCAGTAGAGGTAAAGCCTGGGTCATATGTAAATAGCCCCGTTTGTTTATAGAGTGTTTGGACATCTATAACATCGGGCCCTATGGTTCCTGATAAAAGCGGTAGCTCACAGACAGACTGTGCACCCTCATTTAAGGTTATGCTACGTAAATCATTCATGACTTTCTCTCCTCTAAAAATCTATAAGCACCGTGGAATCATGATGACTCAGCTGTTAGCAACATTAGCAATAGCTAGCTTAGCTAATTCGGTGACTTTGTCCCAATTTTTCTCTTTAACGGCATCTTCAGGAACTAACCATGAGCCACCGACACAGGCCACATTGTTTAAGCTCAGATAAGCATTGTAATTTTCCGGTGAAATTCCACCTGTTGGACAAAAAGTCACTTGAGGAATAGGGCCGGCAATTGCTTTTAGCATAGGGATACCACCCGCGGCTTCTGCTGGAAAAAACTTAAAATGATCTAAACCCGCTTCCATACCCAGCATAAGTTCCGATAAGGTAGAGATACCCGGAATTAAAGCAATATTGCCTTCTTTAGCAGCGCTTAGTAAAGCAGGTGTTAGCCCAGGACTAATAGCAAATACGGCGCCGGCTTCTTCTGCAGCCTTTAATTGTTCAGGCGTAGTAATCGTACCCGCTCCGACTATCGCCTCTTTGACTTCTTGGCTGATCAGTCGAATAGCTTCCAAGGCAATAGGTGTGCGCAAGGTTATTTCTAAAACCTTAATGCCACCAGCCACTAAAGCTTTTGCTAATGGCACAGCGTCATCTAAGTTTTTAATAACCATAACAGGCATAACAGGACCAGCGTTTAAAACTTCTGTAGCTTGGATTTTCAAATGTTTTGGATTCATGATTTTACTCGATAGTTTTTTGTAGGTCGGGTTAGCGATAGCGTAACCCGACGAATAGGTTAGAAATAATGGTTTAAATTATGATTATTATTTAATCAACAAGAAACAAATTACTCGCGCCCGTTTCAGCAGAAGATGCACCTAAACGGAAGCCACCGAACATTTCACGACCCATACCATAATGATGGTTCTTTGCAGAATTAGGCACTGGAACTCTGGCATTAAACTCAGCTTCGTCGACTAATACATTGATATCGCCCGTTTGTAAGTTCATAGAAATAATATCGCCATTTAGCACTTTTGCTAAAGGACCACCGGACTCACACTCTGGACACAAATGAATGACCGAAGGCACTTTACCCGAAGCACCCGACATGCGACCGTCAGTCACTAAACCCACTTTATAACCTTTATCTTGCAACACACCCAGTGGTGGTGTCAGCTTATGTAATTCTGGCATGCCATTAGAACGAGGGCCCTGAAAACGAATGACCGCCACAAAATCTTTTTCTAATTCACCACGCTTAAAAGCGGCCAGCATATCTTCTTGATCGTCAAAAACAACTGCAGGTGCTTCAACAATTTGATGATCCGCTGATACCGCTGACATTTTTGAAATACCTCGACCTAAATTACCGTGCATCACATGTAAGCCACCGCCAGTAGCGAAAGGCTTTTCAACCGTGCCTAGCACCTCAGTATCCAAAGACGTTTCTGGAACAGGTTCCCAAACTAAGCTATCAGCAATTAATTTAGGTTCTTCACGGTAACTGTTCATGCCACGTTGATCGGCAACGGTCAAGATGTCTTCATGCAATAGACCGTTACGTAACAGTTCAGCGATCAGTACACCCATGCCACCAGCGGCTTGGAAGTGATTAACATCGGCCGGACCATTAGGATAAATTTTAGCAATCAAAGGAATGGCTTTAGAAAGCTGATCAAAATCATCCCAATTAAGCACAATACCAGAAGCACGGGCAATGGCGATTAAATGCATGGTGTGATTCGTTGAGCCGCCTGTAGCCAACAAACCTATCACTGCATTGACAATAGCTTTTTCTGAAATCATGTGCGCTATAGGGCGATAATCATCGCCCATTGCCGTAAATTTCAAAACTTGTGTTGCTGCGGCTTTAGTGAGTTCTTCACGTAAGGGTGTGTAAGGATTGATGAACGAACTACCTGGCAAATGCATGCCCATGATTTCCATCATCATCTGATTACTATTAGCCGTTCCATAAAAGGTGCAAGTGCCAGGACTATGATAAGAAGCCGATTCCGCTTCTAGTAGTTCTTTACGACCAATTTTACCCGTCGCATAATCTTGACGAGCGCGCGACTTTTCCTTATTGGTTAGGCCACTAGGCATAGGGCCTGCAGGAATAAATATAGCCGGTAAGTGACCAAAACTAAGTGCACCGATTAATAAGCCCGGTACGATTTTATCGCAGACACCTAAGTAAATAGCACCATCGAACATATTATGGCTCATACCTACCGCAGTGGTCATAGCAATTAGGTCACGACTGAATAAGGATAATTCCATGCCAGGCTGACCTTGAGTAATACCATCACACATAGCAGGAACACCACCTGCTACCTGAGCTACACCACCTGCCGCTCTAATAGCCGCTTTGATAACATCTGGCGCATCTTTATAAGGCTGGTGAGCCGACAACATATCATTGTAAGAAGTGATGATAGCGATATTGGCTTTTTGATCACCGGTTAAGTCAGCTTTTTCACTGGCACTACAAGCAGCAAAGCCGTGTGCCAAATTACCACAACCCATGCCTGAACGTATCGGACCTTTTTTAGCAATGCCATCAATATAATTTAAATAAGCAGAGCGGGTAACATGGCTGCGCTCAATAATATCTTGAGTCACTTTTTCAATAATGGGATGCATGGTGATTCCTGTTGTATTTATTTAATTAATTAATGAGGCTATAAGCTTAACAAGGGACAAAACACTTGCGTAGGTTAGGTTAGGCGCTAGCCGTAACCCAATACACCACGATTGTGTCGGGTTACGTTACCGCTAACCCGACCTACACCTGATAACTGTTTCAATAATCAGATGCATGGTGATTCCTGTTGTATTTATTTAATAGGGCTAGCAGCTTAAAGCAGCAAAGATGCTAGGTTTTCGCTTCGCCTTTCGCCCTGAGCCTTTTGTCTTCTCTCAAGAGAACTCTATCTAAAAGCGAACGGTTAAGCTAATCTGTCCAACCTTAAGTTACTAGCCATTGGCGTTATTCTTCCCAAGCCCTACCATCTCTGGCAATCAATGCAACTGAGGCTACTGGCCCCCAAGTACCTGCCGTGTAGGGTTTAGGTGCATCTTTATAATGATGCCAAGCATTTTGGATAGAATCGACCCAAGTCCACGCTTGCTCAATTTCTTCTCGACTCAAGAATAAGGTAGGATTACCACGCATAGCCTCTAAGACTAACTTCTCATAACCCCCAAAAATTCGGCTTTCTTTGAAGGTCTCAGAAAAACTTAAGTCCAATCGGGTCTTTTGTAATTTGATATGCTCATCAATGCCAGGAATTTTATTAAGCATTTCAATTTCTACGCCTTCATTAGGCTGTAGATGAATAATCAACTTATTCGGTGGTAATTCACGAAAACTATCTTTAAAGATGTTATGCGGTAGTTGCTTGAAATAAACAACAATTTCCGTACGTTTGCCTGTTAAACGTTTTCCAGTACGCAGATAAAAAGGCACACCCGCCCAACGCCAGTTATCGATATCAACCCGTAAAGCCACAAAGCTCTCAGTAGTACTTTCTTTATTAGCACCCTCTTCATCTAAATAGCCCGGAACTGTATCACCTTTAATATAACCGCCAATATATTGGCCACGCACGGTTTTTTCTTCAACATTATTAAGTGTGATGGGGCGCAGTGCTTTTAATACTTTTATTTTTTCGTTATGAATGCTTTCAGCTTCCAGATTAACCGGAGGCTCCATGGCAATAAAGGTCAGAATCTGCAATAAATGATTTTGCAGCATATCCCTTAATTGACCAGTTTTATCAAAATAATCCCAGCGACCTTCAATACCGACTTCTTCAGCGACGGTAATCTGAATATGATCAATGGTATTGTGGCTCCAGTTAGTGGTAAAAATTGAGTTAGCAAAACGCAAGGCTAATAGGTTCAATACTGTTTCTTTACCTAGATAATGATCGATACGATAAACCTGTTTTTCAGTGAAAACACTCGCTACAACATCATTAATTTCTTTTGATGATTTAAGATTGTGACCGATAGGCTTCTCCATAACCATGCGTGAGGTTTCCGTCAAAACACCGCAATGATCCAAACCTTGGCAGATACTCTTAAAAAGAAACGGTGAAACCGCAAAGTAATTAACCATAATGCGCTTTTGCTGATCGATCACTGCATTTAACTGCTGATATTGATCCATCTGAGTCAAATCGATTTTCAAGTAGGATAATCGTGCTGAGAAACGCTTCCACACTACGCTATCAATAGCGTCACTTAAAAACTCTTTCAAGCTGGTGTGTGCAAGTTCAATAAACTCATCGTCTTTTAGACCTTGAAGATCAACACCAATAATACGGGTATCGGCCTCAATAAAATTGGCATTTTCAAGGCGGTACAAAGAGATAAGTAATTTGCGCCTAGAAAGATCACCTAGCGCACCATAAATAACTAAATCACAGGGTTTAAATGCTTTTTTATGATCCATAATGACTCTTTAGGGTAATAGTGATGGGCGGATATAAGAAATAGTACAATTTCATTATCTCAGAAATTTATTAAAAATGCTGTTTTGTCTATATTTTTAACTGGCATTGCAGGGTGGATAAGCTATGCGCACCCACCTAAACATTTTTGAACTGTCAACATTATGAGGGGCAGTCGTCGAGTTTGTAGCCTACCTGTAGGCCGAAATAAGGCTTTTCGAGCGAAAGCGAGTATAGCGTTTCCGGCAAATATACCGCTCCAGTAATAAATACGCCACCAAGCGCTACGCTAGCAGGGTCTTATTCCAGCCTACAACCAATCAAATACGGCAACAATTAGGTGGATGCACTGACGAGGCTGTGAAAGTATTTTTTTTATTCCCCTCTTTAGCAAAGAGGGGTTAGGGGAGATTTGATCTATTAAAAAATTATTATTAAATATCAATAATCTATGACTTAATAAAATCCCCCTCGATCCCCCTTTTACAAAGGGGGAAGCTAAAATCATAATACTTTCACAGCCTCTGACTTTTACCCAACCGACAAAACTTTACTGATCTTAAAATCAAGATAACAACCGTGAGTTTTTACTATTTCTGAAAATCAAAGGCTTTTCGTTAGCCGCTAAGCTGCTTTGTGCAGCGGCATCAATAGCGTCCTGAATAACACCGTGATGAGGTGATTTGCTACAGACTGGATCAGTGTTGTACATATCGCCGGTTAATAAATAAGCTTGGCAATGACAGCCACCAAAATCTTTATCTTGCTCATCGCAACTGCGACAAGGCTCTTTCATCCAATCTTTACCTCGAAAGAAATTGAATGCTTTTGATTCATTCCAGATTTCTTCGATGCTGTAATCATTGACATTGGGGCAATCTAAGCCTGGCAATTCTCGAGCAGAATGACATGGTAGCGCAACACCATCAGGTGCAATCGTCAGAAAAGTCGTGCCCCAGCCATTCATACAGGCTTTTGGTCTATCTTCATAAAAATCAGGCACTACATAATAGATTTTCATTTTGCCTTCGACTTTTTCTTTATACGCTTGTGCGATAGCCTCGGCTTTTACAAACTGTTCCTGAGTGGGCAACAATAAGTCGCGATTAGCATGAGCCCAGCCATAATATTGCGTATTGGCTATCTCCAGATAATCAGCACCTAGCTCCTCAGCCATCGCTAAAATTTCTGGCATCTGATGAATATTTTCCCTATGAATCACCACGCATAACACCATGGGATAACCATGCTTCTTAACCAAATGCGCCACGGCTTTTTTATGTTCAAAAGACGCAGTACCGGCAATATGATCATTGAGTTCTTGGCTACTGGCCTGAATACTAACTTGAATATGATCTAAGCCTGCTTCTTTTAGCTGGATGATTTTTTCTTCCGTAAGCCCATAACCCGAAGTAATCAAGTTAGAGTAATAACCTAAGTCTCTTGCGTGTTTAACGAGCTCAGGTAAATCTTGGCGGCTTAGTGGTTCACCACCCGAAAAGCCTAATTGCACCGCGCCCATTTTCCGGGCTTGAGTTAATACCCGCAGCCAATCTTTCGTGCTTAATTCAGCTTGATAGCGTGCATAATCAATGGGATTAGAGCAATAAGGGCACTGCAGAGGACAGGCGTAAGTCAGTTCTGCGAGTAACCAGCGCGGTGGCGTATTAGTTTTGATTGATCCAGCCATTTTGTATCGCGACCTCTAAGAAAGCGGTGACATCATTAGTAAGTCCTGCGGTTGCAAATTTCTGCTCTAAGTCACTGACAATTTGAGCTACAGTGCGCGTACCATCACAAAGCTTAAGTATTTCGGCTGAACTTTGATTAAGTTCTACCATGCCTTCTGGATAAAGAATAACCTGCTTTTGCTGGGCTTCTTCCCATTGTAGGCGATGGGTACGAGAAAAATGTAGGGGCTGATCTAAATCTAGGGGCATTTTAGTATGAGGGTTATAGGCTGTGTTATGAATAAAATTAGCAGAGCATTTGCAATGCCCTCAACAATTAGCATGAGACATCCATAATAATTGCAGCAAGGATAAAAGGCCAAGGAACATAGCATACCGCTTCTAGCACAGTATTTATACTCTCCGACCACCTTTGAAATGATAGCAATTCTAAATACCCTGAGTCCACATTTAACAGTGGATGTTATTAAACTACTGGGAATTAATAATAATCTTAGCTTATCAACTTAAGGCAAGACACACTAATAGACTAATATTTTTATAGAGTTTGCTGTCAATTCACACTAGAAGTATAGTTTACTCGACGGTTCAGTAAGGTTACTAGAGTGTTCAGAGCATTTTATAAGAAGCTCAGCACCTTTACTATTTCGCTCATAAACTGCTCTGAACTAAATAATATTCTTATTATTTAGTTCAGAAAGTGCACTACCGAGCTTATAAAGGTTTATAAGCTCACTATACAGTCCAGTATTACAAATAATAACTTCACTAAGCCAAATATAAACGTTACTGAAGACTTTAAAGTCTATTATTCCTAAGCTCTGCTTCACTGCCACAATTAAGGCATAGGTATCTACACAAATAATTGTTAGCATTCCCACGCAAGAACGATAACCTTTTGACAAAGATCCTAGGGGCGTATGCAATACGCCCCTACGGGGTTTTTTTATCGTTTCCACGCCGATAAGAAACTTGTGTAGACACCTATGACCCGTAGGGGTGACAAATACTTAAGTGTGGGCAGTAAGCCTTAATACAGAATCGCTTAAACTTCATCAGCAACAAACTATAGACGCTAACGTACTATCTGGTTAAGATAGGCTTTGAATAAGTTCCCCTCCGATCTCATTATCTTTAACAAAGATAGCATCTGAGCGTTCTACAGTAAGTGCTTTATCTTTATGCCTATCCATGACAACAAAACACCGACTAAACAGTGTTTTAAAGTTAAGTAATGCTTAACTGCTTGAAAACCACACAAAACCACCCTATATCTGTCCTAACTTATTATTTAGCAAAAGGTGAACACTATGCGTATGGATAAATTAACTAGCAAGTTTCAATCAGCACTCGCTGATGCACAAAGTTTAGCACTAGGAAAAGACCACCAATTTATAGAACCCGCTCATTTAATGATCGCCTTACTTGACCAAGAAGGTGGCAGCATCAAGCCTTTGTTAGCTCAAATGGGTCTTAACACCCAATTATTGCGTACTACATTAACTCAAGAACTAGCGCGTATCGCCACTGTGAGTGGCTCTGGTGGTGATGTACAAATCTCTAACGAATTAACTAGACTCCTTAATTTAACGGACAAATTGGCGCAAAAACGTCATGACAAATTCATTTCCAGTGAATTATTTCTGTTAGCGGCTTGTGAAGAAAAAGGGGTTTTAAATACTTTACTGAAAAAATCAGGCATCGATGCTAAAAAGGTCGAAACGGCTATTGATCAAATGCGCGGCGGTGATTCGGTTGATAATGCTAATGCCGAAGATCAACGCCAAGCCCTCAATAAATACACCATTAATCTGACCGAACGTGCCGAACAAGGCAAATTAGATCCTGTTATTGGTCGAGATGATGAAATTCGTCGTACCATTCAGGTACTTCAACGCCGCACTAAAAATAACCCGGTATTAATTGGCGAGCCTGGAGTTGGCAAGACCGCTATTGTCGAAGGTCTGGCACAACGTATCGTTAATGGTGAAGTTCCCGAAGGTATTAAAGGTAAACAAGTTTTATCCTTAGATATGGCGGCCTTAATAGCTGGCGCTAAGTTTCGTGGTGAATTTGAAGAACGCTTAAAAGCGGTACTCAGTGACCTTGCTAAACAAGAGGGCCAAGTCATCCTCTTTATAGACGAATTGCATACCATGGTCGGCGCGGGTAAGGCTGAAGGCGCTATGGATGCTGGCAATATGTTAAAGCCTGCATTGGCACGCGGTGAATTGCATTGTGTGGGTGCAACCACACTCGATGAATACCGTAAATATGTCGAAAAAGATGCTGCTTTAGAGCGACGCTTTCAAAAAGTCTTAGTTGATGAACCTTCTGTTGAAGATACGGTTGCAATTTTACGCGGCTTAAAAGAAAAATATGAAGTGCATCATGGCGTTAATATTACTGACCCTGCCATTGTTGCTGCGGCAAGCTTGTCCTATCGTTACATTGCTGATCGACAATTGCCTGATAAAGCCATCGACTTAATTGATGAAGCGGCCAGTCGTATTCGCATGGAAATCGACTCTAAGCCAGAAGAAATGGATAAGCTTTATCGACGTTTGATTCAATTAAAAATTGAACAAGTGGCCTTAAAGAAAGAAAAAGATGCCGCTTCAAAAAAACGCTTGGAAATCTTAGAGGAAGAAATCGCTGAATTAGAAAAAGAATACTCTGATTTAGAAGAAATCTGGAAAGCAGAGAAGGCCTCGCTGCAAGGTTCTGCCTTAATCAAAGAAAAACTAGAACATGCGCGTACCGACTTAGAAGCTGCCAGTCGTAGTAATGATTTAGGTAAGATGTCTGAATTACAATACGGCATTATTCCTGCCCTTGAAAAACAATTAGAACACGCGGCTTCAAGTGAGGATATAAAAATGACTTTGTTGCGCAATAAAGTCACCGAAGAAGAAATCGCCGAGGTGGTCTCTAAATGGACAGGTATTCCCGTCTCTAAAATGATGGAGGGTGAACGCGATAAATTGCTGCGTATGGAAGAGCACTTAAGTCAAAGAGTTATAGGCCAAGATGAAGCCCTTAAAGCAGTCAGTAATGCTATACGCCGTTCCAGAGCAGGACTCTCTGACCCCAATCGTCCTAATGGCTCATTTTTGTTTTTAGGCCCTACAGGTGTGGGTAAAACTGAACTTTGCAAAGCCTTGGCGGAATTTATGTTTGATACCACTGATGCCATGGTGCGTATTGATATGTCCGAATTTATGGAGAAACATTCAGTCGCACGTTTAATCGGTGCGCCTCCAGGCTATGTCGGTTATGAAGAAGGTGGTTATTTAACCGAGCTAGTTAGACGTAAACCCTATTCAGTTATTTTGATGGATGAAATAGAAAAAGCGCATCCTGATGTATTTAATGTATTACTCCAAGTCTTGGATGATGGTCGCTTAACCGATGGTCAAGGCCGCACGGTAGATTTTAGAAATACTGTTATCGTCATGACTTCAAATTTAGGCTCTGACATTATCCAAGAATTATCTGGCGAAACACTTTATCCCGTGATGAAAGCAGCGGTTATGGATAAAGTGAGTCAACATTTCAGACCTGAATTTATCAATCGTATTGATGAATCGGTGGTATTTCATCCTTTAGGACGTGAACATATCAGAGCTATTTCTGCCATACAAATTGAGTACTTACGTCATCGCTTACTCGATCGAGACATTGCTTTTAAAATCACCGATGCGGCTTTAGACTTATTAGGTGAATCAGGATTTGATCCTGTCTACGGCGCTAGACCTATGAAACGCGCCATACAGCAGCAACTAGAAAACCCATTGGCACAAGAAATCCTATCGGGTTATTTTGCCGCCGGTGATACCATCAAAGTTGATACGACAGAAAAGGGTTTGAGGTTTTCTAAGGCTTAGGCTCATTTCAATCATTAATGAAATTTAATGTATTTGAAGCTATCAACTTAACAAGGGACAAAACGCTTGCGTAAGTCGGGTTAGGCGCTGGCCGTAACCCGACACAACGATTGTGTCGAATTACACTATCGCTAACCCAACCTACACCTAATAACATTATTCACACTTTCCCGTCTTTAGTGATAGCCTTACTTAATCCACAACATTTGTCATAAAGAGGTAACAGTCTCTTTGTTACAATAACAATTTATCTCCCATAAATTCTTATGTCTAATTTTAATATTCTTGTCGTCGAAGATGAAGACGCTATCAGAGGCATGTTAATGATGGTCCTTGAGCAGGCCGGTTTCATGCCCATTGCTGCCGCTGATGCGGAGGACGCTCAAAAAATTCTTGATGATAAACTCCCAGACTTAATTTTGCTAGACTGGATGTTACCCGGCATCAGTGGTGCAGAATGGGCCAGACGCTTAAAGAAAGAAGCGCTTTATCAAGAAGTGCCTATTATTTTATTAACCGCGAGAGGCGAAGAAGAAGATAAGGTTAGAGGCCTTGAAATAGGCGCTGATGATTATATGACCAAGCCTTTTTCACCTAAAGAACTGATTGCTCGTATACGCGCTGTCTTGCGTCGTAGCGGCAAGTCACAAGGACAACCTCAAATTATCATGGGTGATTTACTGCTTGATACTGAGCAACACCGTCTTTCAATCAATGATCGGCCAGTAGAAGTCAGTCCTACCGAATTTCGTCTAATGCACTTTTTTATGACGCACCCTAATAAAGTCTATAGCCGTTCACAACTATTGGATCAGGTCTGGGGACGTAGTGTTTATATAGAAGAACGTACTATCGATGTTCATATTCGCCGTCTAAGAAAAATTCTTGAAGAATACGGTCGTGAAGATGTCGTTCAAACGGTGCGTGGCTTTGGTTATCGGTTTTCTTTATTGGACTAAACACCATGGGCATTTGGGGAAAAGAGATCAGAACTATCCTTTTGTTTCTCTTAGTCATTTCTGTTGTTGGCGGATTCACAGGGCTGTTTTGGCCACTAATATTTTTACTACTCATAGCGATTATTGCCAGGCAAGTCGTGCAAATTAGTCGCTTTGAAGCCTGGATTAGTCGAGGCGGCAGCAAAAAATACCCTAGCTCAGTTGGAATATGGGAAGATCTTTATTACCATGTATATCGCATTAAAAAAAATGAGAAGCGCCGTAAAAAAAAGCTAAGCCTGATGATAGATCAGTTTCGCCAATCAACCGAAGCACTCCCTGATGCAGCAGTAGTGCTCGGCATTAATAATGAAATTGATTGGTCTAACAAGGCAGCAAGAAGAGTTTTTGGCTTACAAGCCTCAGATAAAGGTCAGCGCATCCCTAACCTTATTCGATACCCTGAATTTATTCGTTATCTAAAAGCCAACAATTACCAAAGCTCGGTTGTCATTCCGTCCCCAGTCAACAGCAATATAATCTTAGAAGTACGCATTGTGCCTTATGGTGCGGGGCTACGGTTATTACTGGCACAAGATATTACCCAATTAAAAAAAATGGAACGTACCCGCAAAGATTTTGTGGCGAATGTTTCACACGAACTAAGAACTCCGTTAACGGTATTAAAAGGTTATTTAGAGACCCTACAAGATTTAGATGATGGTCAATCACCACTACTAACCAACTCCTTTTTGCAAATGCAAGGCCAGACTGAGCGCATGCAACATCTGGTTGATGATTTGTTATTGCTGACACGCTTAGAAACTCAACAAAAGAAATTACACTGCGTTGATATACCAGCCCTATTAAGTCAAATCTGCAAAGAAGGTGATGACTTAGAAAGCGCGACTAGACGCATAGAATTAACTTTAGAATCATCAGCCCATATTATGGGTGAAGAACAAGAACTCCGTAGCGCCTTCACTAATTTATTAGGCAATGCGCTTAAATATTCACCAGAAGACACCCTCGTAAAATTACACTGGTATCAAGACGCCAATAGCGTTGTATTAGCTATCACTGATATGGGTGAAGGGATTTCCAAAACTGATATTCCAAGGGTCACTGAGCGCTTTTACCGCAGTGAAGTCAAACGAGCAAAAAAAGTAAACGGAACAGGTTTAGGTTTAGCGATCGTTAAGCATGTATTAATGCGTCACGATGCTCAGTTAAAGATTAAAAGTGAACTGGGTAAAGGCAGTTGCTTCAGTTGCCATTTTCCACTTAGTATTATTTGCGAATAAGGGCTAACCATTTAGGGCAGATAGCTATCTACATAAATAATTGTTAGCACGATAACATTGTGGAGAAGATCGTAGGGGCGTATTGCATACGCCCTTATAAAAATAAGCTCTATAACATTGGACTTTCAATGTTGGGCTTATGCAATACGCCCCTACGGTGTTTTTTCGTTTCCACGCCGATAAGAAACTTGTGTAGATACTTATGAGACTGTGAAAGTATTCTTTTTATTCCCCTCTTTAGCAAAGAGGGGTTAGGGGAGATTTGATCTATTAAAAAATTATTTTTAAATATCAATAACCTATGACTTAATAAAATCCCCCTCGATCCCCCTTTTACAAAGGGGGAAGCTAAAGTCATAATACTTTCACAGTCTCCTATGCCTCTGCAGGATAAAACACCCAACATCGCTTTTGAAACCCAGAGAACCCTCAGCGCTCACTTTATAGATCGGGCAAAAGTCGAAATCATATAAGATAGATATGATTTATAAGCCTTCCCAAGGTGTATATAAGCCCTCAACATTCACCCCAAACATATCTAATACACGACCCACGGTTTCGTTGACCATCGCCGTTAAAGAATCAGTTTTACTATAAAAAGCCGGCATAGGTGGAAACATGATGCCGCCCATTTCTGTAACGCTGGCCATGTTTCTGATATGTATTAGATTCAACGGTGTTTCTCTAGGCATTATCACCAAGCGTCGGCGTTCTTTTAAGACCACATCAGCGGATCGTGAAATTAAATTATCACCAAAACCATGAGCGACAGCAGCTAATGTTTTCATAGAACAAGGCGCAATAATCATACCTTCAGTTTTAAAGCCGCCACTTGAAATACTAGCGGCAATATCATTAATACCATGACAAACATCAGCCAACTCCATTAATTCAGCACGCTTCATATCCATTTCATGCTTTAAATTAACCACACCTGCTGAAGAAATGATCAGATGTGTCTCCCATTCTGGCTGCGCTTGTAAAATCTGCAACATGCGCACACCATAGATGGCACCGGTAGCGCCAGTCATAGCAATAATTAAACGTTTTTTTGGGGGTTTTGGCATTTTAGGAATGTAAGAGTCTGATTAAAAAACTGGAGTGCAATCATTAATGATTGCTTAAACAACGCCTAACACCGCTGAACTCCAGTAGGGGTAAACTTTAAAGAAGGTTGCGTAGATCGGGTTAGGCGCTAGCGTAACCCGATCTTAACTCTATAAACTGGTCCGTTGCCGACACTAAAGCATCTATCATTTCTTCGCCTTGGGCAATATGCCCAGCATTAGCTAATATCTGATACTGTGCCTGCGGTAACGCTTGATGTAATCGCATACCTGCTTCAATGGGGCAGACAAAATCTTGACGACCATGAATGATAACAGTGTCGATGGCTGATAATAGCACACAGTTTTCTAAAATCTGATTTTCTTTAATAAAGTAATGCTGATGGGCATAATGCAATTCCATACGCGCCTGCTTAACCATTTTTTCGGTGACATGCTCGTTTTGATTACTGGCTTGATAGGCATTACCTAAAGCAACTTGCGCACCCCAAGCCATCCATTCTTTAGCGGCGCGTCTTTTTGCTAATTCATCTTCGCCCCATAAGGCATCATATAAAGCTAGTGTAGGTTGATTTCTTGCAGATTCAGGCACACTATCAATCATTTTTCGCCATTGTTCTGGATAAATACGATTAGCACCGTCTTTAGCAAACCAATCTAAGTCCGCTTGCCTAGCCAAAAATACCGCACGCAAGATTAAACCAGCGACCTGCTTGGTGTGTTGTTGCGCATAAAGTAAAGCCAGTGCAGCACCCCAAGAACCACCAAATACCAACCACTGATCAATACCCAGTGTGTGCCGAATGTTTTCCATATCGGCTATTAAATCTTGGGTGGTATTGTTTTCCAGTTCACCAAAAGGCAACGACTGGCCACAACCTCGCTGATCAAAAAGAATAATTTGATAATGTTCAGGATTAAAAAAACGCCGATGATCAGGTTTAGTACCAGAACAAGGGCCACCATGTAAGAAAATGACGGGGAAACCCTCAGGATTACCGCTGAGCTCGACATATACTTGATGCTTGCTGCCGGTTTCTAAAAAAAAGTGATGGTAAGGGGCTAGTTCAGGATATAAAGTTTTCATTATTTATTCGGATTAAGCGGTCTAATAAAACATCTTCTACGTTACGACGGGCATCAATAACGGCTAAAACAAAAACCGCTTTATCAACGATTCGATACACAACCCGCCACGGAGCCATAACAATTTCTCGATATAAGCAAATGCCCTGACTAAATAACTCAGGAACCACTCGCCCTCTCTCCGGAAATAAAACCAACGTTTCCACTTGTGCTTTAAGCTTATTAAAGATCTCTTTTGCTGCAAGTGGGCTATCTTTCTTAATATAGCTAAGAATAGCCAGTACATCGCTTTGGGCTGTTTTCGTCCAGATAACTTGATAATTAGCCGTCATTTTATGTTCAACAGTTTTTCTATATTTTGAAAAACCTGATCTTGCTCTAGGGTATGTCCTTTTCTAATATCTTCTTCACCCATAGCCAGCAACTTAAGCAAGCCTATGGTGTTTCTCATATTTTCGTAACTTTCGGTATCTTGCAATACCGCCTTGGGCTCACCATTTTGAGTAATAATGATGGGCCTGTGGGTTTCATTAACCTGCTTTAAAATATCAGCAGACCTAGACTTTAAATAGCTGACGGGACGAATATCCTGAGTAATGCTCATAACGATGTGTATTGTCTTTTTATAGGACTAAATTAGGGCTCATAATATGACTTTGCTATACAAGCTGTAAAGTTAAAAATGTTTATTAATGACGAGAACTCACGATTTTTAGGCAAAAAAAAGGGAGAGCTTAACGCCCTCCCTTCTTTACTCGCTTAAGTTTTTAAGTATTTACTTAGAAACCAAAACCGACAGAACCGCCAGCAGTTAAGCCATTAACGTTAGTACCGTTTAAAGTACTAAACGCCATGTTGTAACGTACATCTGTACCGATATAAATGCTTTTCCAGATGTTGTAATCAACACCTGTACCAAAATGCATAGCTGGCATTAATTCAGTAATGGCATTTACTTGGCTAGGTGGGCTGATAACATTCATAGTAAAACCGACAGGAATTATCCAAGGTCTGAGCTTGCTACCTTCAAAGAATTTAATCTTTGGAGCTGCAGTAATTCTCAACATACTTTGAGCTGCATTTGTTCTCGTTCCAGAGTCTATAATTGTTGAACTAAATGTACCTAAATCAACATAATTAATATCCAATTCGCCCAACAACTCGGTTTTGTTCATTAAACCAAACATATTGTCCGTAAGGCTGAAGTCAATACCCGCACCGAAATTCCAACCTTCTTTATGCATGCCTGTATTAGCAATGCTATTACCGTTTATGTTAGTACTAGTAGTAGCGACCATAACAGAATCATTACCCGCAAAACCACCACGGAAATAGATCATATGGTTTTTAGCTTTGCTAGTTTGCTTAGCTGAAGTCGCTTCAACAGTAGCCACTCTAGCATCTAAATCTTGTACTTTTTGTGCATCAACGCTAGCAACTGGAGTTGCAGGTGCACGTACTTGGCTTCTTAACGCAGCCACTTCATCTTGCATTGCACGTAATTGAGCTTCTAAGATATCAACTTTGCTAGGCGAGGCATAAGCTGTTTTAGCTTCTGCTTTGTGCTTTGCAGCTTTATGCTTTGCCGCTTTTGGTGCTGGAGTTGCAGCGTCATCAGCAACAACCGCAGTAGAAACTAAAGCGCCTGCCATAGTTAATGTAGCTAGGGCGATACCTAGGCTTAATTTATTTCTATTATGTGTCATGTGTTCCCCTCGTAATGTTTATGTTACAAAAATTTGTTTAAATACAACAAATCCGATTGCACGGCGCAGATCATATCAGTAAATTTCAGCCCATACAAGCTTTAATGTTATTTTCTCGCAAATAAATAAACTATATATATCAATAGGTAAGCGCTAATAATTGATTATGCAATAAAAATATTACGCTACTGTAAGTTAAAAACAACAAAATTTATACCATAATCTTATTTACAACGACGATTAGTCGTAGCGCCAGAGCAACTCACAACCGCAGAAACATAAAGACTAAAATGTAACTTATATCGCGGTATACTTTGCCATGGAAACATTAAAAATTTAGCTTGAATTACACTACTCGTAAGCCAACTACTCGACTTATTTCTTTCAGATACATGACTCAAACTACAGATATTACTTTGATTGGAGGCGGTGTTATTGGCTTATTGACAGCCAGAGCCTTCGTCAATGCCGGCGCTAGCGTAACTATTATTGACAAAGCCTTGTTAGGGCAAGAATCTTCTTGGGCAGGTGGAGGTATTTTGTTGCCGCTTTATCCTTGGCGACAAGCTGATGCCATTAGCCAATTAGCTGTCCGCAGCCTATCTTTATATCCAAGCTTAGCAACACAGTTAATTGCAGATACTAATAAAGACCCCGAATGGACACCCTGCGGCTTATTAATCACTAAAAATCCAGACATTAACGATGCTGTCGCTTGGTGCCAACATCATGGCGTACGCTTTCAAAAAGCAGATAGTACTTTCTTTAATGACTTAGTGACGCAACCTGATCAGCCCTTGTGGTTACCTGACATTGCTCAAGCTCGCAATCCAAGGTTGGTTAAATCTTTAAAACAAGATTTAATTAACAAAGGCGTTACTCTTATTGAAAACTCTGAGTTAACGGCTATAAGACAAGTACAAAACACCATTACCCACATTGAAACCAGCACCGGCCTGTACCCCGTTAAGGACGTTATTATTTCTGCGGGCGCTTGGACTGGGGCATTATTTCAAAAGCTTTTTAAAGACTTACTGATTCAGCCTAGTATTGCTCCTGTTAAAGGCCAAATGTTATTATTTGAGGCCGAAGCGGGCTTGTTGCCCAGCATGGTATTGGATGGTGATCACTATTTAATTCCTAGACGTGATGGAAAAATCTTAGCGGGCAGTACTGTAGAGCACGATGGTTTTAGTAAGCACACTACTGAAACAGCACGAAAAAACTTAACTGAATTTGCATTAACTTTATTACCTGCTCTCAAACACGCACCAATCATTCATCACTGGGCAGGCTTAAGACCTGGCACTGAATTAGGCATTCCTTATATAGATCGACATCCAGATATTCATAACTTGAGCATTAATGCGGGCCACTTTAGAAACGGCTTAGTTATGGGTCCTGCATCTGCTGAGCTTATGGTCGATATACTGTTAAATAGACCCACTAGTGTAGCGCCAGAACCTTATCAATTAGGCCGATAGCAACAGCTAATACATCGGCTCTTTTGTGGGAGCGGCTTTAGCTGCGTCGCTGCTCGAACAATAAGCATTTTTTGCTTAGGCTAATGAATTGCCATTCTTAAAGCGGTTGCAGCCCTTATTTCTCAAACTTACTTCAATACAACATGAATATTTATCCTTTATTACGTCCCCTGTTATTTAACCTTGATCCTGAAACAGCCCATGAAGTCACTCTTAAACTACTAAAGGCAGCACATCAATCTGGATTAGGAAAATTAATACTTACCGAAATGGGCGATAAACCAGTCACTGTTATGGGACTGAACTTTAAAAACCCCGTGGGTTTAGCGGCAGGTATGGATAAAAATGGCGATTATATAGAGGCACTATCAGACTTAGGGTTTGGCTTTATAGAAATAGGTACGGTGACTCCACGACCACAACCCGGCAATCCTAAACCTCGCTTATTTAGATTGCCTGAACATCAGGCCATTATTAATCGCATGGGTTTTAATAATCTGGGTTTAGATCATTTGTTAAGCCAAGTTAAAGATAGTCATTACAGCGGCATCTTAGGCATTAATATCGGTAAAAATTTTGATACCCCAATAGAGCAGGCTGTTGATGATTATCTAATTGGTTTGCGCAAAGCCTATAGCTTGGCTAGCTATATCACCTTAAATGTATCATCACCCAACACTAAGAACTTACGGCAACTTCAGCAAGGTGATGAATTAAAAAGTCTAATCAGCTCTTTAAAGGAAGAGCAAATTAAGCTGGAACGAGAACACGGTTTTTATGTACCTTTAGCACTAAAAATTGCACCTGATTTAAACGATGATGAAATAAGTCATATAGGTCGATTGCTATTAGAATTTTCTATTGACGGAGTCATTGCCACTAACACGACTATTGCTAGAGACAAGATAACTGGCCACCCTTTTGCAAATGAAGCCGGTGGTTTGAGTGGCGCGCCTGTTAAAGAAGCGGCAACCCGAGTCGTGCGAGGCTTATCGGCTGAATGTCAGGGAAAAGTTCCAATTATTGCTGCTGGTGGTATTTTAAGTGCCGAAGATGCTCAAGAAAAATTAAGTGCTGGTGCAAGCTTAGTACAAGTATACAGCGGCTTAATTTATAAAGGCCCTCAGTTAATTGCTGATATTGTTGATGCGTTATAAAACGAGTTATTGATACCCGTAGGTTGGGTTAGCGACAGCTTAACCAGGTATTTCGTAGTCCATTGCGTCGGGTTACGCTATCGCTAACCCGACCTACAAAGGCTTATACATTATTCCCCAGCAATAGACATCTGCTCAACTAAAATAGAGCCGGTACGCACATTACCGCGATACTCAATATCATTGCCCACAGCTACTATGTTTTTTAACATATCTTTTAAGTTTCCAGCAATGGTAATCTCTTCAACTGGATATTGGATTTCACCATTTTCTACCCAAAATCCTGCCGCTCCGCGCGAATAATCGCCAGTCACAATATTAATGCCTTGCCCCATCAATTCTGTTACCAATAAACCTGTGCCAAGTAGTTTAAGCATACCTTGAAAGTCTAAGTCACTTGGATCAATGGTTAAATTACGAACGCCGCCTGCATTACCAGTACTTTGTAAACCCAGTTTACGTGCAGAATAAGTGCTTAAAACATAACTACGTAAAATACCATCACTGACTATATCACGAGCATGAGTGGCTACGCCTTCGCCATCATAAGCAGAACTACCTAAAGCCCCAATTAAATGTGGTTGCTCATGAATATGGATAAACTCAGGAAAAACTTGTGTATCGATAGCATCTAATAAAAACGATGATTTACGATATAAATTACCGCCACTAATAGCGCCAATAAATGAGGATAACAATCCGGATGCTATTTCTGAGCTATAAAGCACAGGACATTGTCGTGTGCTTAAACTACGTCCCTCTAAACGTCTCAAAGCACGTTCAGCAGCTTTGTTTCCAATACTTACAGCAGATTCTAAATTTTGAGCATTTCTAGATACGCTATACCAATAATCACGCTGCATACTCTCACCACGCTGCGCCAATACCGAACAACTCAAAGAATGTCGTGTTGATTGATAACCTTGAAGGAACCCTAAGCTATTACCCATTACATGTATACCTTGATGAGTATTTACTGACGCACCTTCAGAATTACTGATTTCAGCATGATAAGATCGTGCAGCATCTTCACATTCAATAGCGAGTTCAATAGCGGCATCTACACTCAAATCCCAAGGATGATTAAGATCAAGATCAGGAAAATCAGTTGCCAAGCGTTCTTTTTCAGGTAAACCTGAGTATTTATCTTCATTGGTATAACGTGCAATACTACAGGCAGCACTCACTGCTTCTTTAATTGATGCGGGTGATAAATCAGAGGTACTCGAAGAACCTTTATGCTGTCCAAAATAGACCGTTATCCCTAAACCTTGTCCACAATGATGCTCTATGGTTTCTACATCACCCAAACGCGCCGACACCGACAGACCATTTTCTTGACTTAATCCAGCTTCGGCAGCCGTTGCACCTTGGCTTTTGGCTTCATCTAATAAGTCTTGGACAATATTTTTTAATCGATTAATTTCTTCTTGGTTTTGCACAGCTTTCTCGTATTTTTAATAAGTCGGGTTAGCATTAGCTCACTCGACATAAGCTACTTAAATTATTGGATAATGTTATTTACAAGCATTGAATATACTGCTTTAAACACTGGTTCCGCCCACCGTTAGACCATCAATTTTTAAGGTCGGCTGACCCACACCTACAGGGACACTCTGACCGTCTTTTCCGCACGTTCCCACACCACTATCAAGCTCAAGATCGTTTCCAACCATAGAGACTTTAGTTAATACATCGGGGCCATTACCAATCAAGGTTGCACCTTTAATAGCACGGGTTATTTTGCCATTTTCAATTAAATAGGCTTCACTAGCAGAAAAAACAAATTTACCGGAAGTAATATCAACCTGACCTCCAGCAAAGTTTTTAGCATACAAACCTTTTTTAACCGAACCAATAATATCTTCTGGGTGATGTTGTCCCGCTAACATATAAGTATTAGTCATGCGTGGCATAGGTAAGCTCGCATAAGACTCACGCCGCCCATTACCTGTTGACTTAACACCCATTAATCTTGCATTAAGTTTATCTTGCATATAACCTTTGAGGATACCGTTTTCAATCAATACGGTCTTTTCTGTCGGTGTACCTTCATCATCGATACTTAATGAACCACGTCGCCCTTGCAAGGTACCATCATCAACTACTGTACATAAATCAGAAGCAACTCTTTCACCGACTCGACCACTAAATGCAGAAGTACCTTTGCGATTGAAATCACCTTCCAAACCATGGCCTATGGCTTCATGCAATAAAATACCCGGCCAACCTGGACCTAATACGACAGTCATATTTCCGGCCGGTGCATCTTCTGCTTCCAGATTAACCAAAGCCAATCTTACAGCTTCCTTACCGTAGCTTAGCGCTCGCTCATGTTCGAGAAAATAGTTGTAATCACTACGGCCACCACCACCCATACTGCCTTGTTCACGACGACCATTTTCTTCGACTATTACTGTTACATTCATGCGCACTAAAGGCCTAATATCTGCCGCTAAAGAACCATCCTGATTAGCCACCAAAATGCTTTCATGAGCGCTCACCAAACTGACAATAACTTCTTCAATTCGGTTATCCAATTTGCGAGTTTCGGTATCAACCTTTTGCAATAATTCAACTTTCTGCTGATCAGATAATGATTTTAATGGATTAGCGATAGGATAATACTGCGGCCAATTTACAGCCTGTTTAAGGCCCACTTGTGCCTCTTGACCTTGCCGAACAATGGACTTTACATTGTTAGCTGCCTCCAACAATACCGGCAATTCAATACGGTCACTATAAGCAAAGCCGGTTTTTTCACCTGATACCGCTCTTACGCCTGCACCTTGCTCAATATTATGACTGCCTTCTTTAATAATACCGCCTTCCATAACCCAAGATTCACTATGACTGGACTGAAAATAAATATCTGCCGCATCCACGGGTGAGCTTAGCAAGCGGCTCATAATTTTTTCAATATCACTATCTTGTATGCCTACTGGCATTAAAATAGATTGTTTTACAAGATTTAATAAATTCATCAGAACATTTAGTTAATTTAAACGATACCGGTTGGCAGGATTAGGATGCGCAAAGACTATTATTAGTCTTTAATTATGGCGACGACCCGTTTTCTTCTCTTCATTTTTATCAGACTGCGGCTTATCAGTCATCGATTTATAAATCAACAACAAGAGCTGATTAGCATCTTCTGCTGAGGGCGTAGATCCATCTAAAGTCTTTTTTTGCGTGTTAACTGAAATACTCACTTGGGTTTCAGAGTGTTGCTCAGTGACTGTTAAGAGATAATATTCTTCCTGACGAACATCCTTAAAGACAGACAGGGCTTTGTCAAAAAAACCGCTGTCTTTCTCATCTAATACTTCAGGACTATAAGTTATTAAATAAAGTCCTTTTGCTTGCTCACGATAAGTAACCCTTACATAATCTTGCTTTAAAGCATGTCCTAAAGTATCCCATCCCAATTCAAACGGCTGCCTAATCATTAATAGCGGCGGTGTTGTGCTCGTCATGTAAAAACTGGGCTCTTCAATCTCTTGCTGCAACTTTCTTTGCCCATACTTAGAATCATCCACAGCCAACTGCTCAGTTGATTGATGGGTAACGGGTAAAATGGGAGGACGTTCTAGCATAGCGGTATCTCGATAACGACTTTCAGCCGGCCCTCCACAAGAAACTAATCCTAAAGACAATAATAAGATTTTAACGATAAGGTTCATATTACTCACAAAAAAAACGACGATGATTTAAAACAGGAAAAGCACCACGAACTTTTTCAATTCTCTCTTGATCAATATCCGCCATAACAAAACCACCACCGGTTTTATAACAATCCAACACCGTACCCCAAGGGTCAACAATCATACTATGACCAAAAGTTTTACGACCATTAAGATGAAAGCCTCCTTGATTAGGTGCAATCACATAACAAAGGTTTTCTACCGCTCTTGCACGTAACAATATTTCCCAATGAGCAGAACCGGTTTCTGCAGTAAAAGCGGAAGGTACCACTAAAATATCAACGCCTTCTTCACTCATTTTTCGAAAGAATTCTGGAAAGCGTAAATCATAACAAACGGCTACACCTAACTTACCAAAAGGCGTATCAAAAACCTGTGATTCTACGCCTGGCTCGACAGAGTCGGATTCGCGATAAACGTCATCAGTGCCAGGTACATTAACATCAAATAAATGCACCTTATCATAGCGCCCGACTCGCTCGCCTTTATCGTTATAAATTAAACAAGCAGCCCGTGCTTTATTGTCATCATTCGCTACTAATGGAATAGTGCCACCCACGATCCATACTGCATATTTTTTAGCGGTAGTCGCTAAGAAATGTTGTATTGGCCCTGTACCATCAACTTCTTTAGCTTTAAGTTTGTCGGATTCATGATCGCCCATCAAGGCAAAGTTTTCAGGCAAAGCAACGAGCTTTGCACCTGCCTTAACGGCTTCTGCAATCAATTTTTCGGCTTCCAGCAAGTTAAAACTGATATTTGGACTTGATGCCATTTGTATGGCCGCGCATTTACTCATGTCGTCTCCCTATTATTGTTTTTTAGGTTGCTGTACCCATGGAAAGCCAGTAATCCCATTCCAAGTTTTTTGCAGCAAGCCTTCGTTTTCATGTAATGGAATAATTTGTGCATCGTCCCAGCCGCCCTTAACTTGGTACTGTGACCCAAAGAAAAAACCTTCCTGATCTTTACCCGTTAATGTACGCCCAATGAGCCCCGTAACTTTGGCCATGATTGTACCAGCAATAGGCACAGCATCAGCACTTTTTGGAATCACACTTGCAACTTCATCTAATTTTTTATTAATGAAATCAGTCTGTCCTGAAATATTGATTTTGGCAGGTATTGCGTCTATCACTAAATCACGAGTCATTGCTTTACCATTCAAAATATTAAAATGACCGGTAATGCTATTAACAGACAAGCCTTGTTGAAAGACATCACTAAAATCAAGCTGTAATCGCTTAACCCACTGTTCCATAGCCAATATACCCAATAATCGTCCAAAGCCTGGTTCTATGCTAAGAATTCGACCATTTGTAACATTAACATCTAATTTTCCTAGCATAGACTGCAAAGAAAAATCATAAGGAGCCGCATGCCAATTACTCGTAAAATCAATAACCGCTTTGGTATCCACTAAGTCTTTAGTAATGCCGAGTTGGTTCAGCGTCTGCCCCGCATTAGAAAGCTCTAAGCGACCTTGTAACCGAGTTTCAGAATGCAGGCCTTTTTCTTTCCAATCACCTGAAATTTGTAATTTTTGTTCCTTGCCCACCAAATTGAAATGCTTAAGCAACATGCCATTATCTATGCGCTCAGTTTCTATGGCTAATTGTCCCAGATTGACCGAGCGCCAGTAGGTGTTATCGCTATTGATTGAAAACAACGGAAGTTCAGTAGGTAACAAAACTGCCCTAGACTCCACCTCTTTGACTGTTTCATTATTAGCTGTTGGCTCAACTGACTTTAGGGCAGATAGATCAAGAGCAGTCAAACTCAAATTAATTTTTTCAGTGCCAGTCACATTATTCGGAATTTTTATAGTACCGCTAGCCAAATCACTTTTGATAATACCGGACCAATAACTTTTTTCTGGAGTCAAAATCAGATCTAAAGCCCCCAAAGGATTCTCTTTCCATTGCGCATGTGGGCTATGTATTTTAATTTCCCGAATGTTATTTAGAGCACCACCTTCTTCATTTTTATGGCCTGACATGGCCAGCCATTCATGTAAATTTAATGTGTCTTGATTAATTTCTAACTTTAGACCTGGTTGGGTCGACTGTTGAACAGCGCCTGTACCGACTAATATCTGTCCTGATTCCAGTCGCTTTTTAGCTAAATTTACTTTTACTGCAGCCTTTAGACCCTCATCATAATTTAAACTAATTGGCAGTAATTCTTCACCGCTAAGCCCAAAAGTCAAAGACAAGGGCTTTTTTTGCAACTTTGTTTTGGCAAGAAAAGCTGGTAACTCCAACGACACACCAACAAGATCAGATTGCACAACCAGTTCGGTTGGACTATTAGGATACGGTAGCCCCAATTTTAATTGATACTCCATTTCACCTTTTGCAAGGTCCCAGCCCGGCATTTTGAATTGTTTTTGTAAATCTGTTATACCAGCACTTCCTTTTATGTCTAAAAAAGTTTGCTGATGATCGGCTTTATCAATATTAATTTTAATAGGGCGACCTAAAGCAACACCAAGAATACCCTCACTATAAACACCCAACTCTGTAAACTTCAAATCTCCAGTAATTTTATTGATCCATAAATCAAGTGCACTGACATTAAGTCTAGCCTGATTAAAGTGAGCGGCCCCATAGACGATAGGCTGAAGTTCTTCTGATAACGGCAAACTAAGATCAAGCTCCATTTTAGTATCGCCTTGAGGCACTACCGCATCAACCAAAAATCCCACTGTTGAACTTAAGGGTGTCTGCTTTAAGAATTTGAATACCTCGTTAATCTCACCTTCAAGTTGACCCTTTACCATGAGGCGTTTACTCGTTCCTAATGCTGGATTAATAATCGTTGCTTGGGTGATATTGAGATTACTACTCTGTCCTTGAGTGATCTCACAGTTCATGAAATTTTGTAAAATAACCATTTTACCGGCTATATTGGTAATCTGAGGCCAATCAGGAAGATAAGCTAAATTCAGTTGATCAATATCAACATTAGCCTCAAAGACACCGTCTTCGACTTTTGTTGGAAAAATACCTAACTTACCTGAATATAACAAATCACCTTGGGTCACTCGACCACTAAGAAAAGCCAGATCATACCAAATGACATCAGCTGGCTTCATGACCTTAACAGGTAAATAGTGCTTTAACTTACTAAAATCATCACTTATAAATGATGTTTGCATATCTAAAAAAGGTAAAGCGTTAGCTTTAGGCAATGTTAAGTTTAATCGACTTTTACTCGTTAACCCATGCAGATCTAATTCAAGCGATCGACTCGATAATAGCCAATCGGCATCAGTTTGCTTCCAATTTATATCGCCCTTAAGACTGCTGATGAAAAAAGGTTCACGAAGAAAATCGGAGTCAATTAATTCTGCGTTTTCAGTCACTAAACGCAAGACACCCGATTTTTCATTACCTAGGATTTGACCTGTTACGTTATTTACGCCAGGAAATTTTTCATAAGGATTTACACCAAGATCTACAAACTGACCCTTAACAGCCCAGGCTTTCTGATCAAAATCAGCATCGATAGAAAAATGTTCTAAACGTCCTTTTAACTGTATTTGCTCTAAAGTATTTAGCTGCTCAGCCTTCAATGGCACTATGAATTTGGCTAACAAAGCAAGTTCTTGCAAATCCAATTGCGAGGCGGCTAAATTAAGTTTAGGCAAAAACTGTCCATCTTTAATGCTGCCCGCAAGTCTAAAAACAGCATCCGGCCATTTAGTTGAGCCATTAGCATCGGTTGTTTCCAATAAAAATTGTGAAACATCAAGCCGCCATTGATTATCACTGAATTGCCAATGCATTCGTGCGTTTAATCGCTCTATAGGCAAAACATCATGATTTTTATGCACTAAATTCAATTGTTTTAATTGAACTTCACTGGTCAAGGCAAGCAATTGCTCCTGCTCTAATTGAGCCCAAGCCTTTATATCTGCAATACCCGATGTCACATTCAGCGACATAGGCAAATCTAACTCTGCCAACTCGGATAACTTAAGCCTTTTTCCTTCAATATAAAACGCACCCTTTAAAGCCTTAGCCTCAAAGACATTACCTTGTAAATCCATGGCAACTGTCAAAGTATCACCATATTTTTCAGGTAGTTTCATCAAAAGATTGATTTTGTGGTGCTGTTCTTGGTTAATAATGGCCAAATCAACCGACTCAAAGCTTATTGCCTTAGCGTGTCTTTTTTGATCTTGCCAAGTAATATCACTTTGCACGACTTCAAATTGACTGCCTTCAAGTAACCACAAGGGCTGCTCATCACCCGCTTTTAAACCCTGCACGGCAACGCTTCCATCTAGCTTACGAACTATTGTCAACTTAGTGCCCACTAAGGTCACTCGCGAAGAGGACAAAATTTCTCTATGTACCAGCATATCGAATAGATTAATCGCTAAACGTATTTCTTTAAGCTGAATAGCAGGTGCTGCATTAGCTTCAATCGAAGCCACCGTAATGTCTTTAAGAATTAACTCAGGACTTAAACCACGCATTTTAGCGCCTAAATGACGAATAATGACGGGCGCACCCAGCAATTCACTAACGCGATCTTGCAATTGAAGTTGATAGCCTTCTATACCCGATAAAACCAAACGTACACCGGTTAAACTAAGCGCTAATGCCAGTAAAGACCAAAATACAAGGTGCCGAGTTGCGCGTTTAATATGATGAATCATAAGATCAATTAAAGACGCTTAGTTGAATAATTTATAATAAATACTCTGTGAAGCTTAAAGTAAAACAACATCATACTGCTCCTGATTATATTGTGCTTCTGCTCTAAACTTAATTTGCACACCTAAAAAGATTTCCAATTCAGCCAGCATATCTGCATCTTCATCAAGCAGCATCTCTACCACTTCATTAGAAGCCAGCACTAAAATTGTTTGTACTTTGTATAATCTGACTTCTCTAATGATTTCTCTAAATATCTCTAAGCACATAGTTTCTGCTGTTTTCAACACGCCTCTACCGCCACAAGCACTGCAAGGCTCACATAGAATATGCTCAAGACTTTCTCGCGTTCTTTTGCGAGTCATTTCAACTAGACCTAAAACCGACACTTCAGTAATTTTGGTTTTCGCGCGATCTTTTTCTAAGTTTCGTTCTAAGGCTTGTAAGACTTGCTTCTTATGCTCCTCACTTTTCATATCGATAAAATCGATAATGATGATGCCTCCCAAGTTTCTAAGCCTAAGTTGGCGAGCAATCGTTTGTGCAGCCTCAAGATTCGTTTTAAAGATGGTTTCTTCCAGATTACGGCCACCGACATAACCGCCCGTATTAACATCAACCGTGGTCATAGCTTCGGTTTGATCAAAAATCAAATAACCACCGGACTTTAATTTAACCTTACGCTCTAAGGCTTTTTTTATTTCATCTTCAACACTGTAAATATCAAATACTGGACATTCACCTGAATAATGTTCGATAACAGGCACAATTTCTGGTACAAAAATCTCAGCAAAATCTAGCAATAATTGATAGGTTTCTTTTGAGTCTACTCGCACTCTATCAATGCCTTCTTTATATAAATCCCTTAAGGTTCTAATACTCAACGGTAAATCTTTATGTATAAATTGCTTAGGTTTAGCACCAGCAATCTTTTCTGAAATTGATTCCCATAACTTTAATAAAAACATCATATCGGCAGTCAATACCGATTCTTCTACACATTCTGCCGCTGTTCTTGCAATAAAGCCGCCACAGTTATTCTCCTGCCTGAAGCCATCAAGACAAGACCTTAGCCGAATTCTCTCGAACTCACACTCAATTCGTTGCGATACGCCGGTATTATTCGAATAAGGCATATAGACTTGATAACGGGAAGGAATTGATATTTCCGTAGTAAGCCGTGCGCCTTTAGTCCCTAACGGATCTTTAACGACTTGAACAATAATATGCTGACCTTCATGCAAATAGTGCTCAATAATTTCAGTACCGCGTTTTTCCAAATCTTTAGCGCATAAGTCGGAAAGATGAATAAAAGCAGCCTTAGGTAAGCCAATATCAACAAAAGCCGCCTGCATACCTGGTAACACTCGGCACACTTCACCCTTATATATATTGCCGACTAAGCCTCGTTCACGGGTACGCTCAATGATAACTTCTTGCAATACACCATTTTCAATAACAGCAACGCGCGTTTCTGGGGGTGTGACATTAATTAAAATTTCTTCACTCATTTGAAAACGGTCACTCCTTGATTAGATAAAAGTTGGGCTGTCTCGAACAAAGGTAAACCCACCACCCCCGAGAAGCTGCCTTTAATGGCTTGCACAAATAGTGCGCCTAAACCTTGTATGGCATAACTACCAGCCTTACCTAGCGGCTCACCACTTTGCCAATAAGCTAATATTTCTGGCTCGCTCAAGCATTTAAAGGTGACCTCTGTCATACTAACGGCCTGTCCATGCTCTCTGCCACGAACAGAAACCGCACTATAAACCTGATGGGTTTTTCCAGATAGCTGCATTAGCATCGCCAGAGCATCAGCCTGATCTTTGGGTTTGCCCATAATCAAGCTCCCTAAAACAACCGTGGTATCGGCTGCCAAAATAGGTATCTCTGGATTCAGCCTCGCCTTGCAAGCTGCAGACTTTTCTGCAGCTATTCGCTGCACATAAGCTAAAGGCGCCTCATTTATTTTAGGCGTTTCATCAATATCGACTGGATAGACGTTATAAGTCACGTTAATTTGGTCTAACAATTCTTGTCGACGAGGTGACGCTGAAGCGAGAATAATTTGTGCAGTCATTAACGATGATAGGGGTGGTTATTAAGAATACTCCAAGCGCGATAAATCTGTTCGGCGACAATTATACGCACTAATGGATGCGGAAAGGTCAACTTAGATAAACTCCACGACTCTCGAGCTAATTGTTTAACGGAATCAGCTAAGCCTTCAGGCCCACCTACTAAAACAGCAACATGCTGACCGCCTTCCAGCCAGCGCTGCATCGCTTGGGACAATTCAGGTGTAGACCAAGGTTTACCGGGTATATCCAAGGTAACAATATGAGTACCCTGAGGGATAGCAGCAATCATACGCTCACCTTCTTCTTTAACAATTCGGGCAACATCGCTATTTTTTGTACGCTTACCAGGAGCAATTTCTTTAAGCACCAGCTCGCACTCACGCGGTAAACGCTTGGCATATTCATCATAGCCTTGCTGCACCCAGCTGGGCATACGGTTTCCTACTGAAATAAGATTTATTTGCATGGGTATGGAGGATACAGACAACATTGAATTGATGCAATAACGCACTTATAACACTGAGCCATGGGCATAGGTATCTACACAAGTAAAAGCAGCGTCATTTAAGGGCTACCCACTTATCACGGGACATTTGTCGATCAGGCATTCATGCCCGACAATGACGATTCTTGAATGCCATTGTCTGCACTTAAAAGAACCCTGGCTAAATGCTGGGATTCGTCCCTCATCCCAGCCTACATTATAAGTAGGCTGGGATGTAGCGACAGAGACTATGAAAGTATTCTTTTTATTCCCCTCTTTAGCAAAGAGGGGTTAGGGGAGATTTGATCTATTAAAAAATTATCATTAAATATCAATAACCTATGGCTTAATAAAATCCCCCTCGATCCCCCTTTTACAAAGGGGGAAGCTAAATTCATAATACTTTCACAGCCTCGACAGCGGAATCCCAGCCATCGGAGCAGGGAGACGATAACTATGCCTTAATATACAACCCCAGTCCTTCAGGCAAGCCCTACATGGATTCGAAGCGATAGCGATAAACCAACCTTTATTTGAATACTTCTTCGTGAAGTTTTGGTTCGACTGTTTTTGGTCTTGCCTGCGTGCTGTAGTTTGCTGTCGCGAAACCACCCTACATCTGCATTATGGCGCACAACAAAAAAAAGCTTCCATACTACACTATCAACTCCGAATATACAGATCGCGACCTATCCCTACCTTTCGATCGGCATCCAGTGCACTTTACTGAATGCTCAGCAGAGTTAACTGAGTGCTATGCCCATCCTTAGTTTAAAAATTCTAGCCTTAATAAGCGTTATTCAAAGCTGATAGAGTGTTCTTCTAAGTTTGCTAAATACTCAGCAAGCTTTGCAAAGCCTTTTTGAGCTCTGAAGAGCCCTCAGCAAAGCTACAATAAAACTCAGCACGGCATGCTTAACGCTCAGCAAGACCTCAAGAGCCTTCTCGATAATTGAGGAGCGCTTAGCAAGACTTCGGTAGGACTCTGTTTGATTAAAAAAAGACTTAGCAAGCTTGCAAGAACACTCAACTAGCTTAGAGTAATGCTCAGCAAGGGCTAGCTAACGCTCGGCCGTGTTTGCAGAGCACTATTCTAAGATTACTTAGGGTTCAAACGCTATTCCTGAAACCCATTTAAATAATCGCCAGCTCCTGCTCGGTTTCTATCGGACTGCATCTTGGTTTAGCCAAATGATGCGTTTTAAACTTGAGCCTGGTTATCATTAAAAATACCTTGCCGACACCATTCTGCAAGGTGTAATCTTCGCTCGCAATTACAGCGCATTATCTTTAAAAACACTTACCGCACTTAAATCGAGAGACCCATAACACCTAATAAATTGATAGATTAAGACATAACAACAAGCTTTTTTTTCGGTTTTATGGATTTACCTGAGATAATAACAACAATAATTAACCCTAACCTTTAACGACGAGACGCAAACTATGTCAACATTTCCAATTGATCTTGGTGCTTATCAGCGCATAACCTTAGATCCAAGCATTAACACTCTTACTGACTCACAAAGAGCTAGCCTAAAAGCTAACATCCAACTGTGTCGTGATGCCATTGTCTTCTTTACCGCAACAGGTGCGGCCAGAGGCGTGGGCGGACATACTGGCGGCCCTTATGATACAGTGCCTGAAGTCATGATTATGGATGCTTTATTTCGTGGTTCTGCTAGTCAGTTTGTACCTATCTTTTTTGATGAAGCCGGTCACCGTGTAGCGACTCAATATTTGATGTCTACTCTTAATGGTGATTTACCTGCTGAACGTTTAATGGAATACCGTGCCGCTCACTCTCATTTACCGGGTCATCCAGAACTAGGATTTACACCTGGCGTAAAATTTAGCTCAGGTCGTTTAGGTCACATGTGGCCTTATGTTAATGGTGTTGCTATTGCAAATCCTCGTAAAGTTGTTTTTTGCCTAGGTTCTGATGGTTCACAACAAGAAGGTAATGACGCTGAAGCTGCTCGCTTAGCGGTTGCTCAAGGCCTTAATGTTAAACTAATCATTGATGACAATGATGTCACTATCGCAGGTCATCCTTCTAAATACTTAACTGGTTGCACAACTGCTAAAACTTTAGCTGGCCAAGGTGTCACTGTATTAGAAGGCGACGGCGAAGATCTTGATGATCTTTACAAACGTATTTGTACTGCTATCAATACTGACGGCCCTGTGGCTGTGATTAACCATCGTCCTATGTGCCCTGGCATCGTTGGCCTTGAAGGCTCGACTCACGGTCATGACGTTATCTCTGTGAAAGTAGCCGTTGAATATTTAGAGTCTCGCGGCCAACAAGCCGCTGCTGACCACTTAAAAGAAATTAAAGCACCTAAAAATGAGGCTGTATTCTTAGGTTCTAGTGATCGTTGGGATGCTAACCGTAACGTATTCGGCGATGCCGCTGTTGAAATCTTAGGTCGCTTAAGCGAAGCGGAACGTTACGAAAAAGTTCGCGTTGTTGATAGTGATTTAGAAGGCTCTTGTGGCTTATTCAAAATCCACGCAGCGTACCCAGAAGTGTTTATTTCTTCAGGCATTATGGAGCGTGGTAACTTTTCTGCTGCGGCCGGTTTTGGTATGGAAGCGGGCAAACAAGGTATTTTTGGTACCTTTAGTGCTTTCTTAGAAATGTTGATGTCTGAAATCACTATGGCACGTTTGAATAACTCAAACGTACTAAGTCATTTTTCTCATTCAGGCATAGACGACATGGCTGATAACACTTGCCATTTTGGTTTAAACAATATGTTTGCCGATAATGGCTTAAGTGATGGTTATGACACTAACCTTTACTTTCCAGCTGATCCTCTGCAAATGAAAGCCTGTCTTGAAACTATTTTCTTTAATCCTGGCTTACGTTTCGTCTTCTCAACGCGTTCTAAAGTGCCAACGATTTTGAATACTGAAGGTCAAGATTTCTTTGGTGGCGATTATAAGTTTGTCTCTGGTAAAGATGAAGTCATCCGTGAAGGTACGCAAGGTTATATCATCAGCTTCGGTGAATCTTTATATCGCGCCTTAGATGCAGTAGAGCGCCTAAAACTCGAAGGCATTGATGTTGGTTTAATCAACAAACCAACCTTGAATGTTATTGATGAAGATATGCTAGCCAAAGTTGGTAACTCACCTTTAGTATTGATCGTTGAGTCTTATAACCGTAAAACTGGCTTAGGAAGTCGCTACGGCTCTTGGTTGCTAGAACGTGGTTTAACACCTAAATTCGCGCACATTGCCACTCATAAAGAAGGCTGTGGCGGTCTTTGGGAGCAATTCCCACATCAAGGTCTTGATCCAGCAGGAATTATGGCTACAGTTAAGAGCATGTTAAAAGCTTAAAGCTTAAGCCATGAAAAGGGCGCATAGTGTGCGCCCTTTTTTTTGCCTAAAATTTATGGACTACCAACTTAAAGCGGGACAGCTTAGCTTAAAAGTGAACGATTAACCCGCCTTAAGTTGGTAGCCCTAACATTTGCATTTCTGATTTTAATCCCATAGACTGCCTCACGATTTAACTTACGATAGCGACAACAAGTCTTATGGCAAAAGAGCGAGTTATACAAATTAACCACGGTGGACTAGGACGCTTATTGAATAGCATCCAAACGCAGTTTATCGGAATGTTAAGAATATGGTCGATTCCGATTGTATTAATGCTCAGTATCGCCTCTGGATTTACCACTTACTATGGCTTATCTTATTTTATAGTGCCTTGGATTGCCTTGGTCATTACTATTGCCATTCAATCTATTATTGTTATTTGTTCGTTAGAAATTGCTGGCATACACTGGAAAGCCAATCGCTTACGTTACCTTAGCGTACTCATGTCTTTGTTAGTGGCTATTACTGCCTCAATTACTTTTTCTTATTTTAAGTTTTATGAAGTTTCACAAAGTGAAACCATACAGATTGATCGAATTAATCAGATACGCAAAGAAGTTAATGATTATCTGGCGGCCATTTTAATCAGCAAAAGTGAAATTTTAAAACTCGAAAACAATGAGGTCGATAAAGCCAGTAATGATTTATCCAAAGCTTATTTCGGAACTCATGAACAAACGCCTCCAGAATATAAAAACAAAGTTGGTGAAGGCCCTTTTTGGAAACATTACAACCAACGCTATGAAGCTAAAAAAGAACACCTAGAAGACTTATATCAAGAGTTTCATCAGCTTGATGAACATATACGCAAGCTGCAAGCTAGCCTAAATAGTTTATCTAGTGATACAGAAAATAATTATCAACTGGCCATAAACGGCTTACAAGATGTACAGCTTAACTTTAATCAACTGGCTGCCAATGCGGGAGTTTCTGCTCCTCAGGCACCTATCATAATGACCTACAAGCAATTCATTCAAGGCGTAACACCTAGTTTTGCTATGTGGAGCAATTTCTCATTGTTTGCTTTTGCTTGTGCAGCTATGGTTGATTTTTTTACTTTCCTACTGTCTTTTCGACTAGAAAGCACTGCGCCAGGCCCACTATCAGACCAAGAACAAGAATTAGTTTTTGAATGCCTCAGACAGTTTTCTGAGTTTAGAATCAATGAAAATGATGAGCTGGAAATAGTGATTGAAAAATCTAACATTGAACGTGCCAGACGTTACTCTGATTGGTCGCGCATGTTTGCTGTCGGGTTTTTGTTAAGTCGTGGATTCTTACGTAAAATTGATCACCGCTCAGTAGAGTTTGCTCCCAACCTTTATCCGTTGATTGCCGAACGCATGAGCAGTCAACTACGAGCCATCAAAATTAAAGCTGAAACTTCTGAAATAAAACCGGTGCATTATGACCACTAATTTATCGCCTTTAGATGCCTGGTTAACAGGAGAGCATAACGAGTCTATAAACAATGTTCAATTTTGGGATCCTGGCTTCGATGCCGAACGCAGAATCGTTGTAAGTCATCTTGGGCCTTTTCATAAATTATTTGAACGTCCAGAAAATTTTATACCACGTTTTTATCATCGAATTTATTCATTACCTATCACTGACTGGCAACTTAATTTAAAAACGCGGCTTTACGACGGCTTTTGTACTATGAGTACCGATTTAAATATCCATTTCCAAGCGACCTTACAATACGCTGAAAAAAGCCAAGATAGCTTAGCCGACATTAATGAGCAGATTAAAACACGCTATGAGGGCTTAATTAAAGATGCCGTTACCGCTGAACTAAATCAGCTTAAAGATGGCTTATGGATACAATCGGGCTTAACCGAAATGGAGCGAAATATTGAGTCTGTCCTGAATGAAACTCTGATTTCAAAACATATTCAATGCCGCGTTTTATGTTCCTTAACACCCCATTTTTTAGCAATAACTGAAGATGAACAACTGAATGGTCGCTTTACTCAAGAGGCTGTTTATTTGAACGTCATGCAAAAAAACTTTGAATTTCGCGAAAAACAAAGTTTAGAGTTATATAGACAAGAAGCAGAGTTAGAAACCTTGCGCCTAGAGCATCAACAAAAACAATTAGAATCTATTTATCAAGACGATGAAATTGAACGTCAAAAACAAGCCATGGAAGCTAATGTCATCAAACGTCGCCTTGAAGATCAAGCCGCCCAACGCATAGAACAGCAATTACTAGAAACCCGCTTGCATCAACAAAATATCCAACATGATACTCAGTTAAAAGAAATTGAGTTAGCAGCCGAACTTCAATTTCAAGAACATAAACTTAATCGCTTACATATCGAAAAAACTAAACAGGAACTTCAATTACGTGAACTTGAACTCGCCGCAGAGATTCAATTTCAAAAAGACCAACAAAAGCAGCTACAAGAACTTGAGCTCGAAAAACAACTACAACAATTTGAGCATGAGCGCTTATTAAAAGAACGTCAGCAACAAGAAGCCGCTAAAGAGTCGGCTCAACAACATGAAGCTTGGCTAGCTCAAAAAGACCAAGAACAACACATCAAACAATTAGAACTAGATAAAGAACTTAAAATACTAGAATCTCAACAATTGAAGCGACAAGAATTAGAAGAAAAATTAGAGGCTAAAAAAATCAGCCATCAAAATCGGCTACAACGTATGCAATTAGAAGCCGAAGCTAAAGAACGAGAACTACACGCTGAATCTATCAAAAATAAAGATGAGTACTTACGCCAAGAAATTGAATTTTTAGTCTTAGACAAACAACGAGCAGAACTTAGTAAATCTATCAGAGGCGCAAATCAAGATAACAAATAAATTGACCTGAAAGTCATATAACTTAAGAAAAATAGTGGTTATCAACTTAAAGCGGGACAATTTAGCCCAGACGAAAGGCTCAGGGCTAAAGATTAAGAATAGGTCGGGTTAGCGACAGCGTAACCCGACATTTAATTTAACCACACAAAAGTTATAACAAACCCTAGCAACTATAAATAAACCATGAGAATTTTAGGGATAGACCCCGGATCAAGACTAACCGGATACGGAATTATTGACGATTCACCACAAGGCTATAAATACATAGCTAGCGGTAGTATTAAGATTAAAGTAGATTATTTTCCCGATCGACTTAAGCAAATCTTCGACGGACTATTGGAAATTATAGATAATTACCAACCAGATCAGATGGCGATAGAGCAAGTCTTTATGCACAAAAATGCCGACTCGGCCTTAAAACTGGGGCAAGCTCGGGGTGCCGCTATTTGTGCCGTTCAAACTAAGGATATGCCGGTATTTGAATATGCGGCACGCCAAGTCAAACAGGCAGTGGTAGGTAAAGGTGCTGCTGATAAACTTCAAGTTCAACACATGGTAAAAATATTGTTAAACGTGCAAGGTGAATTATCATTAGATGCAAGTGATGCCTTGGGCATTGCTATTTGTCATGCTCATTATCAACAAACCGCCATAATGTTAAGTAAACAAGGTGTATATAAATGATTGGATTTTTGCGTGGCAAATTAGTCTACAAAGCGCCGCCTTTTTTAATACTCGATGTGCAAGGCGTTGGTTATGAGCTTGAAGCACCCATGACTACATTTTATGACCTACCTGCTCTTAATGAAGATATTAAACTCCATACTCATTTAGTGGTTAGAGAAGATGCTCATAGCTTGTTTGGCTTTTCAACACCAGCAGATCGAGCGCTATTTCGCACACTCATTAAAGTCAGCGGTGTCGGTCCTAAATTGGCCTTGACCATTTTATCAGGGCAAAGTGCTGAAGAATTTCATCGCTGTATTCATGACAATGATACAGTAGCCTTGGTACGTTTACCGGGTGTCGGCAAAAAAACCGCAGAACGCTTAGTGATAGAAATGCGTGATAGATTGCCTGATTTAGCCGAGTCAAGCTCAGCCAATATTAGCAGTGCTTCGACAATGCCTGCTATTGGCAATCCCAAACAAGAAGCCATGAGTGCCTTATGTTCTTTGGGTTACAAACCTTTAGATGCCAGTAAAATGGTGCAAAACATCAATACTGAAGGCAAATCCTGTGAAGATATTATCAGACTGGCTTTACAAGGGGCACTTAAGTGATTGAAAGCGATAGACTGGTAACAGCTCGTAGCCATACTGATGAAGAACGACAAGACCGCGCCATTCGTCCCAAACGCTTAGCGGAATATGTTGGCCAAAAAGAATTATGCTCGCAGATGGAAATTTTTATTCAAGCCGCGACAGCTCGCAAAGAAGCCTTGGATCACGTATTAATTTTTGGCCCACCTGGCTTAGGTAAAACCACACTGGCTAATATCATTGCAGCCGAAATGTGTGTTAAAATTCGCCAAACTTCGGGACCGGTACTCGATAAAGCAGGAGATCTCGCTGCATTACTCACCAATCTTGAAGCTCATGATGTATTATTCATAGATGAAATCCATCGTTTAAGCCCAGCAGTTGAAGAAATTCTTTATCCTGCTATGGAAGATTATCAGTTAGAC